>Ga0157378_10006353_pt1 | contig 10340 bp, 8 predicted proteins | sample M65metaG_FD_115309 | JGI IMG/M metagenome (GOLD analysis project Ga0157378, IMG submission 115309) | Miscanthus rhizosphere microbial communities from Kellogg Biological Station, Michigan, USA - M6-5 metaG | ecosystem: Host-associated > Plants > Roots > Rhizosphere > Soil | place: USA: Michigan...
CCGGTGTTGTTTTGGATCCACGGCGGCGGCTACTCAGGTGGCGGAAGTTCCGAGCCCCGGCACAATGGAGATTTTCTGCCGACGAAAGGCGTGGTTCTGGTCACCATCAACTATCGCCTTGGCGTTTTTGGCTTCCTGGTCACGGATGAGTTGGCGAAGGAGAACAACGGCGTAGCGGGCAACTATGGGCTGATGGACATGGTGGCGGCCCTCCAATGGGTAAAGAGCAATATCGGCAAGTTCGGCGGCGATCCGAATAACGTGACGATCTTCGGCGAGAGCGCGGGATCGTTTGCCGTGAGCACGCTGATGGCCTCGCCGATGGCGCAGGGTTTGTTCGCCAAAGCGATTGGCGAAAGCGGAGCAGCATTTCCAAGTGCGCTGAATCTCGGCGGGCAGACAGTCGCAGAGAGAGCATCGATCGATGGCAAGTGGGTTGCAACGCTGAACGTGAAGGACCTGGCAGAGTTGCGCGCCATGCCGACAGACAAGGTTCTCGAAGCCGCACAGACCAAAGGCGCAACCGGCTTCGCGCCAGTCATCGACGGGAAGTTTCTGACCGAGCCTGTTCCTGACACTTATGGCGCGGGCAAGCAAGCCCATGTTCCTCTAATGGCTGGATGGAATGCCGATGAAGGCAGCTTCATGGCCATGCGTGGCATGACAGCCGCGCAGTGGAAAGAGTTTGCCGCTAAGCAATTCACAGATCGTGCAGATGCATTTACCAAGTTATATGCCGGCGATACCGATGCGCAGGCGTTGCGATCTGCCGTCGATTTCGGCAGCGATCAGTTCATCGCATTTGGAACATGGAAGTGGCTTGAGGCCCATCGCAAGACTGGGCAGGCGCCGGTTTACCGGTACCACTTTGAGCTAGCTGCACTGCCGAGCAAGTATCATCCGGGCACGTTCGCATTCCACTCTGATGACATCGAGTACGTCTTCGGAACGCTCGATACGCGGCCCGGCGAAACCGTCCGGCCTGAAGATCGGCAACTGAGCGAAGCGATGCAAACTTACTGGACAAACTTCGCGAAGAATGGCGATCCCAACGGAGCAGGTGTGCCGAACTGGCCGAAGTACGACACCACGGATAATGCAATCATCCATCTGAACAGCCCAATCACTTCGGGACCGGATACGACACGCGACAGGTACTTGTTCCTACTGCAGGGCATTCCTTCGATGCGGTTCTGAAATCAGCTTGCATTCTCACGCAATCCCGCCCTCCGGGGCGGGATGCTTTTTCGGTCGGGATCCTTGTGCAAATTGGTTGACGATGCCTAGCCCGGGCCACCTCGACGTGGGTACCCCCACCCCCTACTCTGTAGACAAATTGGCTTGTATCAATGGGATAGAAGCTGGCGTGCTTCTTAAAGTCGTCTGCGTACTTGAGTTAGCCGCAGAATCGTCTCAATAAATGTGTTACGGACTCCCGCGATGTTGTCTCTTGCAAGTCCAAAGCTCCGAATGCGCGGGTGTTGCTCCTCAACATCATTGTGCTGCAAACGTTGGAAATTACCTGCAAAATGAGAGCGAAATAATTTCATTTGAAATGAGGGATTTGGAAGCATTGCAAAAAATCGCTGCTTGACAGCAGTCCATCTTCTCGAAAGAAGCCTGCTTGAAAGTTGGGGCGGAAGCTGCGTTTTGCAGAGCCTCCGCGCCCAAGGTTCTTGTTCTTACTTGGTTAACGCCCAACCAAGCGACTTTTCAGAAGTGCCGGCGCCATCGCAGCCACTGTTGTTCGCCACCCAGTGGGTTCCGTTAGCGCTGCTGGTGCAGCGGTACAGTTGCACGGAGTTTCCAACGGCGGGTTTGTTGGGATAGGTATAGCCGGCGACAGTATCTTCGGTGTAGTTGCTGTCGCAGCTGTTGGTGGTAAGCAGACGGTCAGGGTGAGTAGAGGATGGCCAGTTCGCCGTGCTGCGGCACTCGACAATCTTGGTGAGGGTCTGACCCTGCGACACCGGATTGCTGGCCGATACCTGCGTCAGATAGGCCACGGGATCAACGAGCACCTGCGAGAAGCTGCCTATTGCATACGAACCGCTCGCGGTTCCGTAGGCGACCGGCTGTGTGCTTGAGTAGCGCTGATTGAATGTTGAATCGTAACGTGTGGAGATCTCGACAAGCATCTGCGGATCAAGAGCGCTCCCCGACGTGGTAACGGTAACGCTGCGAGCGGCGAGGATTCTCTGCTTGAGTGTGTTAGGCGGAGGCACAAACGTGTAGGCGAGCAGGAATTGGCCTTTCTGCGTAAGATTCCAAGTGCGCGTGCCATCTACGAGGCTGACAACCGAAGGATAGATGTAAAGATTAACGGGGGGAGTGTCGCCGTAAGGATAGCTCCCCCCTGGCGCCTCCTGCACGAAGACTGGAACTGGGGCGGTAGTGAACGAAACGCTGTTGCTTTGCAAGTTTGTCTGAGCCGTGAAAGATGCCTTCAATCCAGCGAAATTTGCATCTGATATGTTCAGAAGCATCATCCAGTTTTTGTCTTGCCAATAGGACACGCTGCTTCCTAGACGCGTGGAAGTGTTCGACGTGCCGTACACTGTGCCGCTGATCGCCGTGTCAGTACCGTTGACCCCGGGCTGGCTGCCCCAGCCGGCATCATATTTCGTAAACATCCCGGAGGAGTTTGAGAGAGTAGACAGAGGCGCACGCGCTAAACGCGTCGTTGTGTCCTGCGGCTTTCGGCAAAACAGGTATGCATAAGCACTATCGGCGGTCTGCGTACAGTCGCCTTCGCCGGTTTCGCCCGTTCCTGCATCTTGCGAATCGATGATCTCGACGGGCGTATTCCAACTGAGCCCACCGTCGGAGGAACGCCACAGCGTCATTGTCTTGTGGTGGGTGCTGTAATTCGTGCCGCACGTGTCCGATGATCCTGGCTTGGGATTCTCACCGTGCGAGAAGCCATACAGTATACCGTTGTAGGTGAAATTTGAATTGAGCCATTGGCCGCAGTAAGCCCAGCTGGGGGTCGTGCCACCTGCCGTGTTGAGAACATTGATGTGGAAGGCGCTGGAGGTATAAGCAGCGGTCGCATCCCAGGCAGCTGTTCCATCAATGCCATGCGTGCAGTTGAAGTTTGCCGTTCCGGTTTTGCTCGAATTGGAACATTGGTTCGCGGTGAAGTTTCTATAGCTGCTCGTTCCAAGCTTGAGTGAGTTGTAGTAGCTGTCTTCACCGTAAGGCTCAGGCCCACGGATAGAGTCTGCTCGCTCGAGCCAGAAACGTACGCCCGATGTATTGAGGTTGTTTTGTGCGTGGGAACAAATCCCGCAAAAAAGCGCAGCCGAGATGGCGGCGAGAGTGAATGTTTTTTTCATCAGGAGCCCTCAAGCCGGGGAGTACCCCAGCGGGTTGGTGGCTTGAATTTTGGACTGAAACGAGCGGACAGTCCGGGGAGGAGGTTGGTGGCGAAACCTTCGAAGAACCCGGAGCTCAAGGAATGAATCGCCGAACTCTACGGATTCGGAACGCTACATCGAAGTTGTCTGTTCGCCCTAGGAAAACTCGAGTGGAATGCTTTAGAAAATCTTTAAATCTGATTCTTTAAATCGCTCATTAAAAGCCCTATATGAGCTTCATTGATGAGAAAAACATCTTTTGTAAATGACAGATTTTTACCATTAAAAAGCCGCCCTAGGGGCGGATATTGATGCGAAGGAGTAATAAGGCAACGACGAGCCGTTAGCGATTCACGCCGGAGGCTGCAGCAAATCCTGAGGCCTGAGCAGCTGGGATGTCGTTGGCGGGTTTTGGGGTAGCGAAGGAGGAGCCGGACGCGTTGATCGCGTCAGAGTAGTCCGGACCCAGTCCCAGCATTTTGATGGCCCGCGAGTCGGGCATGAGCTTGGTTTGCCAACCTTGGTCCGCCTGAAACTTCTGCATGGCGGCGATAGTAGCCGAGTCCCACTGGCCATTGGCCTCACCGGTTAAGTAGTGCTGACGAATGAGCGCCTGCTGAATCTCAGTGACGCGGGCAGAATCGATTGCTTGCTGCCCATGCAGTTTCTTTTTGCGGGATTTGGCACCTGTTCTGGTTGTTTTACCGGACTTCGCCGAATGGCGGGTGCTGGTTCGGGCGTGCGTGGTTGACGTTTTCTTGTGCGTCGGAGTTGCGAAAGCTGTCGCCGCAAGAAGAGATGCGGAAAGCAGAAACGCCAGGCTTGCTCGGAATGAAAGCATGCTGGTTACCTCATTAAGTTAGTTTCCCGGACGCAGGAGCCGATTCTACTTGAGCGTCCACCGAGTGTGCCAAATAAATGTTCACGGCACTAGAGAATTGGAGCGGTTGCGAAAACGAAAGTTCAACGCTAGAACTTAAGTCCAATACTTACACTGCACTTCAGGTTGGGACGTGCGTGATGCGCCTCCCCCTGTAATTCATTCGATGCCGGGAAGGCGCCTGGTGAGAGGCACTTCCCGGCGCGGAAGGGCTACAACGTACCGCCGACGTAGTTGATGCCGTTCTCGGGATGGCGCGGATCCATGACTTCAAAGACCACGTCATCGCCGGTTTTGAGGTTCTTCACAACCGCGTCGAATTGATCCTTGGTCCCGGTCGGTTTTTTGTTGATTCGGACGATCACGAGACCGGGCTCAAGACCCTGCAGGTCGGCGAAGGAACCAGTGCGTACAGACTGGATGACGACGCCGGAGGTGTGCAGTTTAGAAGCGGTCTGATCGGTTACCTGGCGAACCACAAGGCCCAGTTTCTCGCCGGCTTCCGAGGGATTGTCCGGAGTGTTCTGAGGCTGCTTGCCCGCAATGTCCGCAAAGACCTTGTCGCGGTCACCAACTGTGATCGTGGCGTCGCTTTGTTTGCCATCGCGCATGTAGCCGAGACGGATGCTGGAGCCGGGACGGCGGCTGGCGATGTCGCTGACAAGATCGTCTCCATCCTTGATGCTGCGACCGTCGATGGTGATGATGATGTCGCCGGGCTTGATGCCGCCCTTGTCTGCAGGTCCGCCGGGCTGTACCTGCTGGACGAGCACGCCGTTCTTAAATCCGTAGACACGGTTGACGGCGCCGGAAAGACCCGAGCGGAATGAAATGCCAATTGAGCCGCGCGTGACCTTGTGGCTGGGGCTGATCAAGTCGTTGTAAACAGCGACGACAGTGTTGGCGGGCATGGCGAATCCGATTCCTTGATAGCCCGCCGATTGCGTGTAGATGGCGGTGTTGACGCCGATGACTTCGCCGTTCATGTTGAGCAGCGGACCGCCGGAGTTGCCGGGGTTAATGGCTGCATCGGTTTGAATGAAGTGCTGGAACTGGCCTGCAACGCCGGGTTCGATTGTGCGGTTCTTCGCAGAGACAATTCCGGCAGTGACGGTTTGAGCAAGGGCGAAGGGACTGCCGATGGCTTCAACCCAGTCGCCGACCTGTGCCTGATCGGAGTTTCCCATCTTGACAGTCGGCAATGGCGAATTGGTATCGATCTTGATGACCGCGAGGTCAGTAGCCTTGTCAGTACCGATGACGCGCGCGGGGCGGCCGAGGTCTTGCGAATCCGGATCGGTAGAGAGTTTGACGAAGATCTTATCGGCTTTTTCGATGACGTGATTGTTGGTGATGATGTAGCCCTTGGGGTCAACAATGAAGCCGGAGCCGAGAGATTCGCGGATTTGACCATCGTCGCCGTCTCCCTGATCGGGAATCTGACCGCCAAAGAAGCGATTGAAAAAGTCCTGGAAATTGTTCTGACCCTGACCTTGTCCGGGGGGCGTGTCAGGATTCTGATCGTCATCCCCATCGGGCGGTGTTTGCGGATTGGGCTGCACGCGATTGTGCGGATTCAGGCGGCGGCCCGGGCCTCTGTTTTCGACAGCCTTGGGCAGGGTCTGGGTGTTGATATTGACCACTGCGGGGCCGACGGCCTTGGCGATTTTGACGAAAGCATTCGGCTCGGTAGAAGAACTCTGAACCTTCAGGGGCGTCGCGTCGGTGCTATCGCTTGTTCTTTCCTGCCCGCGCACTCCGTGGGCGGCGAAAGAGCCGCCGACAATGGCTGCTGAAACGGTGGCAAGCAGAAGGAATGTTGAGGCGAGGCGGTGCGAGCGCAGTCTTAAAAAGAGTGATTTCATTCGATCGAAGACCTCTTAACTTGTTCAGCCAACTTAGGCTCTAGAGAATTCAAAGCGGCAATCTTTAGTATAGCCAGCCTGACGGGATTCCAGGACAGGCCGTGGGAGTGGAGCCTGAAGCGTCGGATGCGCGATTCGAGGGCCGGGATAGCCCGTTGTGGGGATCCAGAAATAGTCACTGGTGTATAGACGTGTTGGAGGCGGAAGAGTGTTGCATGGGTCGTGCTAACATCCGGCATGGATTCCCCTCTGAAGTGGTGCAGATTCATTGTGATCGCGGCGGCGATGTCTGCGGCCGGAGCGATGGCGTACGCGAGTCAGGCTCGGGCGGTGCAAAGTGCCCAGGGCCCAGATCAGCCTGGGCAGCAGCCCTCGATGCTGGATCGGCTGAATGCGATGCTGGCAGGCGGCAAGAGCGCCTGGACCGACGAGCAGCTAGCCACCATGGAGCGGCTGCGCGCGGCTGCGATGAAAAGCGACTACGCCTATAACGAACTGCAGCATCTGACGGACAATATCGGGCCGAGGCTGAGCGGCTCTCCGCAGGCGCAGAAGGCGGTGGACTACGTTGCGGGCGAGATGCGGGCATTGGGTGCAGAGGTGACGCTCGAAAAGGCAACAGTGCCGCACTGGGTTCGAGGGATGGAAGCGGGTGAGCTTACAGCGTGGCCGGGGCAGACTTCAGGGACCACGCAGAAGATTGTCCTGACGGCGCTGGGTGGAAGCTCTGCCACTCCGCCAGAGGGAATTACGACTGAGGTCGTCGTGGTGGATGACTGGAAGCAGTTGCACGCGCTGCCGCCGGGTGCAGTGAAGGGAAAGATTCTGCTGTTCAATCATCCGTTCGACAAAGAACTGGCGGCTACGGGGCACGGGCTGGAGGCGTATGGAAACGGCGTGGTGTATCGCGCGGCCGGGCCCATTGCGGGTGCGGCAGTGGGGGCGGTGGCGGTGCTGGTGCGCAGCGTCGGTGGGGCGGATTTTCGCCTGCCACATACGGGGATGTCGGAGTATGCGCCTAATGTAGCTAAGATTCCGGCGGCGGCCGTGGCTGCTGAGGATGCGGAGATGCTAAAGGTCCTGGCAAGCCAGGGGCCGGTGACGATGCATTTGACGCTGACTCCGCAGACGCTGCCGAATGCGCAGAGCTACAACGTGATCGCGGACTGGAAGGGAACTGAGCATCCCGAGCAGGTGGTGGTGGTGTCGGGTCATTTGGATTCCTGGGATTTAGGGACGGGCGCGATCGATGATGGTGCGGGCGTTGCGGTTTCGATGCAGGCGATCCAGTTGATGAAGGAACTGGGAATTCATCCGCGGCGAACGGTGCGGGTGATTGCCTGGATGAGTGAAGAAGAGGGCTCAGAGGGCGCGGCGGCTTACATGGCGGAACATGCCGCGGAGATGGGGAATCATGTGGGAGCGATCGAGAGCGATCTCGGAGCCGATCATCCGACGGGAATTTTCTACGCGGGCAAGCCGCAACTCGGACAGTGGCTTCGGCCTGTCGCGCAGGTCCTGGATGCCGACGGTGCGGGTTCGCTTGTAAGCGCGCCGGAGACGGGTGAGGATATCGCAGCGATGACAGCGAAGGGTGTGCCGAGTTTTGCACCGGTGCAGGACAACCGTTTCTATTTCGACTATCACCACACGGCGGCCGACACCTTCGACAAGATCGACAAAAAACATCTGAATGAGAATGCTGCGGTGATGGCGGTGCTGGCGTATGCGCTCGCGGATTCAGCAGAGGCTGCGGCCAGATGAAGAGATCAGGGAACGGGGACCCGGGACCAGGGACTAGCGAGTAGAGAACAGGGAAGTGTTGTCACCTGTTTAGATGTTGGCGTGCGACCTTGACGATTGCGGTGACGCTGCGTCTAACGTCCTCGTCTGTTGTAGCCCAGCTGGAGACGCTGATGCGCATGGCGGTGTGCCCCTGCCATTGGGTTCCTCCGCACCAGCAAGTGCCTTCGCTCTGGATCGCGGCGATAATTTTGCGGGTCTGATCGGGAGTTCCAAATGACACGAGGACCTGGTTGAGAACTACCTCGTTCAGGATAGTAAAACCGGCGTCCGCAAGAAGCTGTGCGAACAATTGAGCCTGACGGCAATTGCGTTCGATGAGCTCAGCCAGCCCGGCGCGTCCGAGCGATCGCATGGCAGCCCACAGCTCGATTCCGCGCGCCCGACGTGATGATTCCGGTACGTAGTGCCAGGGTTCGCGCTCGTCGCTGGATGCAAGGTATGCGGCGGTGATCGACATGGCGGCCTGGAGATGTTGGGGCTCGCGCACGACTGCGAGGCCGGAGTCGTAGGGGACATTGAGCCACTTGTGGCAGTCAATGGCCCACGAATCTGCAGCATTAAAACCGGCAAGTAGTGGCGCGTATTTTGGAGACAAACCAGCCCAGAGACCGAATGCACCATCAACGTGAATCCAAGCTTTGGTTTCATGGGCGCGAGCGCAAATCTGCTCGGCCGGATCAAATGCGCCGGTGTTGACGTTTCCGGCCTGAATGCAAAGCAGGGTGCGGTCATGCAGATGCGGAAGTGCGTCAGCGCGTATACGCCCCTGACCGTCCACCGGAACTCGCGTGATGCGGGAGCGGCCGAGGCCGAGAAGCGAAAGTGCCTTAAGCAGGGAGACATGCACTTCGTCACCCACCACTACATCGATGGGCGGAGCACCGAAGAGGCCATCTTCTTCGACGTTCCATCCGGCGCGCTGCAGCAGGGCAGTCCGTGCAGCGGCGAGAGCGGTGAAACTGGCCATGGTCGTGCCCGTGACGAAGCCCGCGTCGGAACCTGCGGGAAGCTTGAGAAGATCGATGGTCCACTGCAGCACGATTTCTTCAAGGCGGGCGGCAGTGGGAGACATGACCCGCATGGCGCCGTTTTGATCCCATGCGCCGGCGAGCCAGTTGGCTGCGAGCGCAGCGGGAAGCGTGCCACCGATGACAAATCCAAAGTAGCGCGGCCCGGCCGTGGCTACCGTTGCAGGCGAGCCAATGTCGTCAAGCAGCGCGAGGATCTGCGCGGGATCTGCGGGCGCATCAGGAAGCGGCCCGCCAAGCTGGTCGAGCGCGGCGACGGTGGCGGGAGACGGCGCAACGGAACGATCGGGAAGGTAGGAGAGATAGCGTGTGGCGCGATCGGCAGTTTCAGCCAGCAACTTTTTCATAAGCAGACCTAATGGCGTGTGGAAATGATATAGGGCTGGAGGAGGTTTGATTCCAGGACGAAAATGCACGTTTACAAACGAGGATGTTTCTTAATCGTTGCGAGGCGGAACGATGCTGGTGAGTGGGGGACGCTGACGGCGCGACTGAATCGCGCGAATGATGATGGCGATGACCAAAAGAACAAGCGTTGGAATGCTGAGCAGAGCCTGGAGGAAGAACAGCGCAAACGGGCCAACCTCGCCTCTCCAGCTCTCGCGTGTGATGGCTTCGACGGCTGGTAAGACTGTGTATTCGGTGGACAGAGCTAGGCTAATCTGAATCAGCAGCAGTGCGACGAGAATAACAATGGCTTTTGGAATCGCTTTCTTGTTGCACCACCAACTTTTGAAACTCAAATCGCTCCTCGCATAAATTAAGTTTAGTCGGGAGCGCCATCTTCTTCGGGGTTGGATATGTGCAGTACCGGAGAGCTTTCGAAGTAGGTGTGTTGATCGCTAACCTGGGGCGTGCGGCGCGCGCGGTACATATAAATCTTCTCGCTGATGTAAAGATAGGGCCGATTGAAAATGAGACCCACGATTCCGCAAACGATGCCAATGCTTGAAAAAAAGATAGCGCACATCTCGAGATAGCCGAGCAGCACGAATGGCTTGATGACGAGATTGCGCGCCTCGCCAAGCACGATCATCACGCCAGCCTCTAAGCCGAGAAACCCGGAGGCGACGAGCAGGATAAAGGCGGAGTTGGCCACCAGTTTGGCGGGGCCACGGAGATTGCTCCACGGTGAGGGCACTGCGCTTGCCTTTCAAATGCAGCGTTCGAGTGGGGGCCTGGCTCTCATTGTGCTACAGGCAATTGCCGCAAGGCCAATCAATTCAGGGCTTGTGATGCGAAGAAGGGTTCCGAAAATAACGGGTAGACCACCCAAACTGCCCGAGAAGCCTTCGGAAAAGGAAGTTTTCTGGTCTTGAAGCAAATCCATACTGCTTTTCCCATCGTTTTCTATACAAAGAAACCCATGGTTTTGGAGTTGGGACATGGCAAAACTTGGCGC
>Ga0157378_10006355_pt1 | contig 10339 bp, 10 predicted proteins | sample M65metaG_FD_115309 | JGI IMG/M metagenome (GOLD analysis project Ga0157378, IMG submission 115309) | Miscanthus rhizosphere microbial communities from Kellogg Biological Station, Michigan, USA - M6-5 metaG | ecosystem: Host-associated > Plants > Roots > Rhizosphere > Soil | place: USA: Michigan...
ATCTTTCATCAACCACAACTGCCACATATCTTCCACCTTCCAGAAACTGCATTACCTTCTTTCCTTCGCGTGCCATCTTCGCCCATCGCGCTTTCGTGTCGGGATTCTGTTCCAGCCCTCGGAAAATCCAAAATCCAACCGCTTCAATCGGCGTTTCGCCGCTGTCTTGATCGGATATTTCTCGTTCGGCTGAGCGCGAGAAAGCAGGCCCGTCGGGAAATAAATGCTCCGGCAGGCAAGCTTGGCCTCTACAGCCGGGTGCTAAGGAGTTTCCACGTTGAATTCGGCTTGGCAACTGGCCGTGCCGCCGCGTCCATCGTCCACCTGGCCGGTTACCAGGTATCGTGTGGGAGAGACGCCGGTTGTATCCAGGTCAACCGCAGCGCCGGAGCCGCTGATCTTACCGGCACTCGATTGCCAGACAAAGGTCAGGGGATCGTTGTCAGGATCGCTGGCCGCTGCCACGACGCGCACCCGTTCGCCAGGATGAACCGTGGTTGGACTTAGGGCGCAGCTGATAGTGGGCGGCCGGTTGGTGGGCCGCGAAGCCACACGGATCTCGACCGAGCACGTGGTGGTGCCGCCCCGACCATCGTTTACACGAGCGGTCACGATGTACGAGCCGACCGCCAGCCCTGCGGAGGTCCATCGGACTTGCGAACCGGTTCCATCAATGGTCCCCCCAGTCGCAGTCCAGGTATACGTAAGCGCGTCGTTGTCGGGGTCGGTGGCGTTTACCCGTGAGGCGACGGTATCACCCGGATACACCGTCGTCGGGTTGGCGAAACAAGATGCGGACGGTGGGCGATTGCGAAGTGGTTCAGGAGGGTGTGCTCGGAAGGTATAGTCGATGCCGAGGACCAGCCGCAGATGGCTCTGGCCTTCATGGACGAAATGTGTCCGCAGGAAATCCAGGTTGGCGCGAGCCGTAAAATGCGGGCTGAGCCTATAGTCAACGCCCCCGCCCACCATCCAGGAAAAAGCGCTGTCCGAGGCGGAAACACTCGGCATGCTTTGTTGAGTCACTTTTTGATTGAGATGCGATACACCAAACTCCACTTCGCCAAACGGATTCAGCTTGTATTTGTCCGTCCATTGGGTGGAGAAAAAAATGCGCGGTCCAAAGAGAACGTTCTGTAGATGACTATCCACCGCAATCGATCCGAAGTCGGTGAAAGCAAAGGTCCCTAGCGTGGACGAATCCCAGGTAGAGTCGTAATCACCGGCAACTGATATTCGCTTTGTGAAAAACCACGCACCGCGAACGTCAAAGCCATCGGTTCCGAAATTGCCGGTGACGTGAGTATATCCGCCACCGACTTGCAGCCCTTGTGCGTGCGTCATCGGAGGCAGAGCGACTGCGGTCACTAACAGCAGCAAAAGTAAGACCGGAAACAACAGACGGCTTGGGGGCCGAAGTATGCGAGAAAGCATATATCCCTCCGTAATCCTGCTCGTTTAATAGAACTGCTGAAGAAGGGAGTGAGACACCTGTCAGAACCAACAGGTCGCAAAGAAAGCGCACTTGCCGCACCATCTCGAAAACAATAACCCAGAAGCTAACAAACTCAGAGCGTCGGTCCGCCGGTTGAACCGCACGCACACGGCCAAGGACAGCACCGGCCCCCGGGTCTCGCAGACGACGTGCCAAGCAAGCCTTCGGCATCACGACTCAGCGTCCAAGAGAAAAATAGAACGTCTCGGGGCGACCGAGTCCATACCGCTCCTACCGTACGAATCCAGCTGATTCTTACATTTGGTCATGTAGAGCTGCCGGTAGCAATAAAAGCCAACTAGAGCGGGAGATGACAACTACACCGCGCCTTAAGAGAAGGAAGAGACGCGAAAGAAGATGCAGCCTATAACACGGGGCGCGTTTAAGACGCCCGCAACGAAACCCGCTCCAAAATCCGCTTGAAGAGCATGTTGATGCCGCCCTGTTTTAGCGGAAAGAATACTCGCCTAGGTAGCTCTGCAAATATTCGGGCTCACGTTGGCAAAACAGCGGCCTATGACGGCCATGTTTGACTATTACGAGCTGTTTGAGCACTGCGTGTAAATCCGTTCTGACGGGCAATCCTGAAGTAATCCCACTAGCCTAGGGCTATAATCACGCCACGTATGGCCCTTGCCTCTGGCACAAAGCTTGGCCCCTATGAAATCACGGCAGCGCTCGGCGCAGGCGGGATGGGAGAAGTGTACCGCGCACGAGACACGCGGCTGGAGCGGACGGTTGCGATCAAGATTTTGCCTGCGCAGTTTTCCGCTGATACGGTTTGTAAGCAAAGATTTGAGCGGGAAGCGAAAACGATTTCGCAATTGAATCATCCGCACATTTGCACTCTTTACGATGTTGGATCGCAAGATGGGATTGAATACCTCGTGATGGAGTGCGTTGAAGGGGAGACGTTGGCGAAGCGTTTGGAGAGGGGGCCGCTGCCACTAGAGCAAGTTTTAAAATATGGACAGCAAATCGCCGATGCTCTGGACAAAGCTCATCGCAGTGGCATCGTCCACCGCGACTTGAAGCCCAGCAACATCATGCTCACGCCGACGGGTGCGAAGTTACTCGATTTTGGTCTCGCCAAACCCGTCACTATGGTGAACGGCGCTACGCTCACTGTGGCATCCCCGAAATCCTCGGTGACCGGGCAAGGGACCATTGTCGGCACGTTTCGGTACATGTCGCCAGAACAGGTAGAAGGCAAGGAACTCGATGGACGGAGCGACATTTTTTCGCTGGGTGCCGTGCTGTACGAAATGCTGACCGGTCAGCTTGCATTCGAGGGAAAAAGCCTACTCAGCGTGGCATCGGCGATTCTCGAAAGAGAGCCGACACCTATCAATTCCATTAAGCCTTTGACGCCGCCTGCGTTGGATCACACCATTCGGCGATGCCTGGCCAAAGATCCGGAACAGCGTTGGCAGACTGGACGTGATCTTCATGGGGAGTTGATTTGGATCAGAGAGAGCGCGTCATCTGTGGCAACTCCGCTGGTGCTGAGCGGCAAACAGGGAAAACGTGGGCGGTTGGCGTGGATCGTCGCCGGACTGTTTGCGGTGATCGCCGTTGCAGAGTTCTGGCTCTCCTGGCCCAAGCCCCAGATTGAAGAACGCGCTTTTCAATTCAAGATCGACCCTCCTCCGGGGACTGAATTTCTCCTCGAGAATGGCGGCGGGAACGCTATCTCACCCGATGGCCGCACCGTAGCTTTCGTCGCTGCTTCCGCTGCAGGCTCGAAGCTTTGGACCCAACCGCTGGACTCGACTGTTGCGCGGGAATTACCAGGCACGGACAACGCTCAGTACCCTTTCTGGTCTCCTGATTCCAAATCGATCGGATTTTTCGCTAATGGCAAGCTTCAGCGGCTCGACCTTGCAGGCGGCCCTCCTGTAACTCTCGCCCCAGCGTCCAATCCGCGTGGAGGGACATGGAGTTCCCAAGGGATCATCATTTTTAGCCCCAACGCTAGTAGTGGTCTATGGAAGATTGCTGCGTCCGGGGAATCGCTTGCGCAGCTGACCAACACAGACCCAGCCCGAGGTGAATTCACTCACCGCTGGCCTCTGTTATTGTCGGATGGAAATCGATTTGTTTACTTGTCTCGAGGAGGAAGTGTTAGCTCGTCGATCTACCTAAGTTCTTTGGAACAGCCGCAAGAACGGACGCTGCTCGTCAAAGAGACTTCAGCCGCGCCAGCCTACTCCCCCGCCCACGGAAGCCATCCCGAATATCTGTATTGGCTTCGGCAGCAAGTCTTAGTGGCGCAGCCTCTTGACAGCAAGCACGCACGGTTGTCAGGTGATGGCGTACCTGTACACGGCGCAGACGCGGTGGCGCTGACCCCGGCTCTCGGTCATTCGAGTATTTCGGTTTCCAATGAGGGCACCATTCTTCTTGGCAAGGGCAGTGGGCGGTATCAATTGACCTGGCTTAACCATGAGGGCAAGTCGCTGGGCACTTTGGCCCAGCCCGATCGCTACGGGTCATTGCGCATTTCTCCCGATGGCACGCGGCTTGCCGCAGGATTGGCAGATTCCTCATCGCGTTCGGACCTCTGGCTTCTGGAATTGTCCCGCGCGATTCCAAGCCGCCTTACCTTTATGGGCATGTTCGGAACGGGAGCGTGGTCACCCGATGGCCAGCAGGTTGGCTATCACCTCCTGAGTGGCAGAAAGCTAATGCTGAAGAATGCGAACGGCACGGGACAGGAAGAAACGGCGTTGGAGTCCCAGTATACGGTCTATATGAACGACTGGTCGCCGGACGGCCGGTACTTGGTTTACACACAGCAGAGTCACGAAGGCCGGTTCGAGCTGTGGCTGCTTCCCCTAAATGGGGAACGCAAACCCCAGCCATTCCTGCAAACTGCGTTTAATGATTCCCAAGGACAGGTTTCTCCCGACAGCAAGTGGATTGCCTACACGTCGGACGAATCGGGAGGATTCAATGAGGTCTATGTCACGAGCTTTCCGACAGGAAGCACCAGGTGGAGAGTCTCCGGCAGTGGCGGGAGTTTCCCGCGCTGGAGCCGCGACGGCAAGGAGCTGTTTTATCGAGCACTCGACGGCACATTGATGGTCGCGTCGGTCCGAATCGGATTGCACGGCTTGGAATTTGGGACTCCGGCCAGTCTTTTTCGGGTTCGTGAATCTGTTGGAATGTTTGCCTATCCTTACGACTTGGCTCCCGATGGAAAGAGGATTCTGGCGCTTGTGCCTAGTAAAGCCGACACCGATATCCCCTCCTTGGCTGTGCTAGTCAACTGGGACGCCAAACCGAAGCCTTAATCACCGCACGGCACTCGGAAGCTATCGTTCGATGGAAACGAGGTCAGTAGAAACCACTGCATACTTGGCATTTTTCCCCGGCTGAGTAAGGACCCGCCTTGATCAAGGTGAGTCCAACTTGAGTCCAAAACCCTCCCGAACACCGTACTACACCGTCACGAAAGACACAGGAAAAGGCTAGACGATGCAACACTATGGCCGATCTGGAGAAATCAGCGGGTTGGAGGTTCGAGTTCTCCGGTTCACCAGTTCTTGCTCGCAACTGCCTTGACGACGTTCGGCGGCACGACTAGGCTCGAATCTGTCAGCAGAGAGCGACTTAGGGCCGGCGCGGCCGCAATGGCGGCGCCCGAGACCGGAAAGCTACCCTCAAGCACAATGCGCGTCCCAGTTTTGATCCTGTCTCTCGCTTTTTTCGTCCCGATGATCCTTCAAGCACAAGAGCAGGATCCGTCGGTGATGCGGGTAGCAGTGAATTTGGTGATGGTGGATGTGACGGCAAAGACCAAGGCCGGGCAGATACTCGGCGACCTGAAGAAAGAGGATTTCGAGCTACGTGAAGACGGCGCGGCGCAAAAGGTCGAGATTTTCAGCCGGGACGAGTTGCCGCTGAATGTGGCGTTGGTATTGGACCTGAGCGATTCGATCGAACCGTTTCTGGGGCCCCTGCGGGATGCCGCCAACACGGCGCTCGGCGCCTTGAAGCCGGAAGACCAAGCGGCGTTATTTACGTTCTCGACGGACGCGGAGTTGCGGGTGCCGTTCACCAGCGACAAGAAAAAGCTGGCGGAGCAGATCAACGCGTTCAAAGTGGGCGGAGCGACAAACATCAACGATGGAATATTTGTGCCGGCGAAATATTTGCTGAATGCGCCGCAGCGGGGGCGGCGGGTGATCATTCTGATCAGCGATGACGTGGCGACATATTCAGGTGGCCAGGGGACGCACGACATCATTACGGAGTTAATCGCCTCGGATGCGGTTTTGTACAACTTGAAAATTCCGGGATACAACCCGCCGGGAACGATGCTGCACGCGGCCATGGAAAAAGGGCTGGTGAACCTGCGGGCGGTGATGGACCAGACCGGCGGAGAAGTTTTCAATGTGCAGGATGTGTCACACCTGGATGAAACATTTCGCGCGCTGATCGAACGGATCAAGACGCGCTACACGCTGGGGTACTACACCAAGGCCAGCGCGGCGGAGGGGAAGCCGCACAAACTGGATGTGCGGCTGGCAGCGTCGTTTGGGAAGAAAGGGCGCGACTACGTGGTGCTTTCGAAGAACGGGTTTTACGTGCATTAATGTCGAGCCTTTGTTGGGCGGGAAACCTTCCGGCTAATGCATTTCGATGACGAACCCTCCGCTATCACCTTCAGAAGCAGTCAAAGCAAACGTTTTGCGTCCTGACTCCAATTAGGCTCCAATTGGAGCTGAACGGAAGCGGGCAACGTCATCATTCGCCGAGGCTTAGCAATTTAAAGTGAGAGTTCGACTCTCACACGCTTCCGCCAAATTCATGTAGTGTTTATGCGGGTTTCAGCGCGGTAAGATAGTTTGTGGAGCGCAGGCGTAGCGTGTGCGTTCCGGGTACAGCGCCAAGGCGCATGTGGCGCTCCGAGGTTCCGACCGCGGTACATTCTTGACATCGCATCGGGGCAACTCCATCAACAGATCCGGGCCGACCATAAACCGAAAATGTTCAGAGAAGAGACAGTATACAGCTGATTTGGTTCAGGGTTCATGACAACGGCAGACATTAGAGGAATCGCACGGATTAAACGCATGGGCGCTCCTCCGAGAGACATATTAAAGAAGTGTTAGCATAACTAATAATTGATCACAAGTATAGATACGTTACTAGTATCGAACAACCGGTTACGGTAAAGCGCGAGTTCGGATCTCAAGCACTGATTCAGTTCGCCCTTGCGGTCAAGAATGGAGGGCGGACTCTGTCGAATACGCGACTGGTGCGATCCGGTCCCCGGAATCGAACTGCCCTTTATCGGGCTGTCGCCCCCGGGGAAACCCTCTCATTGGACAACACCCAGAACGAAAGTGCGTCCCCTTATCATTTTCTTTATCTACTTCTGTCGGGCACACAGTATTGAATCGCGAACGTCACAATAGTAGTGATCGCTGTGATGACTCCAGGTGTCATGTCCTGTTGTGTCCAGCTTTTCCAATGCGGTCCGAGGAACGCCGTGAGGAGGATCGTTGCGGCTCCCGCGAGGACTCCCGCGCTGACCTTCGCGGTCGGAGCCCAATACTCGTAGTCTCTCTTCTGACGCGCCTTCAACTGTTGGAGTGTTATTGATGTCTGTAATGTGGGTTGGGCGATGGTGGCCATGTCCTCTCTCCTTCATCCTGGTCTTCTTGCTCTTGATTGCAATCCCCATTCCACATCTTCGGGGAATACACCGAGCGCAAGAAGACCCGCAGAATGAGCCGAACAGTCTATTTTGCGCGGCTTGAAATAAACCTTTGTCTTGAAAGAGGGTGCTCCGAGATAACCGGTGGGTTATCAATCTAACCGATCGGTTAGTTATCAAGGCAAAGAACTCCCGAGGGGATCGAAGCCGTTCTCGAGCCACCGAGGTCGGCTCGGAATCCGATGCCGCGCCTAGTACGAAAATATGTCTTGACAGCGGTGTTACGCCACACGACAATTCGCGTACGTTTGCCGCTCCGCGAAAGGTCCTAACTTCCGAAAGAAACAGGCTCCTTGAGGCGAACCTGACCAATCTCAATTTCAGACGGAACGTTCTAAACGCGAATGCGCGGAGGTGTGTATGAACCGGGCCTTGCTTGTTGGGATTAATGCGTATCCGGGAAACGCGCTTAACGGATGCGTCAACGATGTGACCGACATGGCTGAGTTTCTCGTCAGCCATTGCGGCTTCAATGAAAACGATATACGGCTCCTCACTGACAGCCGTGCAACTACCGATGCCATCACTATGCACCTTACGTGGTTGATAGGTGGCGCTCAGGGAGGCGATCGCCTCGTCTTTCACTACAGCGGTCACGGTGCCCAATTTCCGATCCGTGATGAAAGCGGAAAGGTGGTACGCGTAGACGAATGCATCTGTCCCGTTGACTTTGATTGGACTGACCAGCATGCCATCCGCGACAAGGAATTCAACCAGCTTTTCTCGCAAGTTCCAAGGGGGGTGGACCTCACGTGGGTATCCGACTCCTGCTTCTCGGGCGACCTTGCACGGGAGTTATTGCCGCCGAAACGCAAGATCAAGTCAATGCCGATGCCAGCAGACATCGCATGGAGGATGCGCACGGCCGAAACGATCGGTGCAAAGAGAACGAGTTTCGAGCACGTGCTCAAGAACTTCAACGCGGTGCTTGTGTCGGGCTGCGCAAAGCGCGAGACCTCGGCAGACGCGGAAATAGACGGCCGGTTCAACGGGGCGCTCACCTACTACTTCCTGCAGACGCTTTCAGCTCCGAACGGGTTGACGCAAACGCTTAAAGAGGCGGTCGCGCGTACTCGGGCGGCGTTGCAGCAAAACGGATACAACCAGCACCCAGACTTGGAAGGGTCCGCAGACTTGATGAGCCAATCTTTCCTGGCCACGCCTGCAACGAAAGCTGTCGCCGCAAAACAAGCGTAGACGAGGGTCACAATCTGTCCGGCACGAGGGGGTGGACCATTCCCCGCTCGCTCCGGCGCACGTCGGGTTTGGGGTGTGGCTCTGATTGATTGAGAATTAGGAACGGAGATGACCATGAATCGCTTGAGAGCGGATCGAGCAGCATAACCAGAGTCCCTCTTCGGAGGGGTTTTTGTTTGTTGCGGCACACCAAATCTCAACTTTCTGTCATCGACTCGGGCAGAATTCGCGTTCAACGGGACTAGTTCAAGACTGCGCTAATGACGAGGGAATAGCCTCGCGGTAGAGTTGCTCTCCAGTTCTGGCGGTGCGCCTTACCTCCTTCCCGAAAGCCAGGAGATTTCAATTTCGAGCTCATCCGTCGAGGTGGTTCAAGCGGACTTCGCCTCCGGGAAGGACTGTCAGCAAGCATAACCGAGGCCAACCTTGACATTTGCGTTGAAGGTTCACTGGAAACTCAGTGGCCGTCTCGGCGGATGGCCACCCGACTTCCCAAGACGTCAGCAAGAAGCTGAAACGTTTGAGGTATCCGTGACACTAGTTACATATCGGCAAGCGGTGATGGATATTCGAAATGTCGAATCGTGCTATCGAGACGCTCTTGCCGCGGAGGCGCGCAAAGACCAGTGCGGTTCGCTGCTCGCACAGCTCAAAGCTCAGCGCCTGCTCGCGGGGGTCTCCTGGTACATAGAGGGCTCGCTGAACTATTGCTGGAACTACCGGCATTCGCGCCGGGCGATGAAGCATTCGAGAAAAAAGACGAGAAACTCTCTGACGAAGCTGAGGAATTCGAACTGGGTCATCATTTTTGCGTTCGTCGGCGTCGCATTTGTTCATGTCGGTTCAGATGAATCGCGACACGCTGCTGAGCAATCTGAATGGCACCAAGCCGGGGGAACTGAATTGGGACCGCGATTTCATCACCCGGATTCTTCCTCTACGTGGTGATCCCCATCCTCGGTTTTCTGGGCGTGCAATTTCCCGAAGCGCTTACTCAGTCATTCAGCTACCTCTCTCCGGGGCGGCTGGCCACGGCTGATTCGGAATCAGGAAAGACAGTTTAGGAGGCAGACACCATGGCAACACCTGGCACAGCAATCTCACAAGCAACTGGTGAGCGAATTCTTCAACTCGCAAAGCAACATGTCGGCGAGAAATATCACCTGGGCGTTCCGGTTCCAAAAGACAATCCGAACTGGACAGGCCCCTGGGATTGCGCGGAGTTCGTGTCCTGGATGGGCGTACGCGGCCAACCAGATAAACTGGAGGGCATGAGGCGATTCAACGAGGATGCGGGGGCTAAAAGGTCATCAGTATGCGGCTGAAATCTGTGTTGATGTGCGCGGCGAGTTTCTATCTCTTCGTTCTGATTCCAGCCTTGACTGCTGCATCAGCCAATGGTCAATGCGCTTTTCCGCCTGACCTGCGTGATGAAATTTCAAAAAAATATCCGGACACAAGAGTTGTCAGTTTGGCAGATTTGAGCGAATACCGGAGAAAGCTGTTTCAAAAGGACCACGGTGCTCGATGCCCTGGCCTTGTGAGGGTTAACTTCTACGGCGACGGAAAGCCAACGTACGCGCTTGTCTTGATTGCGCCTGAGAATCCGAAGCGCAGAGCGGAACTGATTGTGGCACACCGAGTTGCCGGGGGCTGGGAGATTCGCTCGTTGGACGTGAGAGATGGGACGCCCGTGGTCTGGCGAGAAGGCCCCGATAAATACGATGACCTGTACGAGCCGAACACGATCCGAGCAAAAAATCCCGTGGTTGTTTTTTGCGGCTTGGAGTCATGGGGCTGTCGTGTACGCTTGGAACGGCAAAGAAGTAGTGAAGCTCCAAGTCTCCGACTATTGTAGATGGCTCACTGCCTGATTAACGGGGTTACCGTCCATTTGAATTGATCTCCGGTTATCCGAC
>Ga0157378_10006356_pt1 | contig 10339 bp, 6 predicted proteins | sample M65metaG_FD_115309 | JGI IMG/M metagenome (GOLD analysis project Ga0157378, IMG submission 115309) | Miscanthus rhizosphere microbial communities from Kellogg Biological Station, Michigan, USA - M6-5 metaG | ecosystem: Host-associated > Plants > Roots > Rhizosphere > Soil | place: USA: Michigan...
AATGAATCATTTCCCTGCACATAACGGTTACCATTAATGGAAACAGGGATTAAAGTGGCGTCCTGGTGTACATTGTACATTTCCATTACATGATAGGTTGGCGTAAGAATCATCTTTTCCTTATCGGTAAGAATAACCGCCTGTAAAACATTTACACATTGGGCCAGGTTGGCAATACGCACACGATCTGCATGGTTGTTAAATATATTCAGGGTAACACCGGCTATCATCGCGTCGCGCATGGTATTCTGCTGGAACAGGAAACCCGGATTGGTACCCGGCTCCACATCATACCATCCGCCCCACTCGTCCACCACCAGCGCTATTTTCTTCTGCGGATCATATTTATCCATAATGGCTGCATGTTTAGTCACCAGTTCCTCCATCTTCCAGGCTTCTTTCATGGTGCCAAAATATTGTTCGGGCGTAAAATTTACGGCTGAACCTTTTTTATTCCATGCGAGTACAGAATAATGATGCATGGCAACGCCACCCAGCATATGCAGCGGAATATTTTTCATCAGCGTTTCGGTCCAGTTGTAGTCTGCATCGCTTGCACCGGATGCAATACGCAGCAATCCACCGGTATTTTCCCAATCGGCAATAAACGTGGCATACTTGCGGTATTCATCTGCATAGTATTCGGGTTTCATATTACCACCACAACCCCAGGCTTCGTTTCCAATGCCCCAGAACTTCACTTTCCAGGGTTCGGTTCTGCCATTAGCCTTTCTCAGATCACTCATCGGGCTTTTGCCCTTGAAATTGGTATACTGTACCCAATCGGCCAGCTCCTGCACAGTGCCGCTGCCAACATTGCCGGAGAGATACGGCTCTGCGCCCAGCAGTTCGCACATATTTAAGAAATCATGAGTACCAAAACTGTTGTCTTCCGTTACACCACCCCACCACTTATTTACCATCGATGGTCTTTTATCTTTTGGGCCAATGCCGTCTTTCCAATGATAGGTGTCGGCAAAACAGCCCCCTGGCCAGCGAAGGTTGGGAATCTTTAATTTTTTCAATGCGGCGATGATATCATTCCGCACACCATTGGTGTTTGGAATATTTTTACTGGTATCACCTACATAAAAACCGCCATAAATACAATGCCCAAGGTGTTCTGCAAAATGTCCATAAATGTTTCTACTGATGGCTGCTGAGCCCGTGTTGTTTTGTAACTGGAGTTTTACGCTGGACTGACCCGATGCCGCGGCTGATACCAACGCCAGGGCAAACACAACTGGAATAATGTATTTCATGCAATCGTTTGGTTTATGTGTTATAAAAATATCGGTTTATGCTTCAAATATAAATTAAATGTCAAATTAACACTTGTTTTTATATGACTGATTATCCACCTGGAACGCTGGCTTCCAAATCAGTTGTTTGTTTTTACTGCATTGCAAAAAAAATTGCATGTCTCCAGGACCCGTAGCAGTATTTTTAGTTATTAAAACACTGATCAGGAAGTCTCCATTTTATATAAAGCGCACGCCTTCATTTTCGAGTTTTTTATATTTTGCTTTATCAAACATAAAATAGAAAGCGCCCTTCCGGGAAGATTCTTTTTCCTTTTCTTTCAGTTTGTTCAGGATACCCAGGGATAATATTTTTCGTGTAAAATTGCGCTTATCCAGTGGCGTTTCATAAATGGCTTCATAGAGGCTTTGCAATTGGGGCAGCGTAAATTTGTCGGCCAGCAATGCAAATCCTATCGGGTGATTAGCAACTTTTTGTTGTAACCTTTCCTTGGCCAGGTTTACCATCTGCCGGTGATCAAAAACGAGTTTAGGAATTTTATTCAGTTCAAACCATCGGGCCTTGTGGTTAGCCATCAGTTCCGGGGCATAGTCATCAATTTTAATCAATGCGAAATAGGCCATCGATACCACACGGCCGCCCGGATCGCGGTCAGCATCCCCAAAACAGGCGAGCTGCTCCATATATACATCACTCAGGCCGGTTAATTCATTCAATATGCGCACGGCCGCATGGTCAACGCTCTCCGTTTCCTTTACAAAGCCACCCATCAGCGACCACTTGTCTTTCTGCGGTTCCAGTTGCCTTTTGATAAATAATCCCTTCAGGTGTTTTCCATCAAAACCAAAAATGATACAGTCGATGGCAAGAAGCAGCCTGTCATAATTCTTATATTGAATAATGCTCATGAAATAAATGCACTTTAAACTATTACCAAAATCTTACATAAATAGCCGAAAGTATCAATAGCGCAAGCGCAATCAGTACAATATGATTGGGCGCTACTTTGAACATTCCTTTTTCAAGCACGATGGCTTTGGGATTTATTTTAGGACCTGCCATACTGAAACCGAACATTACTATCAGGGTGAAGAAAAAAGACCATCCCATGGTTATAAGAAAAGGGATTTCCCATGTATGCACTTCCTGTCCGTTTACTGTTTTGATTATTTCAAACGCAGTATATAGGGGTGTTTCATGACCAAACCATGTGGCCGCATAATTATTAAAGATTACTGAAACCAGGAACCCGGTGATGATACCGGCAAGGGCTGCAGCACCGGTGGTGCGTTTCCAGAACATACCCAGCAAAAACATAGCGAGTATCCCGGGGCTGATAAAACCGGTGTATTTCTGGATAAACGTAAATCCGCCTTCACCACCAATACCCAGTAAATCATTCCAGGTGAGCAGTATTCCGAATATCATAGCAGCAACAATGGTAATGCGACCTATGTTGACCGTTTTCTTCTCGTCTGCATTTTTATTTATATACTTCTGGTAAATATCCAGCGTGAAGATGGTAGAGATACTATTGGCTTTACCGGCCAGTGAGGCAACAATGGCTGCGGTTAATGCCGCTACAGATAATCCTTTGATACCGGTTGGCAAAAACCCAAGCACAGCTGAATAAGCATCGTCTTTTACCTGTGACAGGTGATTATGATCTACTGTATGCATGGAAGGAAGATGCCCGCTTTTATATAATACATAAGCAGCGATACCAGGCAGCATGACAATGACAGGCATGAAAATTTTCAAGATACCGGCAAACAGGATACCGGTCCGCGCTGTTTTTAGATTTGCACCTAAAGCACGTTGTGTAATGTATTGATTACATCCCCAGTAATTTAAGTTAACGATCCATTGACCGGCAAAATACATGGCGATACCAGGTAAAATCACGTATCGCTGAATATCGTATTGCGACGATTCTGCGGTTGGCTTTTTGAATATCATATGAAAATGATCCGGCGCTTCTTTTATCAATTGGTTGAATCCGGCAAATGCGTTGGTACCCAGTCCGAAACTTTCACTTACCGTTGTCAATGCAATATAAGTGGTAACCAGACCACCAATTATCAGTACCAGTACCTGTATTACATCGGTATAACCAATTACGCGCATGCCGCCGAGTGTTATAATCAACGCAAAAAAAGCAAGGCCCAGCATAATCGTATGAAGATATTCCCCGCCGGCCAGGCCATTGATGGCTTTTGCCCCGAGGTATAAGATGGAGGTGAGGTTAACCAATACATACAGGAACAACCAGAATATGGTCATGATAAGACTCACCGTTTCATTGTACCGCATTTTCAGAAACTGCGGCATGGTGTATATCTTATTCTTCAGGTAAACAGGCATTAGCCAGACTGCAATGATAATAAGTGCAATGGCTGCCAGCCACTCGTAAACAGCTACGGCCATACCCGCAAAAAATCCATCTCCGCTCATTCCAATAAATTGTTCTGCCGAGATATTGGATGCAATCAGCGAAGCACCAATGGCCCACCAGGTAAGTGAACCTTCTGCTAAAAAATAATCGTGTGAAGCGGTAGCAACTATTGCACGTTTCTTACGGTAAATCCAGTAACCGTAACTGGCAACAATTACAAAATAGACAGCGAATACAATAAAATCAATTTGTTTCATATGCAGCTTTTAATAAATAATAAGGCAGATTGAAGATATTTGTTTTGTTCCAATTATTTGTAATACGCTTCGTTCCAGCGCAATTCATTTTTGAAATTGTATAAATTGGTGTTTTTCCCGATCAGTACATATTCAATACCGGCTATATCTGCAAAATCCTGCAGGTTTTCAGCCGAAAGGTTCTGGCTGTAACAGGTATGATGTGCGCCACCGGCCAGGATCCATGCGGCACAGCCGGTTTTCATATCAGGATAAGGTTTCCACAATACCCTTGCCACGGGCAATTTTGGCAAGCCCTGGATGGGGTCAACCGCTACCACCTCGTTTACCAATAACCGAAAACGGTTACCCATATCAATTATTGAAGCATTCAGTGCCGGGCCAGCCGCTGAATTAAATACCAGTCTTACCGGATCGGCCTTGCCACCAATGCCCAGTGGATGCACTTCACACGATGGTTTGCCGCTGGCTATCGATGCACATATTTCCAGCATATGAGAGCCGAGTACCAATTCATTGTTGGGATCAAAATGATAGGTATAGTCCTCCATAAATGAATTGCCGCCTTTGAGCCCGGTGCCCATTACTTTCATGGCGCGCACCAGTGCAGCAGTCTTCCAGTCGCCCTCGCCGGCAAATCCATAGCCCTTCGCCATCAGGCGCTGGGAGGCAATGCCGGGAAGCTGCGCCATACCATGCAAATCTTCAAATGTATCAGTGAAGCCCTTGAAATTTCCGTCTTCTAAAAATGCCTGCAGGCCAATTTCAATTTTGGCCGCTTCACGCAGGGAACCATGTTGTGCGCCACCTTTTGCCAGTGATGATGCTAACGTATAGGTATCAGCGTATTCTTTTATCAATGCATCAACCGCTGCATCGCTGGTTTCATTGATCACTTTTACCAGGTCTCCGATTCCATAGGTATTAACTGCATAACCAAACTTGATTTCTGCTTCAACTTTGTCACCCTCTGTTACGGCTACATTGCGCATATTATCTCCGAAACGGGCAAACCTGGCTCCCTGCCAGTCGTACCAGCCGGCGGCCGTTCTTGCCCATCCATTGATCTGGTCCAGTACCTGCAAATCCTGCCAATGACCCGCCACCACTTTACGATTCAACCGCATGCGGCTCATAATAAATCCAAATTCGCGATCACCGTGTGCGCTCTGGTTCAGGTTCATAAAGTCCATATCAATGGTAGACCAGGGGATATCGCGGTTAAACTGCGTATGCAGGTGCAGCATGGGTTTCTGTAAAATTTTTAAACCGCCAATCCACATTTTGGCAGGCGAAAAAGTGTGCATCCAGCTAATAATGCCCATACAGTTTTTGCTGGTGTTGGCATCCTGGCAAACCTGGTAAATTTCTTCCGGTGTTTTTACCGTTGGCTTCCATATAACGGTAACGGGCACCTGTTGCGCCTCATTTAAAAATGCTGCTATTTTTTGTGAATGCTCTGCTACCTGTTTCAATGTTTCTTCGCCGTACAAATGCTGGCTGCCCGTAACAAACCATACTTCCAGTTGCTTGAGATTGATCATATCATTAGTTCTTAGTTCAGAGTTCTTAGTTCAGCGTCCGTTTGCCACCCTACCTTACGCCCAATACCCTATACCTTACGCCTTATGCTTCCACTACTTCGTCAGTAAATCAACCCCTTTTACCTGCTCGGGAAACCATATCATCATTTCACCCTTGCCCCGGTTTGCCCAGCTATAGTAGGGAATTGCCGTGAAAGCTTGCTTGACCGTACTCACATTATCATTATTGACGATAACGGCCGGAACTTCCGCTTTCAGCACCATTACACCGTTTAAAAGATCGGGTTTGAATTCATTGCTGAACTGCGTTCCTGCCGGCATGATAATATTGGATGTGCGTCCATTGTTATCGGGCCATTCGGCGCAATACACCAGCGGACCGCGCTGCAACGCCACCTTACCAATATCGTCTTTAAGGTTTTTATTGGCAGTAATCCGCTTCACTTCCATCGGCAGATCAACATTGATGATATCATTCTTTTTCCAGGTTCTGCCAATAATGGCATAACCATTTTGAATAGTATACTCAACCGCACTGCCATTTACTTTAATAACCGGTTTTATCGCAGATTTATTCTCAAACTGGTACAGATCGGAGGGCACCACGCTGTTCTGCACCCAACCGGGTATGCGCACCAATACGTTAAATGATACTGCTTTTTTAGGGCTGATGGTAAACGCCAAAGCACCATCCCAGGGATAATTGTTTTGCTGCTGCACCTGCACAGGTGTGTTCTTCACCGTTAGATCGGCTGTGCCATTGATAAAAAGGTTGATATAAAGATTATCGTCTTTCTGGGCATACATATAGCCGGGTACCGCGGGCAGCAACCTTGCTATATTGGTTGGACAACATGAGCATTCAAACCAGCCGGAACGTGCAGCTTCCACATCACCCGCCGTAAAGCCATTGCCAAAACCACCACCACTTGCTTGCTTTACCTGCATGGCATTGGTATAAAAAAAAGATTTGCCATCCAGTCCCACCCCCGATATTAAGCCGTTATACAAAGATCTTTCCAGCACATCGATGTATTTGGCATCGCCATGCAGTAAAAACATGCGGTAATTCCAGTATACATTCGCAATGGCAGCACAGGTTTCATTGTAGGCCGTTTCATTGGGTAATTCATAATTGCCACCGAAACGTTCTCCATCGCCTTTGGCCCCTACACTGCCCTGCACATAGTATTTCTTACTGATCATATTGTCCCATATCTTATCAATGGCATGCAGCAAAGAATCGTCACCGGTCAATGCAGCCACATCAGCAATGGCTGAATACAGGTAACCGGCGCGTACGGCATGGCCCTCCGCTTCGTCCTGCTCCGTTACCGGCTTATCATCCTGCCAGTAAGAACCGCTTTTCCAGGGGTCTTTGCTTTTGGCATCGTATCCATTATAGTGCCCGCGTTCTTCTATAAAAAATTTAGCGGTTGATAAATATTCTTTTTTACCTGTAAGGCGATAAAGTTTAACCAACCCCATTTCAACAATTTCGTGACCGGGTGCCACATGTTTCCTATCGGGCCCAAAAACACTGCATACCAAATCAGCATTTTTTAAAGCGATGTCGAAAAGGTTTCTTTTTTTAGTTGCCATAAAATGCGCTGCTGCGGCCTCATACAGGTGGCCGGCATTGTACAGTTCATGACTGAGTTCCCTTTCCTTCTGCCAGCGCTCAGTACCTGCCCATTCATGCGGATGCGTGGGATCAATTGTACGCGCAGTGTACAAATAACCATCCGGCTCCTGTGCTTTGCCGATGATGGCTATGAGAGAATCAATATAATGATCCAGTTTCGCGTCGGGGTGTACAGCCAGTGAGTACGAAGCGCCTTCAATCGTTTTATAGATATCCGTATCATCAAATGGATATTTGGTACAAAACTTTCCCTGTTTCTCCGCTGCCATGGTAAAGTTTTTTACGCGACCGGTATTCTCACAGCGCTCAAAAGAAGCCGGGATGGTTACCGTTCTGTTGGTTTCAATTTTCGGTAACCAGAATTTATCAGCAAGTTTAACCTGTGTAAAAGAAACGGTGTGTACCGGGTAGTCCTGCTGCTGGGCAAACGATGCGGCAGCAGAAAATAAGATGGGCAATACAATCGTCTTTTTCATACGCAAACAATATTTAGTGACTATCAGTAGATGAACCCGTGTGATACAAAACTGTGTTGGATGAAATTTTTACCAAGACTGCGCCATGTGCATTTATCTTTTGTGAAAACCTGTTCTTGAAGGCACCCAGGTCTGCTTTCTTCCACAAATCCCTGACCGGCAATTTTCCCTTTAGCTTAAGCGATTTGAAATCGAACCCGATATCGCTGGCTTTGTCTCCAATATTAAACATCGCAACAAATATATCTTTTCCATTGGGCGCATAAGAGGTCCAAATCAGGCTGCTGTCTGTTTTTAATAACTGGGCGGGCGAAACACCCTGCTGGTTTACTGCCAGCACTTCATCATTGGATAACAATTTTAATTCAAGCTCCCGGTTTTCGGGAAGATTACCGCCGATCATCAGCGGTGATTTATAAATACTCCAGAAAGTAATATGTGTATACAATTCATCTTCGGTAAAGCGGCTATAACGTTCTTTGCCTACTGGTCCGCGCTTGGATAATTTGCCGACCTGCAGCATATCACAATCGGGCCAGTGCCCCGCACCACCAATGCCTTCCCATTGTTTCGCGTAATTCATCATCTGCAAAATCTCTTTCCAGTTGTCCCAGAAATCATCGGCCATGCGCCACATATTGCTGTATTTTGCTGCATGTACCGCCTGTGCAACCGGCGTAGCACCAGGCGATAAACTCAATACCACCGGCCGGCCGCAATTATCGATGGCCTTTTTATACCCTTCTACTTCTGCACTGCTGTAGGGCCGTGACAGATCATCGACTTTTATAAAATCCACGCCCCAGTCGGTATACAATTGCAATAATGAATTTAAATATTCCTGTGCACCTGGCTTACTCATGTTTAACCCGTACATATGGTTCATCCAGGGACAGGTTGAACTGGTATCTGCAATCATATCGGCCGTAATACCGTTCGTGCCCATTACCGGCGTCTTGGCCCATACGGCCTGGCGGGGTATGCCCCTCATAACATGGATACCGAATTTCAATCCTTTTGCATGGATGTAATCACCCAATGGTTTAAAACCTTTGCCGCCGAATGCAGAAGGAAATTTGGTTGGTTGCGGAAACAATCTTCCCCATTTATCCATGCTGAGCCACGGGATATACGAACCGTCCTGTAACGTTTTCTGAAAGGGGTTGCCGATATTGCTGCCCGGCGGGTTATCATACGACCATAAAAAATCAACCACGATGTATTGCCAGCCATACTGTTTCAGGTTGGCAGCCATATAATCCGTATTGGCTTTCACCTCGTCTTCATGCACTGCAGAGCCAAAACAGTTATAGCTATTCCAGCCAAGCGGCGGAGCGGTCGCTGGCTGTGCTTTCACGTTATAGAAAGAAATCCATAAGAGCAAGAAAAATAGACAGCTTTTTTTCATTTGGCGATGCAGTATTACAAATCAGTTATTATAAAACTTGCCGTTCGGCGAGACACGGACAAAAGCGTTAAGATGATCAATAATCAACGATCAATGTTCAATGAGCAATTCTTCAACATCATCACTATTTCCACCTTCAGCTGCTGACAAATGCTATCCAGGGCTATTCCGTTCGGTCAGACACCGACCGGGGCGACTAAAGACTAAGGACTCTGGACTAAGAACTATTCTATTGTCCGTAATACGAGTCTGGTCCGTGTTTTCTTTCAAAATGCTTTTTTATCAGCGCATCCTTTAATCTTGGTGCATCAAGCCTGATTTGTTCTGTCAGGTAAGACATCTGCGCAATGGTTTCCAGTACGGCGCTGTTGTATACTGCCTTTTCGGGTGTTTTTCCCCAGGTAAATGGTGCGTGACTACCCACCAGTATCATTTCCACTTCTTCATAATTCAATGCCCGGTCTTTCATGAAATTCATAATCTGGAAGCCGGTCTCGTGCTCATAATTCCCTTTAATCATTTCGTCACTCATAGGTGGTGCACAGGGAATATCAACCGTATTATGATCTGCATGCGTGGTACCGTAAATCGGAATGTCGCGCAGTGATTGCGCCCATGCCGTGGCATAAGTAGAATGCGTGTGCACAATACCGCCTATTTTTTCCCAATGCTTGTACAGCACTGCATGTGTTTTTGTATCGGAAGAAGGCCGCAGTTTCCCTTTTACTGTATTGCCATCGAAATCAACTATCACCATTTTCGCCGGCGTCAGATCTTCATACGGCACACCGCTTGGCTTAATGGCAAATACACCCAAATCGCGATCAACCGCGCTTACATTTCCAAACGTAAACAATACCAGGTTCAGTTTGGGCAACTGCATGTTTGCTTTATACGCCGATTCCTGTATATGTTCGTATTTACTCATAGTTTGATCTTACTTAATTAATGAGTTCATGTATGGTTTAAGGTTTAATAGTTTAAAGTCTAAAGTTGTTACCGCGGCAAAACCTTCAACCTTAAACCTTAGACCTTAAACCTTCTTCGGTAAATGCTCCGAGCTCAGTATACTTCTCATAACGTTTTTTATATATAATGGCATTGCTTTTATCAGAAACATAGGTTGCATCAAAGCCCTGCCCTATCACATGCATGGCATCTTCCACTTTTTTGTACACACCTGCGGCAGTGGCAGCAAACATGGCCGCACCCAGTGCACAGGTTTGTTCCGACTTGTGAATGCGGATGGGCATACCCATTATATCAGCCATCATCTGCATGATAAAGGGCGATTTTTTTGCTACCCCACCCAGGCCAATCAATCCTTTTACGGGAATGCCCTCTTCATTAA
>Ga0157378_10006357_pt1 | contig 10338 bp, 8 predicted proteins | sample M65metaG_FD_115309 | JGI IMG/M metagenome (GOLD analysis project Ga0157378, IMG submission 115309) | Miscanthus rhizosphere microbial communities from Kellogg Biological Station, Michigan, USA - M6-5 metaG | ecosystem: Host-associated > Plants > Roots > Rhizosphere > Soil | place: USA: Michigan...
GCTGGCCGCCATGCCACACAGGCCCGACGGTGTGAATGATGTAGTCGGCTGGGAGACGATATCCCTTCGTCAATTTGGCATCGCCGGTCCGGCAACCACCAATCAGACGGCATTCATTCATCAACTCGGGTCCAGCTGCACGATGAATCGCACCGCACACACCGCCCCCCGGAAGGAGTGATTCATTCGCAGCATTCACGACGGCGTCGACATGCAATGTGGTGATGTCGGCCTGAATCGCCCGAAGCGTGGTGGCCATGACGCAAGGGGGCCCTTCACAATCGGGGGCGAGGATAGTGTGAATACGTGAACCTGTCAATGCAAACGTCCTGCATCCGGCCCGCCGTCTATCCTTCTCCTTGTCCGTCGCATTCAAGCGTTGATTACCGGCGTAGTCCTGAAGTAGCCTAGAAGGCTTGTTTCGCACGAAGCTTCTTTGTAGATAAGGAGATGTGTCGATCATGGCCGGCTTCCCCATCGAAGTGGCGACCCGCATCAAGACATTGCCGCCCTATTTGTTCGCTGCCATCGATAAGATGAAGCAGGCGGCCATTGCCCGTGGAGTCGATATCATCAATCTCGGCATCGGCGATCCCGATTTGCCAACTCCTGCCCCCATTATCGAGAGCCTTGCCCAAGCCGCCAAGAATCCCAAACACCATCAGTACCCATCCTATGAAGGCATGCTGTCGTTCCGCAAAGCAGTGGCCGACTGGTATCAACGACGATTCGGCGTCAAGCTGGACGCGGCCGACGAGGTACTCACGCTCATCGGTTCCAAGGAAGGCATTGGTCATATTCACCTGGCCTTCGTCGATCCCGGCGATGTCGTGCTCGTGCCCAGCCCTGGCTATCCGGTGTACCCGGTTGGCACAAGCTTCTGCGGCGGCGTCTCGCATCTCATGCCGCTCACCAAGGCGAATGGCTTCTTGCCCGACCTCAATGCGATTCCGAAGGAGGTGGCCAGAAAAGCCAAACTCATGTGGCTGAATTCGCCGAATAATCCCACCTCGGTCGTCATGACGAAAGAGTACTTCACGCGAGTCGTCGCATTCGCGCAGGAACACCAGATCATCGTCTGCCATGATGCGGCCTATTCGGAGATTTATTATGACGGCCAGCGTCCGGCAAGTTTCATGGAAGTCGACGGTGCGAAAGACGTCGGCGTCGAGTTTCATTCTCTGTCCAAGACCTACAACATGACCGGCTGGCGGCTCGGGTTTGCCGTCGGCCACAAAGAGGTACTCGCCGGGCTCGGCAAGGTGAAGAGCAACCTGGATTCGGGCGTCTTTGAAGCGGTTCAGGCCGCCGGCATCACGGCGCTCGGGTTGGACGACGCCGTGACCAATACCATCAGAAAAACCTATCAGGAACGGCGCGATACCCTAATACCGGGATTGAAGCAACTGGCCTTGGAGGTCGACGCGCCTCCGGCCGCCTTCTACGTCTGGGTGGCTGTCCCGAAAGGGTACACGTCCGCTTCGTTCACGGCGCATCTCCTCGAGAAAGCAGGCATCGTCACCACGCCAGGCAATGGATTCGGCGCGCCGGGAGAAGGCTATATTAGGATGACAGTCTGCACGTCGAAGGACCGCTTAGCCGAGGCGGTTGAGCGGATCAAGAAAGCTGGGTTCTAGACCTTGGAATGCACGCTCCTCAAGTGACGCACGCCACATGCGTAGAGAGACGGTCTATATCGGGTTCGGATCGAATGTGGGAGATCGCGTCGATTTTTGCGACCGCGCGGTGACGCTCCTGAGCTTGCTGCCGCATTCGCAGGTGACAGGCGTCTCTCTGCTGTACGAAACGGAGCCGGTAAAAGACAGCGTCGACCCCGGCAACGGCTGGTTCCTCAATGGCGTGGTCCAGCTGGAGACCGACATCGCCCCCCACAGTCTGCTGGACCTGTTGCGAGAGATCGAGCGGTCGCTGGGCCGCGACGAGGATCACCGTTCCGGGCCGAGGACCATCGACCTCGACATCCTCTTCTACGGCGAACGCGTCATCAATGAAGCAGGGCTGACCGTGCCCCATCCGCGCCTGCACCAGCGCCGGTTCGTCCTTATGCCCTTGAGCGAGCTGGCGCCGCTCTTGGTCCATCCTACGCGTCTTCGTTCCGTGAACCAGATGCTCGCCGAGACCTCGGATCCGACGGAAGTCCGTCTGTTGTTTCCCCAGCCTTCGACACGATACGGCTCACGGCCGGCCTGCAGTCCCCGTCTGGACTCATGAGGACGATTCACTCCCCGTCGGCCATGACCGCATGGAGCCAACGCTTGCGGCGTGAAGGAGTCGTCATCGGCTTTGTTCCCACGATGGGAGCGCTGCATGAAGGGCATCGCGCCCTGCTTCGGGCGGCGCGCCTCAAGTGCGACGCGCTCGTCGTCAGTATGTTCGTGAATCCCATCCAGTTTGCTCCGTCTGAAGATTTGGCCACCTACCCGCGTCGCCTCTCACAAGATCGAACGATCTGCCGGGAAGAAGACGTGGATGTATGCTTCGAGCCGACACCCGCCGCGATGTATCCGAAGGGATTTCAAACAGTCGTAACTGTCCCGTCCGTCGCCCGCCGTTGGGAAGGCGAAACACGGCCTCATCACTTTGGCGGCGTCGCGACCGTCGTCACGAAACTCTTTGGCGTGGTCCGGCCAGACGTCGTATGGTTCGGGCAAAAAGATTTTCAGCAGTGTGCAGTCGTGCGGCAACTCGTGAAAGATCTGAATTTCAACATCCGTCTCATCGTTCGACCGACAGTCAGGGAGCGTGATGGGCTCGCCATGAGCTCCCGCAATGTGTTCCTTTCGACCGAAGAGCGCCGGCTGGCGCCGATGTTGTACCAGGCTTTGCTCGCGGCGCAACGGGCGATCGAGACCGGCGTGGCCGATCCGAAGACGGTGCAAGCCATGATGCGGAACGTCCTCGAAGCGCAGCCGGCGATCCGAATAGACTACCTTGCCATTTGTGATCCTGACACGCTGGAGCCGCTCGACCGGATCGACCGTCAGGCGGTGATTCTCGGAGCGATTCGCCTCGGATCGGTCCGTCTCATCGACAATGTGCTCACAAGGCGAAAGCGCGGCGGTACTTAGCGAGCACTGCTTCTTCAGACGTTGCTGGCCGGCTGGCTCCCCTGGCTCACGAGTAAGCCCAGAACGACCTGGCTCAAGCGACGTTGATCGGGCAGCGGTATCTCCAGAAACCGAAGCCCAACCGATGTTGGATGGACTGAGCAAACCATCGCCGTTTCGATGCGTATCGACTCGTCCTCTTGATCAGGCTTGAGCACCAGTCCCAGAAACGTCCCGCGCGGCAAGCCCGTGGTCTGTAAGGTGCACCCATCCATCGAAATGTCCGTGATGCGATTGGTCGACCGGATGCGGTTATCGGCGAGAAACTGCGCCTGAATCGAGGTCGGCAGACGCTTGTATTGACGACGATCGGGGGCTTGCGGTCTACCGCCGGCCCCTCGGTGGAAGGCGCGGAACTTGTTCATGCAGAGCTGGCAGCGGAACGGAACCACGGTCAGCTGCTGCAGCCCCCGTTCCATCATCCCAGTCTGAGGCGCAACACGGACGAACGGTGTACCGCAATTGGGGCAATGGAGTGTCTTCATGCCCGCGGTTCGACCTCTTCACAGGTACGCGATGATTCTTCCCGCTCGCGCGGGTGTTGTTGCGCAGCCAAAATCGGTTCAATGACGGCCGGCGAGTAGGTCGGCGGCTTGACCCATTTGCCATCGTCGCGCTTATAGCCGCCAACCTTGCTCATGTTGGACCGGTGCACTTCGCGAAACACCGGGTCCATGTCGATTCCGTACGACACCGCCGTCCCATAAACCACGTACAACAGATCGGCCAATTCCTTGGCGATGGCCGCCAGATCGCCTTTTCCCATCGCCTCTTTCAACTCTTCGAACTCTTCCTGAATCAGTCGCTCGCGCAAGACACGCGTCCGCTCATCGACCTGTCCCGGCGTCTCTTGCACCAGGATAGCGAAGAGGCGATGAAAACGTTCCACCATCGATTGGGGAATCAAGTCTCGCTGCTCATTCATCTTCAAAGGGCAATGCCTTTCTGGCAACGACTTCCACGGGTTCGAGTGCGCCGATCTCCTTGTCGGACGAGACGCCCAATTCCTTGAACCGACGCGCTGCCGGCAAAATCCTGGTTTCCAACGACCCAACCGCTTTGTTGTAGGCAATCACGCTTTTCCCCAGCGACTGCCCCACATCGTTCACATGCTCCGCGAGAATGGCCATGCGCTCGTAGAGGTCTTTTCCCAGTCGGCCGGCTTCTTCGGCATGCGCAGCCAACCGCTCCTGCCGCCAGCCATACGCCACGGCCCTCAGGAGCGCCATCAACGTGGTGGGGGTGGCGAGCACCACGCCCTGAGCAAATCCTTCTTCGATCAACCTGGGATCCTGCTCCAACGCGGCGCCGAGAAACTGCTCTCCGGGCAGAAACAGCACGACGAATTCCGGCGCCTGCTCGAATTGGTTCCAGTAGGCTTTGAGACTCAATTCGTTGATGCGTATTCGCACTTGCGCAGCATGGCGCCGAAGCCCTTCCAGCCGACGCTCTTCATCCGGAGCCTCATGTGCATCGAGATATCCGGAGAGAACGGTTTTGGCATCCACAATGATTTGACGCCCGCCCGGCAACTGGACCACCATATCGGGACGCAAGCGACCGTCGTCGGAGATGACCGATTCTTGCTCGCGAAAGTCGCAGTGCGCCACCATGCCCGCCAGTTCGGCCACGCGCTTGAGCGTAATTTCTCCCCAACGACCGCGGACCGCGGGCGCTCTCAGGGCATTGACGAGATTGCCCGTTTCCTGCTGCAGCCGCTGCTGGGTTTCTGCCAGCAATTTCAAATGCTGATCGAGCCCTCCGTAGGCGGCCTGACGTGACTGCTCCAACTGACGCAGTTGCTCGTCATAGCGATGTAGCGACTCCGAAAGAGGTTTCACCAGCTCGTCGATCGCCTGCTGCCGTTGGGCCAGGTCGCCCTTCGCTTCCACATGCAAGGTTTGAAACGTCGTCTTGGCGAGGCTGAGGAACGCTTCATTATTCTGCTTAAGCGCTTCACCTGAGAGGGCCTGAAACGATTCGGCCAGCTCGTGACGCGCCTGAGCGAGCAGCAGCTTCTGTTCTTCCACGTGCTTGACGGTTTCGGCGGCTTGAGTCTCCGCGACGGCACGGGCTCGCATGGCTTCGGCGAGATCGCTGCGAAGGCGATCGAGTTCCGCGCGGTCCGCGACCAGTGATCGGCGCAGCTCGTCCGCGAGAGTTTCAGCACGTTGGGCACGCTCCGCGGCCCCGAGCACTTGCGCCTCGAATTGCGACCGGAGACGGGTCGACCACCACAAACCTATCGCCAATGCCACGAGCACGAGGCCTGCGAACAGACCCAGGATGAAGGCAGGACTCTCAACCATAGAGCGCTCCGCAGGCAGAAAAAACGTTGGGACCGGTGTTGTTCTCGGACGGGCAGTTGGACGTTTGTTTTCGGGAGGTTACGTAAAGTCTTACAAAACGTCAAGGGCACGAGAGAGCCAGAGCCGTTCGGCCCTACCGCCCCTAGCATTGGACCTGTGGATTAGTTTCTTAGGGTTGTTGAGAACCATCGGGTCCTCGCGGCGGATGACCCTCCATGCGCCTATGTTAGCGCAGGATTTCCGCGATGGGAGCCTATTAGGGTCCCGAGGTGGCGGCGCGGCGTTTGACCACGCCCTGCGCCGCATCGAGACTCACGTGCTCGCCTTCTGAGAGACGCGCCATCGCCTGCACGACGTTTGCGACTGTCGGCAACCCGTACTCACGTGCGATGATCGCCCCGTGTGACAGCGTGCCGCCCAATTCTACAATCAAGCCGCCGGCGATACCGAACAGCGGGGCCATGCCGGGATCGATGACCGGCGCCACGATGATGTCCCCGCGTCGGACACGGCTCCAATCCATCGTCCCCTGCACGAACCGTACGGGACCACTTACGGTTCCAGAGCTGACCGGAATGCCGCGCAAGACGCCGTCAGCCTCCGGTAAAAATTCATGAGACTCGGTTTGTGGATCGTCGCACCCGTGAATGACGTCAGGAACCTTCAGGGTTTTCCAATACTCTCGTTCGGCACGGCGGGCCTCGACCAGGGCGGCCCACGTTTCAGTCGGCGCCTTCTCCATCACTTCGCGCTCTCGCAACGAGAGGAAAAAGATATCTTCTTTGTGCGTGAAGACGCCTCGATCGACCAGGAGTTCCCCAAGGTGGAGCAAAAGACGTCTCGCCGCCAGTGAGTACCACATGAGATGATGACGATTCGCCTCACGCAACGAAAAGAACCGACACAGGCGCCGATACCACCAGCGAAAGACGAACCAGCGATCGACGCGCCAGCCGCAGCGCGCTCTGATCGTTCCCAATGCCTGATCTCTGACCGTTCGCTGACGCCGAATCAACTCCTCCGGCGTTGCGGACGGTCCCTCGAGCTGCGTTTTGATCACCTCGAGAAGCGTTTCCGGCTGATCGGCCAGCCGTGGAGACATGACGTCCGACTCTCCGACTGCACGATGGCCGTAGTCTTCAAGATAGCGGTCGAAGGCAGAACCGAAGCGAGTCCACTCGACACTCTGCCGAGCACGGTCGGGTTCCCAACCACGCTTGAGCGCATGTGCCAGGGCCACGTCCTTCCTGGCGAGTTCCACCAAGGCGGCAATAGCTAGAATTTGTTGGGCACTGATGACGGTGCCCTGTCCCTGCAACGACTCGTTCAACAGACGCCGCCAGTCTGGTCCCAGCCAGCGGGGGAGAAGCCGGCTACACGCTTGCAGGCACTGCCCCGTCCCTACGGCGATGGCGAACGTCATCTCGCGGCACTCGAGCCATCGGCCCAACTCGTCCAGTCGCGCTCCGACTTCCGCGAACGACATCGGCTGCACCCGCTCACGACTGTACCTCGAGGCCAGCGCTTTCATCTCCGCAAACACCTCCGGACTCTCTCGTAAGACCCGTCGCATCTCCCGCCACATCAGCCAACCCGCCCGCAACAAGGCAGGCCACCCGAGTTGTTGCACGCGAGGAGCCGCTTGAATCGGATCGCCTCCCATGTGTTCCGTATTCAACGAGGGATCGCCTCCCAGCTGGCCGACCAGCATATGAAACAGCGTCACATTCAGATAGGGACGGCCGGCATAGATACGCACCGAACGAAGCCCAGGAGGTATCCGACACCCTAACCGGCGATAGTGCGCGACGATATAGGCGTCCATAAAATGTTGGAGGAAGGACAGACCCATCGGACTCGGCAGCTCCGGCATCGTCTCTTTGAAATTTGCACGTGACCACTCACTCTCCTCGTTCGTGGGATCCATTCTCGCTTGGACGGCCGTGATCGGCCGGGCCTGCAGGGCCCAAAGCCCTTCGCGATCAATCGCCCATTCCACATCCACAGGGCGCTGAAAAATCCGCTCGATGCGCGTTGTCACCGCTGCGACTTCGAAGAGTTCCCCGTCAGAGAGCGGCGGTTGAGTGCGCTCAAGCCGTGGAACCGGCTCCATCGCAATCCCGCCGGTGGCGGCCGCCAACCGCTCGTGCTGGTGTCCGGGAATGCGTCGGATCACCCGCCGAGGCTGACCGTCAAGTGTGTCGACAAGGTACTGATCGGGCGTGACCGTCCCATCGACCAGGGGCTGACCCAGCCCCCGAATGGCATTGATCGCCACATGACCATCACGGCCTGTGACCGGATCAATGGAGTAGGCAACACCGGCAACCTTGGGGTCCAGCAATGGTTGAATGACGACCGCCATGGAAGGCGGGATATCATCGGTGCCCGATTTCGCCATGTACCCCAAGACCCGCTCTTCCCAGAGTGAGGTCCAGACCTCGATGATGCCGAGTGCAAACTCTTCCCACGGCACACCCAAAACCGTTTTGTACAGGCCCGCAGCACTTGTATGCGCCGAATCTTCGTTACTTGCCGATGACCTCAAGACCCATTGTCGTTCACGCGCGCCAGCAACGCGCTGCAACTCTTCCCGAACACCCTGGAGAACGCCGGAGAGGTCCGAGCGGCCGATCGCGGCTCGGCAGCCTTGTAGTTCCTGCCGTCGGTCTTCTCCCATGAGTCCACGAGCACGGCGCCAGCGCTTACGCGGATCAAATCCGAGAGATGCGAGGGACTGCTCGTAGGCGCGTGTCGTCACACAGCAGCCATCCGGAACCGCGAGGCCGGCTGCGAGAAGACGCGCGAGGCCCGAGGCTTTGCCGCCGACGAGCGAAGGATCGCTGCATCGCGAGAGAGACAATACCAATGGATCGGCCATTGGGCGGGATACTAACTAGAAGACGAAGGCGAGGTAAAGATCGTTGACGTTGGTGCCGGTCGGGCCGGTCGTGATATGGCAATTCAGGCGCTTCAGTGCACGGTAACTGTCATTGCGGCTCAACGCCGCATTCAGATCTAGCCCCATGGCCTTGGCGCGGCTCGACGTCTCGCCACTGACGAGAGCCCCTGCGGCATCCGTGGGACCATCGGTGCCATCCGTGGCAACGGCCGCGATGTAGACGCCGCGAAGGCCGGCCACCGCTTTGGCGGCAGCCAATGCAAACTCTTGAGCGCGTCCGCCTTTGCCGCTTCCCGTCACAGTGACGGTCGTCTCTCCGCCGGCCATCACACAACAATGTCTTGGCAGCGGCCGCCGCATGAGAATCCTCTTTGCCATTCTGCCCATCTCCATGCCGGCTTTTCGGGCATCCTTGGTGAACGGCGGCAACAGGAGGGTTCGCCAACCCGCCGCTCGCGCCGTGGCAATGAGGGCAGCAAGGGCCGTGGCATTGTTCCCGATGATCTCGTGCTGAACGCGCCGGAACGGCGTGGCTCCCGGCTTGGGCGTCTCGGTCAGCCGCCCATCCACGCCTCTGATGAGATGCCGCCGCACACTTCGCGGGGCCGACGACCATAGTCCATACCGCCGTAAGCACTGGATGGCGTCGTCGTAGGTCGTCGAGTCGTTGGCCGTCGGTCCCGACCCGATGGCGCTCAACTGATCGCCGATCACGTCCGAAAGAATGAGCGTCACGATCCTCGCATCGCTCAAGGCCGCGAGCCGGCCGCCTTTCAGATTGGAAAGATGTTTGCGGACGGTATTGACCTCAGCAATGCTGGCGCCGCATCGCAGCAACTGTTCTGTCACGCGCTGTTTGTCGCCGAGCGTCACGCCGGACACCGGTGCCGGCATCAAGCTCGAGGCGCCTCCTGAGAGCCGCACGATCAACAAATCGCGTGCGGTGAGTCCTGTGACGAGTTTCATAATGCGCCGGGCTGCCATCAGACCCGCCCGGTCGGGCAGCGGATGGCCGGCCTCCACAACGGCGATGCGTGTGGTGGAGAGCCCGTGGCCGTATTTTACGACGACCACGCCGCCGTCTAGATGACGTCCAAGGATCGGCTCAATTGCGCGGGCCATCGTGGCGGCGGCCTTGCCTGCTCCGACGACAACGATCCGTTCAAAGTCGCGCAGGTCGTAGCGGCGACGCCCGATGGTGAGATGATCTCCGTCCTTGCGAAGAGACCGTCGGAGTGCGCGGCCGGCATGAGCGCATGCCAGCGCCTGTCTCAACATGTTGGCCAGCAGCGGACGCGCGCGAGACGCAGGAATCCGGATCAGCATGGGTGGGCGCTAGAAGACGAGAAAGCACACCGGTCAGGGCGACTTGTCTTGTTTGAAGCAGCGGGAGGGACAGCTCTGACGAGGGACCTTGATCTGATATGTGCCGTGCGGCAAGAAATCTTTCTTGAACTCGGGGTTCAGTAGTTTCAGTTCCAGGAAATAGGTTCCGAACTCCTCGGCGATAGAGGTGAGCGCGCGCTGCGGCTCCTTGATGTTCACAGTGATCGTTTCGGTTTCCAGGGGAATATACAGATCCTTTTTGCTCAACCCCAGATATTTTTCCGGCTGGCTATAGATCTCCTTGGCGGCGATGATCCGCGGCACATAGCGCATGGTTTCCCGCGGCCCGTGCATTTTCCAGTAGTCGGTGATCTTCTGTTCCTTGAGCAGCTTGCGGACGCGTTCTTCGCCGGCATTGTAGGATGCCATGGCCATGAACCAGTCATTCTGCTGAAAGTCCTTGAGGTATTTGAGGTATTTGACCGCCGCTTCCGTGGACATCTCCAGATTCCTCCGCTCATCGCGTACGGCATCGCTTTTCAATCGATAACGCCGACCTGTGGAAGGGATGAATTGCCAGGGGCCCGACGCCTTGGCTCTGGAATACGCGGCAGAAATACATTTACTTTCCACGAGCAGCATATATTTGAGATCGTCAGGCAAGCCGGCCTCC
>Ga0157378_10006358_pt1 | contig 10336 bp, 7 predicted proteins | sample M65metaG_FD_115309 | JGI IMG/M metagenome (GOLD analysis project Ga0157378, IMG submission 115309) | Miscanthus rhizosphere microbial communities from Kellogg Biological Station, Michigan, USA - M6-5 metaG | ecosystem: Host-associated > Plants > Roots > Rhizosphere > Soil | place: USA: Michigan...
GCTACGCGAAGTTGGTCCTCGAGGCGGAGCTCGACATCTTGGTGATCCAGGGAACCGTCGTCTCGGGCGAGCACGTTTCCAGCCAGCACGAGCCGCTCAACCTCAAGGAGTTCGTTCCGTCGTTCGACATCCCGGTGATCGTCGGAGGGTGCGCATCGTACGCGACCGCGTTGCACCTGATGCGGACCGGAGCGGTCGGCGTCCTCGTCGGCGTGGGACCGGGGAACGCGTGCACCAGCCGGGGCGTCCTCGGGGTCGGCGTGCCGCAGGCCACGGCGATCGCCGACGCGGCCGCAGCGCGGCGGGAGCATCAACACGAGACCGGACGGTACTGCCACGTGATCGCGGACGGCGGCATGCGCACCGGCGGCGACATCGCCAAGGCGATCGCTTGCGGGGCGGACGCCGTGATGATCGGTTCGCCGCTCACGCGGTCGTTCGAGGCACCCGGCCGCGGCTACCACTGGGGGATGGCAACCTTCCATCCCACCCTTCCTCGCGGTGCGCGCGTCAAGACGCAGCAGGTGGCGTCGCTCCGCGAGATCATGGTGGGGCCGGCACACGAGAACGACGGCACCTTCAACCTCTTCGGGGCGCTCGCGACGTCGATGGCCACCACGGGATACGAGACGATCAAGGAGTTCCAGAAGGCGGAGCTGGTGATCGCCCCGGCGATCAAGACCGAGGGCAAGACCTACCAGACCCAGCAGCGGGTGGGGATGGGCCACTAGCCGATGCCCGAAGAGCCCCGGCCGGTCCTCGTCGTCGACCTGGGGGCGCAGTACGCGCAGCTGATCGCGCGGCGGGTCCGGGAGGCACACGTCTACTCCGAGATCGTGCCGCACGATCTGGACGCGAAGGGCTTCGCCGCGAAACGGCCGGCGGGCATCATCCTGTCCGGTGGGCCCGCGAGCGTCTACGAGCCGGGCGCGCCGCAGCTCGATCCGGACGTCCTCGGGCTGGGCGTGCCGATCCTCGGCATCTGTTACGGGCACCAGCTGATGGCGCGGGCGTTGGGTGGGGAGGTCGCGGCGACCGGGCAGCGCGAATACGGGGCGACCATCCTGCACGTGTCGCAGCCGAGCGTGCTGCTGCGCGACCTCCCCGCGACCGACACGGTCTGGATGTCCCACGGCGACGCCGTCACGCGGGCTCCGGAGGGGTTCCGCGTCACGGCGTCCACCGACCAGATCCCGATCGCCGCCATGGAAGATCCCGACCGGGCCTTGTTCGCGGTCCAGTTCCACCCCGAGGTGTCCCACACGTCGAACGGGCAGGCGGTCATGAAGCGGTTCCTGGTGGACGGGTGCGGGTTGCTCCCCGATTGGACCCCGACCAACATCATCGAAGACGCGGTCGAGCGGATCCGTTCCACGGTCGGCGACGCGAAGGTCTATTGCGCGTTGTCCGGGGGAGTGGACTCGAGCGTCGCGGCGCTCCTCGTCCATCGCGCGGTCGGCGATCAACTCACCTGTGTGTTCGTCGACACCGGCCTGCTCCGCGAGGGCGAGCCCGAGCAGGTGGAGGAGACGTTCGCTCGGCACCTGCACGTTCCGTTCATCCACGTGAAGGCCGGCGACGACTTCTTCGCGAGCCTCGCCGGCGTGACGGATCCCGAGACGAAACGGCGGATCATCGGCGCGGGATTCGTCCGTGCCTTCGAGGAGGCTGCGGGTCCGCACACGGCGCCTCGCTTCCTGGTGCAGGGGACGCTCTACCCCGACGTGATCGAGAGCGGGTCGAAGACGGGAGCCACGATCAAGACCCACCACAACGTCGGCGGGTTGCCCGACCAGATCGACTTCGACGGCATCGTCGAACCCCTCCGGGATCTCTTCAAGGACGAGGTCCGGAAGGTGGGTGAGGAGTTGGGCATGCCGGAGGAGATCGTCCAACGCCAACCCTTCCCCGGACCGGGATTGGCCGTCCGGATCGTCGGTGAGGTGACGCGGGAGCGCGTGGAGAAGGTCCGGGCCGCGGACAGCATCGTCCGCGACGAGATCCTTCGTGCCGGCCTGGAACGGGATACCTGGCAAGCGTTCTGCGTCGTCCTCGGCGACGTGCATACGGTCGGGGTGATGGGCGATGGCCGGACCTACGAGAACCCCGTCATCGTCCGCGTCGTGACTTCCGAGGACGCGATGACCGCCGACTGGGCGCGCCTGCCGCACGACGTCCTCGACCGGATCGCGCAACGCATCGTTCGCGAGGTTCCGGGAGTGAACCGGGTGGCGTACGACATCACCTCCAAACCCCCGGGCACGATCGAATGGGAGTAGGGCCGGCCGACGGTGCCGGCGATGCGTTCCAGGACCTGATGCCGTTCAACCACTGCTGGGGCTGCGGCGCCGACAACCCGGCCGGCCTCGGGCTCAAGAGCAGGTGGTCGGAAGATGATCCCGAGCTCGCGATCGCGACGTTCCGTCCGAGGGCCGAGCACATGGCGGGTCCGCGGCACGTCCTGAACGGCGGCATCATCGCCACGATCCTCGACTGCCACGGGGTGTGCACGTCCGTGGCGGACGCGTATCGGCACGAAGGACGTGCGATCGGCCGTGGGGAGACGATCTGGTTCGCGACGGGCACGCTCGACGTCACCTATCGTGCGCCGGCTCCGATCGACGCGCCGGTGGAACTGCATGCCGGGGTCGTCGAGCGCGGCGAGCGGAAGACACTCGTCGAGTGCACGCTCGTCACGGGCGGCGACGTCTGCGCCCGGGCGGCCGTGACGGCCGTCCGGGTGCCACCATCCTGGCTCCGGGCCTGAGACGGATGGGGCCGCTCCTTCGGAGCGGCCCCTCATCAGCCTCCACGTTCGATGGCATCACGGAAGCGCGTTCCCCTTCCGTTGAAGCTGGATCCGGGTGATCAGCGCCTGGAGCGCTGCGTCCCGGCCCTCGCTCGAGTTCCCTCCGACCGAGCCACTGAACTTCGTCCGTGGGTGCAGACCCGAAGTCTTCGAGGCTCCGATCGTGGACGCCTTGATCCCCGAGACATTCGTGTACCCGGCCTCGACCATCCCCGCCTTCTGGGCGTCGGCCTCTCGGTCGACCGTGGTCACGGTCCCCGGGACCACGGTGATCGCGGGAGCGTTCGTTCCCGTCCGGTCGATCGCCAGCTGCGCGGTGAGGACGATCCCTCCTACGACGAGCGCGGCGATCAGCGCCGGGAGCCACGGGATGGACACCTTGCGCTGGTGGACCACCTGTGTCTGCATCGCCGTTCCTCCTTCCTTCCCCCGGGCGGTTCGTCCGCCTCGATGGCACGAAGGTAGGGCGGCGGCTTCGCCCGACCGAGGGACGATGACCCTCGCGTTCGGGTATTCCTGCCCGTGCCGAGCCCCTCAGGTACTGCGGGAGCGGAGGGCTTCGACGTCGACGACCGTGATCGATCGCCGGCCCGTCCGAACCCAGCCTCGCGTACGGAACGTTCCGAGCGCCTTCGTGACCGCCTCACGCGAGGCGCCGCACGATTCGGCGAGCTCGCGCTGCGAGATGGGAAGTTCGACCTCCTCGCCGCCCGTCGCGAGCCGCTCGGCGAGGTCGACCAGGCTCTGGGCCAAGCGGGCCGGGACGTCGTACGCCTCGAGGTCGACGCGTCGCCGCACGGCGCGACGGAGCTCCCGCGTGAGCCGGAGCGCCACGGCCGTCGCGATCCGTGGGTTCGATCCCAGGATGGAACGGAACACGTCGGCGGGCACCAGGACGACCTCCGCCGGGTCGACCGTGTTCACGGATGCCGAATGCGGCTGGCCGTCCAAGGCGGACATCTCCCCGAGGATCTCCCCCGGTCCGGCGACGGTGACGAGAACCTCACGCCCGGTCGCTGCCGTCGAGAACACACGGAGGGTACCCGTCAGGACGACCACGACGCGATCGGACAGGTCTCCCTCGAACAACAACGTGGCGCCCGCAGGGAGGGACATCGGACGACCTTCGCGCATCAGGTCGGACCGGTCGGCCGCGTCGAGTCCGGCGAGGAAGGATCCATCCGGGAACGACGTCGGTATCTCGGCCACGAGCCCTCCGAGGGGAACTGCACTGAGCGTAGTCCTCGTGGCCAGCCTCAGGCGGTCGGCTGCGTCAGATCCGCCTCAACGATCAGTCGCTGGGAGCTCGCATACCGCGGATTGCAGGTGGTGAGGACGAGCGTCGGTTGGCTCGTCTGCCGGAGGACGACGCCCGCCGTCGCTTCGGGCAGGACGAAGTTCTTCGTGACCGTGTACGTGTACGCGCCGAAGCCGGTGAGCAGCTCGATCGTGTCGCCGGGCAGGACCTGATCGAGATTGAAGAACGGGTGCAGGTACGTCGTCCGGTGCCCGGCGATGCCAACGCGACCGGTTCCGTCCCAGGGGTCGGCGGTGTCGACGTAGTGCCCGGGTCCGGCCTTGAGGGACGTGTAGTCGGTGCCCTGGACGACCACCATGTCCAGGCCGATCCGGGGGATCTCGATCACGGCGTAGGCGCTTCCGGGGACGACCTGCGATCCCGGTTTCGGGCCTTCGGAGGGCGGCCGGGGATCGGCGATCTGCCCTTCGATGGCCGGCCGCAGCGCGTCTTGCGCCCGCTGGGTCTGCAGGCCCGTCCCCCACAGGAGCCAGGCGACGTATCCGCCGAAGAACGCCGCCCCCATCAGGCATAGCAGCCCGAACCATCGGAGGACGGTTCGCCCGTCCAGACGGCGTCGTTCGGGAACGTCGGTTGCCAGGGCGCTCACAGCATGAACGGTACCGTGGACCATCCGGTCCAACATCGGCCGGACGTCGGCGGGCATCCCGTCAGCTCGCCAGGAAGAACTCCCATTGCACGTTGTCGAGGTCGCGGAACGCGACGTACGACTTGCCGAGCACGGGATCGGTCTCGATCCCTGCCGTGGCGATCCCCGCCTGTTCGAGAGCCGTCACGACGTCTGCAAGGACCGCCGGATCGTCGACACCGAACGCCAGATGGTCGACACCGATGCGCCGTTCGCTGAAACGGTCGTCGTCGGGTGTTCCCTCGAGGGGCGGAGCAAGGATCAAGAACGTGTTTCCCAGCTGGGTGGCGAGGAGCATCCCGTCGGTTGGGCTCCCCCTCCACTCGGCGACGAAGGCCGAGTCGACGGGGAGCTCGATGAACGAGAATCCGAGTGTCTGTTCGTAGAACGTGCGGGCTCGCTCGGGGTCTTGCACACGGATCGTCACGTGATGCAGTCCGTTGACATCGATCGTCATCTGTTCCCTCCGAGCTCTCGCTCCAGGGTCGCGTTCAGCGACCTTGCGAGTGTGTTGTCTTCCAGAGAAGCGGTCAACCCCTCAACGATCGAGCGCGCGGTCTCGGCGTGGTCGGGATCCGCCTCCGGAAGGGTCGAGAGGAACGCGTGGGCCTTCCACGCCGTTCCCGGCAGTCCCGCTGACCCAGCCTCGTCGAGAGCGGCTTCAGCTGCGACGGCAGCGCCGTCGCGGTCCCCCGCCGCCGACGCGAGCCGGGCGACCGCGAGGCGCCCCTCGGCGACCGCCTCGCGGAAGCCGTCGCGTTCCCACATCCGGATGAGCGGCGTGAGATCGGTGGCAGCTTTCGTCCCCTCTCCCGCCGTCGCCCGGATCAACGCGGCATCGACATACGCGTCCCAAGCGAACACGAAGGTCCGATCCGGAGGTAGGACGACCCGAACGAAGACGTCGTCCGCCCGTCCGAGAGCCTCGCCCGCTCCCGCCATGTCGCCGGTCGCGAGCCGGGCGCGGCCAAGTTGGGCACAGCACCGAACCGCGTGGAGGTCGGCGCCCGAGCGCTCGGCTGCCGAGGCCCCTCGTTCTAGGACTTCGGATGCCTCCTCGGGCGCCCCGAGGTCCAGGAGGAGCGAGCCCAGGTAGATGGCGGACCAGGCCGTCCACTCGGCGTGGCCCCGTCGCAGCGCCGCGCTCCAAGCTTGCTTCGCCAGTTCCAATCCGGCTCCATATCGACCCTGCAAGCGCTCCAACCAGGCGCGCACGGCCAGATGGGCGGGCGTGTTCCCGTCGTCGCGAACCCGGCGGTTCATGCTCAACCCCTCGTCGAGATGCGACGCGGCGTCATCCCATCGTCCCTGTGCGATCTTGATCAGCCCGAGCTCGAGAGGGCAGAACTGGGCAGACCAGAGGTCGCCTCGGCGTTCCGCGAAGGCGAGCAGGGCGAAGGCGTGACCTTCGGCAGCAGGGAAGTCTCCGATCTGGAGCTCCACCTGTTTGAGGGCATCGAGCGCTTCCGCCTCGAGCTCGGGCGATCGATCGTCCTGAGCGATCGCCAGGGCACGCTCGGCATGTTCGAGTCCCCGGTCGAAACGCAGGCGATTCGTCCAGGCGATCGATAGGCGCGCGTGACAACGCACCAGCTCCACGCGGTCTCCCGACACCTCCGCGAGATGAAGCGCTTCATCGAACAAGGGGGTTGCCGCCCGGTAGTCGACCGCGCCGGCAAGGAAGGACCCGAGCTCCTCGAGGGCGTGCAGCTCGAGGCGCCGGTCGCGTCGCTCGCGGGCCGCGGCGAGGACCCGTTCGGCATCCTCACGGGCCGAGGCGGCGTTGCCGAGGTGATCGTGGAGCCTGGCGCGGCGAAGGATGAGCTCAGGAACGTCGACGTCGACGTCGACGTCGGCATCGGCGTCGGTGGCCAGGCGGACCGCGGCGTCGACGTGGCCTAACGCTTCGATCAAGCCGGAGACGGCCTCCGCTGCATCGGCGGCGGCCACGTGGTACGCGATCGCCGCCGCCGGCTCTCCGGCTTGCTCCCAGTGGTACGCGAGCGTCGCGTCCGGCTGCTCCACCGAGGACGTCTCGAGCGTCTCCGCTGCGCGCCGATGTAGCTCCCTGCGCCGATCTCGCAGCAGGGTGGAGTACGCGACCTCTTGCACCAGTCCATGCGAGAACGAACAGGTCGCCCCCTCGACGTCGATCAGACCCTGACGGACGAGCTCGAGGAGGGAGGCGTCGGGGTCGTCGCGCAGGACCGATGACCGTGCGACGGCGAGATCTACATCTCTCCCCAACACGGACAAGGCGGTGAGCGTCTCACGAGCCGCAGCCGGAAGGCGATCCAGCCGAGCGAGGATCAGGCGATCCAACGTCGGTGGAACGCCACGCTCAACCGTCCGGTCCGCTTCGGCGCCACGAAGCGAGCGCACGAATTCTCGGAGGTAGAGCGGAACGCCGTCCGACGCGCTCAGGATCGAGTCCTCTGTCCCTTTCGGGAGCGTCTGGCCCGAGAGCTCCGCTAACAGGTGGCGTTCCTCATCCTGCGCGAGCGGCCCCAACGTCAGCACGACCGTCGAGGGATCGGCTTCAGATTCGGTGAGGAGCGCCCTCGAGGCGTGCTCCGTCACGACCCGCACCGTTGCGATAACGGCGACCGGATCGACCCGGGTGACGTCACGAAGGCGGCGAACGGCGTCGAGGGTGCTTGGGTCGCTCCAGTGGAGGTCCTCGAAGCACAGGATGACGGGACCTCGGCGGGCCACCCCACTCGCGAAGGTCGCGATCGCCTCGAGGGTGTCGAACCGGAGCGCCTCCGGCGAACGACGGCCCTCCTCGCGGGTGGGCTCGCCTTCGGCGAGTCGGCGCACGATCGATCCGGCTTCGCCCTCCCCAGCGACGCCAGGCGGGGACGATCGAAGGAGGTCGCGGAGGCCGGCGAACGGCGTCCCCTCCTCCAATGCCCGGCATCGCCCGTCGAGCCATGCCACGTTCGCGTCCAGTGCACGCGTGCGGGCCTCGGCGAGCAGACGGCTCTTGCCGATGCCCGCTTCGCCGACGATGATGATCGTCCGTCCGGTCCCGCGCCGCAGATCCTCGATCACGCCGGCGAGTGTCACCATCTCATCGCCGCGACCCACGAGCGGGACGTCCAGATCCACCGGTCGCTCTTTGCTGCCCAGCGCGACCGTTCCCTCGATGACCTCGCGCTTCCCCTTCAGCTCGAATCCTGTCGTCGGACCCCACAGCATGCTGTCGCCCAGCTGGCGCCTGGTCTCCGGACCGACGAGCACGGTTCCGATCTCCGCCGCTGCCTGGAGCCGCGCAGCGATGTTCACGGCGTCTCCCGTCGCGCCCATCTCGAGCCGACTGCCACCGCCGACCGGAGCGATCACCACGATCCCGGTCTCGACCCCGACCCGCACGCCGAGGGCATCGACCCCGGCGCTCCTCGCGATGGTTCGGGCGTGATGCGACGCGACGCGTTGGATCTCCAAGCCCGCGAGAACCGCGCGCTCGGGATCGTCTTCGTGTGCGCTCGGAGCGCCGAACAACGCCAGGATGCCGTCTCCCGCCAGGTCCTTGACGGTTCCCCCGTACCGTTCGACGACCTCGCAGAAGTGGCGGACCGCGCCGCCGACGACCTCGACGACGTCTTCCGGGTCGAGCTCCGCTCCCAGTCGGGTCGATCCCGCCACGTCGGCGAACAGGGCCGTGACGGCGCGCCGCCCGGCGGCGATCGGCGCTTCGTTCCCCACTCGTCGGAGCGTAGACCCCTGCGATGCCGGTCCGCTCGGGACGACGGCCCCGTCGGGGCGGCCACCTAGACTGTTCGCTGTCCATGTCCTCGTCGATGTCCCCCCTGCTCGAGCCGCTCAACGACATCCAGCGTGAGGCGGTCCTGCATACGGAAGGTCCGGTCTTGATCGTCGCCGGCGCGGGCAGCGGGAAGACCCGGGCGCTCACCCATCGCATCGCGTACCTGATCAGGGAGCACGGCGTCAGCCCCTTCCAGGTCCTCGCCATCACCTTCACGAACAAGGCGGCGCGGGAGATGGCCGAGCGCGTCGAAGGGCTCGTGGGCTCGGGCGTCGCGCGGAGCATGTGGATCTTGACGTTCCACTCAACGTGCGCCCGCATCCTCCGCCGGGAGCACACGCATCTGGGCGTTCCTTCGAGCTTCACGATCTACGACGACGGGGACACCGAGCGACTGATCGCCGGCATCCTCAAGGAGCTCGACGTCGACCCGAAGCGGTTCTCCCCGAAGGCGATGGCCGCGGCGATCTCCAAGGCGAAGGACCGCGTGATCGCGCCCGACGCGTTCGCGCAGATGGCCTCGAACTTCTACGAGGAGATCATCGCGAAGGTGTACACGGCGTACGAGCGCCGCAAGCACGACGCCGGCGCCTTGGATTTCGACGATCTGATCAGCGAAACGGTTCGGTTGTTCCGCGACCACCCCGACGTGCTCCGCCACTACCAGGAGCGGTTCCGCTACATCCTGGTCGACGAATACCAGGACACGTCGAGGGCGCAGTACGAGCTCGTCAACCAGCTGGCGAGCCAGTATCGGAACGTCTGCGTGGTGGGCGATGCGGATCAGGGCGTCTACTCGTGGCGCGGGGCGACGATCCAGAACATCCTGGACTTCGAGCGCGACTATCCGGACGCCCAGGTCTTCCTGATGGAGCAGAACTACCGCTCCACCGGCAACATCCTCGGGGTCGCCAATGCCTTGATCGAGCACAACACGCAACGGAAGCCGAAAACCCTGTGGACGGATTCGGCCGCGGGGGAGTTGGTCGTCAGCTTCCGGGCGAACGACGAGCACGAGGAAGCGCTGTTCGTCGCGTCGGAGGTCCAGCGGCTCCGCGACGAGGAAGGGCACCGCTACCGGGACGTGGCCGTCTTCTACCGGACGAACGCCCAATCCCGTGTGATCGAGGACATCTTCATGCGGGTCGGCGTTCCGTACCGGGTATTCGGCGGGGTTCGATTCTTCCAACGACGGGAGGTCAAGGACGTCCTCGGGTACCTCCGTCTGCTCCTCAACCCCCAGGACGTGATCAGCTTCCGCCGCGTCGTCAACATGCCGAAGCGGGGGATCGGAGATCAGACGGTGGCGGCGGTCGAGGCCTTCGCCCGCGACGAAGGGATCGACGTCGTCGAAGCCTGCCGGCGCGTCGACGAGATCTCGCTGTTGAACGGGCGGGCGAAGGGGGCGGTCGCGGGGTTCAACCAGGTCATGATCGCGCTCGAAGGACATCTGGCGGACGGTGCGACGCCGGCGAGGATGGTGGAGCTCGCGGCGCAGGAGTCGGGGTACCGCGCCGAGCTCGAAGAGGAGCGCACGATCGAGGCGCAAGGGCGGATCGAGAACATCCAGGAGCTTTCGGGCGCGGCGATGGAAACGGCCGCACGGGACCCGGAGAGCGGTCTCGCCGGCTTCCTGGAGCAGGTGTCGCTGGTGGGCGAGCAGGACGGATACGAAGAGGAAGACTCGACCGTCACGCTCATGACCTTGCACATCGCGAAGGGCCTCGAGTTCCCGGTGGTGTTCGTCGTGGGGATGGAGGACGGGATCTTCCCGCACTTCCGCTCGATGACGGATCAGGCAGAGCTCGAGGA
>Ga0157378_10006360_pt1 | contig 10333 bp, 9 predicted proteins | sample M65metaG_FD_115309 | JGI IMG/M metagenome (GOLD analysis project Ga0157378, IMG submission 115309) | Miscanthus rhizosphere microbial communities from Kellogg Biological Station, Michigan, USA - M6-5 metaG | ecosystem: Host-associated > Plants > Roots > Rhizosphere > Soil | place: USA: Michigan...
GCGACCACTTGAAGCCCATGCCCCGAACGCGGTTAAGGGCCGTGCGGCAGGGTTCGTCGCGATAGATGGGCCGCATCGTCACGTCAGTATAGAACGTGCGTTCTATCGCTGCCGGGCGGCCGAGTGCGGGCGGCCGACCGCCGGCGGCCGACCGCGGCGGGCCTCGATGCATATTCGCGAGCTCCGCGCGATCGATCACCTAGTGATGCAGCTCGGCCGCATCACCATGGAGAGGAGGGCCATCCCGGCCGCCCGTTGATGCAGCCGAAGCGCATCAGCGAGGAACCTTCCGCCAGCAGCGGGGAAATGCGCATCACCCGCGGCGGGCGCGGGCACCGGCGCGGGCACCGGCGCGGGCGCGGGCACCGGCGCGGGCGCGGGCACCGGCACGGGCGCCGCCGCCCTCTCAGGCCCGCGGAGTCGGTGCCTTCCGAGCCTCGAAGCCGAGCTCACGTGCCTCGCGCACCGTCAGGCGATCGGTGCGACGCCACGTGAACGCCGTCGCGATCCCATCCCACACCGCAGCCAGTTCCCAGTACGCGGAATGCGACCGCGGGAAGTCCTTCCCGGAGTGCACGCGGAGGTCGACGACGGTCGCGAGGCCATCCGTCCGCCGGAACAGGGGCTCGGCGACGAACGAGAGGAAGTCCCGGCTGTCATAGATGTTCAGCCACGGGACGGGGAGGCGCGGCGGGTCGGCCTCGTCGTACGGCAGCGACGGGATCGCATCGAACGTGTACAGGAGCGGCGCCTGCGAGCCCACGGTGACGCACGCCTCGACCGGGCCGTCGGGCCACGATGCGATCAGGTCGACGAGGGCGATGCCGCCGAGCGACAGCCCCACCGGCAGGATCGGCCGCCCTCGCGCCGCTCGGGCGGCCTTGATCAACTCGCCGCGAAGGACCTCCTGGATCGAATCGCGATGCTCGTGGTAGCCGATCACATCGGCCAGCATCTGGGCGCCGACCGTGTCGAGGAGCATCTCGCGCCGGCCCTCGAAGTAGTTCGTCACGAGCTTCAGGACGGCCGCGCGGCCCACGCCCCGTGGCACGTTCGAGAGGGAGATCGCCGCCGGTCGCGCCCCGCGATACAGCGCCTTGCGCCAGTTGCCCACGCGCAGACCCGATCGTCGTCGCCATTCGGGCGCGACCACGCGGACATCCCAGCCTCGGCGCCGGACCTGGTCCTCGATCCGGGCCACGTTTCGTGCCAGACCCTCGGAGGTCTCGTTCGCGCCGTGGACGAAGAACAGGATCCCGCTCGGTGGCGGCGGCGGTGGAGCGATCCGAGGGCGCGTCGCGCCGGTCGAAACCATGGAGCGAGGGTAGCGCTCTCGGCGTCGTGCGAAACCGACCCGGTCGTACCTGACGTATCGGTCGCTGGACCCCGGCTCAGCTACGGAGACGATGCGATGACATCTGACACCCGACCATCGAAGCTGCTGCTTGCGGCATTCGCCGTCACGGCGATCGTCGCCGCGTGTTCGAGCAGCGGCGGTGGAGCCGCCACCACGGCGCCATCGGCGGCCGCGCCATCCGCTTCAGCGTCCGAAGCCGCCCCGTCGGCATCGGCGTCCGAGTCGGCGCCAGCCTCGGCCTCCGCCGCCGCAGGCGGCGCGATCGAGCTCAAGCTCACCACTGGCGCGCTCGGCAAGTTCATCACCGACGGCACCGGCAAGACCCTGTACATGTTCACGCCGGACGACGGCCAGGCAGCGCCGACGTGCAACGACCAGTGTGCCGCCAGCTGGCCGGCGTTGACCGCCAGCTCTGCGTCGGACGTGACGGTCGGCGACGGCCTCGACCAGTCGAAGATCAAGCTCGAGGCGCGCGCGGACGGCACCCAGCAGGTCGTCTACGGCGACTACCCGCTGTACTACTTCGCCAAGGACTCGGCCGCTGGTCAGACCAACGGCCAGGGCGTGGGGTCGAAGTGGTACGTGGTCGGAAACGACGGCGAGCCCATCAAGGGATAAGGCCTCCGGGGTTCGGGGGGACGGAAGCGGCGGCGCGAGCCGTCGCTTCCTTGTATGTCCGGGGGCGCAGGCGCCCTCGCTACGCTCGCGTGGCGACCCTCGTCTTGCCCGACGCAGCGCCGACCTTGGCGCGATCCTTGAGGATCTGGCCCGCCGCGAGCTTGCCCGGTGCGCCCATCACGCAGCCACCCGGGTGCGTGCCGGAGCCACACTGGTAGTAGCCGTCGATCGGCGTCCGGTACTGCGACCAGCCGGGCGCCGGCCGGAAGAAGAACATCTGCGGAGCGAAGAACTCGCCGGCGAAGATATTCCCCTCGGAGAGGCCGACGGTCCGCTCGATGTCGAGCGGCGTCCGGACCTCGCGCTGAAGCACGAGATCACCGAAGCCCGGGAAGAAGCGCTCCAGCGTCCGCTGCACGGTGTCGCCGAGGTTCTCCTTCTCGGAGTCCCAGTCGCTCTCGCGAAGCTTGTACGGGGTGTACTGGATGAAGCACGACAGGACGTGTTTGCCGGGAGGCGCCATGTCGGCGTCGATTGTCGACTGGATCGCGCAGTCGATATACGGGTTCTGCGAATACCAGCCGTACTTGGCGTCGTCGAAGGCGCGTTCCAAGTAATCCATCGACGGGCCGATGTTGGTGAAGCCACGGAACTGGCTGCCGTCGAGGTCGCCGAACGTCGGCAGCCCGTCGAGCGCGAAGTTGACCTTCGAGCTCGTGCCCTGGAACCGGAACCGCTCGATGTTCTCGACGAGGTCGTCGGGTAGCTCGCGCGGGTTGACGAGCTCCAGGAAGGTCCGGCGCGGATCGAGCGCACTCACGACGGTGTCGGCGTAGAACTCGGTGCCGTCCTGGAGCGCGACACCGGTCGCGCGGCCGTCCTTGGTGATGACCGAGTCGACGGGCGACTCGAGGCGGATCTCCGCCCCGAACGCTTCGGCGGCCCGTGCCAGCACCTGGGTGAACCCGCCGTTGCCCTTCTTGTGGAAGGCCCACGCACCGAACTCGCCATCGTGCTCGCCGATCGAGTGGTACAACAGCACCAGCCCCGACCCCTGGGAGCGAGGGCCGACCTTCGTCCCGATGATGCTCGATGACGAGAGGTAGCCCTTGAGCAGGTCGGACTCGAAGTAGTCGTCGAGGAAGTCGGCCGCACTGCCCGTCAGCAACCGGACGGCGTTGTGCAAGACCCGCTTGTCCATCTTCTTGAACCGCGACCCGACGTTCGCGAGAGCGATCATCTCCTCGGGGTCGTCGCTGAAGATGTCGGGCGGGACCATGTCGAGCAGCGGCTTGATGGCCTGGCAGACCATCTCCATGTCGTGGCTGTACTGGTCGTAGGCGTCGGCGTCGTGCTTCGAGTGCCGCGCGATCTCCTGCTGGTTCTGCCCGTGGTCCTGGGTGAACATCAGGTACTCGCCGTCGAGGCCCGGGGCGAACGTGTTCGACATGAGGAGCGGCATGAAGCCGTGCTTCACGAGCTCGAGGTCGTGGATGATCTCGGGTCGGAGCAGGCTCAACGCGTACGAGAACGTCGTGAACCAGAAACCGGGCCGGAGCTCCTCGGTGATGGCGGCGCCGCCGACGAGATGGCGACGCTCCAGGACGAGGACCTTGAGCCCCGACTTGGCGAGATAGGCCCCGTTGACGAGGCCGTTGTGGCCACCACCGACGATGATCGCGTCGTAGGTGCGGTCGGCACGGCTCGTCGCCTTGGTCGACTTGCTGCCGTTCCCGTTCTTCCCGGACTTGCTGGACTTGGTCGGCTTGGGGGCGGTCATCGTCATGTCAGGCCGTCTTTCGCTCCGGGTTATAGAGCGGCAACCGCGCGACGTGCGCGGCGACCTGCTCGTAATGGTGGTCGACGGTGAACTCCAGGTTGACCTTCGTGCCGAAGGCCGCGAAGTCGGGGCGGACGCGGGCGATCGCGATATGGCGCTGGAGCATCGGCGAGTACATGAAGCTCGTCGCGTAGCCGACCCGTTCGTAATCGTCGTCGTAGAGCATCCAATCCTCGACGACCGGCGCGTGGTCCTTGGGCGGGATCAGGCCCGCTTCGTTGTAGACCCGATCGTAGTCCCGCCAGTCGACGACAAGTCCGCGCATCGCCCAGCGGGACGTCTTGTCGGCGATCTCCTTCTCGAGGGCCTTGCGACCGATGAACGCTCGATCGTCGTTCTTGAGGTCCCGGAACATCCAGGCCCAGCCGAGCTCGATCGGCGTCGATCGATGCGCGTCGTTCCAGGCATACCGGCTCGAGTCGAAGTCGGCTTCGAGCAGCAGCAGGCCGGCCTCGATGCGGAGCATGTACAGCGCCGCGAGCCCGAACGGGAGGACGCCCTGTCCCTCGATCGAATCCCAGAGCGTGTCCCAGACGTGCAGGGCGTCGGGGGTATCGATCCAGATCTCGTAGCCGAGGTCGCCGCTGTAACCGGTCCGGCTGACCGTCACGCCGGCGCCGCCGATCTCGCCCTTCGCGACCCCGAAGTACGGGATGTGCTCCATCTGCGGCACGAGCTGCTTGAGGAGGTTCCGGCTGCGCGGACCCTGGAAGGCCAACGTCCCGATCTCGCGGCTGACGTCCTCGATCTGGACGTCGAACCGACCGATGCGATCAGCGAAATAGGCGTAGTTGGGCTCCGCGGAGGTGAGCAGGAACTCGTTCTTGCCCGGACGCAGGATGACGCCGTCCTCGATCACGAAGCCCCGATCGTCGAGCCAGCAGGTGTACTGGGCGCTGCCGGGCTGGCAGGCACGGATGTCACGAGCGAGGACACCGCCGAGGAAGGCCTCGACGTCCTTGCCGGTGATGCGGTACTTGAAGAGCGGGCTGGTATCGAAGATGCCGGCCGCATTGCGGACCGCGAAGTACTCGAATTTATCGGACATCTGGTAGCGGTCGGCGGCGAGATGGCCGCTCCAATGGCTCCAGAGTTGCGTCTCGTTGAGGGCGCTCGTCCGCTCGTGGAACGGGGTCGTCCGGATCAAAGGTCTGTCCCTCTATTTGGTCCCTCTCGGCGATGCGACGGTACCCGTTATTGGACGTTTGCGCAATATCGTCCTACGCTGCGGGCGTGACCGCTCCCCTCGCTCCTCCCAAGCGGATGTCCCCCGCCGATCGTCGAGAGGCGATCGTCGCGGCGACGATCGAGGTCGCGCGGCGCAAGGGATTGGCGTCCACGACCGTCCGGGACGTGGCCGCGGAGATGGGCACCTCGTCGGGCCTGATCCATCACTACTTCGAGTCGATGGACGATGTGCTTGCCTCCGCATTCGAGATGGTCGCCCGGCAGGACCTGGCGATCTCGGCGGCGTTGATGGGTGAGGCGTCGTCGGCGGTCGAGGCGCTACGGATCTTCTTCCGGACGTACACCCCGGCCGACAAGGACTGGGCGTTCCAGCTCTGGCTCGATGCGTGGGCCGAGGCAGCTCGCCGTCCCGCCGTCCAGGGGACATCCCGACGGCTCAACCTCGAGTGGCAGGGTCTGCTCGAGCGGACGATCCGCTCAGGTGTCGCCGACGGGTCGTTTCGTTGTCCCGATCCAGCCGGCGCAGCCTGGCGGATCCTGTCGCTGCTGGACGGGTTGGCGCTCCAGGTCGTCGCCCACGGGACGACGGTGACGCGCGCCGATGTGGTGGCATGGTCGACGGCCGCCGCGGAACGAGAGCTTGGGTTGGGCGAGGGAGTGCTGCGGTAAGGGCGGCGCGGCGCGATGCCTCGTCATCGGCTCGCCGGGACGGCCACACGAGCCGATGACCCTAGGCCCGCACCTCCTGGCGCATGAACAGCACGTAGGCGAGCGCGAAGCACGCCACGGTCAGCGCGACGAGCCCGACCACCTGCGGCCAGATCAGGATGAAGCTCTGGTCCAGCGAGAACAGCGACGGGATCCGCTGCTGCGCCTGGGCGTACTGCCCGAGCGTCGCCGGCGTCGACACGGACGTCACCTGCGGGTTCAGCAGCGTGAGCGACGCCTCTCGATACAGCGTGTCCGGCAGGAGCCGCTGAAGCATCTCCCGCAGGCCGACGTTCTTGAGGATGTCTTCACCAGACGTCGCTGTGAGTGGCGCGACGACGCCGTTGATCAGCGAAACGATCAGTCCGCCGAAGAACGACAGCAGCAACCACGTCCCGAACCCGACCAGTGCCGACGTCGCGGCCCGACGGATGCCGACCGAAAGCAGCAACCCGAAGGCCAGCCACAGCGCGATGTACGTCAACGTCACGAGGATCCACAGGATGATCCGTAGCAGCTCGACCGCCTCGGGGACGACGCCCAACCGGATCAACGCGAACGACGTAACGCCGAGGATCATCACGACGACGACCAGGGCGATCACTCCAAGACCCGCCGCGAACTTGCCGTTGATGACGTCGTCGCGGTGGATCGGCTGCGACAGCAGCCGCGGCAGGGTGCCGTTCGCCCGCTCGCCGTTGATCGCATCGAATGAGAACGCGAGCCCCAGCAGCGGCCCGACGAGCGCCAGGAACCCGACGACCGACGGCAGCTGGATCTGATCGTTGACCGACGGGGTCAGCCAGAACAGCGCGATGAACAGTGCCGGGAACCCGGTCGCGCCCGACGGCGCGTCACGGATCTGGCCACTGATGAAGTACAGCGGCACGGCCGCGGCGACGGTCATGATGATCGCGAGGACCAGGAACCGCGACGACAGGATGTGGTCGCCGAACTCCTTGGAAGCGATGACCAGCCAGCCGGCCCGTGGGATCGAGCGCGCCCGCGACGGCGTCGTGGCGTCCTCGACGGGCTTGCCGACCGTCGGTTCGACCGCAGAGGTCGTCGATGTCATGCGGGCACCTCCCCTGCCGGCGCGCGACCCCGCTCCACGCGGGATCCACCGGGCCGAGCCACGGCGCGGCGATAGATGTCTTCGAGCGACGGCACGACCGCCCGGATCGACGTCAGCGGCAGATGCTCCGTCGCGACAGCGGCCAGCACCGCGGACCGGACGGCAGCCGGATCCGCGCCGTGGTCGATCTCAAGATGCCACGGATCGCCGGGGCGGGCGCCGTCGGAGATCGAGGTCACACCGGTGACCGCGCCAAGGACCGACCGAGCTCGCGTCTTCTCGGCATCGCCGTGGAGGTCGAGACCGACCTCGAGCACCTGCGTTGTCTCGCCGAACCGTTCGGCGAGCTGGACCATCGTCCCCTGCCCGATCAGCCGACCGGCGGAGAAGATGCCGATGCGGTCGCACACGGACTGGACCTGGTTGAGCAGGTGGCTCGAGAGCAGGATCGCCATCCCGCGCTCCTCGACGAGGGTGCGGAGCAGCTCGAGGATCTCCGTGACGCCGAGGGGGTCGATCGCCGTCGTCGGCTCATCGAGGATGAGCACATCCGGGTCCTTGACCAACGCGTCGGCGATGCCGAGGCGCTGGATCATGCCGCGGGAGTAGGTCTCGACCCGGTCGTCGGCGCGGTCGGTCAGGCCGACCTGCTCGAGCACCGAATCGATCGTCTCGTCCATCTCGGACTTGTCGAGCCGGTTGAGGCGCGCCGTGTACCGCAGGTTCTCCCGGCCACTCATCTCGCCATAGAACCCGACGGCGTCGGGCAGGTAGCCGACCCGTCGCTTGACTTCGAGGGGTCCGCGCGACGGATCGAGTCCGACGACGCGTGCCGCGCCCTCGGTCGGCTCCGTCAGGCCGAGCAGCATGAGGATCGTGGTCGTCTTGCCCGCGCCGTTCGGGCCCAGCAGGCCGAAGATCTCGCCGGCTCGCACGTCGAGGTCGAGATGATCGACGGCGACGAGGTCCTCGTATTCCTTCGTCAGGCCTCGCGTCTTGATGAGGACCGGGGCGCCACTCGCTGCCGCGCGGGTTCCCGCCGAAGCGGTCCGCTCAGCGTTGTCCGCCCGGCGCCCGGGTCGCTTCTTCGACGCGATCCTTCCCGGACTCGCGCTCATCGCCGACCGTAGGTCCGGAAGACGTAGAACAGGCCGCCGAGGATCAGCGCGATCAGCGCGACACCGACGAACGCCCAGATCGGCGAGGTCTCGACGGTGAACCGGATGTCGGCGCTCGAGCCGGTCGCGTTCTCGGCCGCGTCGGCCTTGAACGTGATGACGTAGTCGCCCGCGACCGCGTCACCCGACGGGGTGATCACCGCGTTGATGCTGCCGACGTCGCCTGGGGCGATCGACTGGAGACCGTCCTTGGGATCGATCGTGACGGTCCAGCCGCTCGGCGGTGTGCCGACGAGCTTGACCGCCGTGATCGGCGCGGTCCCGTTGTTGGTGATCTGGAAGGTCTGGGTCGTCGGCGATCCGGCCGAGCCGCGCGTCGAGAGGACGTCACCCGGCGTCGAGAGCTTCATGCCGTACGAGCCCGTGATAGCGATCGACAGATCCGCGTCGATCGTCCGGTCGCCCGCGGTCGCCGTGACCTTGATCGGGTACTGCTGGGCGGGCGCGTTCTCGGCGGGCTTCGCGGAGACGCTGATGCTCTGCGTCGAGCCTGCCTTGACGATCGTCGACGCCGCATCGGTCGCACCGGTGAGCGTCGTCGTGATGTCCCAGTCGGTCGGACCGGTCGCGGTCGCCGAGACCGTCACGTCCTGGGCCGTGTCGTTCTTGAGGGTCAGGTCGAACTTGAATTCCTTGTCCGACGCGCCGGTCAATTCGGGCGTGTTGGTCGTCAGCGTGATACTGCCGGCGGCCGATGCGTTCACCCGGATCGAGATCGGCAGCACGTCCTCGGCTCCCCCGCCGCGCGCTGTGACGCGGATCGTCGAGGAACTGTCCGTGGCGGTGGCCGGGACGGTGACGTCGAGTCGCACGGTGCCGGGCTTGCCCGGCGCTGCGGCGACGGCATCGACGACGTTCCCGCCACCGATCAGGCTCGCAGTCCAACCGCTCGGTGTCCCAGCGAGGGACAGCGCGATATCCGCGGCGCGTGTCGACGTGACCGTCAGGTCGAAGCTGACCTTGTTGCCGGGTGCGACGGCGACGGCCGGGTAGGGTGTCGTGACGTCGAGTCCATTCGCGGCGCCGACGGTCGGCGCGAAGATCGGCAGAACGAGTGCCGAGATGACGAGCGCGGCGGTTACTGGGACGCGCCGCGCGACCCTGCTCTGCAAGGTGTCCCTCCTAGGAAATGTCGAGACATGGTCGGCTGACAGCGCCGACGAATCTGCCAAAGTCGGGCGAGACGATACAACCACCAACAGATTCAGGCTTCGTTCGGAAACCTAAACCGTTGGCGTCTCGTGCACGAGGGAACTCGCCATCGGCCGCGTAGACTGCCCTCGTGAGCCTCTATTCATTGGCCGGACCGGGCAGTCCAGGCGATCCGGGCGACCTGATCGCGCCGGTCCTGATCGCCGCGTTCGATGGCTGGGTCGATGCCGGTAGCGCAGCGACGACGGCGCTCGAACAGCTGCTCGATGAGGCGGTCGATGTCGCGACGTTCGACCCCGATGCGCTGTTCGACTACCGCGCACGCCGGCCCACGCTGCAGATCGTCGATGGGCGGCTCGCCGAGCTGACCTGGCCGGAGCTCGTCGTCCGTCGCGTGCGATTCGGCGAGCGCGACCTCCTGGTGCTCGCGGGCCCCGAGCCCGACGACCGATGGCATGCGTTCGCCGACGACATGCTCGATATCGCGCGACGTCTCGGCGTGGTCGAGTGGGTCAGCCTTGGAGCGATCCCGGCGGCCGTGCCACATACCCGGGACGTGCCGATCCTCGGGACGACGTCAGAGGAGGGGCGGCTGCGCGGCGACATCCAGCCGGGCCCAGCGGGGCTGCTGCGTGTGCCGGCGGCGGCGATCAGCGTGCTCGAGATGGCGATGGCCGAGGGCGGCATCCCGGCGGTGGGCTATTTCGCGCAGGTCCCGCACTATGTCTCTGGGCCGTATCCGGCGGCGTCACTCGCGCTGGTCGAGGCGCTTGGGCGGCATCTCGGGATCACGTTGCCGACCGGGGACCTTGCGGAGGAAGCTCGCCAGCTCCGGACACGGCTCGACACTGCGACCGCGCTCGAGGAGACGACGCGGACCTACGTCGAGCGCCTGGAGGCGATGGTCGATGAGCAGCGGTTGCCATCGGGCGACGACCTGATCGGCGAGATCGAGCGCTTCCTGCGCGAGGGCGGCACGGAGGGCCGGCCGCAGCCGTAGAGGCGTTGGCGGCGCCCGGGGCCCGGGGCGCGCGCGGCGCTGGGATCTGCCGGATATCTCCCGGGCGAATGGTAGGCATCGGATTCGGCCGGCCCAGTCGCGAAAAAGCAAGTCTCCCCGGACGGACCCAGACAAGCGCGACACAGATCAGGGCCTGGAACGAGCCAAGTATGCGCGTGGCGGATATCTGGCAGAGACCGGCGGGCGCAAGCGACGC
>Ga0157378_10006362_pt1 | contig 10332 bp, 7 predicted proteins | sample M65metaG_FD_115309 | JGI IMG/M metagenome (GOLD analysis project Ga0157378, IMG submission 115309) | Miscanthus rhizosphere microbial communities from Kellogg Biological Station, Michigan, USA - M6-5 metaG | ecosystem: Host-associated > Plants > Roots > Rhizosphere > Soil | place: USA: Michigan...
GTCGGCGCCAATAGCCACAGGCGAGATATTTACTCTTGACGGCGATTTCTCCGGTCTCACCGGGGCTTGCTGGATTATCCTCGTCGTCAAGCAGCATGATCTCCATGTCTTCGGCCGGATAACCGACTGGAGCGATCTCGCCCGTGAGTTGGGTGTCGCGATCGATGAAGAACTGCGTGATATTTCCAGCTTCGGTGCTGGACATCCAAATCCCGATTACACAATCGCGCGGAAAGATTTTTTTGTACAGGTCAACATCGCGCCGATAAACGGTCTCGCCGCCGAGGGATACGATCCTCAGACTTGGAAACGATCGGTGTTGACTGAAGCTGCGGACGAACTCCCGGATTCGACCTGTACTGAAAAGCGTGATGGATTCGCCGATGACTAAATCCACCAAGGCCCGGATTCCGTGTCGCTTTACGTCGAGAGTAAAAAGGCATGCACCGTTGAGAAGCGCCGGGAAGATCCTCCTAAGGGAGGCGCTCGAACTGGACGAATGAGTGAAACTGAGTCGGTCCTCAGCACAAATATGCAGGCCATTCGTGAATCGGAGTGTCCCGTGCAGCAAATTGCGGTGATTATCGACCACTCCTTTGGGTTGACCGGTCGATCCCGAAGTATAGAAGATCGATGCGAAGGCTTCGGGAGTTATTTTCACGCTTACGTCGTCATGACCAAAACCGGCACCGACCTCGTCTACATTCATGACAGCAACATCCCCGCTACCCATTTGCCGGGCCAAGGAGAGAGTCCCACGATGCGCCACAATGAGTTCGGCCTGAGAGTCGAACAACATGTACTGAAGTCTTTCCATAGGATAGGAAGGATCCAGCGGAATGTAGATCTTGCCTGCCTTGAGCGCGGCGACAATAGCAACCAGGTTAGAGGTCCCGTGTTCCATCAGAATCGCGACCGGAAGGTTGCGTTCGCCGCACCTGTCCAAGATCGTATGAGCTAGCCGATTCGCCCGTTGATTTAGTTCGGCGTAGGTAACAGCCTGTCCGGCTTCCTTAATTGCTATTCGATCCGGATACCGCTTCACTATCTTCTCAAAGCGCTCGGGGATCGACTGCTCCACCTCCTCTTTAGTGAATTCCTCGAACCGCCCCGATGGATGGAAACACTTCGCCCGAATGGCTAACTGCTCCGGGGGGAGCTTGCTGTCAGCGCGTAGAAACTCATTCATATCGAACTCAACTGATAATGCGGCGCAATGCTGAGCCCCGTTGGGCGACGTTGTTGATTGACCTACGATTGTCGGGACAAGTCTTAAATCTTGATGTTTTCGACCTGAGTTCATCCGGAGAGCGGCAAAGTATGGCCTCCTTAGCTCCCGTATGCAGATCTTTAGGGCGTCAGCCCCTGTGCCGCAAACGCCTTATCGATGAAGCCGCTGCTCTCGAGTTTCCTGACTAGGCGCGTGTCGTTGAGCTCCTCGAGGTTCACAGTGCCGATTTTCGGATTCTGCGCTTTCATCAGGCGCTGCACGTGGACCATGCTTTCGACCGACGGAAGCGGCCTGCGTTCCAACACACGCAATAGATCGAGATAGCCCTCTTCGGCGCTCGCGGTATTGATTTTCATGCGCCGCATCATGGTTGTGATAGACGCCGTCTTGTTCTTCGGTGCCACAATGTAAGCCACCGCTTCGATTTCAGCCTTGAGCAAATTCTCCAATGTGTCGCCGCGCTGCTGCAAAAAACTTCGTTGCACCACGAGAGCCTGACTGAGGAACTGATATTTGAGTTCGGAGTATTCGCTGAGAACCGTGAATCCCTTGGGTTTGATTCGGCTCGAGTTGATGCCATCCAGGACCGCCGCATTGACAATGCCGGTTTCAAGCGCCTGCACCGTCAGAGCCTGCTCGCCCAGCGCCTGGAGCTGCATCTTATCGCGCTGAACATCGAGCCCGAAATGCTCGAGCCAAAGCAGCAATGCCATCCACGTCGTGCCGCCGATGCTGGTAAGCCCGATGCGCTTGCCGCGCAGGTCCTCGGGCCGTTTGATGTTGGGTTGAGCCATCAAGTCGAAGTTGTTGCGGCTGCCGAAGTTGGCGATGATTTTTAAGTCCTGTCCGCCGGCGACCGCAGCTAGCGTTGCGCTGCCGCCGGTGCTGCCGACCTGGATGTCGCCGGACGCCAACCCGGCGACGAGAACGGGAGCGCCGCGAATAAAGACTGATTCGACATCGACGCCATACTTGTTGAAGAGTCCCATATCCTGGGCCAACCAAAACGGCAGGGCGCGGCCCGGACTGGCGTAGCCGAGAACAATTTTACCGGCGGCAGCCGCGAGAGCAAAGTCGGACGACAAAGAATTCAACGCGAGCGAAAAAATCGCGATCAGCAGTCGGAGGTGCATAGCTTTCGGTTATCAATTCATTAGTTGGGACAGGGATAGAAAATTTCGACGATCTTTTTCCGAGCGGAGATATATCGCCTGGGTTCCGAGCCTGTCAAACACAGGTAAGTTGAGTGAAAATTCCGTCGACAACTTTCTTGCTCACGATCGCCGCGCCCTAAGTTGATCAAAAAGAAAAAGCAGAGATGTGGGAGGTCGCCCAGATTTGACGGACACCCAGAAAGCTTAAAAGTCAGAGGCGTTCGATAGGAACGGAGAGCCTATTTTAGGATCGAGCAAATCCTCGCAGATCCACAGCGCATCGGTTGGTTTGACCCGGTTGCGGCTCTACTTTGCCAGCTAATTCTAATCACGGACCGGACTCGATCCCGCCACTCCCGATCGCTCTCTTCTTCAACAAGTTTACCGACCCGTTGCGCCGTAATGATCAATTCACCGGCGCTTGGGTTTCCAGTTAAGCCGCTTTCGATCATCTTGCGGATCTCTTTGTTAGGATCCCAAAAAGCTCCCCCGCATCGATGCATGCGGCGAGAAAACGCTGACGATCGGCACCGACTGCGGCTTGGGTCGTTGCATCCTTCGGCAAATTGCGTGGGCCAGGGGTCGATCATCCGCAGCTTCGATGGCGGAAACACAGTGGTCCCTTGGGGCGGACCTACCTGGAAACCCGTGCCGGCGGACTATGACGGCGACGGTAAAGCAGACGTCGCGGTGTATGCCGGCGGCGCATGGTCCATTATCCGCAGCACGGATGGAGGAAACACAGTTGTCGCTTGGGGCGGAGACCCGGCAGACATGCCTGTCCCGGGAGATTATGACGGAGATGGAAAAGCGGACGTAGCGATCTACCGCAGCGGAACCTGGATCATCAAACGATCATCCGACGGCGGTACAACGGTCAACCAATGGGGCAGCCCTGGAGATATTCCGTTAAACTGAGCAACTCCAACCTGCCGCTGTCGTGTCCGTGGCGTTGAGGTCGTTGGCGGTTTTGCCAAAAAAAGTGCCCGCGCACTTGCAACTCTGAGAATAACCCTGCCGTCTGCCTAGCCAAAACTGAAGCTTTCCAATCATTTTCTGCTGGCACTGATTATGCCCCACCACAAGTATGCACCTGCGATCATCCGATACGCGCCGCTTGTTATGTTGCCGAGGGGCACTTCTAGTTTTGATCTGGCTGCTCACGCCAGCTCCGTTGCCGGCCGCAACTATTCGCGTGCCGCAAAATTTGCCGACCATCCAGCAAGCCATTAATGCTGCGACAAATGGGGACATTGTGCTCGTCGCGCCGGGAACCTACAAAGAAAACATTAATTTCAGCGGCAAAGCGATCACGGTTAAGAGCGAATCGGGTCCTGCAGACACGATTATCGACGGCAACGAACAACCACCCGCGGTTGTTACATTTAAATCGGGTGAAGGATCGACCTCCGTACTTCAAGGATTTACCATCGAAGGCGCTCCCGCAAAGGGAGCATTCCTTGGAGCTATATCTATTGAAGGCTCGGCGCCAACAATCACGCGCAATATCATAACCAAAAATATGGGGGGCGCTTCCGGGATTATGGTTTCGAATAACTTCCTCGGTGTTGGCGGTGCCCCGCAGATACTCGATAACACAATTTCAAATAATTCCGGGGCGGGGATTTACCTTCGCACGATCGGCAGCTCAACAATTGCGGGAAATATCATTAGTGGGAACTCGAGCGGGATTTCCTTTGATTTCTTTACTGGGAATGCCTTGATTCTACAAAACTTAATCGCCGCCAATGGTGATGGGGTTGTTTGGAATCTTCAATTGGCCGGCTATCGCGGTCCAGTCATGGTCAATAACACAATTGCCGACAATTCCAGGTCCGGGTTATTTTTTATCACTGTAATCGCGGCGCAGACTCAACTGATTAATAACAACATTATAAGCGCAAGAGACGGGCGCACAGCAGTTTATTGTGATAAAGCGTTTTTTGAGCCGCCGACTTTCAGGAATAATAATGTTTTCAGCGCTTCAGGAACACCGTATGGAGGGGTCTGCACTGACCAGACTGGAATAAACGGCAACATCTCCGCTGATCCCTTGTTTCTGGACCCAACCAACGGCTTGTATTATCTCGGCCTTGGATCTCCGGCCATCGATGCGGGCGACAACCTGGCTCCGGGCCTTTCAATGACTGATCTAGACGGCGACTCGCGCATTCTCGACAGCGACCAAAACGGCAGCGCAATCGTTGATTTGGGCGCTTTCGAAACTCCTCCCAACCCGGGCGCCATCGAGTTTAAGTCCGCTAATTTCTCCGGTGCCGAAAACTCCGGCGGCGCAACCATCACAATCATTCGCAAAGGCGGCGATCTTGGCCAAGTGACCGTTGAATTTATTACGAGCAATGGCACTGCTCAGGCGGGCCTCGACTATGTTGCGACTTCTGGAACAGTTACGTTTTTGAACGGCGAAAGTATTAAGAACGTCAGCGTGCCTCTGATCGACGACAATCTGAACGAGCCCACCGAGACGGTGAATCTGAGTCTCGCTAACACCACGGGAGGCGCCACATTGGGGGCGCGCAACACCGCCGTACTTTCGATCACTCAGGCCGGCACCCTGCAATTCAGCGCCAGCTCTTATAACGTCAACGAAGGAGGCGCTATTGGCATCACGATCACGCGCACCGGCGGCAGCACAGGTGCGGTCAGCGTGAATTTCACAACGAGCGACGGTACTGCGACAGCGGGCTCCGACTATTCTGCCGTGAATCAGTCGATTAGTTTTGCCGATGGTGAGGTCACTCAGACCAATGATCTCGACGTCTTCACGAACCAGGACTGTCGAGCGGAGGGCAACGAGACAGTCACTTTAACCCTCAGTAATCCTACCGGCGGCGCAGCACTCGGCAATCCGGCCACGGCTGTGCTTACGATCATCGACAAATCACCGCCTCCGATGCTCGACTTCGATTGCGATGGTCGTGCCGACGTAGCCATCTACCGCAGCACGGGGATATGGTTCATTTGGCCTTCACATACTCAAGAAATCACCGCATTCGGGTGGGGAGGAGGCCCCCAAGACATACCAGTACCGGCAGACTATGACGGTGACGGTGTAACAGACATAGCTATCTATCGAGAAGGATCATGGTCGATCGTGCGTTCTTCCGACGGAGGAAACACGATCGTAGGCTGGGGTGGAGCGCCTCAAGACATTCCAGTGCCAGCGGATTATGACGGCGATGGGAAAACAGACATCGCGATTTATCGTAATGGCGCTTGGTCGATTCTGCGTTCTTCTGACGGGGGAAACACGATCGTCGCCTGGGGTGGAGCACCTCAAGACATCCCGATACCGGCGGATTACGACGGTGATGGCAAAGCAGACATTGCCATATACCGCAGCGGAACATGGTCCATTCTACGGTCGTCCAATGGTGGTAATACCATAGTAGCTTGGGGCGGCGCACCGCAGGATTTTCTCGTGCCAGCCGATTACGATGGCGATGGAAGAACGGACATAGCAATATACAGGGACGGTGCATGGTCGATTCTAAAATCGTCCGATGGACTCCAAGCCCTGCGCTGGATGTATCCCCTGGGGAGACCGCCGCTACCCCAGGACATACCTGTCCCCGCACACTACTTGGGCGATGACGTGGCAGACTTGGCGATTTACCGAGACGGGCTTTGGATTGTTCCCTACATCTATTTCTATTTGGTCGGAGTACCGCAGGACGTTCTGCTTTATTAACGAGGACACTCCACGCTTGTCCTCAGAAATCTTCAATAACCGCTCATCTAACTCTCTGCAAACTCGGTGAGGAGCGAAGCACGTTCACCTGATGGAAGCGGCGAATTCGTTAGCTTAGAACCAGCGAGAGCGATTAAAAACGCGAGGAACAATCTCTCATGCACAACGACCGTTGTCGCTCTGCGACAACAAAGCTCTAGTAAAAAGCAGCCGGGCGATTACGTCGTCACGGATCACAGATACGAGATCAGCCGGGTTAGATTAGACGTGCAGCGTCTGATTGGATTTGAATATGCTTCGCGCTCGGGTGGTCACGCATCCGAGTGCTTGGAGACACAGCGGCTATTCGAGAGATTCAGAATCCGCCGAAGCGCTACGCAATTATTGATCTGCGGGAACTAAGTTCGTTATGTAATTTGATGAAATCGCGAAATTTCAGCAAGCACGTCCCCGATGGGTAGCGCCGAATTCACTATCGCATGAAGAAGTAACCAGAGAAGATCGGTGGTCAGAACCGTCATTGGGGGTACTGGGTCATTGGGGTCAAATTGACGTAGCCCGGTTTGAACGGCCACCCAGAAAGCTTAAAAGTCTGAGTGGTTCGATAGGATGCAGAAATAATTTGGCGCTAGTTGAAACGCTCCAGCCGTGCGATTGATGGAAAGTTTATCGGCTGGCCGAAATCGGAGATGCGAAAATGGAAGAAGGAGTCACGATTGCCAAGGTGCCGGCCTGGATGTCGCTCAAGCCGGGGATGATGCAGCATCTGATCAGAGAGCACGAGAAACTCGGGCGTACCTTGACCGAAGAAGAAACTGTCGCGTTGCTGCGCAGCGTGGGATTCGAAATCAGTGAGCCGAGTTCGTAGTCACGTTGACGCTGAGATGCAATTACACGCGATCAAATCAGTGCAGATATCCGTTACGGCCGGAAGAGTCGGCGCATTCTTGCTGCGCGCGCTGATCGCAGCGCTGATTCTGTTGTCCGCCCGGGACGCAGAAACTGCGGAGCTGAAGAGATTCACTCTCGGTTACTCCACCGTAGGACCGGCGGGCATCGGCTTGTGGATGGCGAAGGAAATCGGCGCCTTCGAGAAATACGGCATCGACGCGGAGCTGATCTTTGTTTCTTCCGGACCCGTCGTTGTCCAGGCGCTTCTCGGTGGCGATATGCAAGCGGGTTTGGCGGCGACCAGCGCCGTGACCGCCGCGGTATTGGCCGGCGCGCCTTTGGTATCGATGATGAGCCTGATCAATCGTCCTTATTTCCGTTGCTGGGTTCAACCCGAGATTAGCCGAGTGGAGGAATTACGCGGCAAAACGCTCGGAGTCTCGCGCTTTGGCTCGGTGACCGACAACATGACGCGTATGCTGCTGCGGCGCTACAATCTCGAGGGCGCGGTGCAGATTCGCCAGATGGGCGGCACGACGGAAATGGCGGCGGCGTTTCAGCGCAAGCAAATCGACGGCGCCGTAATGGCGTCGGTGCGAGTCAACAAGCCGGTGCGCATGCTCGTGGATCTCGCGGAGTTGGGCATCCGTTATTCGAATGTCGTGATCGCTTCTTCGCGCGATTACTATCGGCGCAATCCGGATATCATGGAGGCGACGGTCCGCGGCTATCTGGAAGGCGTCGCGGCGGTGAATCAGCAGAAGGAAAAAACGCTTCAGGTGATTCAAAAATACACCCGCCTGCAGGATCCCAAATTGATCCAGGATCTCTACGCGGACGGTGTCAGGTTCCTCGAAAAAGTGCCGCGCATGGACGCGGAAGCGCTGACGCCGATTGTCGAGTTCATGGGCAAGAAGCCAATCCCGGTCGAAACCATCGCGGACAACAGCATCGTCAACCGCCTGGAGCGTGAGGGTTTTATCGATAAGCTGTACGGCAAACGTTAATCATCTAACCTCTGCGGCGAAACGGGGCTAAGTCCCTCGTAAGCCGCGCGATCCTCATAAGAAGAAACCTCCAATAACGCTGCATCGAAAGTGCGCGCGCAAAGTGAAATTGGGCGCAGGCATCGATGCAAAAAAGTGCGTTGAAGCAGATCATTCAACGTGTAGAGTTATAGAAGACGCCGAATACTCAGGAGGAGGAGCTCATTATGGCAGCGAGTCAAGGTTGGCACGAGGCAGAGGAAAAGCTCTCCAGCGAGACTAAAGACATCCATCGCGCGCTGGTCTCGCTGCAGGAAGAATTGGAGGCGATCGATTGGTACCGGCAGCGCGCTGATGCGACGCAGAACGAACCATTGAAGGGGGTATTGCTCCACAACATGGGAGAAGAGGTGGAGCATGCTTGCATGGTGCTGGAATGGTTGCGGCGTCATGTGCCGGTATTCGACAAAAATCTCCGAACTTACCTCTTTCAGACAAAGCCGATCACGGAAATTGAAGCAGCCGAGGAGAAGAGCGGCGGATCGAGCGCAATGAAAGGCGATGGGGAACAGCAGGCGAGGTCGGAGGAGCGCACGGGCTTCACCGTGGGGAAGATGAAAGGAGACTGAGCCATGGATTATCTCAATCGCGGTGCGGCGCCTTTTAGCAGTGAAATTTGGAAACTAATCGATGATGCGGCGGTAAACGCCGCGCGCGACATGCTTACAGGCCGGCGCTTTCTCGACGTCGAGGGTCCGGTCGGAGTCGGCCTGACTTCAGTGGAGGTCGGTAACGACGACTTCTGCCGCCAGCCCGCGCCGGACGAAGCGGGCGCGGTTATGGGGCGCGCGATATCGGTGCCGATGCTGCGCAAAACTTTTAGTCTAAGCATCCGGCGACTCGCTGCGCATCAGGAAATGCATCAGCCGCTGAACGTCACGCCGATTCAGGACGCGGCCGAAGCCGTGGCGCTACGAGAAGAGGAATTTGTTTACACGGGACAAAAAACTTTCAACCTGCCTGGCCTGCTCACTGCGGAAGGCAAGAACCATCACGACGGCGGCGACTGGACCAACATCCAGCAGGCGCTGGAAGATGTGCTCGCGGCGGTGAACATTTTGGATGGTAAAGGTTTTCGCGGACCGTACGCTCTCGCGCTCTCCCCAACGTTGTACAACGGACTCTTTCGCCTTTATCCCGGAACCGAGATGCTTCAGCTTCAGCACCTGCGCGGGCTGTGCGAGCACGGCGTTTACAAGGCGCCCATCGAACAAGGCGTGCTTGTGGATCCGCGGGTAGGACGTATCGTCATCGGTCAGGATCTAATGGCCGGCTATATCGGCCAGGACGGGGTTCACTATCAAATGTTCCTGACGGAGAGTCTGGTTTTGATGATCGAGGAATCGGAAGCGATCTGCACGATCAGCACGCACACCATCAAATAATCGATGGGGAATAACGATGCGATCATCCAGGCTGGCAAAGTTGCGCAGCCAGTTGGGCTACGGTGGGGCCATCGAAAAAAGTTTTTATCGGTATATCCGCTCCGAAAATCTCCATCATGGATGCAATGACCCGGGTTGCGCGCAAGGAGTCGCCGCCGAGTTCGAAAAAGTTGTCATCAATTCCCAGTTCATCGATTCCCAGAACGGCGGACCAGATTGCACATAGCTCGATCTCCATCGGCGTACGTGGCGATACGAAAGCATTATCTAGTTGCGGTCGGTTGCGAGACGGAGGTGGCAAACGAAGCCGATCGGTTTTTCCGTTCGGAGTCTGCGGAAACGCATCCATGACAACAAACGACGACGGAATCATGTAGTCAGGTAATGTTTGAGCGAGACTCTGACGAAGCTTGGTGATCGTGACAGCTGGATTCGTCGCTGGTACAAAATAGCCAACCAGCGATTGCGTGCCATCCGTGTCGTGCCGTCCAACCACGACGGCATCAGCGACCTCTTCAATGGCGCGCAGGGCAATTTCAACTTCCCCGACGTCAATTCGAAAACCGCGGATCTTTACCAGAAAGTCCTTGCGACCAACATGGACCAGGCGACCGTCCGCTCTCCTCATTCCGACATCGCCGGTCAGGTAGATTTGCGCGCCGGTGCCAGCTGGGTCAGGCAGGAACACGCGCTGAGTTCGTTCAGGATCGCGCCAGTAGCCACGCGAGATATACCGGCTCTTGACCGCGAGCTCGCCAATTTCGCCGACGCCGACTTCGCTAAGATCGTCGTCGAGCACGAGCACGTCTTTATCTTTAAGCGCATGGCCTATCGGCAGTTTAGAATCTGTTAGGTCTGTGCCATGTGGAATCAGCTCCCAACAGACGGTCAAACACTCGGTCGGTCCGAGGGA
>Ga0157378_10006363_pt1 | contig 10331 bp, 10 predicted proteins | sample M65metaG_FD_115309 | JGI IMG/M metagenome (GOLD analysis project Ga0157378, IMG submission 115309) | Miscanthus rhizosphere microbial communities from Kellogg Biological Station, Michigan, USA - M6-5 metaG | ecosystem: Host-associated > Plants > Roots > Rhizosphere > Soil | place: USA: Michigan...
GCACGCCAGCGCCGACGAGCAGCGGGCTCGCCGGGAACCCGTCGGCGGCGAGCGCGATCGCCGGTTCGAACAGGAGCGAGAGGGGCAGCGTGCCGAATCGTTCGTGCAACGCCATCCAACCGTCGACGCATCCGGGCACGGTGACGGCGCGGATGTCGTGTCGGAACGGCATCTCGGTGCGGCCCTCAGCGCGCAGCGCAGCGGCGTCGGAGCCGGAGCCGGCACGGCCGGACGAGTTGAGCGCGAACACCTCGCCGTCGCGATGAATGAGCGCGAACAGATCGCCGCCCATCCCGCATAGATGTGGAGCAGTCACCGCGATCGCGGCGTTGGTGGCGATCGCCGCGTCGACCGCGTTGCCACCCAGGGCCAGGGCACGCAGGCCGGCCTGTGTGGCCAGTTGGTCGGCGCTGGCGACGACGGCCTGCGGCGAGCGGACGGAGTGGTAGCGGGGCGAGGCCATGACGGGAACCTACGCTGCCGCGGTGCAGCGGAATCTCATCGGGCGCGTGGTGGCGACAGTGGGCGCCCTGGTTGCGCTCGTCGGCACATTCCTGCCGTGGTTGCGCTCGGGGACGCGTGGCCGCAACAGCTACGAGATCTTCTCGCTGGTCGACCGGCTCGGCATCTCGCAATCGAGCGTCGTCGGTTGGGGAGTTCGTCTGTGGCCCATCATGCCGTTCCTCTTGGTGCTGACGGTGTCGCTGCTCTGGCTCGCTCCACGAGCGCCGGCTGCCGTTGTTGGTGCACTCACGGTCCTGTACGCGAGCAGCGTGGCGATCGCTGTGTACCGGGCGCCGGCGCGCTCCTTGGTCAGCATCGAGCGCGGCCCTCTCGTCACGCTCTTCGGCCTCGGCGTCCTGACGGTGGGAGTCGTTCTCAGCTGTGCCAGGAGCCGCGCGACTCCAGGACCTGACGGAGAATTGCCGGGCGATCGGTCATGATGCCGTCGACACCCAGGTCGAGTAGTCGCTCCATCTCGGGAGCGTCGTCGATGGTCCACACGTGGACCTGCAGACCGAGCCGGTGCGACCGCTCGACGAAGGCCCGGTTGACGACGGTGATCACCTCTTTCACTGGCACCTGGGCGGCCAGTCCGGGTGGATGACGTAGGAGCCCGAAGCGCAGCAGACCGAGCTCGACAGGGCCGAGCGAACTGCACAGCGCGCTGCCGAACGCCTTGCGCAACCGCCGCAATCTGACATCGCTGAACGCGGCGACACAGACCCGATCGAGCGAATTGGTACGCCGCAGAGAGGCGATCAACGCGTCGACGGCCGCGTTGGTCTTGCAGTCGATGTTGACGCGCGCCTCGGGGAACGTGCCGAGCAGGTCCTCGAGCATCGGGATGGGCGCCTTGCCTTCGACGAGCGCCGTCGAGACCGTCGACCACGGGAGCTCGCTGATCTTGCCGGCGATGCCGCACGTGCGCTGGAGGTCGTCGTCGTGGAACGCCACGAGAACGCCGTCCGACGTCACGTGGACGTCGGTCTCGAGGTACCGATATCCCAGGTCGACGGCGTATTGAAAGGCCATGAGCGTGTTCTCCGGAACATCGCTGGCACCGCCGCGGTGAGCGAACGGCAGCGGTCCTTTCCAATCGAGGAACGGGTGACGAGGGCTGTCCATGAGGCAAGTATCGTCGGTGTCATGGCTTCCTCGATCACTGTTCGCTCTCCCTACGACGACTCGGTCATCGGCGAGATTCCCGCCCAATCGACTGACGACGTCGCTGCCGCAGTCGCCAAGGCCAAGGCCGCGCTGAAGACACCGCTTCCACTGTGGAAGCGGGCCGCGATTCTGGACAAGGCCGCCCAGATGCTCACCGAGCGGCGCGACGAGTTCGCCACCATCATCGCCAAGGAGGCCGCCAAGCCGATCAAGACGGCACGCGCCGAAGCCGAGCGCGCCGTCGGCACCTTTCAGTTCTCCGCGGCCGAAGCGCGCAAGCTCTCCGGCGAGATGGTCCCGCTCGACGCGCTGGCCGCGGGCGAGGGGAAGTTGGGGTTCACACTTCGAGTACCGATCGGTGTGGTCGGTGCGATCGCGCCGTTCAACTTCCCGCTCAACCTCGTTGCCCACAAGCTGGCACCGGCCATCGCCGCCGGGTGTCCCGTGGTGCTCAAGCCAGCCAGCCAGACACCGTTCAGCGCCATCGCACTCGCGAAGATGTTGGTCGAAGACTGCGGTCTGCCGGCCGACTATCTCCATGTCGTCACCGGTTCCGGTGGCACGGTCGGCAACGCGATCGTCGACCACCCCGACATCGCCCTCATCACGTTCACCGGCTCGCCGGATGTGGGATGGGGCATCCGAGCCCGGGCGCCGCGCAAGCGCGTCGGCCTCGAGCTCGGCAACAACGCGCCGGTCATCATCGAGCCCGACGGCGACTGGAAGACCGCTGCCGCGAAGATCAAGGTCGCCGGATTCAGCCATGCCGGGCAGAGCTGCATCTCGACCCAGCGGATCTTCGTGCACACCTCGATCGCCGACGACTTCACCGCAGCATTGGTCGACCATGTCAACGCGCTCGTCGTCGGCGATCCGCTCGACGAGGCGACCGACGTGTCGGCGTTGATCTCACAGGGCGAGCGCGACCGTGTCGTGTCGTGGGTAGCCGAAGCCGAAGCGGCGGGCGCGAAGGTGCTCACAGGTGGAGCGCTCGACGACAACGGAGTGCTCCGGCCGACGGTCATCAGCAACGCCAAACCCGACATGAAGGTGTGCTCGAAGGAGGTCTTCGGCCCGGTCGTCGCGATCGCCGCGTACGACTCGCTCGACCACGCGATGGAGCTCGCCAATGACTCCGCGTTCGGCCTGCAGGCCGCCATCTTCACCAGCGACATCAGCAAGGCGTTACGGGCCATCCACACCCTCGACTACGGCGGCGTGCTGGTCAACGAGGTTCCGACGTGGCGCGCCGATCAGCAGCCCTACGGCGGCATCCGCGACAGCGGCAACACCCGCGAAGGACCGGCCTACTCGGTGAAGGAGATGACCGAGATCAGAATGGTCGTGCTCGGCGGATGATGCGCTGGGGTGTGTTCGGCGGGTCCAGCCGCATCTTCAAGAGCTCCCTCCAGCCGGCGTTCGATCAACTCGGTCACCCGGTGGTCGACGCACCGAGCAGGAAGGGCGACGATTTCGGGCCGTACGCCGAGATGCTCGGCCGCGCCGACATCGACGCCGTGTACAACCCACTGCCGAACCACCTCCATGCCGAATGGAGTCATCGCGCTCTCGACGCCGGCAAGCACGTGTTGTGCGAGAAGCCCTTGACGATGTCGCCCGACGACAGCGCCAAGTTGTTCGATCACGCCGAGTCGGCGGGTCTGACCATCCTCGAGGCCTACATGTGGCCGCATCACCCGCGTGCGCGGGCGATTCTCGACCTGGCCGCGAGCGGGTCGTTGGGTACCTTGCAGTCCGGTCGTTCTTCGTTCAGCTACCCGATGGACATGGCCAGCGGGGATCATCGCATCGACCAACGCGGTGCCGGCGCGTTGTTCGACATCGGCATCTATTGCATCGCCCCGTTCCTGTTGATCGCCGGCCGCGAGCCGGTCGCTCTCGCCGCGACTGCGAAGCGAAACGACCTCGGTGCCGACGTCGTGATGAGCGGCTGGATCGATTGGGGCGAACACTTCAGCTCGTCCTTCGATGTGTCGTTCGACGCGCCGCTCCGCAAGGAGATGGCGCTCTCCGGCAGCAATGGTCTGCTCAACGTCCCCGGCCTCCACGTGCCCGGCCCGGCCGACGACAGCATCGTCACCGTCGAGCGTCGCGACGGCTCCGTCGACACGATCCAATGCGCCGGCGCCAACGCCTACGCCGGCATGGTCGCGCACTTCGAAGCAGTTGCGACGGCCGGCGCGCCGCCGATCTTCGGCCGAACGGAGAGCATGCGCCTGGCCATCATCCTCGACGAACTGCATCGGCTGACCGGAGCCTGATTCTGCTCGTGTGGCCGTGCAGATCGGCCCAATCGGGCAACGGCGCACACGTACGATGCTCGCATGGCCAAGACCTATCAGGAGTTCGCGTCTGAGAATCTTGCCCTCTTCGGTTGGGCGATGGCGGCTGACGATGTTCCCGACTTCGAAACCTCCAAGAGGGTGATGAACGGCATCATCACCTGGTTCAACTCGAACCCCGAGCAGACGCGGCGCATCCTCGACGACGCGAACATCAGTGACGGCCTGTGGAACCAGGGGTTCTTCACCGAATGGCCGGCGCTGTATCACTGCTTCGCCAACAGCACTGTGGGCTGGTTTGCCAGCACGTACGACGACCTCGTGGCCTGCCTCGAGCGGGCGCACCACGCCGTCGACGAGCAGCCCTCGGACCCGGTTTCGAACATCCACGACGTCGTCGGCGATCAGGCCAACCCCTAACCCGCACCTGCGTTACCAGAGCGTTTGACGACCAACGCCCGCATGTGGGGCCGCAGTCGTCAAACGCTTGATTGGTAGCGCCGCGCGCTAGATGCGAACCGGGCGTGCTAGATCGAGCGATCGACTGCTTTCCAGTACTCGTCCTTCAACAAGCGCTTGTAGAGCTTGCCCGTCGGATGCCTCGGTAGCTCCTCGCGGAAGTCGACCGAACGTGGGCACTTGACGTCGGCCAGTTGCGATCGGCAGTAGGCGATGAGTTGCGCCGACAGTGCCTGCGCGTCCTCCTGCGTTGGCGGCATCGTCGCCGGCTGCACGACAGCTTTCAACTCCTCGCCGAACTCCTCGTTCGGCACGCCGAAGACCGCCACGTCGATGACGGCGGGGTGGGTGATCAACACGTTCTCGGTCTCCTGGGGGTACAGGTTGACGCCGCCCGAGATCACCATGAAGTCCTTGCGGTCGGTGAGGTACAAGAAGTTGTCGTCGTCGAGGTACCCGACATCGCCGAGCGTGCTCCAACCCTGGCGATGTCGTGAGGCTTTCGTCTTGTCGGCGTCGTTGTGGTACTCGAAGGCGGCGCCGCCCTCGAAGTACACGGTGCCCGGCTCGCCGCGCGGCAGCTCGACGCCGTCGTCGTCGCAGATGTGCACGACGCAGTTGATCGGTGTGCCGACGGTGCCGGGGTGGGCGAGCCACATCTCGCTGTTGCAGTAGACGAAGCCATTGCCCTCGGTGCCCGCGTAGTACTCGTGCAGGATCGGGCCGAACCACTCGATGATCTCCTGCTTGACCGGCACCGGGCAGGGTGCCGCGGCATGGATGATCGACCGCATCGACGACACGTCGTACCGTTCGCGCACCTCTTGTGGCAGCTTCAGTAGACGCACGAACATCGTCGGCACCACCTGGCTGATGGTCGCGCCATACTGTTCGATCGCGGCCAGGTACTGCTCGGCGTCGAAGTGCTCCATCGCCACGACGGTGCCGCCGATCATCTGCGTGGCGAGCGAGAAGCGCAGCGGAGCAGCATGGTAGAAGGGCGCGGGGGACAGGTAGATGCTGTCGGCGGTGCCGCCGAACAGGATCTGCAGCAACGCCGCCACCGGATTCGGTGCGGTTTCCAGCGGAAGCGGCTCGAACGGTCGCGTGATCCCCTTCGGACGACCCGTCGTGCCGCTGGAGTACAACATGTCGGTGCCGGCGACGCGTTGCTCGTCGAGGGGCTCGGGCGAGTGCGCGGCGACGGCGTCCTCGTACGACTCGTAGCCGGGCACCGTTCCGTCGAGCATCAGTCGAACGGCGACGCCCGGTGTCTCGGCGACGATCTGTGCCGCTTGCTCGGCTTTGTAGAGGGATGTGATGAACACCTTGGCACTGCAGTCGTCGACGACGTACTGCAACTCGCTGCTGGTCAGCCTGCTCGAGCAGGCGGTGTACACGGCACCGGCGTAGTGGCAACCCCAGATGACCTCGAAGTAGCGGTCGTGGTTCTCCATGCAGACGGCGACGTGGTCACCGGGTCGCACGCCGACCGAGCGCAGCAATCGGCTCAGCCGGTTGGCCGCGGCGTCGAGTTCGGCGAAGGTCTGGGTGAAGCCGGAGCCCGCCATGATGAGCGCTGGTTTGTCGGGCTGGGTCTCGATGAACGCACCGGGGTACACGCCGGCGAAGGTAGCCGACGTTCGGATCGCGGCGAAAAGCAACGTCGGGCGGTACGTTGCCGGGCATGGATCCGGCAGTCCGGTTCGCCGAAATCGTCAACGGACCCGCCGCCGACCGGAATCTCGATCTGTTGTGCGCACTGATGGCGACGGTCGTCGACCACTCGACCGACGTCGCCTCGATCATCACGGGACTCGATCGACTGGCCGAGGTGTGCACCCCGACATTCGACGGCATCGTCGACAGCTTGTTCGCGTCGGGTCTGCTCTCCGGCGACAGCGACGACTACCACGACTACCGCAACTCGTTGCTGAACGAGGTGCTCATCAGGCGCAAAGGCATGCCGATCACGCTGAGCGTGGTCGCGATGGAAGTCGGCAAACGGCTGGGTGTTCCGATACGTGGTATCGGCCTGCCCGGTCATTTCGTGATACGCGACAAGGCCTCGGGTATCTACGCCGATCCGTTCGGCGGTGGTGTGCGCTACGACGAGCCGGGGATGGTCGCCGCTTGGAAGCAACGGATGGGGGAGGGCGTACGATTGCGGCCGGACATGCTCGCCGCGGTCACGGCCCACGACATCCTCATCCGGATGCTCAACAACCTCCGGCACAGCCTCATCGAGCGCGATCAGTCGGTGCTGCTGGCGCGCATGGTGCCGCTGCGTGCCGCGTTCGCCGAGCTGGCCGACGAGCGCGACGAGCACCGCGTGTGGATGCGACACTTCAACTGATGATCGACCCCACCATCAAGCGTTGCCTCGGCCAGATGATGAAGGGCGTACAGGTCGTCGGCGCCCACCACGACGGCGTCACACGCGCCTACTGCAGCCACTGGGTGTGCCAGGTCAGCTTCGAGGAGCCGATCGTGATGGCCAGCGTGTCGCCGAAGCACGACACGCACCCGTTGATCGCCGCTGCCGGCCAGTTCTCCGTCAGCGTGCTGGCCGGCGACCAGGTCGACATCGGGCAGTACTTCTCCTATCCCGGCCGGAAGTTCCGGTACATCGCCGACGAATATCTCGAAACGATTCCCGGTACAGAACTACCGGTGGTGCGCAATTGCATCGCCTGGATGCGGTGCGAGACGTTCGAGGTCAAACCGATGGCCGATCACGAACTGTTCTTCGCCAGGGTCGTCGAAGTAGGTGCAGGGCGGCTGAAAGAACCGCCGTTGCTGTATTCGAGTCGACTCGGCTGGCGGATCACCGGGGAGAGGGCCCGCGAACCGGGACGTAGCGTGCGCGACGAACTGCTCGCCCGACTCGCGGCTGCCGGTTTCGACGCGACCGACGATGGCGGGGACGACGACGAGTAGCGGCGGTAGGTCGGCTGGTGCAGCTTTACTTGTATCGCGCCAGTATCGTTGCCACTCATGACCGCAACCGAGATCCATCCGCAGGAAGCCGAGCAACTCGTCGACGACCTCATCACGCAGTTGCTCGACGAATGCGACCCGAAGTCCCACGATGCCGTGACCTTCCTCGGCAAGCAGTTCGACCTCGGTCTGGCGTGGGTGCACTTCCCGGTCGGCCACGGTGGGCTGGGGGTGAACCCGAAGCTCCAGCGGACGGTCAACGAGCGGATCTTCGCGGCGGGCGCGCCGAATGCGATGTACCGCAACCCGATCGGTCACGGGATGTGCGGCCCGACGGTGGTGGCGTGGGGTAGCGAGCAGCAGAAGCAGCGCTACCTGCGGCCGCTGTTCACCGGCGAGGAGATCTGGTGCCAACTGTTCAGCGAGCCCGGGTCGGGGTCCGATTTCGCCGGTCTGTCGTCGCGCGGTGTGCGTGACGGCGACGAGTGGATCGTCAACGGCCAGAAGGTGTGGACGACCCTTGCTCACCTGTCGCGGTTCGGTCTGCTCGTGGTCCGCACCGATGCCGAGGCCGTGAAGCACGCCGGCCTGACGGCGTTCATCGTCGACATGAAGGCTCCAGGCGTGGAGGTCCGGCCGCTGCGCCAGATGACCGGAGAAGCCGAGTTCAACGAGGTCTATTTCACGGACACTCGCATTCCCGATGCGGAGATGTTGGGCAAGCCCGGCGACGGGTGGCGCGTCTCGTTGACGACATTGATGAACGAGCGGGTCTCGATCGGCGGCACCATCCCGGCGAAGGGCTCGGGCACGATCCAGGCGTTGACGTCGACCTGGGCGGCGTTGCCGGAGGATCGCAAGGACGCAGCAACGCTCGACGAGGTGATGAAGCTGTGGTCGCGCGCGGAGGTGCTGCGACTCACCAACATCCGCGCCAACCAGAACCGCAAGATGGGCGACCCCGGCCCCGAGGGTTCGATCGGCAAGATGGCCTCCGCGGATCTCAACAAAGACATCTACGCGAAGGTCATCGACCTGATGGGTGCCGAGGGCATGCTCTACGGCAGCTACGAGATGGTGCGCCCGGAGCACGCGATGGCGTTCGAGTACATGCAGAAGGCGTTCCTGCGCAGCCGGGCCAACTCGATCGAGGGTGGCACCACCGAGGTGATGAAGAACATCCTCGGCGAGCGCGTGCTCGGCCTGCCCGGCGACGTGCGCGTCGACCGCGAAGTCCCCTGGAGCCAGGTTCCCCGCAACTAGTCGAACGGCGTTCTTTGCGCGACAGTGGTGTCGTGCTGTTGACACAGGAGCAACTCGAGACCTTCCACCGCGACGGGATCATCGCCCTGCCGGGCTGGTTCAGCGACGACGAGATCGCGGCAATCGACGAGCGGCTGCCGGGTCTGTTCGCCGAACGCTGCCCGCAGAACTTTCGCGAGAAGTCCAGCGATGTCGTCCGAACGGCGATGGGCCTGCATCTGCGCGACGAGCTGTTCGCCCGGTTGGTCAACGACCCGCGCTTCTTGGAGCCCGCCCATCAGATCCTCGGCGACGGCGACGTGTACGCCCAGCAGGTGAAGGTCAACGCCAAGGAGGCCTTCACCGGCGAGCAGTGGCAGTGGCACTACGACTTCGCCACCCACCACCACGAGGACGGCGTGCCCGAACCGCTGGCGCTCAACATGCACATCTTCCTCGACGAGGTCACCGAGTTCAACGGACCACTGGTGTTCATCCGCGGGTCGCATCTGGACGGTCCGGCGCCGACATCGCTCGACGTCGTGACGACCAGCTACCCGTTGTGGACGGTCACCCCCGACGTTGTCACCGAGCTCGCCCAGCGCGGCGGCCTGTACTCGCCCAAGGGACCCCCGGGCACGGTGTTGATCTTCGGCGACACGATGATCCACTGCTCGCCGCCGAACATGTCACCGTGGCCGCGGCGGATCTTCTCGCTCATCGTCAACCCCGTCAGCAACCACCAGACCACGATGCAGCGCCCCGATCACCAACACCACCGCGTGTTCACCCCACTCCGGCCGATCGACGCCCGTCAATTGGTCTAGTCGCGCAACGCGGCGAGGACTTCGCTGGCGGCGAAGTCGTGGTCGTTCATCGTTGCCGAGTTGGCGACTGATCCACCGAGGAGCGCTGCGGCAGCGGTTCCGATCGCGGCCTGCAGCTCGCGGATGTTGCGTGGCGGCGGGAAGTACTCGTCCTCGTCGGTGACCTTCACGGCTTCGACACCATGGCGCGGGGCGAGGTAGCGAAGGATCTCGTCGACGAGCTCCTCCGGCGCGGATGCTCCGGCCGTGACACCGATGGTGCCGTGCAGATCGTCGGGCAACTCGCCGGCGTGGTTGACGCGGAACACCTCTCGGCACCCGGCCTCGATGGCCAACTTCTCGAGTGCTCGCGTGTTGGAGGAGTTGGCCGAGCCGATCACCACGATCGCGTCGCACCGCGACGCCATCGCCATCAGTGCCGACTGTCGGTTGGTGGTGGCGAAGCACAAGTCGCTGCGACCCGGCGTCCACGCGCCGGGGAACTTGTCCGTGACCGCGACTGCGACGTCGGACCAATCGCGATGCGACAGCGTGGTCTGTGCCAACAGCGCGACCGGCTCGTCGAACTGGGGGAGCGCGTCGACCTCGGCGACACTCTCGACGCGACTGATCGACTGCGGTGCGACGGCCATCGTGCCGACCGCCTCCTCGTGACCTTCGTGGCCGACGTACACGATGCGGTAGCCCTTCTTGGCTCGAACCTTGACCTCGTGATGGACCTTGGTGACGAGTGGGCACACCGAGTCGACGACATAGCTACCGCGGGCACGAGCCGCAGCGACGACTTCGGGTGCCGAACCGTGCGCCGACAGCATGATGGGGCGGCCGGCCGGAACGTCGGCGATGTCGTCGACAAAGACCACTCCCTGCTCCTCGAAACGATCGACGA
>Ga0157378_10006365_pt1 | contig 10329 bp, 6 predicted proteins | sample M65metaG_FD_115309 | JGI IMG/M metagenome (GOLD analysis project Ga0157378, IMG submission 115309) | Miscanthus rhizosphere microbial communities from Kellogg Biological Station, Michigan, USA - M6-5 metaG | ecosystem: Host-associated > Plants > Roots > Rhizosphere > Soil | place: USA: Michigan...
CATTATTCGGCGCGCGCGCGCGGCCGGTTTGATTGAAATTAAGGCACACGATCTGCGCTCGTGGACCTCGGACAAGCATCATGTTGTGGATGACCGGCCGTTTGGCGGCGGCGACGGCATGATTCTGAAACCGGAACCGATCTTTGCAGCTGTGGAATCGTTGACCGGCGCGCGCCGGCGCGTTGACATACCTCAGGGCAAACGCGTGGCGTTGTTATCGCCGCAGGGCACGCCGTTTTCACAATCACTGGCCGCGGATTTGGCTGATTGCGAGCAACTGGTTTTGATTTGCGGCCGCTACGAAGGTGTTGATGAGCGCGTGGCCGCAACTCTCGTCACCGACGAGATTTCGATTGGCGATTATGTGTTGTCCGGTGGCGAACCGGCCGCCCTGGTCGTCGTTGATGCGGTCGCGCGGTTGATACCCGGAGCCCTGGGTAGTGAGACTTCCGCCGTGACGGAATCGGTTTCGGCCGGATTGCTGGATTACCCGCATTACACGCGGCCGACGGAATTTGAAGGTTTACGGGTGCCTGATGTTTTGTTAACCGGACATCATGCTGAAATCGAGCGCTGGCGGCAGCAGGCGGCCGAAGAGAAGACCAGGAAAAACAGGCCTGATCTTTTGAAAAAATAGAAGTATCAGAAGCCCGAGCGTCAGCGAGGGCAACTTTCTGAACAAGCCCTCCCTTACGGTCGGGCTTCTGACACAAAGTTTTTGGAGTGAATCATGAATCGCTTAGACAGCGTCGAGAAGGCGCAATTACGAAATAACATTCCCGAATTTCAACCGGGTGATACCGTCCGCGTCCACGTTCGGATTAAAGAATCGGAAACCAAAGAGCGCCTGCAGGCTTTTGAAGGTGTCTGCATCGCCCGCAAACATGGCGGCGTGCGCGAGACTATTACCGTGCGCAAGACCAGTTTTGGCGTGGGCGTGGAAAGAATTTTTCCGCTCCACGCGACCATCGTCGACCATATCGACGTGGTCAAAAGAGGACATGTGCGCCGCGCCAAGCTCTACTACCTGCGCGAACTCCGTGGTAAGGCCGCGCGCATTCGTGAACGCGACACACGGCAAACCGCCGAGGTGGCTGAAGTTGCTCCCGCTGCTGGTCGCGGCGAGGCCGCCGAAGCCAAAGAGTAAATCAGCACCACCTGCGGTAGCGGGTGGTTGAATGTTTTTCGGATTGCTCCTCCATTTTGAGATCAACCGTCTGCTACCGCAGGCGGTCCTGACATCGTGCGTATCGCCATCGATGCCCATTCGGTCGGAGCCAACCTTGGCGGCAACGAAACCTACGCAACCAATTTGATCGAAGCGCTGGCTGAGATCGATACTCAAAACCTCTACACTCTTTACGTTACCAAACAATCAGCCGTCGATCGGTTTACCAACCGTTGGCCCAATTTCCAGGTCAGGCTAACGTTGCCGCACACGCCGTTGGTGCGAATTCCGCTGACGCTGTCGCGAGAGCTCAGAAGAAATCCCGTCGATCTCTTGCACGTGCAATATACCGCTCCGCCATTTGCCCGCTGCCCGGTCATCAGCACGATTCATGATCTGGCTTTCGAACATCTGCCGGAAACATTCAATCGGCGCAGCTGGATGCAATTGCGCATGACCGTGCGTCGCACCGCGCGCATGGCCGCGCACGTGCTCACTCTTTCAGAGTCTTCGAAACAGGACCTGATCCAGACGTACGGGATTCCCGGCGCCCGCATAACAGTTACCCCGGCGGCGGCGGCAAACGCACTGCGTCCGGTGAGTGACGACACTGAGTTGGCAGCTGTTCGGCGACAGTACGGAATTCAACCAAATTACATTCTTTCACTTAGCTCGATTCAGCCCCGGAAAAATCTGCCTCGATTGATCGAAGCATACGGCCTGCTACGCCGGACCCGGCCCGAATCACGATTTCCCCAACTCGTAATCGCTGGAAAGCGCGGCTGGCTCGAAAGCGAGACTCTTCGCGCAGCGCAAACAAGCCAGTGGGCGCGTGACATCGTGTTCACCGGTTACGTGCCCGACGAACAACTGGCTGCCTTGTATAGCGGCGCGCTCTGTTTCGTTTATCCGTCCTACTTCGAGGGCTTCGGTTTACCGGTACTCGAAGCTATGCAATGCGGCGCTCCGGTGATTGCGGGTGATCGAACCAGCCTCCCGGAAATTGTTAGTGATGCCGGGCTACTGGTGGATCCGCATGACGTGCAGGCTCTGGCAACAGCGATTGCCGAATTGGTCGATCACGAGGACCGTCGTAGTGAATTCTCCAGTCGCGGCTTGCACCGGGCCAAACAATTCACGTGGAAAAAGACAGCTGAAGCTACTCTGGAAGTGTATGAACGCGTCAGGCGAGAGCATCGGCCGCCGGCTTAATTGAGTCCACGTTTCCAGCCATTAAAAATGGTCGCGGTGCGGAACCGGAATAACATAGTTTTTCCAGATAATCCCTCTCGACTTATCCAGAGCTTTGTGGTTTGATGTAGACGCTTTTTCAAACCCCCTGAAATACTCGCACTTATGCGAATCGCGATCCTCGGAACAAGGGGTGTGCCCGCTAATTATGGTGGGTTTGAAACCTTCGCTGAACACCTGTCAACGCGATTAGTAGCGCGCGGTCACGAGGTGACCGTCTATTGCCGCGCGCATTACGTTAGTCCGCGCCAGATTGAGTTTCAGGGAGTTCGCCTGCGCGTGCTGCCGACGATCCGTCACAAGTACTTTGACACGATCGTCCATACCTTCCTGTCAGCTCTGGATGCTACTACGCGACGATACGATGCCGCGCTCATCTGTAACGCGGCCAACGCGCCGTTCGCGCCAATCCTGCGCCTTGCCGGGACACCAGTGGCGCTGAATGTCGACGGCCTCGAACACAAACGCAAAAAGTGGAATTGGATCGGGCGCAGATACTACATGCTGGCGGAGCGGCTGGCGACAATGCTGCCCAACGAAACAGTGACGGACGCCAAAGTCATTCAGGATTATTACCTGGCGCGTCACCGCGCAGTTTCCACCATGATCGCCTACGGCGCTGAAATTGAGCGCCGACCGGATCCGATGGTCCGGCGCTGGCGCGTGGAACCAAATCGCTATGTGCTGTATGTGTCAAGGCTCGAGCCGGAGAACAATGCTCACCTGGTGATCGAAGCTTTTAAGCGCGTCCGCACCGGTCACCGGCTGCTGATTGTCGGCGATGCGCCTTACGCGCGCGACTACATCAATGATTTGAAGGCCCGGGCCCGGCGCGACAAACGAATTGTCTTTACCGGTTTCGTGTTTGGTCGCGATTATCGCGCCTTACAACAGAACGCCTACTGTTATGTGCATGCGACAGAGGTGGGTGGCACCCATCCCGCCCTGCTGGAGGCCATGGGTTTCGGAAACTGCGTGCTGACCCTGGCGGCGCCTGAAAATATCGAAGCTATCGGCGACGCCGGTATTGCTTATGCTGACGAGATGGATTTGACCGACCAGCTGCAGCGAGTCTTGCGCGACGGCTCGCTGGTCCGAATGTATCGTCAACGCGCGCAGGACCGCGCGCGCGAAGCGTACGACTGGGACTTTGTAGTCGATCAATACGAAGACTTGTTCGCGAAAATGGCCGGTTCGCCTCTGCCAAAGAGAACCCCCGCAAGCCTGACGTCAGTCAAACAAGCGGAAGCGACGAGCGCGACTGCCCGCGCGGTTGGTCGCTCAAACGCGGGATAATTCACGGGCCGTTCATCCTCGCCTGCCGGCAATTCAGCTAGGCATCTTTGTAGAGTGCTGCTCCAACGAGTACGCCAATCAGTGTGGTTACTAACTGGAATCCTGCCACCTTGATCCAGAGCGGTTGGGAATAGAAGCCGAGCGGCACAAATTGCGCGGGGCCGGTCACCGAAAACGCGAGCCAGGTAACCACGCCTGCTAGCACCGCCGTTTTTGGGCCAGGTCGGAAGAAGGGCCTCATCAGGACATAAACCAGAATCGCGGCAAACCCGCGACCCAGTTCGAAAATCGCAAAGTAAATCAAACCGGTAGCATCGTGATGAGGTTCAGCGACTCCGAGCGCGCGGTAGACGGCACTCCAGTCCGTCGCTACCACACGTTCATGAAAGAATCCGTCTGTCAGGAAACAAATCACCGAAACGATCAGACCGCCGATGATTAGTCTGAGCCAATTGATTCTGGTCATATCATCCGTCTCCGTAAGAGGTTTTTCGGAAGGCGGGCGCAGTCTCTGCTGACTCAGGGAAAATAGCAAGGCGCGGCTGGGCGCGCGGCCTGAACCGATGCGCGCGTTGATTCGTCACCGCATTCCTATGCTCAAGCTGATTATGCCTGCTGCATACGATTTCACACGATGAAGCGCCGGAAAGGAATCCGTTCAAGTGAGTTGGCACGGGCGTGCCCTGGTCACGCGCCCGATGTGCGTCACGCCGTTTACTTTATCGCCTTGATGTTTGCCGGCTTCGCAAACAGGGAATCAGCCAGCGGCTTGTTGTATTCCATTGAATCGTAGCCGATGCGGCTGGTTTGAATGCCGTTGCGGTAATGATCGATGACAAACGGCGCGGTGATACCGTCGATGGTAATCATCTTGGCCAGCCGATCCTCTTCCTTGATTTCGTCCATCTCTTCGGTGTCCCGGTTTGGTTGTTTCTTTACAAACAGGACCTTGGCCGGCAGGTGAGTGTCGGCGCTGAATTCGAATTCGACCCAGAACCCATCCGGATACGTAAGCCGCACCGTCTCGTTGCGGCGACCAACGGTGGCCTCGCGTCGTCCCACATAACTTAGCGTTGCGCCCTGCGAACGCCACCAGCCTCGCAGCAGGTTCTCGATACCGACGCGCATGGCCATTTTGAAGTCTTCGACCTGGGCCGGGCTCTGGTCTTTGATCGTTAGCGCAGCTTGATCATAAATCCATCCAGATTCGTTGACGTTAGTTTGAATCAGCCGTGCCCGGCCACTGAATTCGGTTCGCTCCTTGCCCGGGTAAGAAATGTAATCGACGAACTTGACCGGCACTTGCGAAACGCCGCCCGCAAACTCGGTGAACAATCCGCGCCCAATCGAAGTTTTCACGGTGAGATAACGATCGCCACCCATCGCCTGGAGCGCGCTCTGGATGATCTGCTGGGCTTTGTCGTCAGTCTGTGCAACAGGCTTCTCTGCTTGCGCAAAGACCGGCGCGGTTATTCCCAACGACAAGAAGAGCAAGAGAAACTTGACGGCAGGTTGGGGCTTGATGGGTGCAAATAACGTTTTCCGCATAAACAGTTGGTTAGTACTGGCTTCTCACCCGGCCTCTGCCGAGTGGAGAAGAACAAAAAGAAAGAGCCTCAAAAATCACTGTTCCTGAGGCTCCCTCGATTATTCATGCACGGCGTTTAGCCGGGTTCGCCGTTCGCTTCGTCTACGATCTTAGTGACAACTTCACCATCTTCAAGGGTCACGATGAATTTCGAGCCGCCTTTCCACATGGTGGTAATCGGTAACTTTACTCGCTCGTCGATGTGCCGCTTCAGGAAACGCGCGCCGTACTGCATGCTGTATCCCTTTTCGGTGAGCGCGTTGAGCGCCGTGTCCGTCACTTCGAAGGATTTGCCCTGCCGGCGCATCTGGCGGTTGGTCTTATCGAGATAAAACTGGGCGATCTGCTTAACCTCGTCCATCGTCAAAGGCGAGAAGACCACAATCTCATCGATGCGGTTGCGGAACTCAGGCGAGAACCTTTGTTCCGCTGCCTTCAGCACTTCATTTTTGATGGCCCGGAAATCCGACGCGGTCTTGGTGCCAAAGCCAAGCGGCTTTTCGAACTTCTTGAAGTTGTCCGAACCGAGGTTCGAAGTCATGATGACGATCGCGTCGGACAAATAAACTCGCCGGCCGCGGCCATCGGTCAACCAACCTTCGTCGAACGCCTGCAGGAAAAGATTCATCAGATAAGGCGACGCTTTTTCCACCTCGTCCAGCAGCAGCACCGTATAAGGATTCTCACGCAACTGTTCGGTCAGAATTCCACCGCGCTCGGATCCGACGATGCCGCGCGGCATGCCGATCAGCTTCTCGACCCCGACGGTCCCCTCGCTGTATTCCGACATGTCGATGCGCACCATCTTTTGCTCGTCGCCGAACATGAACTCGGCGACAGCTTTGGCCAGTTCCGTCTTGCCGACGCCGGTCGGGCCGAGAAACAGCAGCACCCCGTCCGGTTTGTAGTGCGACTCCTTGAGCGGGCCTTTGTTCAGCCGCAGCCGTTGCGCCACAGCTCTAATCGCTTCCTTCTGGCCAATGACGCGTTGTGACAATTGCACTTCCGTGAGGGCAAACCGGTCGCTCGTATCACGGAAGATCATGTCGCGCGGAATGCGTGACTCCTGCGAAATTACATCGATGACGTGCTCGGGCTTGACGATCATCGTATGCGGTTCGTTGATTTCAACTTTTACCGCCGCGGTATCAAGCCATCCGATCGCTTTGTCCGGCAGGTGCAAATTGCGAATGTACTTCGGCGCCATTTCGAGAGCCGTATTGATGGCTTCGTCCGAAATCTGGACCGAGTAGTTCCGCTCCAGGCGGGGACGCAGGCCGAGCAAAATCTCCCGGGTTTCCTTGATCGAAGGTTCATCGACCTTGACCAGGCGGAAGCGGCGCGCCAGCGCTTCGTCCTCAGCAATGTATTCCTTGTATTCGTTGAGCGTGGTCGCGCCGATAATACGAAGCTCGCCCTTGGCCAACGCTGACTTGAACATGTTGGCCGCGTCGGACGATGTTCCCAGGGCTGCTCCGGCCCCGATGATTGTGTGCGCCTCGTCGATGAAGAGAATCAGGTTGTCGCGTTCCTTGGTCTCGTCGATGATGCCCTTGATGCGCTCTTCAAACATGCCGCGCAGCATGGTGCCGGCCACAATGCCGCCCATCTGCAGTTGCACCACGTGCGAGTTGCGCAGCCGCGCCGGAACTTTTTGCGGCTCCAGCTCGATCATGCGCGCCAATCCTTCAATGACCGCAGTCTTGCCGACACCGGGTTCGCCAACCAGCATGGGCGAATTGGCGCGTTCGCGGTGACAGAGGATCTCGATAATCTGTTGAATCTCTTTTTCGCGGCCGATGGTCGGCGGAATCTTGTCCGCGCGGGCCATGCGGTTCAGCGAAACGCCGAAGTGCTTGAGATAAGGAGGCAGCTCGAATTTCTTGCGATACAGCTCTTCGGTGTGCTCCCGTTCATCAACATTCACGCGCACCTGCTCGACCACCGCGTCAGGCGTGGCGCCCATGCTGCGCATAACGTCGAGGAACAGACCGTCGTACTTGGAAAGCACCTCAAATATGTCGGTCGCCTCGATGGTCTTGCGGCCGCGTGAGCGGGCCCGATCCATCGCCCGTTTGAAGAGGTCCGTGGTGTCGGGTGCAATCCGAAAACCCTTGCCGACGTGTTGCCGCGCCGCGTCCAATCTCTGTTCGATTGCGCGCGCCACGGCAATTGGGTCCAGCGCGAGGCTGCGCATAGTCGCATTGAAGAGATCTGGTTCTTCCTTTGCGAGCGCGCTGACAATGTGTTCGATCGCGATGTAATTCTGGTCGCGACGGCGCGATTCGTTCAACGCATTTTGCAGAAGGCGCTGCCCGCTCTCGCCAAATTTGTCTTTATAAGCTTCCAAATCAGCCATGTTCTTTCTCTTGCTTCTTTTGCAATCCTTTTTTCAAGTACCCGTTGGGAGCTGATCTGCGCGCTTCGCTTAGATGTTCAGAGCATATTCATCGTTGCGTTTCAGTGCAACAAGTTTCTGCCCGGGCGGTACTTAAGCAATTAGCACGCCAGCACGCCTCGATTCACAACTACGTCATTTCCGGCGATTTCAAGCAGCGGCAGCCTGTGGCTGGGCCGCAAAACGCATCTCACCGTTACGACTCGATACAACCACGGTCTGCCCGGGCGCTATCTCGCCTCGTAAAAGTTTCATCGCCAGCGGATTCTGAATCAGGCTCTGAATCGCGCGCTTCAGCGGACGCGCGCCAAAGTTCGGATCGTAACCTTCGCGGGCGAGCAGCTCGCGCGCCGAATCCTCCAGTACCAGAGAAATGTTTCGTTCATGAAGCATCGCCCGCAGTCGCTCGAGCTGCACGTCGATGATCTTGGTAATCTGCTCACGCGAAAGACGATGAAAGATCACGATATCGTCGATGCGATTAAGGAACTCAGGTTTAAAGTGCTCATGCAATACCTGGCTCACCGCTTCACGCACCTGCTCTTCATCGTCGCTCACTTCCTGAATTTCGCGGGAACCGAGGTTCGACGTCATGATCAAAACCGTGTTCTTGAAATCTACGGTGCGGCCCTTCGAATCGGTCAAACGTCCGTCGTCCAGAATTTGAAGCAGCACGTTGAATGCATCGGAGTGCGCTTTTTCAATCTCATCAAACAGAATGACCGCATAGGGACGGCGGCGAACGGCCTCAGTTAGCTGACCGCCTTCCTCGTAACCGACGTATCCCGGCGGGGCGCCAATCATTCGCGCGACTGCATGCTTCTCCATGTACTCAGACATATCCAGGCGCACCATGGCGCGCTCATCGTCGAACAGGAATTCCGCGAGCGCTCGCGCCGTTTCGGTCTTGCCGACACCGGTGGGCCCGAGAAAGATAAACGAGCCGACCGGCCGGTTCGGATCCTGCAACCCGGCGCGCGCGCGCCGCACGGCATTCGAGACCGCTGCGAGCGCTTCGTCCTGACCAATCACTCGCTGCCGCAGGCGGTCTTCCATCGTCAGCAACTTCTGCATCTCGCCTTCCAGCATCTTTGAGACGGGCACCCCGGTCCATTTTGCGACGACTTCAGCCACGTCTTCTTCATCAACTTCTTCCTTGAGGGTGACCCCGTCTAGTTGCAATGTCCCAAGCTTCTCTTGTTCGCCTTCCAGTTTTTGCTCGAGCTCCGGAATCGTGCCGTACTGAATTTCAGAGGCACGGCCCAGATCGCCGGCATTGCGTGCTTGATCCAAATGCAACTTCAATTGTTCTAACTCAGCTTTCGCTGTCCTGATGTGTTCAATGATCTCTTTTTCGGATTGCCACTTGGCTTTCATGCCGGCGGATTTTTCTTTGAGATCGGCGATGCGTTGCTCGATCTCCTTCAGCCGGTTCTTCGAGCGCTCGTCTTCCTCGCGGGTCAGGGCCTGGCGCTCGATTTCCAGTTGCATTATTTCGCGCTCGACTACATCGATCTCCTGCGGCAACGAATCGATTTCGATGCGCAGGCGTGAGGCCGCCTCGTCTATCAGATCGATAGCTTTATCGGGCAGAAAACGGTCCGTGATATACCGGTTCGAGAGCGTGGCCGCGGCCACAATGGCCGAGTCCTTGATGCGCACGCCGTGATGCACCTCGTACCGTTCCTTCAATCCGCGCAGAATCGCAATCGTGTCTTCGACCGTCGGTTCGCCTACATAGATCTGCTGAAAACGGCGCTCGAGGGCCGCGTCTTTCTCGATATATTTCTTGTATTCGTTCAGCGTGGTCGCGCCGACACAACGTAATTCGCCGCGCGCCAGCGCCGGCTTCAGCATGTTTGAAGCATCGATCGCGCCTTCGGCCGCGCCGGCGCCCACCAGCGTGTGCAGCTCATCGATGAACAGAATGATTTGACCTTGCGCGTTTTCAATTTCTTTCAGCACCGCTTTCAGGCGATCTTCGAATTCGCCGCGATACTTCGCGCCGGCCAGCATTGAGCCGAGATCCAAACCAACCAAACGCTTGTTGCGCAAAGTCTCCGGCACATCGCCTGAAACGATGCGCTGCGCCAATCCTTCAACGATGGCGGTCTTGCCCACACCCGGCTCGCCAATCAATACCGGGTTGTTCTTGGTCCGCCGCGACAGGACCTGGATGGTGCGACGGATTTCATCGTCGCGGCCGATGACCGGATCGAGCTTACCCTGGCGAGCCTGATCCGTAAGGTCGCGCGCATACTTTGCCAGCGCCTGATAATTTGTTTCCGCGTTTTGATCGGTAATCCGGGAACCGCCGCGAGTCTGCTCGATCACCTTCAGCAGGTCGTCGCTGTTAACGCCGTGCTGCCGAAGCAGTTTTCCCGCAGCGCCGTCTTTTTCATCAGCGATGGCCAGCAATAGATGTTCGGTCGAAACGTACTCGTCCTTCATCTTCTCGGCGCGTTTTTGCGCGGCCGTGAAGATTTGCGACAAGCGCGGACTGAAATACTGTTGCCCGCCCTGCACACGCGGAAAACGCGCCACCGCAGCTTCGCAGTCGTTCTTTACCACCTGCACATTAGCGCCGAGTTTGCCCAGCAGCGGACGCACAATTCCTTCCGGTTGATC
>Ga0157378_10006366_pt1 | contig 10328 bp, 10 predicted proteins | sample M65metaG_FD_115309 | JGI IMG/M metagenome (GOLD analysis project Ga0157378, IMG submission 115309) | Miscanthus rhizosphere microbial communities from Kellogg Biological Station, Michigan, USA - M6-5 metaG | ecosystem: Host-associated > Plants > Roots > Rhizosphere > Soil | place: USA: Michigan...
GTCGATTACCTTCGACGCGTCCTCGGCGAGCGCGCTACGCAGCAGCAGATCGACGAGAAAGTGCTGCAGGTTCGCAAGCTCCCCTGGTCGGAAATCGTCCACGATTGAACGACGCCGAACGCCTTCCTGACGACGTGCCCGCAACCTGCGACACGTGCGTCGCGCCGTCCGTGGCGGAAGAACCTCCTCCCCACCGACCCGAGATCCGCGCCGCCTTCGAGCCGACCTGTTGTGGCTCGGGTTGTGCGGACTGCCCCTTCTGATGAAGTTCGACGCCATCGTCATCGGCGCGGGTGTTGCCGGCCTCGCCGCCGCGCGCGATCTCTCCGCCGCCGGAAAACGCGTTTGCGTCGCCGAAGCTCGCGAGCGGATCGGCGGCCGCATCTTCACGATGCGCGACACCCGCGAGCCGCTGCCAATCGAGTTGGGAGCGGAGTTCATTCACGGCGAGGCCGAAGAGACATTCGCCATCGTCAAGGCGGCGGCGCTTCTCGCCTACGAGCTTCCCGACCATCACTGGTGGTCGCGCCACGGACGCTGGACACCGATGAACGATTTCTGGGAGCAGATGGAGCGCGTCCGATCGCGCATTGGCGACGGGCCCGACCGGTCGTTCGCCGACTTTCTGAAATCGCAGCGCAGCCTGTCGCCGCGGCTGAAGGCGCTCGCGCTCATGTTCGTCGAGGGCTATCACGCCGCGCACGCCGAACGGATGAGCGCGCGTGCGCTGCAGATGTCCGACGAAGAGCAGGATCCGAAGACGCATAAACAGTTCCGCATCGGCAGCGGCTACGACATGCTGATCGCCTGGCTGCACGCCGGTCTCGATCCCAAGCGCTGCCAGCTGCGCCTCGCCACGATCGTCACCGAGGTCGTTTGGAAAAAAGGGAGCGTCGCGGTGCGCACGTCGCGCGGCGACGAGCTGCATGCCGCGGCGGCGATCATCACCATCCCGATCGGTGTCTGGAAAGCGCCGGAGGGACAATCGATCCGATTCACGCCCGCGCTGCGCGAAAAGCAGCGCGCCGTCGCGAAACTCGAGATCGGGCACGTGGTCAAGATCATCTTCACTTTCCGCGAGCGATTCTGGGATGACGCCGGGTTCCTGAAGAAGCGGAAGATCAAAACGCCACTGAACTTCATTCACACCAGCGACGGCGACGTTCCGACCTGGTGGACGACGGCGCCGGTGATCTCGCCGGTACTGACGGCATGGGCCGGCGGCCATGCCGCCGATCGGCTCCTGACCGAGAGTCCCGATTCGCGCATCGATCGCACGTTGCAGTCACTGACCACGATGTTCGCCATGAAACGCGCCGCCATCAACGATCTGCTCGACGCCGCGCACACGCACGACTGGCAGGCCGATCCCTTCAGCCGCGGCGCCTACAGCTACGCCGCCGTCGGCGGCACGCGCGCGTTCAAGGAGCTGGCGAAACCGATCGAGGCCACGCTCTTCTTCGCAGGCGAAGCGACGAACGGCGATGAGACCGGAACCGTGGCCGGTGCTCTCACCAGCGGCACGCGCGCCGCGCGCGAAGCGCTGCGATCGCGCTCAAATTCACTGTCATCCTGAGGCCGCCGGAGCCGCGTAGCCGCAGGCGAAGCGGCGTAGGACGCCGAAGGATGACAGTGATGACGTTCGATCTGGCGCGGTTGCAAATACTTTCCTTGCGGTCGTACCGTCTCAGCATCATGAAGAAACTACTCGTCGCCGCCGCCTTCGTCCTCGTCGCCATCTCCGCCGCTGCGCAGCCGGCGCGCGATCTGTTCGATGCCAATGCTGCCGCACGGCAGCACCTTCGCGACATCGAGCCGGCCATGAACCTGATGCGCAACGAGGCCGAGGCGCTGGGGAAGATCAACGAGATCCAGCGGATGCTGTCCGGACCGCCGCTCTCGTCGATCGATCGCGCCTTCCGCATCATCGACGACTACTCCAGCGCCATCGGAAAGCGCGGCGTGAGCCTGCCGAAGGATCAGCAGAACATCGTCATGCACGCCCTGCACATGATCCAGGATGCGAAAACGCGCACGCCGGACGACTACGCGAAGTTCCGCGACGACTTTCACCATCAGATTCAACTGCCGATGCAGTTTTCCGTCGCCCGCGATCTGCAGCAGCTCATGGGGCTGACGAATCTCTACACGCAGATCACCGGCCAGCTCCGCGGCATCGAGAACGCATCGGTCAACGCCTTGAACGGCGCGGCACTCGACTCGACGCGTCAGTAGTCGTTCATCGAAACGCTGCCGCCGGGATGGGCGGAAACGGCCGCGGCCGGAGCGGCCAGAGGAATCGCATGTTGGCGAAGAGGGCCATGGTGACGACGACCATCGACGCGGCCACGAGAAGCCGTCCCGCGGGCCGCCAGCGCACCAGCTCCAGCGCCGCCGCCAGAGCGACAAAGGGCATGAGGAAGATCCAGACCCGCGAGGTCTCCGCCTGAATCAAGCCGGTGATGGCGATGATCGGCGGCGTGAGGAGGCCGGCCAGAACGACCGGCGTGGCGGAGGTGCGCTCGCGGCGCGCGAGGTAGAGCAGCGCGGCCAGCAGCGGCGCCCATCCCATGCCGAGGGCGAAGTCGAGAAGGTCGAAGGGAATCGAGCGCGGATAGGGGCGGTGCAGATGCGGGAGGATCTCGCGCTGCTGCCGGAGTGCGGCATGGAATGTCGCCAGCGGGGGATAACCGGTGGCCAGATCGAACAGGAGATAGGCCGCCGCGAAGACGCCGAGGGCGATGGCGCCCGCGATCAGAGCCCGGCGCAGATTCGTCAGCGCCAGCAGCGCGCAGAAGATGCCGATCGTCAGCAGCGCGTACGACGTCAGCGAAATGACGAAGATCACCAGGCCGAAGATGGCCGCGGCGACCTTCGAGCCCTGCAGCGCGCGCGGCCACGTGGCCAGCACGCAGCAAGTGAAGAGCGTGTAGGTCACATCGATCTGCGGGAAGAAGATGGCCAGAGCGGGCATGAGCGCGAACACCACGCAGGCGATGAGCGCGGTGTCGTCATCGACGATGCGCCGTATCGCCGCGAAGAGCGCCACGATCGACGCCGCAGTCAGAAGCGCCAGCAAGGCGGCCACCGCCAGAGGCGCTACCGGACCGAACAGACGCACCAGACCGACGAACAACGCCACCGGAAGAATCGGCTTCGTCCGGGCATGCATCGGAAAGAATCCGATGAGGCGATCGTAGTTCTTCGCCAGCGCGATTTCGGGATGGCGCTGCTGGAGATCGAGCACCTGCAGCGCGGCGGTGTAGTAGCTCGTGTTGGCGGCGTCGTCGATCAGCGACGTGACACGCAAGCCCATGGGCATGCCGCCGAAGAGCGATGCGGCCGCGAATTGCAGCGCCAGCGCGGAGAGCGCCGCGAGAGCAACCGCCGTTTTCTTGTTGCGCACGAGCAGCGCCGCCAGCGCCGGCAAGGCGGCGATGGAGAAGCCGATGGCGATGGCGGTGCCGTTCGCCAGCCGCAGCCATCCCCATTTCCAGTAGTCCGGTCCGTTCAGTCCGTCGATGTGCAGCCAGACGCCGGCGGCGAAGAGGCAGGACAAGGCGGCGACGACGATCGCCCGGCGCATGTTCACGAGACGCCCATGGCCTCGGCGTAAAGGCCGTGAAAATGATGCACGCCGTTCTCGCGCGACGGCGAGTAGCGGCCGCTGTCGTAGGTCGATGAGCGAAGCCCGCGCTGCACGGCCTGGCAGATGTCGATGTCTTCGAGCTGGATCTCGTCGCTGAAGGCGATGGTCTCAGCGATGGTCTCATCAAGGCGCTGGCGGACTTCGGGATCGTCGGAGTCGCGGAAGTACCACTCGAAGATCGTCAGCGTCTTGCCGGGACCGTCCGGCACGATCAGGTTCGTGGAGAAGTTGTCGGGATAGACGTTCAGCATCAGATTCGGCCAGATCCAGAAGTAGTCGACGTCATCCGCCGGATCGTTGACCCGGATGCGATCGGGACGCTTGAGCGGTGCGTGCTGGATCGAATAGTTGGCCCGCGTCTCGGTGCGATAGCTCGGGTAGTCGAGCTCGCGGAAGAGGCCGGGATGAACGATGGGGATGTGATAGCCCTCAAGGTAGTTGTCGACGTACACCTTCCAGTTGCAGTCGAGCGTCCACTCCTTGCGTGCGGCCAGGCGGTAGCCGGAGTAGTTACGTGCGGCAAGCCGGCCGACCAGATCGCCGAGAAAATCGCCGAGCGGCGCGGCGGATACATCGAGGTTCACGAAGACCAGCTCGTTCCAGATTTCCACGCGAAAACGCGGCAGCGAGAAATCGTTGCGGTCGAAGCACTCGATGCCGCTCATCTCCGGCGTCTTCAGGAGACTGCCATCGAGCGCATACGTCCAGCCGTGGTACCCGCACTGCAGCACCGGGCGTTTGCCCTCCCCTTTCGCCACGGGCCCGGCGCGATGGCGGCAGACGTTCGACAGCGCGCGTAATTCGCCATCGCTTCCGCGAACGATCAGCAGCGGCTCCTCGGCGATCGTCGTCGTGAAGAACTGGCCGGGATCGCGCACCTGCTCGGCGCGGCCGGCCAGCTGCCAGGTACGCCCGAAGACGTTGCGGTTCTCGGCATCGAGCACGGCCTGATCGAAGTAGTAGTTCGAGGGAAGCGTGCGCGCGTACTCGAGGCGGGAGTCGAATCGATAGCCGTTCATTTGCGTCGGACGAGAAGGTACAACGGGATGGTCAGAACGAGAATCCCAACCGCGTAGAGCGAGTTGCGCGTGTCGCTCATGACCGCGCCGATGAGAAAGGCCACCGATGCCAGAAACGCCAGTCCCGTCGTGAACGGATGGCCGATGGCGCGGAACGGCCGCGGCGCGGCGGGTGCGCGGCGGCGCAGGGCGAAGAGCGAGGCGAACGAGAGCGCGTAGTTGGCCACGAAGAAGAAGGCCAGGATGGCGATGACCTGCTCGAATTTGCCGGAGACGACGAAGACGGCGGCCAGCAGGCTGCTGAACAGCAACGCGATGTCGGGCGTCCCCCCTTTATTGACCTCGGCCGCGCCACGCCAGAAAAGCCGGTCGCGGCTCATGGCGAAGAGGACCCGCGGCGCCATCAGCACGTTCGAATTCACCGCGCTGAGCAACGAGACGATCATGATCACGCGCAGGATCGGATCGCCGTACGCGCCGAAAAGATGGTGCGCCACCACGCCCGCGGCCATCTTCTGGCCGGCGATGCTGCCCAGCGGCACCACGCGCAGAAAGGCGACGTTTACCAGGAGATAGATCGCCATCACAGCAAACACGCCGCCGAACATCGCCCGCGGGATGTTGCGCCCCGAGTCCTTCACCTCTTCCGAGAAGTAGATGACCGCCGTCCAGCCGTCGTAGGTGTAGATCACCGATTGCAGCGCCAGGATGAAGGCGATGACCAGCGAGCCTTCATGCACCGCCTGGATCGGCGCCGTCGTCGGATGGCGCACGCCGAGATAGAAGCAGGCGGCGATGAGGAAAAGGAAGGCCAGCCCTTTCAGCAGACTGGTGGCGTCCTGCGTCCAGCCGCCCCAGCGCACGCCGAACCATTGGATGACCGTGAGGATGGCGATAACCGCCAGCGCGACCGGCTCGATCCCGCGCAGCTGCGGGAAGAGCACGAGCATGTACTCGCCGACGACGATCGAGACCGCAGCAGTCGTACCGCAGGTGGAGATCCAGTCGCTCCAGCCGACCACGAGCCCGGCGTAATCGCCGAGGGCGCGGCGGACGAAAACGTACTGCCCGCCCGATTCCGGAACGAGCGTCCCCAGCTCCGCCAGCGCGTTCGCGCCGAGGAGCGCGTAAAGGCCGCCGATGATCCAGACGGTGATAAACGGCCAGAACGTGGGCAGTTGCGCGGCGATGTCGCCCGGCGTGCGCAGGATCCCGGCGCCGATCATGTTCCCCACCGTCACGGCGAGGCCGAACGTCACGCCGAGGACGGTGAGAAGTTTCGCGCGCGGAGGCAAGGGGTGCTAAGTGTAATGCGGTCTCGCGGTCTCGCGGTTGCGCGGTTACGAGGTCTCGCGGTTACGAGTCGCGGGGCGGATCATCGGTTGCTGAGTTGCTTGGTTGCTGAGTGTTTGAGACCCAGCAACTTTGCAACCCAGCAACTCAATCACCGCGAGGCCGCGAAACCTCCGACCCCGCCGCAACCGCGAACCTACTCCTCTTCCTTCACCGACACCGGCCCGTTGTGCGTCGACAGCGACACCATTCGCGCGCCGGAGCCGAGGTCGATGCGGCGCGGCCAGCGGGGACCGAAGTCATCGTCATCGCTTTCCGCGTAGGCCTTCTTCGCGGCGCGGCAGGCGGCGCCGCGGCAGCTCACCGGCGAATTGCCGTCGGTCTCCACGTGCACGCCGGAGCCGTAGTTGGCCGGGACCTTGAGCGAGAGCGGGCCGTTCTCCGTCGAGGCGTCCAGATTGCCGGTAGTCCACGACGAGCCGTCCAGCTTCACCGAGATCGGGCCGTTGTTCGCGCGCAGCTTCACGTTGCCGGAGTTGCCGGCGAAGGAGATCGGTCCGTTCTGGGTGTGGATGTCCAGTCTTCCGGTCGACGCCTTGACCGCGATCGGGCCGTTCTGCGCGTACGCCGTCACGTTGCCGTCGACACCGTCGACTGAGATCGGACCGTTGTGAGCCTCGAGGTCGAGCGTGGCATTGCGCGGCGCGAAGACCAGGAAGTAGATGATGGAGCGCGAATCGTTGTCGACCGGCTCGGTGCTCACTTCATTGCCGCTGACGTTCACGCGAAGGTCGTTGACGTTGCCGAGCGCCGAGGCCTTGCAGGCCTTGACGCTGAACGAGGAGGAGGTCGATCCGATCACGCGAATCGAGCCGTTGCGGTCGCCGCGCACTTTGAGCGAGCGCAGGCTGCTCACCGGCACGTTCTCTTCGATGACCGGAACGTGGCGGTCGTTGTAGCGGACATGGATGGCGCTGCAGTCGCGCACATCCTCCCAGTCGTCGATGGAGACGTTGAGGCCGTGTCCTGAGTATTCGTTGTTGTACGAATGAGATCCGGCCGCGAGGGGCATGGTGAGGGCGATGAGGGCAGTGAGCAGGGCGAGTCGTCGCATGGTTTTCCTCCGTTTCGAAGGTTGGACGCCGAGGGGAAATGAAGGTTAGTCGGCGTTTGAACCATAATCCCCCGCCCATGTCCGGCTTCCTCAAACGCATCGCCCTACGCCTCCCGGGGCTGGGCGGTCTGCATCGCTACATCGTCGCGCTCGAAGCGGAGCGGGATCAGCTGCGGGCGGATCTGGCGCACTGGAAGACGTGGATGTCGCCGGGGCACTTCTACTCGCCGATTCCGTCGATCGATGAGATTCGGGCGCGGGAGGCGGAGTTGTTCGGGACGCCGCCGGCATTGCTGCCGGGGATCGATCTGCGCGCCGAGGAGCAAGTGGCGCTGGTCAGGGAGTTGGCGCGGTTCTATCCGGAGATGCCGTTTCCGCGCGCGCAGTCGGCGGGGACGCGCTACTGGTTCGAGAACTGGGCCTACTCCTACGCCGACGCGATTTTTCTCTACTCGATGCTTCGGCATTTACGGCCGAGGCGTGTGATCGAAGTCGGATCAGGGTTTTCGTCCGCGGCCATGCTCGATACCGCCGACCGCTGGTTGCCGGAGACGACGTTCACCTTCATCGATCCCGATACCTCGACGCTCGATGCCTTGCTCCGGCCGCCCGATCGCCAGCGAGTCACGATCCTCCGCGCGCGCTTGCAGGACGTGCCGCTGGAGACCTTCGACACGCTGGCGGCGAACGACGTCCTCTTCATCGACTCGACGCACGTCTCTAAAACCGGCAGCGACGTCAATCGGATCGTCTTCGAGATCCTCCCCCGCCTGGCCGCCGGCGTGCACATTCACTTCCACGACGTCTTCTATCCCTTCGAGTATCCGAAGGAGTGGGTGTACGAAGGCCGCGCCTGGAACGAGGACTACATTCTGCGGGCGTTCCTGGAGTTCAACGATTCGTTCGAGATCGTCCTCTTCGGCACGTGGCTGGGGCGATTCCAGCGCGAGCTACTCGCGGAGCTGATGCCGCTGACGCTGGAGAATCCCGGCGGAAGCCTGTGGCTGCGGCGGAAGTGACGTAGCGCCGAAGCGTAGCGCCGTCGGCTCGACGGCTGTACCGCCAGCGACTCGCTGGCGGTTTGCGTCAATTGCCGCCGAGCCGGCGGCGGTACAGCCAGCGCGCCGCCAGCGCTACGCTTGCCGCGCTTACTGCGTGATCACCATCTCCACCCTCCGATTCTGCTGCCGTCCCGCCGCGGTCTTGTTCGTGACGATGGGAGCCTCCTCTCCCCGTCCTGTCGCGGTGATGTGATCCGAAGCGAACACGCGCGCCCCCGCCGCATCGGCCGCCGCCAGCGACTGCTGTGCCGCGTTCAGCTCCGACGTCTGCGCTCCCGCCGATACGGCCACGAGCATGGCCAGCACCGCCGTCCTGAAAATACGCATTGGTCCTCCCGTTTGCCGGAGGACCTGCAAGTGCGACGCGCAAAGCGGCGTCAGCCGCCGAGGTAGGCCTTCTTGATGACGTCGCTCTTGAGGAGCGTCTTGGCGTCATCGCTGCGCACGATGCTTCCGGTCTCCATCACGTAGCCGCGATGAGCGGTCATCAGGGCCATGTGCGCGTTCTGTTCGACCAGGAGGATGGTCGTCCCCTCGTTATTGATCTCTTTGATGACCCGGAAGATGGTCTGCACCATCTGCGGGGCGAGTCCGAGTGAAGGTTCGTCCAGGAGCAGAACCTGCGGCTTCGACATCAGCGCGCGCGAGATGGCCAGCATCTGCTGCTCGCCGCCGGAGAGCGTTCCGGCGCTCTGCTTGATCCGCTCTTTGAGCACGGGGAAGAGCGTGAAGATGCGCTCGTACTCCGATTGCTGGATCTTGTCTTTGCGCAGATAGGCGCCCAGCTCGAGGTTGTCGGCCACCGTGAGATTGGCGAAGATTCCGCGGCCCTCGGGGACGTGCGACACACCCATGGCCGTGATGACGTGCGGCTTGCTGCCGGTGATGTTGCGGCCTTCGTAAGTGACCTCGCCTTTGCGCGGCTTGAGCAGGCCGGAGATCGTTCGCAGCGTGGTGGTCTTGCCGGCGCCGTTCGCGCCGATGAGGGTGACGATCTCGCCCCGATTCACTTCGAGATCGATCCCGTGCAGCGCGGTGATGCTGCCGTACGAAACTTCGAGATTGCCGACCTTGAGAAGCGCGCTCATACGCCCGCCTCCTCCGCCGGTACGCCGAGGTAAGCCTCGATCACGTTCGAATCGGCGCGGACCGCTGCCGCCGTCCCCTCGAAGATGGTCTTGCCGAAGTTGAGGACCATGATCCTCTTCTCGCAGAGGTCCATCATCAGATCCATGTTGTGCTCGATGACGAGGATGGCGATTCCAAATCTTTCGTGGATGTCGCGGATGGTCTGCACCAGCGCCAGCGTCTCGCTGTCGTTGAGTCCCGCGGCCGGCTCATCGAGGAGAAGCAATTTGGGCTTCGAGGCCAGCGCACGCGCGATCTCCAGCCGGCGCTGGTCGCCGTACGGAAGGTTCTTGGCGTAGTAGTCGGCGCGATTTTCCAGGCCGAAGATCTTCAGCAGCTCGAAGGCGTCGTGCTCCGCGGCTTCCTCGGCATCGTGAAAGTGATTGGTCTGCAGAACCGCGGCCGACCCGGAGTATTTGTAATGGATGTGCCCACCGATCTTGACGTTGTCCAGCACCGACAGCTCTTTGAAGAGCCGGATGTTCTGGAACGTGCGCGCCACGCCGAGGGCTGTGATCTGGTAGGGCTTGCATTCGCGTGTCGAGACGCCGCCGACGAAGATCTCCCCCTCGGTCGGTTTGTAGACGCCGGTGAGCATGTTGAAGACCGTGGTCTTACCGGCGCCGTTCGGGCCGATGAGGCCGACCAGCTCGTGCGGCTGAATGGCCAGGTTGAAATGCGACACCGCCGTCAAACCGCCGAAGCGGATCGTTACGTCGCGCGCGTCGAGCAGAGTCTCTTCGTTAGCCATCACGGAGTCGGAGGAGCCGCCTCGTCGAGATCACGTTTCTTCCTGCGGCCGAACACCTGCCAGAGCTCGCGCCGTCCGAGCAGTCCCTGCGGCCGCGTCAGCATCAGCACGATGAGCATGATCGAGTAGATGACCATGCGCGGATCGCGGCCGCCGGGCATGTAGTCCTTCACCGATCGCAGCCCCTCGGGGAGGAAGGTCAGGATGATCGCGGCGACGACCGAGCCGCTGATCGAGCCCAGGCCGCCGAGGACCACCATGGCCACGACCTCGAACGACTTCACGAACATGAACATCTGCGGGTTGAGATACA
>Ga0157378_10006367_pt1 | contig 10327 bp, 9 predicted proteins | sample M65metaG_FD_115309 | JGI IMG/M metagenome (GOLD analysis project Ga0157378, IMG submission 115309) | Miscanthus rhizosphere microbial communities from Kellogg Biological Station, Michigan, USA - M6-5 metaG | ecosystem: Host-associated > Plants > Roots > Rhizosphere > Soil | place: USA: Michigan...
AAAGCCTTATGAACATTCGAGGCAAAAGAATTCTTCTTAGAGCAATTGAGAGCGTCGATCTGCCGATTTTGCATGACTGGCTGAACGATCCGGAGATTGCCGCAGGTCTCGGAGGTATTCACTTTCCGTCGTCGTTGTATCAACAGGAAAAGTGGTTTGAAAGAATCCAAACAGATCAAGAAACTATTCGACTGGCAGTGCAGAACGAGACCAAACAATTAATTGGCTATAGTGGATTCTGGAAGGTCGATTGGCGCGATCGTCGAGCTGAACATGCCGTCGTGGTGGGAAAGGAATTTCAGGGTCACAAGTACGGACATGAGATCATCATGACATGCGCTCGGTATGCGTTTGAGGAAATGGGACTCCATCGACTTGAAGCCACAGTTTTAGCCGGCAATGACGCTTCTTTGCGAGCTTATCGAAGTTGCGGATTTACGGAAGAAGGCCTGCTACGTGAACATGCATTACGTTCCGGTCAATGGCATGGCAGAGTTATATTGGGTCTGTTGGCGAACGAGTACCAAACTCTCGCGAGCAACAGCAAGTTTTGGGAAGGCCAGGAGGCAGTGGATTGAGCGAGGTAAAACCGCGCCTCACAATTGGCGGCGACTTCGAACTCACCACTCTCAACTACGCAGATCCTCAGCAGTTAGCAACTCTAACTCATGGCCTTGAAGGAACGTGGACCTCGAGTGGACGGAGCGCGTTAGCGCTCGTACTCCAGCAGCTCGTGACACGAGGCATCAATCACGTTCACCTGCCATCTTATTTATGCGAAAGCATCATCGCCCCGATCGAGGCTCTTCATCTCGACTACTCCTTTTATCCCGTCGATTCATCACTGACCGCATACCCTGAGCCACCCGCTGGTGCTGCAGTTCTGATCATCAACTACTTTGGCTGGCTCAATCCCGCGCTGAGTGATTGGCAAGAACCACCAGCTGAGTTCGTCTTGATCGAGGACTGTTGTCAGGCGTTACTCAGTGGGTGGAACAGACAGGCAGCAAGTGCACATCAGATCATTCTCAGTCCGCGAAAGTTTGCCGGAACGGCGCTGGGGGGCTGGTGCAACATACCCTCTCATCGTGTGGCAGACGACCACGCTATCAACGAGGCATTTCGGCAATCTTTAACAGCACGTTTGTTGCGCGGTGCTTATCTGTCGGACAAGGGCGCTTCGATTGACTCGAGTATCGAATCTACGTATCTGAGCCTTCTTGCTGGTGTCGAAAAATTCCTTGATGAGAATCCAACGAACACCGGCGTGCCTGACACGGCGCTCAGACTAATCGCCGGTACGGACTGGGACTCGATCGCCCAGCAACGTCGCAGTAACTGGCTGGTCCTTCACGAACAATTGCGCGATCAACTTCAACCTATCTGCGAGACTTTGCCGGACGACGTCGTTCCGCTTGGTTATGTGGTAAGAGTGGATGATCGAGATCGCGTGCGAGAGAATCTCGCGAAACGACGAATATTCTGTCCAGTGCATTGGCCACTGCCTGAACAAGTCAACCGCAGCAGGTTTCCGCAATCCGCCGAACTCGCGGCCACCGCGTTGACGCTCCCAATTGATCAGAGATACACCTCAGATGACATGTCGCGCCTGGCTGAGGCGATTGCAGATACCCTCTTATAACAGGAGCACCGTGCAGCAGATTCTAGACGCAGAAAATGACGCAACTATATGGCGTAATGTGCTTGCTCTTCTGCCCGAACAAAACGATATCTACTTTCAACCGGGTTATGTCGCAATTCACGCAGGTGGAGACACGCGTGGGCGCCTGTTTGTGTTTCGTCAGGACGAAAAGATCTGGGCTAATCCATTTGTTATCCAGCCTGTAAGAAGGGTTGGCGATTGGGTCTTAAGTGAAGAATGGGTTGATATCGAAAGTCCTTACGGCTACAGCGGCCCGATCTCGAACACCGACGATTACGAATTTCTGAGTGCCGCTCATGCCGCATTTGCAACGTGGTGCCGGAAAAATAACGTGGTTGCGGAGTTTGTGAGACTACATCCACTGCTTCAAAATCAACGCTGGCTAGACCGACAGGTGGAAGTTGTTTATGATCGTGTGACCGTCTCGCTCGACCTCAAACAGATTAACTCCGCGGCCGCCGACCGGTTGCCAATAAGCAAAACATCGCTTTACATGGTGCGTCGAGCGGAACGAAGCGGGTTAGAGGTGCAATCAGCGAGCGGTGAAGACGCATTTTTAAAGTTTGTCTCACTGTATCTGAATGCGATGGATCGGCTCGGTGCTGATAACTACTATCAATTCAGTGAGACTTATTTCCAGGGGTTGCGTCAGCTCTTGGAAACGAGTGGATGGTTGTGGGCTGCAGTCAGAGATGCGGCTTGGTCAACGGCGGCGGTCTTTCTTAAGGGATCTCGATGGGCACACTACCATTTGTCGGCGTCGACTCCAGACCGTCGCGATCCTGGAGCAACGAATCTTTTGATCGCGAAGGCAGCGTTGGTAGCGAGGGACGGAGGACTTGAGAGATTGCACCTTGGAGGTGGCGTGACTTCGGATCCTAAGGATCCGCTTCTCCTGTTTAAGCAATCGATGGCGACCGACACGCACTCGTTTTACATCGGAAAAAGAATCCACGATCAAGACATGTACTCAAAATTGAAATCGGCATGGGAAAGGGCCAATCCTTCACTGGTTGAACGCTGGGGCAATCGCCTCTTGTGTTACCGGCTCGGCATCAATACTGAATGACTGATATTTCCCAACTTTGTATCTCAAACACTCAAACTCTCCACGAGTGCATTTCCATACTGGACCGAACGGGTAAAGGGATCGTCCTCGTAGTTGACGACGATCGCCATTTGCTCGGAACTATCACTGATGGTGACGTGCGGCGCGCGCTTCTCGCCGGACTGGATCTCGATCTTCCGGTCCAACTAATACTGGATCAGCGAAAGCAGACGGATTATGCGTTGCCCGTGACCGCACGGCCAGATACGCCTGATTCAATGTTGTTTCAGATGATGAGCGACGCGAATCTTCGTCATATCCCTATCGTTGATGACGACCGGCGCCTTGTTGATCTCGCACTCCTGTCAAACTTAGTCAAAGAATATGAGTTGCCGTTACGGGCCGTCGTGATGGCCGGTGGCTTTGGAACCCGACTTAGACCACTGACAGAAGATTTACCCAAACCGATGCTGCCGGTTGGTACGAAGCCGTTGCTCGAGTTGATTGTCGAGCAACTGCGCAACGCTGGTATCAAACAGGTGAACGTTGCAACGCACTATCGTGGCGAAATGATTGCTGATCACTTCAAGGATGGACAGGATTTCGGCGTTGATATTAGTTACGTCCAAGAAGACCAACCGTTGGGCACCGTTGGTGCGCTGAGCTTGCTTGAAGAGTCCGACGACCCTTTATTGGTGATTAACGGCGATATTCTGACTCGCGTCGATTTTCGTGCCATGCTCGATTTCCATCGCGAACAGAACGCGGACTTAACGATCGCGGTGAAGCTCTATGAGTTTTCCGTGCCGTATGGCGTGATCAATACCAACGGCGTGATGGTGACTGGGATTTCAGAGAAACCTGTTGTTAGGCAGTTCATAAATGCAGGTATCTACTTGCTCAACCCTTCTGTTCGACGATTGATTCCCAATGGTGAGCCATACGACATTCCAGAGTTAATCGAGCAGCTTCTGAAAGCTGGTCGGCCCATCGTTTCATTTCCGGTGCGAGAGTACTGGCTTGATATCGGTAAGGCCGATCATTACGACCAGGCCCGAGCAGATATCGCAAACGGCCGGTTTTGACGGCTTCTTAGCGGGTCCGAATTGCCAACCGAAGAATAGATCTCTAATCTTCTGCACCCGAGGGAACAGGATTGTGGATTGGTCAGGCAAAAGGGTTTTAGTCACTGGAGCCGGCGGCTTCATCGCCAGCCACCTCACCGAGCGATTAGTTGAGCTCGGCGCACGGACGCGGGCGCTCGTTCGATATAACTCTCTCGGTTCATGGGGCTGGTTGGACGAATCACAATACAAGAACGACATTGAAGTGGTGCTTGGCGACATCCGGGACCAGGACATCGTCACGCGAATCACTCAAGATGTAGACATCGTCTTTCATCTCGCAGCACTGATCGCGATACCTTACTCGTATCACGCGCCACTCTCGTATGTTCGGACCAATGTAGAAGGCACTCTCAATGTGTTACAGGGAGCACAAAGGAACGGCAACGCAATAGTCGTCCATACTTCCAGCAGTGAAGTCTACGGTACGGCCAGGTCGGTTCCCATAACAGAGGACCATCCGCTGCAAGGTCAGTCACCCTATTCGGCAAGCAAGATCGGCGCGGACAAAATCGCCGAGTCGTTTCACTTGTCGTTCGGACTGCCGGTTGTAACTGTGCGACCATTCAACACGTTTGGGCCAAGACAGTCGGCGCGCGCAGTTATACCAACGATTGTCAGCCAGGCTGTTAGAGACTCGGAGATCCGACTCGGAAATCTCGCACCGACGCGCGACCTTAATTACGTTTCTGATATTGTCGAAGGCTTTATCGCCGCAGGCCAGGCACCAAAAGCAATCGGACAGGTAATAAACCTGGGCTCAGGTAAAGAGATCGCGATTGGCGAGCTAGCATCCCTTATATTGCGTCTTCTCAATAGGGACCTGCCGGTTTTGTCTGAGACTGAAAGAGTCAGGCCAGAAAACAGTGAAGTAGAGCGTCTCTGTGCCGACAATAAGAAGGCAAAGACGATTCTTAACTGGACGCCCCAGTACAAACTTGAAGAGGGGCTCAGAAAAACTATTCAGTGGATCGAGCAGAACAATGAACGATACCGTCGCGGCACCTATGTCATTTGAACCTGGAGCCGCAGTCGCTGAGGGTGGGATTCCCCTGTGCGTGCCGGCAATTTGCGGGAACGAGTGGAAGTACGTCAAAGAATGTCTCGACAGTCAATGGGTGTCGTCAGTTGGACCATTCGTCAATCGATTTGAAAGCGCAGTAGCCAACTTTGTTGGGGCAGCACATGGCGTCGCCACATCTACCGGAACCGCTGCACTGCATATCGCGCTGTTGGTCGCAGGTGTGGAACCTGATGACGAGGTAATAGTTCCTGCGCTGTCGTTTATCGCACCTGCAAATGCGGTGCGGTACGCCGGCGCCTGGCCTGTCTTCGTTGATTCAGAGCCGAACTATTGGCAGATTGATCCCGAAAGAGTTGCAGCCTTTTTGAACAACGACTGCGAGTGGGTCGATGGCAAACTGTTGAATCGTCATTCGGGGCGACGAGTGAAGGCGATTCTGCCCGTCCACATACTTGGCCATCCTGTAGACATCGATCCGATTCTTGAGCAAGCGCAAAAGTACGACCTGGTAGTTGTTGAAGATGCGACGGAGAGTCTCGGCGCAGAGTACAAGGGACGGAAGGCAGGAAATCTATCGCACATTGGATGCTTTAGTTTCAATGGCAACAAAATCATCACCACCGGTGGTGGCGGCATGATCGTTACTAACAATGCTGCGTGGGCAGAGAAGGCAAAGTACCTGACAACACAAGCGAAAGATGATCCAGTTGAATACGTACATCGGGAGATTGGTTTCAACTATCGATTGACGAACGTGCAAGCTGCTATGGGCTGCGCTCAGATGGAACAGCTCCCGCAATTCATCGAGACTAAAAAACGAATCGCCCATCGTTATGCGCGTAGTTTTGCACAAACTCCCGGCGTGACGATGATGAACCAAGCGTCTTGGGCCTTGAGCATTTTCTGGCTCAACACTGTTCTGGTTGACGAACGTGAGTACGGCATTGACAGCCGAACTCTGATGAAGCGGCTCGGCAGCCACGGCATTCAGGCGCGGCCGCTCTGGCAACCCCTGCACAGGTCTGCTGCCCATTCACAAGCGCATTGGACTGGGGGGGACGTGGCCGACCAACTAAATCGCCAAGCCTTAAGTCTTCCCAGCTCAGTCGGACTTGCCGATGAAGATCTCGAGCGAGTGATCAAGGAAATCAGCGACAGATAGTTCTGAATCCAGTGAGTATTGGTGACCGAGTTTCGAATTCGTGGCAGCGCGAGGGTCTTTCCGGCCTAGTATTCAGGACGGCAGTTTATCTTTTAAGACGAATCGCATGGAATACTGATGCATGGTCTAAAAAACTTGATGCATCTGCGAACCGAAGATCTTTGCTAAAAGAAAACGCCGAACTATTAAGGCGAAACGAAGCCTTTCGTGGCCTGCATGCGCGTCGTCGTTGTTTTGTGATTGGCAATGGGCCATCACTCAAGCAGCAGGATTTAAGCCGGCTCGCTGACGAGATCACTTTTGTGACGAACTCTTTCCATCTTCACCCAGCGGTTGGGCCGCATTGGCAACCGACTTACTATTGCCTCAGCGATCCGGGCTACTTTCAGGGACCTGAATCAGTACCGGAGCTAAAGGAAATAGCTGACCGAGTCACAACCTCATTATTCTTCGTGCCGCACCATGCACGCCGGTTTCTTGAAGAAACGAGAGCGCTTCCCGAAGACCGCACATATTACGTTGCCTTTAACGAGGAACTGTCCAGCGAAAACGTGGGGAAATTCGATCTGACGACCACGACGCCCGGTGTTCAAACAGTGGTCCAGTTGGCAATACTGATAGCGATGTTTATGCAATGTTCGCCTATCTATCTTCTCGGAATGGATCACGATTGGCTGGCGCACGGCGGCAAGCATTTGAACTTTTACAGTAATGAGAACCCGGAGGATCAGCCCGCCGGCAACCTGCCCGGCTGGGGATATCACGCGATGATGGACGCCGTAACTATCATGTGGCGCGTCTACGAACTGCAGTCGTTGATGGCACGTGAGGCAGGAGTCGAAATTATTAACGTTACTCGCGGCGGCTTTCTGGACGTCTTTCCGCGGGCGGATTACGAGAAGGTCATTGAGGACAAGATGGTGGCCTCTTTCTGAGATTATACTGATACAACCTTAGAGTTCTGCGAACCCCTACCCACTTCACTTTGATCCGCGACCTAAAAAACCTGTTCACGTACTTGGATCACCGCTTCCGTTATCCGAAGGCCAACATTGGAGTTGGTTCGCGTTTGGTGGATGTTCGAGGCTCGAACAGTGACGTAACAATCGGTAAGAACTGCTACGTCTATCAATCAACGCTTGCCAAAGGTGTGATGCTAAAGGATGGATGTCGCGTATTCGAATCTGACCTGGGTGAGTTTTCCGCAGTCTACGCCGACACTGTGCTCGGCGCCGTAAAATTGGGCAAGTATAGTTATGTAAATGAAAACTCGTTACTAAGAGGGGTACACGTCGGACGTTTTTCTTCGATTGGCCCGCATTTTCTTTGCGGCTACGGCGAACATCCGACCAACTTCGTCACAACAAGTCCAGTCCTTTATTCGACTCGCAACCAGTGCCGGATAACTTTTGCAAATGAAGATCGTTTCCCGGAGCAGCACGACACCGTAATTGGCAGCGACGTGTGGATCGGCACCAGAGTCTTTGTGAGAGACGGTGTAAATATAGGCGACGGAGTAGTGATTGCCGCTGGCGCAGTAGTCACTGAAGACGTTCCTGCTTTTGCCGTTGTAGGAGGCGTGCCTGCGAAAGTGATACGGTATCGATTTCCCGACGTCGTAATCCGGGAACTCTTAGAACTGAAATGGTGGGACTGGAATGAAGATAAGCTGCGAAGCGCGCAGCCGTTGTTGGCAAGTCCGGATATCGATTCATTCCTCTCATGGTCAAAGAACAATTAAGTCAGACGACCGATCGACATGAAGTGACTGGGAGCATTTACCTGTGTTTCGAGCCTTAGTAAAACGTCCATTGAATAAGATCGGGATCGATCTCGTTCGATACTACCCCCGTTACGAGATGGGTATGTATGCATTCCTGCAAACGCTTGAAATTGCAACCGTGCTCGATGTCGGTGCACATTCAGGCGAGTTTGCGCAGATGATAAAGAAGACTGTGCCACAGGCTCAGATCATCTCTTTTGAACCGTTGAAGAAGGAATTCACTGAACTGCAACAACGAATGGGAAACATTGAAGGTTTTACCGCTTTCAATTTCGCTCTCGGCGATCAAGATGGCAGCGCAACCATGAATCGGAGTGAATACTCCCAGAGTTCTTCTCTGCTCCCGATGGCAAATCTTCACAAGGCGGCATTTCCTGAGTCGGCCAATCACACCGAAGAAACAGTAGAGGTCAGGAGACTGGATGATGCCTTGCGCGACCGTGAGCTTCAGCCTGAAATACTTTTGAAGATCGACGTTCAAGGTTACGAGGATCACGTCATTGCCGGAGGACCGCAGACGATTGCACAGTCCGCAGCGATCATCATCGAGGTAAGCTTTCGAGAGGTGTATGAGGGACAACCGCTGTTTGATCAAACCTACCAGCTATTAAAGACCAAGGGCTTCCACTACATGGGTAATCTTTATCAGCTCCTGAACCCGCTCGATGGCTCCCCGTTGCAGGCCGATGCACTCTTCATCCGGCTGTGATTTAGATTTCAACGTGCAGAACCACAACGCGTCTGTGGCATACTGAAACTCAATGCATTATCACCTCATCGGAATATGTGGTACCGCGATGGCTTCGCTTGCCGGCATGTTGCAAGCACGTGGCCACGAGATTACTGGGTCAGATGAAAACGTGTACCCGCCAATGTCGACGATGCTTGAGTCTCTGGGCATTACTGTGCTGAAAGGATTTGATCCAACGCACGTTACGACCAGTGTCGATTGCGTAATCGTGGGCAATGCAATTTCCCGGGGCAATCCTGAAGTTGAAGAAACACTGAAGCGAAAGATCCTTTATCGCTCGCAGGCGGAGACAGTCAAAGAGGAATTCATTCGTGGCCGGCATTCACTCGTCGTGACGGGCACTCACGGTAAGACGACAACAACGAGTATTGCTGCATGGGTCATTGATCAATGCGGCTTGAACCCGGGATTCTTGATCGGCGGCGTCGCACAAAACTTTAGTACCAGTTTCCGCGTTACGCAAAGCGATTACTTTGTAATCGAAGGTGACGAGTATGACACGGCCTACTTTGATAAAGGTCCCAAGTTCATGCACTACCTGCCGGAGCTCGGCATAGTTAATAACATCGAGTTCGACCACGCCGATATTTACAAGGACCTTGATGCGGTGAAGCTCGCATTTCGGCGATTCATGAATCTCGTTCCGGGCAACGGCCGTTTGATCGTCGGTTGGGACAACGAGAATGTTCGCGCCGTGGTGGAAAGTTTTGGGAGCAAACTCTTCACAGAGTTGGAGACTTTTGGTTTAAGTCGTGACGCTCGCTGGCAGATCCGGAACGCGGATTTCAGTGGCGCGAGTTCGCAGTTCGAGGTCTTCCGCGACGACGAGAAATGGGGCTCATTTCAGACTCCATTACTCGGCGAGTTCAATTTATTGAAGTGCCTGGCGGTAATCATCGCCGCAAACGCATGGGGAGCAGAAGCAGATCAGATTGGCGATGCGCTCGCGTCGTTCAAGAACGTTCGACGACGCGCCGAGGTTCGTGGAGAAGCGGCAGGCGTCGTCGTGATCGACGATTTTGCCCATCACCCAACGGCCGTACGCGAAACACTGCGAGCGTTACGCGCAAGGTACAGAGACAATCGGTTGATCGCTGTGTTTGAGCCCCGGTCGTGGTCGTCGCGGCTCGCCGTCTTTCAGGATGATTATGCGCGAGCTTTTGAGCCGGCCGATTACGTTGTTATTGCAGGAGTGTTCGACAGCCAAAAGGTCACAGAAAAAGGACGTGCGCTCGATACCAATCGACTAATCGAAGCTATTTCGCAACAGGGAAAGCCCGCGATGACGCTTCCCGCGGCAGACGACATCGTTGCCCATCTCACTCCGCAGCTAGCTTATGGAGATGTCGTAGCGATTATGTCCAACGGGGGGTTCGGCGGGATTCATGACAAAATCCTGGCGTCTCTCCAAGGCAGGGATGAATGACGAAAGCCGCTATTTTATGGCAGTTTGCGTCTTCGTGCGTGACCTAAATCCTTCGCCCCTCATCATTCATCTTCATCTGTCAGTACGGTCGGTTACAAATAAAGTAAAAATTCGTAACGCTCTCGAAGTCTAAGCACCGTTTAATGACCGGGTCTCAAGGTTAGGAGGCCCCCGTGAAAGACTTCTCCATATTTGAATACGGGTTAAAGTTATCTCCAATCGCACAGATACAGAACCTCGGTCAGGTCGCGAGCATCTCGCGACGTGAGTTCGAAGACCGTGAAACATTCATCTGCCGCACCACCGCCGCATCCGTCGAATACCTCTGCCTATTGATCGAAAACAC
>Ga0157378_10006370_pt1 | contig 10324 bp, 9 predicted proteins | sample M65metaG_FD_115309 | JGI IMG/M metagenome (GOLD analysis project Ga0157378, IMG submission 115309) | Miscanthus rhizosphere microbial communities from Kellogg Biological Station, Michigan, USA - M6-5 metaG | ecosystem: Host-associated > Plants > Roots > Rhizosphere > Soil | place: USA: Michigan...
AGGCGCAACTGGTGCAACTGGTCTTACAGGAGCTACGGGGTCTACTGGTGCAACGGGTGCAACAGGTGCAATTGGAAATACTGGCGCAACGGGCGGAACCGGAATCACGGGAGCTACTGGTGCAACAGGCGCAACTGGACTAACTGGTGCCACAGGCGTAACTGGAGCAACGGGTGCAACGGGAGCAACAGGCCCTACGGGTGCAACTGGTGATACAGGTGTTCAAGGGTTGATCGGAGCAACCGGGCCTACAGGCCCTACGGGTGCCACTGGACCTACCGGAGCGACCGGGGCCACAGGAGCTACCGGTGATACAGGAGCTACAGGAGCTACCGGTGATACAGGAGCTACAGGAGCTACAGGTGATACGGGTGCTACTGGCGCAACAGGAGCAACGGGGGCTACGGGTGATACTGGCGCAACGGGCACAACCGTATTTGATTTTGCGTATATTTATAATTTAGCGGCACAAGTGGTGCCTTTAGAAACAGATATTTTATTTGATTCAAATGGTCCTCTTTCAGCTGGATTTACACATTCTGTAGGTACTGCACCAATTACTATCGTTAATGCAGGTACCTACAATATTATTTTTTCTGTATCTGGTACAGAGCCAAATCAGTTCTCGCTTTTTGTAAATGGTGCTCCAACTCTTACGGTGACGGTATACGGTTCAGGTGCAGGGACTCAACAAAATACCGGTTTTGGCACATTGGTTTTACCCGCAGGAGCTTTAGTAACAGTGCGTAATCATACTTCAGCCGCGGCGGTAACTCTAGCAACGGTTATTGGGGGTACTCAAGCTAATGTAAATGCTGCAGTGTCGATACAGCGTGTGTTATAATTATTGCAACGCTGTTTATAAAAATAGCAAAAAAGGGGCCCTGATGATCAGGGCCTATTTTATTTCTAACATCTCTTCTTTTATTGGAATTATCCAATCTCCTCCAGCAGCTGTTATTTTTTTAATAATGCTTTTATGTTCGGTGTCATATGGTCCCGCATAATAAAATGGCTTACCTTTACGCCCAAAGGTAAAGGTGTTATCAAATTCGCGATGTGGTTCAATTAAACATTGAGCGTCATTCCAGTCTTTATGAGGAGAAAATCCAAGAGTTGTTGCATATTTTAAGCTGCCTAAAATAAGAGTTCTTGCTTGTTCGTATGTAATTGGTTGATCGCTAGCATTGCTTTGTATTAAATAATATAAATCTGTTTGGTTCATATTGCGGTTAAATATTACGTTTTTAATACCTAAAGCCCAAAGGTCAAGTAAAAAAATACCAACAATAAAGTTATTATTTGGTAGTTTTCTGGCTATTGCTATATTGGTCATTCCAAGTTCTTGCCAATCTTTGCGAATTGAGCAGGTATGGAGTGGTAATTGAGCTATTACTGATGTGTCTGTGGTACTGCTTTTAATAACGTTATAACAACAAAATTTGAATTTTTTACCGCTGTTGCATGAACATAGATCATATACTGAATTCATATATTTTTCCTGAGTATAGTTATTATTTAGTGTTTAGTTGTATCTTTTCTAAGATTAGAGATTTATATTTTTTTTCTATTATTTCCATAAAATTCCTTCTTGTGTAATTGAGTCACGCATATCATCGGAAACTTGATGTATATCAACAACATCAATTTTTTCCACGATGTTTGTTGCAGAAAAAACACTAACCATTTCATCAATCGCTGCATGCGACAATGCTTTGCCTGTATTAATAGCAATATCAATATCAGAAGATCGTGAATGCGTTTTGCGTGCGTGAGAGCCAAATAAATAGATTTTTGCTTGAGGAGCTAAGGCAGAGATTATAGCAATTATTTTTTCTTTTGTTTCTTTGCTTATTGATTCTGTCGCGTGATTCATAGAAATCTCTTTTTGATTTATTTAATGAATTAATTTTTTATACGTTTCTATAAAAAGAGTACTATGCTATTAAAATTTATAAAAGTTTTTTTGTTTTGGCCTTTTTTTAACAGTGTTGTGTTTTAGCGCGGTGTTGTTGTATGGTGCTAGAGTAAAAAACTTTTTTACTATTTTAATGAAGGATAGATATGAGTAATTTTTTTACGTGGCGCTCTATAGTTGTTGTAATATTATTTTTGTTGATAAGTTTAATATGTGCCTTTGCGTTTGTTTTAATTAATAAGCAATTTTTTCAACCAACTTTATTTAATTTATCTACTGCGCAGCAAGAGCGGTCTGCAGGAGAAATTAAGGCATTAGAACAGAATCTTAATATTTTAAAAGAAACTGGTAGTTGTGTTAAGTGTGATTTAGGATGGAGTGTAGGTGAATCCGAAGAAAGAAGAGATTTGCGTGATGTAATAAAATTGGTGCGCAGTAAAGGATTACCGATAGATCTTTCGCAATCAAATTTATTGCGTGCAAATTTATCAGGAGCTAATTTATCCGGTGCGAATTTATCGGGCGCTTTTTTAGTGGGGGCTGATTTGACTTTTGCTGATTTAACAGGCGCAGATTTAACGGGGGCAAGTTTGGCAGCAGCAAATCTATCGGGAGCCAATTTGACGGGAGCTAATTTGCATGGTGCTGAATTAGTTCAAACGCAGGTGATTAATGCAAATTTTACTCAAGCTGATCTAACTGATGCCATATTGTATTTTAGCATGTATAGTGAAGCAATATTTGCTGATGCAGATTTACGGGGAGCAGTGATTTTGAAAGATTTATCAGGTGCAGATCTTACTAATGCAAAAATAGATGGGTTTTTTAAGCGCTTTGTTATTAAGTGGTCATTTTGCTTAAAGCAGTGGTGGAGCTAGAGAAGCAAATCGGCATACCCATTTCTTAATTAACGCGAGTTCGATCTAAGAAGCGATATAACTACTGGTTATCTTTTGTTTTTTACGTTCATTAAATGATGGACTGTTTTACGAAGCCCATGTGTAGTAGAAACGTAGTGGAGTAGCAAATGGAACAATAATAAAGCGGGTTAATGTAAGAAGCTGATGCCTTAAAGGCGCGCTTGTGTGAGGGCTTTGGGCTGTGAGGCTTTGTGAGCAGACCTGGGGCCGAGTTCGCGCCGCCTAGGGATCAAACGGAACTGTTTGTGTATGGGGTGCAGGGGTGTTTACAAGAACACCCTTGCGTTAATTTAACCGTAGTTCTTACGAAGGTGTTTTTTCTTACAAAGGTTTTAATCAAATCTTTAATTTATATTATTTTTGTCTCAATAATTTTAACATTCCCTTTAGTGCTACGCAAAGCAATCGTTGCTTGTCCCGTGCCAAGTATACCATTAACTTCTTTGGTAAATCTATTCCATGCGGTGCGATTGAGTTGGGTAGCATACGGTTTTAATGTAATGTAGTGCTCAGAGATAATTGTTCCATGGGCGGTATGTCCGCGAATTTCTGCATTAGTATCAGTTGGTAACATTAAGAAAATATTTCCTGCGATAGATTCAAGTTCAACGCTACTTGTTGATGGGAGTTTTGCATAAGCAACGGTGATTTTTCCTGTTGTGGAATGGGCAGAAAAATTGTTTGCAATTGCATTGCCAGTTATGTTGCCATGCTGAGTAATAGCACTCACTGGTCCTGATGCATTTGAAACAATAATTGCACCTTTTTTAAATGTTTGAGCTGAAACATTGTTGTGCGTGTTGCTTATGGTAATAGTATCATTGGTAACTACTTGAATGGTTCCGCCAATATCTTTAATAAGTGCTTGTCCGTTACCGCTGATAGAAAGAGCAACGTTAAGTGATGCGGGAACAATTAATTCATATTCAACAGTTCCGCTAATTTTTTTATCTATCTGTTTCGTTGCAATTGCAAGATGATGTTCTTTGCTTGAATCAATAATTATTTTGAGGTTGTTGAGGTCTTCGTGTTTTCTTGCGCGTTTGGTAGTTTTTAGCAATAGTGAATTTTTTTTCCACCCTGTCTTGATGGTAATAGGACCATTAATATTGTGTATTGATATGGAATTAACATGTAATGTGGAAAGCTCTTTTTGTTCAATTTTTTCAGGTTTATTTCGTGCTAAAAAAGATTTTATTTTTTTGAGTGGTTGTTTTGTGGGCAGAGCCGTGCTTATGGGAAAATAGAATGTAATTGCCAGTATCATATACAGTTTTTTATTCATTGATTATCCTTTTAACATGTATTTTTTTATTTTTGTGTGTTTGTAGCATACAAAAAATAATGTGGTAATTCAAAGAAGATGGGAGATCAAATGAAATTAATAGGTAAACAGTATGATAGTGTGCATGCTATTGTTGCAGAAATCCATCAGCATAAAGGGCGGGCGTTGTTGGTAGGTGGGGCCGTACGTGACATGATTATGGGTTTACCACATCCTACTTCGCTCACTGCTTTGCAGGAGCTACGAAGGACACGGGTGAAAGATCTTGATATTGAAGTATACGGTTTATCTGCGCAAGAATTAGAGAATGTGCTTAAAAAATTTGGACCAGTCAGTACCGTTGGTAAAATGTTTGGCGTTCTTCGTCTTCATGGTCTTGATGTTGATTGGTCATTGCCGCGTGCAGACAGTCCTGGTCGCAAGCCAACGGTTGTTATTGACCCGCATATGTCAGTTGACGTTGCAGCACGTCGACGAGATTTAACAATGAATGCAATGGCAATTGATTTAGTGACTTATGAATTGATTGATCCATGCGATGGTGTAGTTGATATTAAAAATAAAGTTTTACGCACTCCCGATGCGCGTTTTTTTATACAAGATCCATTACGATTTTATCGCGTTATGCAATTTATTGGGCGGTTTGAAATGTTGCCTGATGATGAGCTTAATGCGTTGTGTAAAAATATGGATATTTCGCACGTGTCGCGTGAGCGGATAGAAGAAGAATTTAAAAAATTATTATTGCATTCTCGTATGCCTTCATTGGGAATTAGATGGTTGCGTGATAATGGTCGCTTGCATGATGTATTACCTGAATTGGCAGCAACAGTTGGCGTTAAACAAAATCCGCAATGGCATCCTGAAGGAGATGTGTTTGAGCATACCATGCAAGCATTAGATGCTGCAGCAATTATTGTACAAAAATATGATAACGAGTTTGATAAGCTAGTGTTGTTGTATGCAGCGTTGTGTCATGATTTGGGTAAAGTGACAATGACGAAAGCAGTTGCTGGCGTGATTCAAAGTCTTGGTCATGAAAAAGAAAGCAAACGGTTTGCACATACAATGATGAAGCGCATTACGCATAATAGTGACTTGATTGGAGCGGTATTATCGCTTGTGTTGTTTCATATGATGCCATTGCAATTTGTCAGTAGTAAGGCAAAATTGCCTGCATATCAACGATTAGCAAATAAGTTAGCGCACACAGTGAACATGCTTATGTTGATTGATTTGTGTATCGCTGATAAGCGTGGCAGAAATGGCAAAGGTCATGAGCCGTTGACATCAGATTTTCCTGATGTTGCAATATTTCTTGAAAAAACTAAGCAAGCAGGAGTTGCTTCTGGTGGTGTTGAGCCCATTCTTAAAGGAGCAGATGTGCTTGATGTTATTCAAGGTGGGCCACAGATGGGGAAAATGCTTGCTCTTGCATATGAAAAACAAATTGCTGATAATATTATTGATAAAAAAATTTTAAAAGAATTTGTCATAAAAATGGTAAAAAGATAGATAACAGTTATACTTTTTGTTTATATATATATTCACAAACTAAACAATACGAGGATGATTCATATGAACAAATATAATAAACAGATTGCTCTATTTTTGTTAGCGATATCAGTAGTCACTACTTTTTCAGCATATGGCATGGAAGGTATGGCTGAAAATACAGTGCTTGCGCAACAAGATTGTGCATGGTATAAAAAACGTTCAATACAAATTGTTGCAGCAGTTACGCTGTGCTCAATGGCTTCATATATACTTGCAGTGTGCATGGGTAAAGTTTCATCACCAAAAGCATTATTGAACTTGCTGACTACTCCACTTGTGGCGCACGATAATAATGTACAGCCAGGTAATAGTGAGTTAAATACGAGTGCAGATGCCACTGGCGATGCTAGCGCTAAGCTTGATGATGATAAAATTAATAAAGATGATGAAACGCGGAAAATGCCTGTCAGAAGTTATCGTGTTGGCCCGGATGAAATGAATAAAAAGTCTTTTATAGATTCAATGAAAGACCGGTTTCGTAAGCTATAAAGATGAGTTTGTCGCTAAAAATTGACAATTTGAAAGTATTTATGTATGCTGATTATGAAATTAGATTGTTATAATCAGGAGACTTTTATATGAAAAAGAATTGTTATATAAACAGAAAAAGTAATGGATTAATGGTAGGATTGGTGCTATTAAGCAGCATTTTGAGTTTTACTGCTCAAAGTGCTGCTTTTGATCAAGCTCGCTATGATAAGATTGTGGAGTTGTATTCAGCTAAAAGTTTAAGTAAAGATACTGCTGATGCTCTCTATGATATTAATGTTGTTGGGCAGCATAAATCGATGTTGGATGCGAAATTAGCTAAGGCTAATGGTTCTTATGTTCACAGAATGTTTTTTAATGCGGCGGGTAAGGTGTTTGCTGCGGCAGCGCTTGCTGGAGGAGTTGCTTCTGCTGCAGGTGCTTTAGGCGCATCGAGTATTTTAGGTCAATCGCAGAATAAAGGCTTGACGTATTTAGAGCTTTTAAAAGCAAGGTATGGGGGGACAGAATTTGGTCCTTATAAATGGAGGAGTAGCGTGAATTTTTTGCAAACTCTTTCTGATAATGAAATCAATTTGGTAAGTTTTGGTAGTTATTATGCACCATTTGCTGGTATGGGATCATTAGTATCAGCAGGTATTTCTAAATATTTACTTGATAAAGCTGCAAGTTATACCAGTGAAATTGCAAGGCTGGAAGTAGAGATACAACGTGATAATGAGATTATTATGGCGTTGAAAGCGATTCAAAAATAATCAAGGTATCATGTTTTTTTATCAATAAAAAGTTGTTGCGCGGTTTTGCCGCCGTATTCTTTAAATAATCCAATAAAAGCGATAAGTGTTGTATAGTTTGGTGTTGTCTTGCCGTATCTTTTAATTATTTCCTGTGAGATATCGAGTGGTGTTAGTTCACGTTCATATTCTTTTGATTTGTTCTCTGTATAGAGAAGATTGATCATATCAGGAGCTTTTTTCAGAATTAAAGTAGCAACTTTTATGTTATCTTTGGTGCCGTGTTTATGGCAATAATCACCGCGAGCAAGCGAGTGGAGTATAGATCCGCCATTTGTGTTTAATTGTTTTGCATTAACATCGCGATTAAGATAGAATTCAATGAGCTCTGGAGAACGATTAAATGCTATGCAGGCCCATATAATATTTGGACAAAAATAATCATCAAATTCTTTATTGAGATTAATTGCTTTATCAATAAATAGTTGTGCCATTTCAATAGTGTTACTATAAAAAAATGTTGGATACAGTAATGGATCGTGTTGATTTGGGTTAGCATTATTGTCAAATAATGCGGTCACCATTTGTGTGTCATTGTAATGGGTAGCTTCATGAAGTAAAGAAAAACAGCCGGCTGCATTATCAGCACCTGCATAGGTAAGCAAGAATGCTCCATTACGTTTATTGTTATAATTTACATCACGCATGCTGTCTAATAAGTTTTTCATGAGAGTGTTTTTTTCTATAGCATTATGATGAGAGCATGCTGTGCCAATGGTGATAAATAATTGTGTCATATTAAAACGTTTACATACTGTACTGAGTTGTAAACAAGAGTTAATGGTATTTTTCAAAGATTGTGTTGAGTCAATGCTGTGAGCAAGAATGAAACATATAATTTCATTGGGCAATGAGAGTAAATTTTTATTGGTAATTTCCATGCTATAGATGTCTATATGACTTGTTAATGCTAGTATTGTTAAAAATTTGCCAAAAATAATAATTCTTTTTGTCATGTGATAATTTCCCCATGAAAATATAGTGCAGGGTGTTGAATTTTTTTACCGATTGCGCCTCTATCAGAAAATGCTTTTTTGCAGTATACTATACGATATATAAGACGTAAGCATGAAAGAATTTTATGAATAGTATCGATTTTATACAAAAAACATTTACTGAGCATATTAAAATATTATTTCCTATAACGGAAATAACAGATGAGCAATCTCGATTGCATATCAATGTAGATGAAGCAAAGCAAATGTTTGGGAATTTATCAACCAGTTGTGCGTTGGTACTTGCTAAAACATTAAAGCGTGCTCCGCGTGAAGTGGCGATGGAAATTGCAACGAGTTATACCCATCCTCTTGTAGAAAAAATTGACGTTGCTGGTCCTGGTTTTATTAACATGTATTTAACCAATGATGCGTTTAAATTGTTGGCAAAAGAGTTATTTGAGCAAAGAGCGGCTTTTTTTAAACCAGATGAATTAGATAAAAAATATAACGTTTCATTAGAATTTGTTAGCGCTAATCCAACAGGGCCATTGCATTTTGGTCATGGCAGAGGCGGGATCATTGGCGATGTTCTTGGCAACGTATTAAAATTTGTAGGGCATGATGTTACCAAAGAATTTTATATTAATGATGCTGGTAATCAAATTCAAAAGCTTGGCGAGTCGTTTAAAATTCGTTGTTTAAATGCTGCAGGCATCACTGCAAGTATTGCGCAAGATGGCTATCATGGGGAGTATTTGATTGAGCTTGCAAACGATTGTTTTGCGCAGTATGGTCAAGAAATTTTCGATAAGCCGGATAGCTTTTTTGCTGAGTATGCAAAAGAAAATTTGCTGCAGGCTTTACACAATACACTGAAAGATTACGGCATTGAATATGATGTGTGGTTTTCAGAAAAAACATTACATGAGAGTAATGCAATAGAAAAAGCTTTGGAAGTATTGCAAGAGCGTAATTTATTGTTTGAGCATGATGGGGCGTTGTGGTTCAAGACCACACAATTTGGTGATGATAAAGACCGTGTAGTAAAAAAATCTACCGGTGAATACACCTATATTGCAGCAGATATAGCATATCTTAAAAATAAAATTGATCGTGGGTTTAATAATCTTATTTTTACGCTGGGTCATGATCATCATAGTTATGCTGTACGTCTTAATGCGGTAAAAGATGGTTTGGGATATACGCAATGTCCTTTGGCGGTAATATTATATCAGTTAGTGAAAATATCAGAAGATGGACAGGCGGTTCGCATGTCAAAGCGTGCGGGTGCAATAGTAAGCTTGCAGGATATTATTAATACTGTTGGTAAAGATGTTGCGCGATTTTTTTATTTGCATCGTAAAGCTGATGCTCAGCTTGAATTTGATCTTGGATTAGCATTAAAAAAAACTGAAGAAAATCCTGTATATTATGTACAATATGCCTACGTGCGCACAGGAAGTATTGTAGAGAAAGCTGCCAAAGAAGCTCATTTAAATGATATTTGTGCTGATGATGCCCAGTATATTGGGCCTGAAGAGTATTTTTTGCTTAAAAAAATTATTTTTCTTGAGCAATTGTTAATCGATATTAGTGTTAATCATCAGACGCATTTATTGACATATTATGTTATAGAACTGGCTCAGCTATTTCATCGTTATTATAGCCATGTACGCGTTCTTGATCCATCAAACAGAGAAAAAAGTCGTGGTCGTTTACTGATGATTACGGTATTAAGAAATAGTATTGCACTTGTTCTTGATCTTCTTGGGGTAAGCCATCCAGAAAAAATGTAGGTAGTTAGCTTTTTTGTGATATTTCATTGATAAAACAGCTATTTATGGCACAATGAAATAGTACTAAGAATAAGAAAAAATATTATTATGTAGGAAAGTCATATGGTAAAAATAGATAAAGCGTTGCTGCAAGAATTAAGAGATCATACCGGTTTAGGCCTTATGGATTGTCGTAAAGCATTAGAAGAAACTGCGGGTGATTTTGATCAAGCGCTTGAGATGTTACGTAAAAAAGGTGCATCTGTTGCCGCAAAACGCGCGGATAAAGAAACGGGTGAAGGCATTGTAAAGGCATATATTCATCCAGGAGATCGGTTAGGCGTTCTTATTGAGGTTAATTGTGAAACTGATTTTGTCGCTAATACTGATGCGGTAAGACAATTTGCGCAAGATTTGTGTTTGCAGATAGCAGCAAATAAAGCGATGTATGTTTCTTCTGAGCACGTGGATCAAAATTTTTTAGAGCATGAAAAAAGTATTTTTAAAGAACAAATGGCTAATTCAGGCAAACCTGAAAAAATTATTGATCAAGTTGTTGAAGGTAAAATTAAGAAGCTTTATAGTGATATTTGTCTTCTTGATCAACAATTTATTAAAAATGACCAGCTGACCGTGCGTGATGTTTTG
>Ga0157378_10006375_pt1 | contig 10318 bp, 8 predicted proteins | sample M65metaG_FD_115309 | JGI IMG/M metagenome (GOLD analysis project Ga0157378, IMG submission 115309) | Miscanthus rhizosphere microbial communities from Kellogg Biological Station, Michigan, USA - M6-5 metaG | ecosystem: Host-associated > Plants > Roots > Rhizosphere > Soil | place: USA: Michigan...
CCCCTCGGGAACGCTGCCCTTCTCGCCCGGCCTGCTCGCCGGCTCGGTCAGCCCCACCGCGGGCGCCTACTCGCCCTTCTACCTGCGGATCGCCCGTGCGGACGGCGAACAGGAGATCAACTCCTACTCCGCCACCTTCCCACCCGGCCTGCTCGGCAGGATCGCCGGCGTCCCGACCTGCCCGGACGGGGCGCTCGCCGCCGCCGCGCAGCGCAGCGGCACCGAGGAGCAGGCGTCGCCGAGTTGTCCCGCCTCGAGCTCGATCGGCCGCACGATCGCCGGCTACGGCGTCGGCGGCGCCCTCGCCTGGGCTCCCGGCGGCCTCTACCTCGCCGGCCCCTACCACGGCGCGCCGCTCTCGGTGGTCGCGATCGATGCGGCGACGATCGGTCCCTTCGACCTCGGCACCGTGGTCGTCCGCCGGGCGGTGCGGATCGACCGGCGCAGCGCCCAGGTCTCCCTCGACGCCGCCGGCTCGGACCCGATCCCCCACCTCCTCGCCGGCATCCCGATCCACCTGCGGGACATCCGCGTCTACGTCGACCGCCCCGGCTTCATGCTCAACCCGACCAGCTGCGACCCGATGACGGTGTCCTCGCGCCTGGGCGGCGCCGGGGCGGATCCCTACTCGGCGGCCGACGACACCAGCGCCACCTCCACCCAGCGCTACCAGGTGCTCAGCTGCACCGCCCTCGGCTTCCGCCCGACGCTCTCCCTCCGCCTGGAGGGCTCGACCCGCCACGGCGGCTTCCCCTCCCTGCGCGCCACCTACAAGCCGCGCCGCGGCGCCAACCTCGCCGCTGTCTCGGTCGCCCTGCCCGCCTCGCTCTTCCTCGCCCAGGAACACATCGACGCGGTCTGCACCCGGGTGCAGTTCGAGGCCTCGAGATGCCCGGCCGGCTCGGTCTACGGGAAGGCGCGGGCGGTGACGCCGCTGCTCGGCGAGCCGCTGCGGGGGCCGGTCTACCTACGCAGCTCCCGCACCGCGGTCCCCGACCTGGTCGCCGACCTGCGTGGCGGCGGGATCGAGATCGAAGTCCCGGCCCGGATCGACTCCTCCCGCGGCGGCATCCGCGCCAACTTCGAGTCGCTCCCAGACGCCCCGGTCACCAGCTTCGCGATGACCCTCTTCGGCGGCAGGCGGGGGCTGATCGCCAACGCCGAAGACCCCTGCCGGGGAAGCCACCGGGCCAACGCCCGCTGGGTCGCCCAGAGCAACCTGACCGCGATCCTGCGCCCGCGGCTGCGGGCGCGGTGCGGCGGGAGGCGCCACGGCAGGAAGCGCCGGCAGAGGTCGGCACAGGCATCCGAGATCGCGCAGAAGGGGAACCTGCGGGTCTACTTCTCGGGGTCGATGAGCCCGAAGAAGCTGCCGCGAAAGGGGGCCGCGGCGGTGTCGGTCGCGCTCGGCGGCCGGATCGCCACCCTCGACGGCGCCGCGCCCCCGCCGCTGCGGAGGGTCGAGATCGCCGTCAACCGCGCCGGCAAGCTGCGCCCAGGCGCCCTCCCGGCCTGCCGCCTGGAGCAGATCCAGCCTGCCAGCACCGCCTACGCGCGCCGGGTCTGCGGCGCCTCGCAGGTCGGCGAGGGCTCCTTCGGCGCCGCGGTCGCGATCCCCGAGCAGTCGCCTTACCCCTCGCGGGGGACGGTCACCGCCTTCAACGGGGTCCAGGGGGGCAAGCCGGTCGTCTTCCTCCACGTCTACGGCGCCGAGCCGGTGCCGACCTCGTTCACCCTGCCGCTCTCGCTGGGGCGGGGACGCGGCAGCTTCGGCACGCTCCTGCGAGGCGCCCTGCCCTCGGTCGACGCCGGCGTCGCCTACGTCACCGAGATCTCGCTGCGCCTCGGCAGCGGCCGCGGGCCGGCGCGCTCCTACCTGAGCGCCGGCTGCCCGGCGCCGCAGGGGTTCCCGGGGGCGGTCTTCCCGCTGGCGCGGGCTAGCTTCGCCTTCGACGGGGGGACGACGCTGACCAGAACCCTGATCCGGGAGTGCAGGGCGCGATGAACGCCCGGCGCCTCCTGCTCGTGACCCTCGCCGTGCTTGCGGCGGCGTGGCTCGCCGCCTGCGGATCCGATTCGTCCACCTCCACGGAGAGGAGCGCAACCTCCTCTCCTGCGACGCACCCGACCCCCGCGGCGAAGGAAGGTGCCGAGAAACCGCCGGCCCACCATGACTCCGGCGGCGGCTCGGCGCAGTTCCGGACCAAGGGCGGCGACAACTCGATCGAGGAACTCGGCGATGAAGCGTCCAGCTCCGAATTCGAACAGGCGGCAACCACCCTCCACACCTTCCTCGACGCCCGCGCCGCCCATGACTGGCGGGCCGCCTGCGAAAGCCTTGCCCCCCTGGTCGCCCAACAGCTGGAACAGCAGTTCGGAGGGGGATCCGGCGGCAAGTCGCAGGGATGCGCCCAAGTTCTCGCGGCCCTGTCCGCCAGCTTCACGCCGCAGGCGCTGCGGGAAGCCGCCGTGGCCGACGCCGACGCCCTCCGGGCAGAAGGGGAACGTGGGTTCCTGTTGTTCGAGGGCGCGCATGGGACCGCCTACTTCATGCCGATGAGCCGGGAAGACGGCAGCTGGAAGGTCGCCGCCGTCGCCGCCTCGGTGCTGCCATAGACTGGGGATGACATGGGGAGGGATCAGCGGTAGGTGAGGTACCGGCGTCCCCTCATCGGGTTGGCGCTGGCGCTCGTCGCCTGCCTCGGCCTCGGGATCGTCGGTCTTGGTGTGGAGAGCAAGCTCGAGCCGGTCTCGCTGCGGGTCGCGGGGACGACCACGGCGGAGGCCGAAGACGTCGCCCGCCAGGAGTTCGGCGATTCCTCCCCGTTCGTCATCCTCCTGCGCGGCCCGGGGGGCTCTCTCGACCGGCAGGGGCCGGCGCTGGTGCGGGCGCTGCGCCGCCAGCCGGACGCGGTCGTCGTCTCGCCCTGGGACAGGGGGTCCCTGGGGGCGTTGCGGCCGGGGCGGCGCCGTGCCCTGATCCTCGTCGACTTCCACGTGCCGCCGACCGAGGCGGTGCGAACGACGGCCCCGGCCCTGGAAGACCTCTTGCAACGGCGGGTGCGGCCGCCGCTCCGTTATGCGCAGTCGAGCTTCGCCGACGTCACCCGGGCGCTGCAGGAGGAGTCCCTCTCGGCGACCGAAAAGGCCGAGCTGCTCGCGGCGCCGCTCCTGATCCTCGTTCTCCTGCTCGTCTTCCGCTCGCTGGTGGCGGCGACGATCCCGCTCGCCTTCGGGGCGCTGACGGTCTTCGCCGGACGCGGCGCTCTCGTCCTGCTCACCTCGGTGACGACGATCGACGCCCTCTCCCTCGTCGTCGGGACGATGATGGGGCTCGCGCTGGGGGTCGACTACTCGCTGCTGATCGTCTCCCGCTTTCGCGAGGAGCTGGAGCGGGGGCACGGGTCGTGGGCGGCTGCCGCCAGGACCCGCGCCAGCGCCGGTCGCACGACCCTCTTCGCGGGAACCACCCTCACCGTCGCGCTGGTCGTCTCCAGCTTCGCCCAGCCCGGCGCCCTGCTGCTCTCGGTCACCATGGCGACCGCCGTCGTGGCCGTGATCGCCGTCGCGATCTCGATCCTGGCGCTGCCGCCCCTGCTCGCCCTGATGGGCCCGCGCGTCAACGCCCTCCCGGTCGGTCGCCGCCGCTCGGAGCAAGCGGGGGGAACCGTCGCCGGCGCCGCGATGGCGGCGCTGCGGCGACCGGCGCTTGCGGCGGCGCTGGTGGCGGTGCCGGTCCTGCTGCTGGCGCTCCCCGCGCTGGGGCTGACGACCGCCGCCCCGGGGGTGGACGAGCTGCCGCCGGGCAACCCGGCACGCGAGAGCGCCGAGGCGATCGACCGCGCCGTCGGGCCCGGCTGGGAGGCGCCGTTTGTCCTCGTCGCGGCGACCCGCGAAGGACCGGTCACGACCCGCGAGCACCTGGCGCAGCTGGCGCGCCTGCAACGGCGGATCGCCCGCCTGCCCGGGGTGCGGACGGTGATCGGCCCCGGCCCGCTCGCCCGCCGCGCCGCCCCTTTGCGATCGCTGGGAGAGAAGCTGACCTCTGGCGGGACCGGCGGGCCGGAGCAGTTGCAGAAGCTGGGCCCGGGGCTGCGCCGGGCGGCGGGCGCGGTGGCGACCCTGCGAAGCGGGCTCGACGAAGGCGCCGCCGGGAGCGGTCTGCTTGCCCGGGGGTCCGAACGCGCGGCCGCGGGCGCCGGGACGATCGCCTCGGAGCTGAGGCGCGCCGCCGGCAAGGGGGAAGAAGCCGAGACCGCGATCGAACGCCTGCGGGTCGGCAGCCACCGCCTCTCGCGGGGCCAGCAACGGGCGTCGGTCGGCAGCCTCATCTTGGCCCTGGGGCTGCGCTCACTCGTGCCGCGGCTGCGGGGATCGGAGCTGGTGCGGGCGCGGAAGCTCGCCCGCCGCCTCGAAAAGAGAGCCGCCTCCGACCCGACGCTGCGGCCGCTCGCCGACCAGGCTCGGATCCTCGCCCGCGCGATCGCCGCCAGCCACAACGAAGTGCGGCAGCTGCGCGACGTCGCCGGGGCCGTGAACGGCGGTCTCAACCGGCTCGTCCCTGGCGGCGAAAGGCTGGCGGCGGGGGTCGACCGGCTCGGCGCCGCGAGCGACGGGCTCAGCGCCGGCCTCGGGCGCCTCGGCGACGGCGCCGACCGGCTCGCGGGCGGCCTGATCGAACTCCAGGGGGGAGCGGGGGCGCTGCAGAGTGGGCTGGCGGAAGGCTCGCGCCGGGCCTACCCGCTGCAGACCAGGCTGCGCAGCGCGGGCGTGCGGGTCTCCGCCTTCGCGACGCCGCTGGCGCTGGGCGCGGAGCGGTTGCGGCAGACCTCCCCCGACCTCTTCGACTCCGGTTACTTCGTCCTCAGCGCCCTCGACGGGGCGCCGCCGCGGCGGCGCGCGCAGGCGGGAGAGGCGATTTCCCTGCGCCGTGGCGGCCAGGCGGCACGCCTCGTGGTCGTCTCCGCCCACCCCTTCAGCACCGAGGGCTCGAGGAGGATCGGCCGGCGGCTGCAGGCGTTGGCGGGAACGCTGGCGGCCGAAAGCGGGTTGCGGACGGGGGTCTCGGGCGGGGCGGCGACGCTCAACACCTACGGCAGCGCCACCCGGGCCCGCCTGCCGGTAGCGATCGGGATCTTCATCCTGTTCACGCTGCTGATCCTGGTGCTCGTGCTGCGAGCGCCGCTGCTGGCGCTTCTGACGGTCCTCCTCAACCTCGCCTCGGTTGCCGCCGCCTTCGGGGTCGTGGCGCTGTTCTGCCACCTGCCCGCCGACTACCCGCTCGGCGGCCACCCCTACATCGACACGATCGGCGCCGCCGGCATCTTCGGCGTCACCTTCGGGCTCTCGATCGACTACGCGGTCTTCCTGCTGGCGCGGATGCGCGAGCACCACGACCTCCACGGCGACAACCGGGCGGCGATCGAGCACGGGCTGCGGACGACGGCCGGGGTGATCACCGGCGCGGCCGCGATCATGGCCGCGGTCTTCGTCTCCTTCGCCACCGCCCCGATCGCCACCGTGAGCCAGATGGGGATCGGCCTGACGGTCGCGATCCTGCTCGACGCGACCGCGGTGCGGATCGTCCTGCTGCCGGCGCTGATGCTGCTCGTGGGGGACCGGGTCTGGTGGGTGCCACCGGCCCTCGACCGCATCCTTCCAGGCCGTAAGGTTGTTCCCTCAGGAGAGGGCGCCGCGAAGGCGTGAGCCGTATGAGAGGGAAGACGATGAAGATCGGGACGCAGTCGACGAGGTGGGCCGTTGCTCTGGCGCTGGCGCTGGCGCTCGGCGGGGCTGCCGTCGCCGTGGCGGAAGAAGAACCGACGCGAGACGAATACGTCGACCAGCTGGAGGCGATCTGCAAGCCGGACGCGCTCGCCACCCAGCGGGTGATGAAGGGCGCCCGCAGCGACATCCAGCACGAACGGCTGAAGGTGGCGGCGGGGAAGTTCGCCAAGGCCAACTCGATCTTCGGCTCGACCGTGAAGGAGATCTCAGCGGTGACGAGGCCGCCGGCGGACCGGGAACGGCTGAAGACGTGGTTCGGGTACCTGAAGCGGCAGGAGAGCTACCTGACGAAGATCACGGCGAAGCTGCGGGCCGAAGAGGCGATCGCGGCGCAGCGCCTCACCGCCCGCTTCATCCACAACGGCAACCTGGCCAACAACGTCGTGCTGCCCTTCGGGTTCGAATACTGCAGCTTCAAGTTCTCGCGCTTCGGGTGAGACCCCGGCGGCTCGGCGGAAGAAGGGCGGCCGGGCTGGCGCTCGGCCTCCTGTTCGCACTGCTCGCCTGGTCGGCCGGGGCCGCGAACGGGGAGCGCAGCCAACGCGGGGACCTGATCGTCGCCCTGCAGGGGAAGATCTCGCCGCTGCAGTTGCCCCGGCATGGCCCGGCCCCGGTTCACCTGCGGCTGGAGGGGGGCCTGCTGACCGCTGACGGCGACCTGCTGCCGCGGGTCGACCGGGTCGAAATCGGCTTCCCGGCCAAGGGCGTCATCTCGACCCGCGGCCTGCCGACGTGCACGGTGCAGCGGCTGCGCAACGCGACCAGCGAGGGGGCGCTCGCTGCCTGCCGCCCGGCCTTGATCGGGCACGGCTCGGTCGAAGCCGACGTCCTCCTCCCCGATCAGGGCGCGTTTCGCATCCACGCCCGTCTGCTCGTCTTCAACGGCCCGCGCAAGCAAGGCCACCGGTTGCTGCTCCTGCACGGTTACGCTCCCAAGCTCCCGACCACGGTCGTCCTGCCTTTCAGGCTGCAGCGACAGCGGGGCCGCTTCGGGATCACGATCGGCGCCGATCTGCCGGCGGCGCTCGGTCCCTGGCCGCACCTCGCCCGCTTCACGCTGGACCTCGGCCGGCACTACAGCTTCCAAGGCCGGACGCAGAGCTTCATCAGCGCCACCTGCCCGATCCCTCCCATCTTCACCGAAGGGTTCTTCTCCCTGGCGAGGATCACCTACACCCTCGTCGGCGGACGCGAGGTGAGGCAGGCGATCACGCGCCGCTGCCGTGGTGACTAACGCAAGCCACTTTGACATTCTGGTGCGAGTATGTTCTTATTTCTTTACCTCGGTCGTGTTCCATTCCCAGTTAGCCCGGCAGAGGAGCTGACGCTTGAAGCGCCTTCTCTGCCGCTTCCCCGGCGGTGTGGGGCTTGACGCAAACGTGAAGGTTCAAGGGCTTACCCTGGCTTCCTTGACCTGTTTGCGTCAAGCGTCGGCGGGCGGGTGCCCTTGGACCCCAGCCTTCGCAGCCCCATGAACGCGGACAACACCGCCATGCTCGGCCCGAAGGCGGTTCGCAGACGCCGGCCGATCGTCTCGGTGGAGGCAGCCCCGGCATCGAGGGCGCTGAGGTAGAAGGCGGCGATCCCGGCCAGCATCGCCCGCTGACGGTACGCGTGCGGGAGCCCGTCGAGCTGGGCGTCAGCCCGGCTCCCGATCCAGGCCAGCCGCTCGCCGGCCTCGCTCGGCCCCTCGTAGTAGTCGAGGTAGTTGTGCTCGCCGTCTGCGCGGTCCTGCTCGCGGTCGACGAGGTCGTCGAGGAAGACGGTGAGCGCGCCGACGGCCGGGCAGTAGCCGGCGTCGATCGCGGCGGCGGTCTCGGCGCTCGTGCCGGGATCGGCGGCGGCGGCGATCAGGGCATGGGCGGCCACGGAGGAGCTGGCGCCGGCGGCGACCTCCCACCAGCGATAGCCGGGCGGCGCCGCGAGGCTATGTGCCCAGCGGCGGAGGGCCTCGACCTCGCCTGCGGCAGCGGCGTGCGTTCGCAGTTGCCCTTCTTCGCAGCGCTCGACGGCGCGGTCAAGGAGGGAGGCGACCGCCGGATAGGCTGGAAGCGCGGCGACCTCTTCCCTCCATCCCCGCTCGAGCCGCCGCACGAGGCGGGCGTCGAGATCCGCCTCCGATCCCTCCTCTTCGGCCACGTCGCGTAGGTCGATCGCCACCTGCAGGCGGGTGATCGCGCGGGTGACGACGAGGCGCGCCGGGCGCGGGGCCAGGGTGGCGAAGACCGCCACCGCCTCGGCGTTCATCGCCTTCTCCCGCGGCAACGGCCCCCACCGCCGCAGCTCCCGTCGCGCCCGCGGCAGGACCGTCGTCAGGTACGCGCCAAGGGCCCCTGCCGCGGCCCACGTCTCTCTGGCTGCCGAACCCACTCTCGCACCTTATGGCGCGTCCGCCCCCGTCTCTACCTTGGAGAAACTGTGACGGAGCAGACGCAGATCGAGGCGTTCGCCGAGCCCGTGCCGGAGGCAGCCTCGCCGCCGGCCCCCGACTCCGCCCAGCCCGCAGCGAGAGTCCCCCTGCGCGACCTCGAGGACGGCCAGCGCGTCGCCGGCGTCTACGCGGTGCGGGAGCGGGAGCTGCGGCGCAAGCGCAACGGCGACCCCTGGCTGCGGCTCTCGGTCGGTGACGCCACCGGCACCGCAGAGGCGGTCTGCTGGGAGGAGGCGGAGGCGCTTCACGCCCTTTGCTGCAGCCGCGAGCCCGTCTTCGTCACCGGCGTCTTCGAGGTCAGCGAGCGCTGGGGGGCGAAGATCAAGCTCAGCGGCCTGCGGGCAGCCGAGCCGCACGAGTTCGAGACCGCTGACCTGGCGGCCGAGTCGGAGGTTTCCGTGGAGCAGCTGGAGAGCGAGCTGCGGGAACTGCTGGCGACGGTCCAGGATCCCGGCCTGCGGCAGCTGCTCGACCACTTCTTCGGCCCCGACTCGGAGACCTGGAAGCGCTTCTCCGTCGCCCCGGCCGCGAAGACCTACCACCAGGCCTACCGGCACGGGCTGCTCGAGCATACGCTCTCGGTCGCCCAGGCTGTCTCCGCCGCGGCCAACTTCTTCCCTGGGATCGACCGTGAGGTCGCCGTCACCGGCGCCCTCCTGCATGACATCGGCAAGTGCCTCGCCTACAACGAGGACCCGCTGGCGATCGACCTCACGGATGCCGGCCGCTTGCAGGGTGAGATACCGCTCGGCTATTACACGGTGCGGCGGGCGATCGAGGACCTGCCGGGCTTCGACCCCCACCTCGCCCAGTGCGTCCTCCACATCATCCTCAGCCACCACGGCTCGCTCGAACACGGCTCCCCGGTCGTCCCCGCCACCCGCGAGGCCGTCCTCGTCCACATGATCGACAACCTCGGCGGCCGCCTCGGCAGCTTTGACCGGATCGAGAAGCAGCTCCCCGCCGGCGCGGCTTGGTCGGGCTTCGACCGCGCGCTCTCCGGCTCGGCCTTCTTCGCCCAGCGCGCCGCCTGAAGTCCCGAAGATTCTTCGAAGATCTTTCGCTTCGGTGACTTTCAGGTCTTGTTCTGTTACAGACAAAGACTTACGCTAGGATCATGGCTGTGATGCTGCCGCAAGAGATCGGGCTCGACCGTCGCGTGGGCGCACTCGAGCAGCGGGTGGGCACCCTCGAGGAAAAAGTCGACGACGGCTTTGCAGCGGTCGATAAACGCTTCGATCGGTTAGAAGACCGCTTCGACGCCTTCGGCAGGACCTTGATTGGCGGGTTCTTCGTGGTCCTCGCTGCCTTGATCGGGCTGATCGCCAGCCAGATCGCCCTAATTGCCTCCCTGCTCTAGCCCGCTACTGGAAGCGTTCGCTGCAGCGCTGGATCTTGTTGACGTTCTGGTGGGCGCGCTGGATGCAGCGGATCAGCTTGTCGGCGTCGCCCTGCTTCTGCGAGGCCCGCAGTGACTGCTTGACCTGCCGCTGAACCTGGCGGTTGACGTCATCGATCGTCTCCGAGATTTCGCTGAGGCCGCCCTGTTCGAAGCTCTTGTGGATGTTGATGTTGGTTTCGTGGCTGACCTTCTCGGTCGTCTCCAGGGTCGGCTTGACGATGAAGAAATAGGCCGCAGCGAGGATTCCGACGGTCACCAAAAGCCGGATAATGCCCGCGGTAAGGTTGCCGAAGAGGTTTCGGAGCACGTCCATGCGTCGCGCGGAGACTATCCTGCCGACCAGTGGCGAAGGACACCGAGAAGCTAATTCGCCAGCTTTCGTTGATCTCGTTCCTGATGGCTCAGGGAAGGCCGGTCTCGGCCCTTGAGATCAAGCGGGAGGTGGAGGGCTACAGCGACATGAACGACGACGCTTTTGCGCGCCGTTTTTACGCCGATCGCGCCGAGCTGGAGAGCCTCGGGATCCAGCTCGGGGTCGAGAAGCCAGGCGAGGGCTTCTTCGAGGCCGAGCTCTACTCGCTGCCGCCGGAGAACTTCTATCTCGACCCGATCTCCTTCTCCGACGACGAGCTGGCGGCGCTCTCGACGGCGCTGATGCTGCTCACCGACGGCGGCTTCGCCTACGCCGAGCCGCTGCG
>Ga0157378_10006376_pt1 | contig 10314 bp, 12 predicted proteins | sample M65metaG_FD_115309 | JGI IMG/M metagenome (GOLD analysis project Ga0157378, IMG submission 115309) | Miscanthus rhizosphere microbial communities from Kellogg Biological Station, Michigan, USA - M6-5 metaG | ecosystem: Host-associated > Plants > Roots > Rhizosphere > Soil | place: USA: Michigan...
CAAGCTTTGCCTCTGCGCAGGACAGAAAGCTCGAGCCCTTGATCGTTTCTTACAGCTCTTTTACCGGCAACCGAGCGCCTTATTGGATCGCCAAGGACTTGGGACTCTACGAAAAATACGGTCTCGATGTGAAGCTCGTGAACATCGCGGCCGGCAGCGTTTCTCTAACCGCGCTGCTTGCTGGAAATGTTCATCTCACCACGGATTCCAGCTCGACCGTCGTTAGCGCCGTGGCGCGCGGCGCGCCGGTCGTTACGGTCTCCACCAATGGCACTTTGCCCTATCAACTGATTGCGGTGCCGTCGATTAAAGCTCCTGCGGACCTCAAAGGAAAAATCGTCGGTAGCAGCCGCATCGGCGCCGGCACCGATTTTTTGCTGCGCCGCATCCTGGCGAAATTGGGATTTACCTTGGGCAAAGACGTATCGCTCATTCCCACCGGCGTGAGTGAATCGGATAAACGGATTCAATTGATGTTACAAGGTAAAATCGATGCAACCATCGGCGAATCCGACAAAGTTTTTCAAGTCGTTGACTTGGGCGGGCAACAAATCTCCGTGTTAGGAGAACCGAAAGACTTCGGCGTGCCGGCTCCCGGCAGTGAGATCAATACCACGAGACAAACCCTAAAGGAGTTGCGGCCGCGGCTTAAAGCATTTTTCATGGCCTACAGCGACGCCATCGCCGCGGGCAGAAGAAACCGAGAACTGGCCTATCAAGTATTTCGCAAGTACATGCGGATCGATAATCCAAAACTCTTGGACTTCACTTATCGAGTGCAATTCCTGGAAGCGATTCCTGCCAAACCCTATCCGCGCGAGGATTCCATTCAGACGAGCATCGAAGATCTACGAGAAACAGCCCCCAAGCTCGAAAACATGAAAACCTCAGACTTTTTTGACGCGTCGCTGATCCGGGAAATCGACAACGAGGGGTTTTTCGCCAAGTTGGGGAAATGATCTCTCAGTGGAACTCTTCGTGGTTTTTCTCGGCCCTTCTTTGCGTCTTCAACCGACTAATCGCCTGAGAGAAGTTTCGACGTTCATCAAACGATGCGCCATCACCCTATGTATTGTTGTCACTTTTGTGTTTTTCAGTCCCCGTGTGGTCCGCCGATGGAGCCAAGCTGCAAAAGTTGGCGATCGGCTACACCGCGCGGGTTTACGATCTCAAACCGGCGGACGGTTTCGACAGGAGAGTCTAGTTGTGAAAACAAGTTTGGCTTCAAAAGCGGACGGTCACAATGGGCGTTTAATCTTCAAAGTGAGCTTATTCCTTTGCGCTTTGCTATCGACGGCGGCTACGCCCGGCCTGCATGCTCAAGACCGAATTCGTATCGGCATTTCAACCGCGTCGCTCGGTTTCTTGCCCACGGTCGTCGCGGAGCGGAAAGGCTTTTATGCCAAGCACGGGCTCGGGACCGAGCACGTCTTGATCGCCTGTGCGATCGCGACGAACGCGCTGCTTTCCGAGGATCTCGACTACGCGGTCTGTACTGGGCCGGGAATATCGGGAGCGATCAAAGGACTGCCGATCAAATTGATCATGACGACACAAGATAAGCTCGGCTATCTTTTGTTGGTGAAGCCGAATGTCCAGACACTCGCCGATCTACGCAGCAAAACGGTGGGCATCAGTACCTTTGGCAGCCAGGCTTATTTAACGACGGTCACGCTTTTCCGCCGCGCCGGCATGGAACCCGGAAAAGACGTCAACCTTTTGCCCGCGGGCGATAATGCCGCCAGGCTCGCAGCGATGGACGCAGGCAAAATCGATGCGAGTATTCTCTCCTCTCCCTTCGATATTTTTGGCGCCAAGAGAGGTTACAAAGTATTGCTATGGAGCCGCGACCAAGTGCCGCTGACACAAAACGCCATCGTCGTTACGGATAAGAAACTCAAGCAATCCTCCGATCAGGTCAAACGAACCATCAAGGGCAGCATCGAAGCGCTTAAATTCATCCGCGAGCATCAAGAAGAGTCCGTCGCCATCGCTTCCAAGTGGCTCCGCATGGATCTCGTCACCGCCCGCGCGGCTTTCGAGAACTACTTGCCGTGTTACAGTGCGGATGGCAGCTTAACCGACCAAGCGTTGCGGGATTTGATTCAGTACGAGCTCGATCGGGGCACGGTTAAAAAAGACATTCCGCTAACCCAAGTCGCCAGTCGCGACCTGCTGATTCAAGCACAAAAAGAACTGAATATCAGGTAATCCTAATGTCTACCGACGCCTCAATGAGAATACCCGCGCCGCTTGCTGGCATCCGGGTTTTGGATTTCACTCATGTACTCGCCGGTCCTTTCTGCACTCGCCTGCTCGCCGATTTGGGCGCAGACGTGGTTCGAGTGGAAAGTAGCAAGCATCCGGATCATCCCTGGCAATCTACTTTCGTCAGCGCAGATGGCCGCCATGCTTCGTATTTAAATACCAACCGGAGCAAACGCTCCATCGCCATCGATCTCAAGAACGAAATGGGTCAGAAGATCGCTGCGCGCTTAGCCGCGGTGTCTGACATCGTGATTGAGAATTTCAGCGCGGGAGTGATGGACCGGCTCAATCTCGGCTACGAAATGCTCAGCGCGATCAATTCGCGACTGATTTACGTCAGTATGTCCGGCTACGGCCACAGTGGGCCGCGCCGGGATTGGACCAGCATGAATATGAACTTGCAGGGGTACAGCGGCTTGATGACGGTCAGCGGCGCAGAGGGCGATCCTCCCACTGCCATATCCAACTCCTGGAACGATTACATCGGCGGATTGCACGCCTGTTTTGCAATTCTGCAAGTCCTCGATGAGCGCCGCGATAGCGCAAAAGGAAGACGGATCGATTTAAGTCAATTCGAATGCAGTGCCGCGATGATCGGTTCTTTATTACTAAGCAGCGCCGTCGATGGCCAAGTGCCCGTTCGTCGCGGCAATCGCTCCGACCGCTCCGTGCCGCAGGGTGTCTATCCGTGCGCCGGGAAGGACAATTGGTGCGCTCTTTCGGTTGAAACCAATAACCAGTGGCAAGCATTGGCAAAGCTCATCGGCCAAGAACGTTGGGCCACGGATGCTCGCTTTGAAAACCTGGCGGGTCGCCAAGAAAACCAAAACGAGATCGATCAGGCAATTTCGACATGGAGCAAGCAATATTCGAGTCAAGAAGTCGAAGCACGCTTGCGTGCGGCGGGCATCAGCGCGGATAGGGTGCGCCGCATCAACGAAGTCGTCGACGGCGCGGCTGGCTCGACGGTATTTTCTCAGATGGCCGAACGGCGCGTCGGTTCCATGCGAACGACAAAATTGCCCTTTACTTTGTCCTCCGTCGATCTTCCCACCCCGGCCAGCGCGCCAAGTTTGGGCGAGCATAGCGGCGAAGTTTTGCGCGCGTGGATAAACTGTTCCGACGCGGACATCGAGAACCTAAAACGAGAGCAGGTGCTTCAATGAGTGATACTGTTATCACGACCGAATTGCGCGAATGGATCGGCCGAAAAACGCCGTTGCGTCCGTTGGAAATTATCAGCGCCGCGGACGTGCGCCGCTACGTCGATGCCACCGGCGATGCCAATCCGCTGTGGCTGGATGACGATTCCGCGCGCGACGCGGGCTATCGCAGCTGCATACTGCCGCCGACTCTAGTCGGCTGGGTCCCTTTCAGCTTCAAAGAAGGCACGGAGCGCGCCAATACCGATCCGACGGATCTGCGTCGCCAACTGCCGTTGCCAAGCGAATACACCAACGTGCGCAACGCGGGTTCGGAGACCGAGTGGCTTCAGCCGGCTTACCTGGGCGAGCAACTTTCGACGCGGAGTTCTATTGTCGATATCGTCGCGCGTCAGGGCAAAGCAGGCTTGGGGATTTATGTCAGCCAAGAGGAACAGGTGCTAAACGCGCAGCAGCAGATCGTCCTGCGACGCCGCCACACCTTAGCGGTGTTTCCCGATAAAGAGTTCGCCGCCGCGCCGAAGGATGCCAATTAAATGCTGCGCGTTATTGACCTAACGACACTGAGCGGCGCATACGCCGCTCGCCTCTTCGCCGAGGAAGGACATGAAGTCATTCGCGTCGAGGCGTCCGAAGGCGACGAGTTACGACGCCTCGCACCCTTTCTTAAAAAGCGCCAAGATTTGGAGCACGGCGCCTTCCATCAGTTTTTAAACGCCGGCAAGAAGAGCGTGACGCTCGATCTCAAATCGCCGGAAGGCCAAAAAAGCTTGCTCGACTTGCTGGGCGAAGCCGATGTTTTGCTGGTTAATTCGCCGCCTCCCATTGACGAATCCGCATGTCTGGCAGCCAATCCGAAACTCGTTCTGACCAAGATTGTTGACGACGCGCCGGAGCTTTGCGCCGTGGCGCGATCGGGCCTGATGTCCTTGACCGGCCATCCCGATCAAGCGCCGGTCACGCTGGGCGGCCATATCCCACTTATGGCGGTCGCGACTTACGTCGCGGTTGCTACGGCTGCCGCACTGCTCGCGCGCAACGCATCCGGTCCCGGACTGATAGCGACGGTTTCCGTGCGCGAATCTTTGGAGTCGTTCGTCGAACAGGCGATGGTCGAATACAGTTTTTCCGGCACGATCACCGAGCGGCGCGGCAGCAAAGGAGCTATCACGGCTGTCTCCGGCGCACTGCCGTGCAAAGACGGACACTGGGTGATCAGCCAGATTCATCGGCCCGGCCGTTGGTCTAAGTTCGTCGATTGGGTGCAAGACCCGGAATTGAGCGCCGATCCGTCGCTGGCCGAAGAAGAAAACCAGCACAAGCGCCGAGACTTCATCATGGAGCGCTTGGACCACTGGGCCAAGCGCTTTAGCAAGACGGAATTGGTGGAACAAGCCCAGCGCTTGCACTTTCCCGCCTCGCCGGTGTCCACAACGCTCGATTTAGTCAACGATCCGCAACTTATCGCGCGCGGATTTTTGACCGAGATGGATCATCCGGAGTTCGGCAGAATCAACTTTCCTCAAGGCGCCATCGCCAGCGTCTTGGGCAACCAGCTCAGCGCAGCGCCGAAGCTTGGCGAGCATAACACCGAGATATTGAACGAATTGCCGAAAAGCGCCGCCACAGGCGCAAAATAGTTCATTCGGAGTTTTATGAACCAACCGATTTATTTCGACGATGTTGCCGTCGGCGACGCGATTCCGCCGCGTGAGTACGGCCCGCTGACGATCGTCGACACGGTGCGCTGGGCCGGATTGCAGGAAAATTGGCAACATTTGCATTATGATCGCGACCACGTACGCCAGCACAATGGGCTTAAGACTTTTATCGCCAGCGGCGCCTACCGGCAGGCTTTGTTGATGCGCATGCTCACCGATTGGATCGGCCCGCGCGGTTGGCTTAAGAAAATCAGCGTTCGCCATATTTACTCGACATTCGAAGGGGACACGATGCGGTTTGCGGCCACGGTCGTCGAGAAGTCGAGCGATCCATTGGACTCTTGGATCGCCTGCGATCTCGTAGGAACAAACCAAGAGGATAAACAAATTCTTACCGGTCGGTGCACCTTGACTCTTCCTCGGCAACGCGCAAGCTAAAGCGGCCAAGCCGTCGCTTTAACTGTACTTTCATCGCTCTCCCGCAATTTGACAACCGCTCCGCTGACCTGTTAACAAGGGCATAATTAAAAAGTATCCGCCGGCATTTAGGTTTAGGTCGAATATCAAGAACAATCCAATAACGTATAAGGAGGAAAGCAATGCTTAGCGCAAACGAACTAAAAGGGGTCTTGGGAATGATGCCCGCCTTTGCTACGCCCGACGCGGCCGACATCAAGGCGACACAAACTATTGCGGTCGATAATCTCAAGGAGGGCGTAGACAAGATCATCAAAGACGGGATCCAAAACATCGCTACCACGGGAACCTACGGTGAGTGCTATAGTTTGCTTTTCGACGAATTTAAAACGCTCGCGGTCGCAACCGTCGAAACGGTGAAAAAGCGCGTTCCGCTTTTTATCGGCGTTACCAGTCCGAATCCCCGCGAAGTTATCCAGAAGATGAACTTCGTCAAAGATCTCGGCGCCGACGGCGTTCTCCTCGGCGTGCCGTACTACGAACCCCTCCACGTACAGGACGCGATCAAATTCTATCATGACATCGCAGATCTCTATCCTAATCTGAATATCGTGGTCTACCACAATCCGGATAATCATAAGTTTACAATTCCGGTGGCGGCGTTTACCGAACTAGTCAAAAAACCCAACATCATCGGCATGAAAGACAGCCACCGCACGACTCAGGCGTTCATGAATTTGCAAAAGATCGTGCGCGGCAAGATCAGCGTCTTTGTCAACCAGTCACAATTGTACCCCTACTATGAGATGGGCGCCGCTGGTTGCTGGTCAACCGAAGTTTGGATGGGTCCGTGGCCGATACTTTACCTGTTGGAGCAAGTCCGCAAGGGTGACACTCAAAAAGCTATTGAAGTGATCGCGGACCTCGGCGGCATAGGGGCTGGCAAACCCGTTCCCGGTTCGGGCAACAAGCGGCCGCAGGAATTCGCCGACTATTGTAAAGTCGGGCCCACGCGCGTCCCCTTTGTTACCTTCCCCGAAGCTAAGCTTGCCGAAGCGAAAGGGCGCGCGGCGCACTGGAAAACACTCAACGACAAATATCGTCCATTGGTCGAGGCAGCCCGTTCCCGGTCGGCAGCCTGAAACCAGCCGACTTGATTCGCAAAAAGCCCCCGGAACTCTCCGGGGGCTTTTTTTTAGATTTATACTGCCGACAACTTGGCGCTCACCGCAACAAGGGACATGGGCAGCTAAACAAACTCTTTGGCCGTTTGCGGTGATCCCGTCTCCTCTGCGGTAAAAAGCTTTACTTGCGAAAAACCGACCGTGACTTTATCATACTGCTGATGGAAGTAATTCGGGTTAGGAGGCACGATGGGTTTCTACGCGGAACCATGGTTGCGTGAGGCGCGAGACAGGATTCGATCTTTTCCTCACGAGACGCCCGGCGAGAGCGCTGAGTCTGCAGAATTCAATCAGTTAGCGGAAGCTGTGGAAAAGGCCATTAAAGCGGCATTGATCGAAAGCCACGGCAGCTTGCCTCAACAGCATGATCATAGCCAACTGGTTTCGATCTGCCAATCAACCGGCGTGTGGGACGTATTGCCGCCCGCATTACGGGGTCTAGTTCAAGAAATCGAGTCCTATCGATCGACGGATGTCGCGGTTGCAAAGGCGCCTCCTGATGTGCCCTCCGAAGAGTCCTCCGCGGAAAAATTGCAACGATATTTTTTCGTGGCGCGACGCTTGATTGACTATATGGAGTTTCACGTAATCGGCAACGACTCTGTGCTCAAGCGCCTAAAAGTCGCTTAGTCAATCGTAATCTGTCGCAGTCCGCCCCGCTGCCGGTCGAATAAACCCGCTTCCGCGTGTGTCACCCCGCAGATTTAGTTGCCCAGGAAAGAGATCGTTGGTGGCGAAATGAGAGAAAGCAGAAGCGTCATCGCCGCTCGAAAGTCACAATCATTTCTCATGCAACCAAGAGCAACACGACTGCGAGTGAAAATATTCTAAAGATCCGTTTCATGTTAACGCGATCAAAACCCCAGAGGCTGAACCCTGATTGAAGCTTACGCGCCGAAAAAAACAAACAGAGCAGCCGCGACAACTACCGAGGCACAGAAACCTCCGATGCCGGCTATGACTAAACCCTGTTTGGTGGTCCGTGCTAATGGCGGCGGAACATCAGGAATGAGTATCTTCTTGCTTTTTATTCGAAGCGTCATGGGAGATCCCCTTGAGCATCTTCGATGCCAGGCTGGGAAAGACGCAACCTGTGGCAGGAACTAGAACCTTTGGCTGACTTTTGCGGACAATTGGAAGTGCAGACAGAGCAAATGAAGGAGGCGAATCAGCCTGCTTCTTCACTCAAATATTAGCGGCGACAAGTTTGCCTGGTATCTGATTATTGAATGCGCTTGCGGGGCGAGTGCACCGGCTATGCCGAGCCAGCCTCATGGTAAATGACCAGCGGTTCGAAATGACGGTATCGATCGGATTTCGTTTTTACGCAGCCAAGTGTGAAAAAATTGTGCCTTGTAGCAATCGAAAACTATTTTTTTGCTTTTTCGTCGCGAACGTCCGCGCCCATGACCCAGCCGACTAGACCTTTTTGAGTCTTGACCATAAACCAGTCGCTGCCGCCGGCCGCCTGAACCATTGGAACCAGAAATTCGCCTTGGGTCAATTGAGCGATTTTTTCTGCTTCACCATCCTGCCGTGGATAAAGTCCTGTATTCTGCGATACAACAACCAATCGGACCGGCAACCCGCGCCCACCGACCTCGCCCACGCCACCGCCAGAGACGTTTCCCTGGCTCACGCCGCCTGGAGTTTTCCCGCCGGTGATCCCTTGTCCATGCGGAATACTCCCGACTGCTCTGCCATACTCTCCAAAGGCTTGAGCAAAAACAACCGTCGGAATAAGTAACGCGGTGAGGCCAATTATATAAAGCATGGGTCTCTTGCACATAAAGTTTTTCCTTGACGATTATTGTCTCAAAGGATGATACAACGTCTATCTTGAGCCGACAAGAAAAGTTTACGTCTCCACGTAGGAATGATGAAAGTCCCCCCTCGTCGCCGTAATTGCCGTGGGTTGAGCGCTGACTCGAATAAACCTTTCTCTGACAAAAGGGATTTGTGGTAGTTTTTGGCAAAAATGGCAAGTCGTGCGTCGATCATCAAGGTCAACCAATTCATACCTGCGGTTCGAGAACTGTCGGCATGATAACAGATCACCACAAATGACATTTCACGCTTGCATAAGTCTCCGCCTGAACGGAAACTGACGGGTAAATTCACAGCGACCTCGTTTCACCGTGAGCGGGGTCAAAAAGCTGAGTGACGATTCTTTCGCGACCTGCTAAAATAATCCTGTTTCTCAACGCTTATTTGCACCTCGCCATAGTCATGAGCACCTCAGAGACGCACGACGACAATTTGATCATCTTGATGCCGGTGTATAACGATTGGCGGGCGCTTTCGCTGCTTCTACCCATCTTAGATCGTGAGCTCAAAGAGAATAGGCTTACAGCTAGTATTATCCTCGTCGATGACGGATCGACGGAGGCAGTGCCGGAAAATTTGGCGCCAGCACGATTCGAATCCATTGAGGTTATTGAAGTTCTCTCACTTCGACGCAATCTAGGCCATCAACGAGCGATTGCGGTCGGCCTTTCGTACATCGAAGCAAATCAACCACAGTGTTTGGTTGTTGTCATGGACTCGGATGGCGAGGATGACCCCAAAGACGTTTCCCGGCTTGTGCGCAAGTGTGTTGCCAATCGAGGAGAAAAAATTGTGTTCGCCGCTCGGACCAAGCGATCTGAGGGTTGGCTATTCACGTTCTTTTACCACCTGTACCGCATTATCCACTTTCTATTGACGGGGGTTCGAGTTCGTGTCGGCAATTTCAGTATCGTCCCCCCCGACGTTCTGAAACGATTGGTGGCCGTATCCGAGTTGTGGAACCACTACGCTGCCGCTGTGCATAAGGCGAAACTTCCTATGGAGTTCATCCCGTCGGAGCGCGGCACGAGATTAGAGGGGCCAACACGCATGGATATGGTCTCCCTGGTAGTACATGGGTTGAGCGCTATGGCGGTTTTTGGTGACCGCATTGGTGTCCGACTTCTCATTGTAGTGTCCGTTGGAATGGGTGTGACGGTGACCGCGCTAGCGAGTGTCATCACCGTCCGCTTGGTAACCGATCTCGCTATCCCCGGATGGGCTACGTATGTCACAGGCCTTTTGCTTGTGATGCTGACCCAGATGCTTTTGGTGATTCTGGTTTTTGTCTTTGTGATCCTCGCCGCACGCAATGCCACCAACGTGCTCCCGACCCACGATTATGTTCACGTTATAGGTGCTCGCCACCGGATTTATGGCTGACACGCATGAAATCTCGTATATTGGCGGCGAACTCGATCTGTTTGCTTTAGCCAAGAATTGGAAAGGCTACATTAAGCGCGAAATTTCCCGTTACGTTACCGGCGATGTGTTGGAAGTGGGTGCGGGCATCGGCGCCACCACCGTAGTGCTTCACGATGGTACGGCGCGTCGCTGGGTATGCCTCGAACCGGACGAGCGCTTAGCACTGCGTCTAAAGGCTCGACTCACTTCGCGCGGGGGCCGGTCGGCAGCGAATGTGATTGTCGGATCCCTTCGAACATTTTCTGATCGTCCATCTTTCGATTGCATATTGTATATCGATGTCCTGGAACATATCCAAGATGATCGCGCGCAGATCGATGCCGCCGCACGGCTCGTTCGTAGCGGCGGTCATGTCGTCATCCTGTCTCC
>Ga0157378_10006377_pt1 | contig 10314 bp, 10 predicted proteins | sample M65metaG_FD_115309 | JGI IMG/M metagenome (GOLD analysis project Ga0157378, IMG submission 115309) | Miscanthus rhizosphere microbial communities from Kellogg Biological Station, Michigan, USA - M6-5 metaG | ecosystem: Host-associated > Plants > Roots > Rhizosphere > Soil | place: USA: Michigan...
GCCCGCGCCATCGTCAAGCTCCACATCGCCACCATGCTGCGGCTCGGCATCACCTACGACCTGCTGCCGAAAGAGAGCGACATCATCAATCTGCACTTCTGGGACCGGGCGTTCGAGCTGCTCAAAGCCAGCGGCGCCGTGGTGCAGGAGACGGAAGGCAAACACAAGGACTGCTGGGTGATGAAGCTCGATGAGAGCGCCGAGTTCGAGGGGATGAACGAGCCGGACAAGATCCTGGTCCGCTCGAACGGCACGGTGACGTATACCGGCAAGGACATCGCCTACCAGCTCTGGAAGTTCGGCCTGCTCGACCGCACCTTCAACTTTCGCGAGTTCCTGAAGTACCCCGACGGCCACGTTCTGTGGGAATCAACCAGCGGTGAGGGATCGCCGGATGCGCCGCACTTCGGCGGAGCGAAGAAGGTGGTGAACGTCATCGACGTGCGCCAGGCCTATCTGCAGAAGGTGGTGAAGGAGGGCGTCCGACAGCTCGGCCACGCACGCGAGGCGGAGAATTCGATCCACTTCTCGTATGAGATGGTGGCGCTGACGCCGGCAACCGCGAAGGTGCTCGGCATCGACGTCTCCGAGGAGGACGCGAAGAAACCGTACATCGAGATGTCGGGGCGGAAGGGGCTGGGGGTCAAGGCGGACGATCTGATCGATGCGCTGGCCGAGAAAGCCGGAGAATCGGTGCGCGAGGGACGGGGCGAAGGGCTGACCGGCGAAGAGCTGGACCAGCTCGGCCGCCAGATTGCGGTCGCCGCGCTCCGCTACTTCATGCTCAAGTACGGCCGCAACAAAGTCATCGCCTTCGATTTCAACGAAGCGCTGACCTTCGAAGGCGATTCCGGTCCCTACCTGCAGTACTCGACCGTCCGCGTGGAGAACATCTTCCGCAAGATGGCCGAGCGCGGCGTCGATGCGCGTCTCGACGATGCCTCACTCGACGAACTGACGCTGACCGAAGGGCTGACCGACGAGATGTGGGAGCTGGTGCGCCTGAGCGCCGAGCTCCCCGCCGCCATCCGCCGCGCCACCGAGGCGCTGGAGCTCTCGATCATCACGCACGACCTCTTCGTGCTGGCCCAGAAGTTCAACAGCTTCTACCACAAGTACCCGATCCTCAATGAGAAGGACCCCGCGGAGCGCCAGCGCCGTGCGGTCTGCGCCGAGGTGTTCCGTCAAACGATGACGGCGACGCTGGGATTGTTGGGGATACCGGTGCCGGAGAGGATGTAGATCTGCGGCTTCGCGTGGGTTCTAACGTAGGTCGGACTCTCAGCCCGACCGGCTGACCAGGGTCTGAAACTACAGTGACGAGGGCAATTCAAAAGAGGTCGGACTAGAGAGTCCGACCTACGTTTCGTCTGCCCACGCGAGCGACAGTCATGTACAATAACCATTCTCGGCGCTCCAATCGCCGCACCCACATCATGCGATTCGATCTACAGGACGTAGCTTTGCGTACGCTCATCCTCGTCGCCGGCGGGCTTGCGGCGCTGCTGCTCGCGCTCAAAGGACAGGGGCAGGCCCTTCCCGCGCTCGCCGTTGGCGGCACGCTCGGGGCCTTCGTGATGGCGCGTTTCGGGCCTCGCGAAAGCTAGGCGCTTTGCGCTTCGTCCGCGCGGCGGACGTTCTCGGCCTGCAGCCCCTTCGGGCCCTGTTTGACGTCGAACTCCACGCGCTCGCCTTCATTCAACGTCCGGTAGCCCTGCGCCTGGATGGCGCTGTGATGCACGAAGACATCCTCGCCGGTATCGCGTTTGATGAATCCGTAGCCTTTGTCGTTGTTGAACCACTTGACTGTGCCTACCTCGGCCATTTCAACCTCCGGCCGGTACGCGGTCCCTGGCCGCGTGAATCCGGGTGAACGGTGAATTCTGCAATGTTCAGGCCTTTCCTCACCAGATCAGGGCACGATTCATCCCGATGCGCTGGAACCCCAGCTCCTCGTAGAGCGCGATCGCGGGCAGATTGAAGTCGTTCACAAAGAGGGTGACCGTCTTCCCCTTCCGCGCGCAGTGGCCACAGACCTCGCGCAGAAGCGCACGCGCGTAGCCGCGACGGCGGAAACGCGGATCGGTCCAGACGCCCATCAGCTGCACGGTCTCGCTGGTGACCGCCGAGTACTCGCACTTCGCAGCGATCCGACCGTTGATCATGAGAATCACGGAGCGCTTCTGCTCGACCAGCTCGCGGACGCGCTCCCGGTAGCCGGCGGCATCGCGATCGAGGGGATCGATTCCCACCTCCTCGCGATGCATGGCCGCGCAGGCGGGGACGAGGGTTTCCAGGTCGCGCATGGTCGCGTAGCGCGATTCTTTGAGATCGGGAAAGTCGAGCCGCCCGCGCATGGCGTAGACCGGCTGGTTCATGCGCACGACGGTGGGAGGATCGAGCCGCGTCCGCAGCCGCGCCCAGAGCATCTCCACCAGGTGCGCCGGCGAGATGATCGCCCGCACCGGCAGCATGCGCGTGAGGATGCGCTCGGCGATGACAGCGATGGCGGTTTCGGTGACGTCCTGCGGCAGCTCGCGGTCGCCGGCCACCACGATGTTCGTCGCCAGCGAGGCCACCAGCACCACCTCGCGGTTGTGCCGTACTTCGACGGTTTGCGTCGAAGGCGCGAAGCGCTCTTCGAGGATGCGCGAGATCAGGTAGACGTTGATGAGCGGATCGCGCCGCAGGAACGTCAAAGCTGCCACGTCGTCATTGGCGATCGACTTGATCGACCAGCGTCCTTCGACAGGGAGAGTGGCCATGAAGGCAGTAGATTAGTGGATTCGTCGATTCGTGGATCAGGAAAAGCCGGCGGGTGTTCCTGATCTACTAATCCACTAATCGACGAATCCACTGCCTCACATTTGCGATCCTGCCAGATACGCCAGCCCATCGACCGCCTTGTGCCACAGACCGCGGTGGTGCCATTCGTCGAAGTTTCGCTGCTCGGCGAACCTCATGTCGTCATCGAAAACGCGCTTGAGCTGCGAAGCGAGCGCGGGATCGAGGACGCCCATGCTCACTTCGTCGTTGAGCTGCAAAGCACGTCGATCGAAGTTGGTGGAACCGACACACGACCAGATGCCGTCGACGATGATCACCTTCTGATGGAGCAGGGTCTTTTTGTACTCGAAGATCTTGACGCCGGCCTTCAGCAGCAGGCCGAAGCGATGATGGCTGGCGTGCTGCACGATCGGGCTGTCGGTCGATGTGGTCGTCGGCACCATCACCTTCACATCGACGCCGCGCTTGACGGCCTCAGTGAGCGCAGCCACGGCGTCGTCGTCCGGAAGCAGATAGGGGTTCTGGATGATGATCTCCCGCCGCGCCGCTTTGATGGCCAGGTAATACAGCACCTGCACCGAGGAGACGCCTCCGGTCGGAGAGGTGTAGGCGAGATGCGCCTGCGTCGGACCGATGGACTGGAGATGCGGAAAGTACTTTTCGCCGGCGATGATCTCGCCGGTCTCTTCGATCCAGTTCTCGCAGAAGGCGGCCTGCATCTGGTTGACGACCGGCCCCTCGACGCGCAGCCCGGCGTCGCGCCAGTGGTTTTTGTCCTGTCCATGCCCGGTCCACTCCTCGGCGAATCCATATCCGCCGATGTAGCCGATGCGACCGTCGATGATCATCTCCTTGCGGTGGTCGCGGTTATTGAGACGCCCGAGGTTCGCGAACGTCGGCGGATGGAATCGAACGAAGTGGACGCCTGCGTCGAGCATCAGCTTCGCCAGCTCCTTCTCCATCTTGTGGCCGCCCGAGGCGTCGACGAGGAGCCGCACCTCCACGCCGCTGCGCGCCTTCGAAGCGAGGGCGTTGGCGATCTGGCCGCAGATCGCGCCCTTCCACCAGATGTACGACTCGATGTGCACGCTCTCCTTTGCACCGGCGATGTCGCGCAGCAGCAGCGGGAAGAACTGGTCGCCGTTTTCGAGGAGCTGGACCTTGTTGCCGCCAGCTAGACTCGAATGCGTCAGTCCGACGATCGACGGCAGAAGCGCTGAGAAGTCGCCCGCGTTCTTGACGTTGAGACTCGGATTGGTCCCGCGCTCGGCGGACCAGAGCAGGATCGTCAATCCGATGACGGACAGGAGCAGCGCGGCGAACAGGATGATCGGCACGCGGATGACGTGCGATCCATGCGGGGTCTTCTCGATCCACGGCCGTTTTGTTTTCGTCTTCCGCATCAGTCACGGCTCCAGAAAAGTTCGGCGATGACCGGGTAGTGATCCGAGGGTCCCGTGGGGATGGCCCGCGTGCTGCCAACGCGCCATCCCCAGTCGGCGAAGATGTAGTCGATCCGCTCGCCGAGGAACGGATGCGTGAGCTTGATGTCGGCGCCGCACAACTGAGCCGCGTCTTCCTTCTCGAATTTCGCCACCTCGGCTGCTTTCGGCGGCGCGTTGAAATCGCCGAGAAGAAGATAGGGATAGCGGCTGGTGCGCACGTGTTTCGCCAGGCACTCGAGCTGCTCTCCTCGCGCCGCGGCATTCAACCGCGCCCAGGCGGTGAGGTGAGCGACATAGACATTGAGCGTTGCGCCGTCGATGCGGATGACCGACTCCAGCACGCTGCGCGGCTCGCCCACGCTCGGCAGCGGATGAACGACCGCGGAGACGATCTCGCCGCGCGTGAGGATGGCGTTGCCGAAATCGCCGCCGAGGCTGTGGTAACTGCGGCCGTAGAACCCGTTCATGCCGGTCAGCCGGCGAATCTCTTCGAACTGATTGCGAAAACGGACCTGCCAGGTGTGATCGTGGACTTCCTGCAGGCCGACGATGTCGGGGTGAAACTGCTTGATCGTCGCCGCGATCTTGGCCGCGTGGTCGGTGTCGTACAGCTCATCGTGACCCTCGATGTTGTAGGTCATGACGATGAGTGGCCGCTCCTGCCGTGGATAGCCGATGCGCTCCGGGAACGAGACCAGCCGCCCCGCCTCGTCGCGCGTGAGGATGCGCACCGAGGGATCCACCGGCTTCGGCCGGCACTCGCCCGAGCGGACGGTGTAAACGGCGAAGACGCGGTAAAGAAAAAAGAGGAGCAGGATCGAGAGGATTCCGAGGATAGGCCGCCTCACTGGTGCGTCATCAGGCATCGATGAGGGACGTGAGAGCGAGAACAATGCCTGCCTGGCGCTTGCGCGCGTGGTCGGTGCTCGGTTGTCGGTGTCTACATCTTTCCGCGGAGTGCCGCTTCGTGGGCGCGGGCGCGTTCGAGCGCCTGTTCAAGAGCGCGGACGACCTCGGTCGCCGAGGCCAGGAGCGATTGCAGCTCCGCCCGTTCCGCGTCGGCGTCGTGGATCTCCGAGGCGCTGGCGGCGAACGGATCGTCGGTCTGATCGGGCTCGACTTCGACCGCCACCATGGCCCCGAACGGATCCTCTTCCTCGGCTACCGCAACCTCGATCGGTTCGACATCGAAGGGGGAGACGGTGACCGTCTCATCGGCGTCGAACGAGGGCGCCGATTTCATCGACAGCTTCGGCGTTCCGGCCGACATCGACGTCACGCCCGACTTCGCGGTCATGTCCGGCGCGCCAAGCTCCGGCTCCTCGTGAAGCGTGGTGTCGACGTTGTTCTTGAGATTGTCGAGGATGCGCGCCACCGCCGCACGCAGCGTGGCCGTGACGCCGGTGCCGTTGATCGCCGAGGCCTCGACGGTCTGAACGCCGTTCGGGTTCAGATACTCGTTCATCGCCTCGACCGAATCGACGTTCGGCAGGTCGCGCTTGTTGTATTGATAGACCAGTGCCACCTTCTGCGGATCGATGCGGTTGATGCGCAGATTCGTCTTCAGGTTCTCCAGGCTGTCGAGATTGGAATCGCGCATCGACGACTGTGAATCGGCCACGAAGACCACGCCGTCCGCCCCGCGCAGCACCAGCTTGCGGGTGGCGTCGTAGAACACCTGTCCCGGCACGGTGTAGAGCTGCACGCGAACTTTCTGCCCTGCGATCGTGCCCAGCTCCATCGGCATGAAATCGAAGAAGAGCGTGCGGTCCGTCTCCGTCGACATCGAGATCATCTTGCCCTTGTTGTCGAGCTTCGGATTCCCGTAAATCTTCTCGAGATTGGTCGTTTTCCCGCAGAGGCCAGGCCCGTAGTAGACCAGCTTGACCGTCACCTCGTTGATCGCCTTGTTGATGAGGACCATGGGGTGGTTAGCTTACTACGCGGTCTCGCGGTTGCGGAGTCTCGCGGTCTCGGGGTTTCAGAGTTGCTGGGTTGCTGAGTTACAAGGAGAGTCCACTGATTTACGGGTCAGCCGCTAAGTAACCCAGCAACTCAGCAACCAAGCAACCCGCTCACCGCGAGACCCCGCAACCGCGAGACCGCGAACCTGATAATCTCTCCCACCATGTCCCGCAAAGAACTGTTTGAAAAAGTGTCGATGGAGCAGATCGTCGGCGTCGTGCGCGAAGACAGCGTCGAGGCCGCGGAGTCGGTGGCCGAGGCCTATGCCAGGAATGGGATACGAATCCTCGAGGTCACGTTGACCACGCCCGATGCCTTCGAGCTCATGGCGCGGTTCGCGCAGAAGTATGCGTCGCTCGACGTCGTCATCGCTGCCGGGACGGTGCGCAGCGCCAACGACGCCGCGCAGGCCCGACGTGCCGGCGCGCAGATCATCGTCTCGCCGCACACCAACCCGCAGGTGATCGAGTACGCCACGGAAAACGATCTCCTCTCCATCGCCGGCGCCGGAACGGCCACGGAGATCATCCACGCCTGGGAAGCCGGCTGCGACATCGTCAAAGTCTTCCCCGCCCTCTACCTCGGCGGACCCGACTACATCCGAACCCTGCGCGGCCCGATCCGCGACGTGCCGATGCTCGCCGGCGGCCCGGTGCCGCTCGACACCATCGAGAGCTACCTCGATGCCGGCTGCATCGCCGTCAACCTCGGCGCCTCGCTTGCGGTGCCGGATCTGGTCAAGACCGAGCAGTGGGAAGAGATCGGCCGCCGCGCTCTGCTGGCGACTTCGATCGTGCAGTCGCGCAACGTCGACGTCGAAGCCGACTCCTACGTCCACTGACCGTGAGCAGTCTGATTCAGAAGGCGTACCTCGTTCCGGGGCAGCCGCATATTCTTCTCGGCGCCGATCGCAATCCCGGCTGGGCCTCGCTGAAGCAGAGCTACGAGGCGATCGGCCGCGAGATCGAGCGCTCCGGCGCGGAGCTGATGCTGCTCTATTCGACGCAGTGGTTCTCCGTCATCGGCCATCTCTTTCAGACCGCGGCCAATCCGCAGTGGACGCTGGTCGATCAGAACTGGTACGAGCTCGGCGAGATCCCGTATTCGTTCCGCGTCGATCCGGAGTTCGGAAAGCTTTACGCCGGCGTCTGCAAGGACCTCGGCATGCAGACGGCGACGGTCGACTATCACGGCTTTCCGATCGACACCGGGACAGCGGTGGCGCTGAAGCTGCTCAATCCGAACAACGCCGTCCCGGCGTCGATGGTGTCGTGCAACATCTACGCGGAGCGCGATGAGACCCGTGCCCTCGGCCGCGCCGCGCGAACTGCCATCGATCGCTACGGCAAGAAGACCATCGTGGTGGTGGTGTCGAATCTCTCCAACCGCTACGAAGTTGGCGAGATCGATCCGGCGCACGATCACATCTCCTCGTCGAAGGACGATGAGTGGAATCGCAAGATCCTGGAGATGCTCGGCGAAGGGCGGCTCGAGGATGTAGCGCAGGTAGCGCGCGAGTTCGGCCGCGAGGCCAACGCCGACATGGGCTTCAAGGCCATCTGGTGGCTGGCCGCGCTGGCCGGCGAGAACAACAAGTACGACGGCAAAGTGTGGGATTACCAGCCGGTCTGGGGCACCGGAAACGCGCTGGTGGAGCTGACGCCGAATCCGAACAAGGAGCTCGACTTCGAGAAGGAGTTCGACGAAGGGCCGGTGGAAGCGGGCACGGGCCTGGAGTCGCACAACGTGTCCGAAGCCGGTCCCGACGTTGGCCGCGCCAGCGAGATGTCGTCGCAGGAAGAGTGGCCGGAGGATCGCACGCCGATCATGGCCAGCGGTGCCGCATCCCCGGTCGGCGCCTATCCGCATGCCCGCCGCGTCGGCGATCTGCTCTTCCTTTCCGGCATCGGTCCGCGGCGGCCGGTGACGAACGAGATTCCCGCCGGAATCGAGGCTCAGACCCTGGCCACGATCGACAACGTGCGAGCGATTCTCGAGGCCTCGGGCAGTTCGTTGGAGAAAATTCTCGACGTGACTGTCTATTTGACTGACATGAAGAGCGACTTCGAGCGATTCAACCGCGTCTACGCTGATGTGCTGGGGAAGATTCAACCGACGCGAACGACGGTCGGCGTCGACTCGCTGCCGACGCCGATCTCGGTCGAGATGAAGATCATCGCCTCCGTGCACTAGGCAACGATGACTCTCATCGACATCTCGCCGCTCATCGATGCCGCCATCAATGTCTGGCCGGGCGATACGCCGTTCGTGCGCACGATCAACGCCGATATGAAGTCCGGCGCGAATCTGACGCTCAGCGATATCCGCGTGTCGCTGCATGTCGGCGCGCACGCCGATGCGCCGAGCCATTACATCGCCGACGGCCCCGACATCGCCTCACGCCGCCTCGATCTCTACCTCGGCCGCTGCGTGGTGGTCCACCTCGACGTCGCCCGCGGCGAGCGGATCATGCCCGACCACGTGGCCGACAAGATCGAGGCGCTCTCCGCCCCGCGCGTCCTCTTCCGCACCGGGACGTTTCCCGATCACAACCACTGGAACAACGATTTCGCCAGCCTCTCGCCCCAGCTGGTCGACGATCTCTACCACCACGGCGTCCGCCTCATCGGCATCGATACGCCGTCGGTCGATCCCTTCGACTCGAAGGCACTCGAGGCCCATCACGCCTTCGCCCGAAACAACATGGCCATGCTCGAAGGGCTGGTGCTCGAAGGCGTGGACGAAGGGGAGTACGAGCTGATCGCGCTGCCGCTAAGGATCAAGTGCGCGGACGCGAGTCCGGTAAGGGCGGTGTTGCGGACGTTGTGACAAACGGAGCGCCGGCGTCCCGCCGGCTGGCCACGGCGGCGTCCTGGCCGCTGTGGTTAGCAGCGAGTGTTTGGTGTCTTGCCAGCTCGGCGTCGAGACGACGCCGAGCCAGCTGGCGCGGACGCCAGCGCTCCTATGCTCGCCTGGCTCGCGTCAGTGATTCGTAGAGTTCGATCAAACGTGCGGAGGCCTGCTCATACCCGAAATGCTCCGACTGTTCGTAGGCTCTACGACGTAGCGCGTCGATGTCCCCACGCGACACTCCGATCACCTTTGACGCCGCGGCCTCGGGCGTTGCGGCGTCAGCGATGAGCGTCGGCGCGAGATCGCCGAGAAGTTCGGGGATTCCTTCGAGGGGGAAGGTGATGGGGATAACGCCGCAGGCCATGGCTTCGAGGACGGCGCGGTGTCCTTCGTCGGAGCCGCGGGCGGTGAAGAGGAGGAGGTCGGCGGCGCGGTAGTGGTCGGCGAGGTCGTCCTCGTGGTAGCCGGCCCAGATCGGGTCGATCGCAAGTTCGCGGGCGAGCGCTTCGAGGGCGGGACGGTGCTCGCCGTGGCCGACGATCATCAGGCGGGCATTGGGTATCTCGCGGCGCACGATGGCGAACGTTCGCAGCACGTCTTCGAAGCCGCGGTCCTTCGACAGCTTGCCGATCGCCAGCAGCAGCAGATCGTCGGACCCGAGGTTGTAGTGGGCGCGGACGTCGCGTCCGGATGGGGTGAATTGAACCTGATCGAGCGGCGGTGGGGTGAAGACGGGATTGCGATCGCGGATCGGTGCGGCGTCGACGAACGAGTCATTGATCACGCAGATGCCGTTCGTACGCGCGATCAGCCATCGCGTCAGCGGATCGCCGCGCAGTACGCGCCGCGCGTGAAAGGTTCGCACCACCGCGGTCCGATGGCCGCGAACGGCAAAGTACGCCAACCAATGGTCGTATGTGAGATGGGCGTGGACGATCTCGAAACGGTGATGATCGATCAGCCGCGCGATCGTGTCCACCGTGCGAGCAAACGACAGCGGATTCTGCGCGCGGGCGATGATCGGGTGGGCGAAATCGTAGTGTCCGATCTTTTTCTGCAGCTTGTAGCCGCCGACGTACGCGTAGTGTGCGTCGATGCCGGCCTGGCGCAGCGCCTCCGTTTCGGCGAAGGCCGGAGCGGCCGCGCCGGTCCATCGATTGCCGGAAGCGAGGTGAAGAACCTTCATGCGGCGGCGATGGTACACTCCGCGCCGCCATGGCAATCCAGCCGCAGCTCCTCGAAATCCTGGCCTGCCCGATCTGTA
>Ga0157378_10006380_pt1 | contig 10311 bp, 10 predicted proteins | sample M65metaG_FD_115309 | JGI IMG/M metagenome (GOLD analysis project Ga0157378, IMG submission 115309) | Miscanthus rhizosphere microbial communities from Kellogg Biological Station, Michigan, USA - M6-5 metaG | ecosystem: Host-associated > Plants > Roots > Rhizosphere > Soil | place: USA: Michigan...
CCCCTGCGCGTGAGAGGTCAGGGTGCTCGATCACAGCCTCATTGGCGTCGTCCGCGCCGACTGCGCCCCACAGCCTGCAGTCGATGAGTGTTGAGCGGCGAAGGCTGCGCCCGCGCCAGTTCGTTTCCCGTAGGTCACAGCGGACGAAGTGAGCGCCGACACCTGTCGTCGTGCTCGCCTGAAAGTCCGCCTCGCGGAAATCGCAGTCCACGAACGTCGCCCCGTCCATGCACGCGTCCAGCCAGACGGCCCGACGAGCCTCGCATCGCGACACCGTCGCGTTGGTCCAGCGGGTGGCCCCGAGGTTGGCGCGCGAGAAGTCACAGTCCTCAATGGCAGCCAGCTCGAAGTTGCCCCGGTGGATGGAAGCTCCCTGAAACAGGGAGCCCACAATTGTGGCCCCGACGGCATTCACCTCGTCGAGCCGCGCACCGAGGGCCGTCACGGCGATCAGCGTCGAGCTCACGAGCGCGAGCTGAGCGAGCGGAAGGTCGTCAAGCTCGAACTCCGCGAGCGTGGCGCCGCTCGCATCGATTCGCCCGAGTAGACTGATCGGCTCCGCAAGCCCGAGCAGCAGGCGCCGACACTGCTCGGGGCTTGGCGGCGCCTGCCGGTACGGAGCCAGCCAACGCTGCGCGCTCAGCACCACGTCGCCCAGGCGCGCGTGCACACGCGCGTACGCGGCGGGGCGTTGCATCGCATACTGTTGCGCGGAGGCGAGTTGCCAGCGCAATCGCCCGGCCGCCACCAAGGCTGCGTCCTCATCGGACGCTTGCCTTGCCGCGGCCAGTACGAGCATCTCGCGACGCGCCACGGCGAGGATGCCCTCGAGCGCCGTGTCAGTGTCACGTTCCTGTACCGGAGAATCGTTCATACCCGCCTTTGTTGTGGTGACTGCGTTGCGCTACTTCAGGTAGAGCGCCGCGCGTCCAAGCGCCCGCCTCAACCCACCGAGGAGGAAGTCACGGTGCGTATCCAGACGCGTGATAAGGCCGTGATTCAACAGACCGTCCGCGCCAAAGGTCGCCGCCGAGGTAACACCGATGACAGTCGGTGTCGGTGTCCCGAAGTCTCGCTGATCAAACACCCCCGAACCCGAATCGCCTGGGGAAACCGAGGCCCCGATCACGAGATAGCCAGCCGGTGACTGGAACCGATTGCTCGGCGGAGACGAGTAGTCCACGAGGTCGCACACGTCGATCCCATCGACCGCGCATTGGACCGGGATGTGCTGCCGGACTCGCCGCTGGAGCTCACCATCGTCCTCGACCAGGTCGAACGTGGTGAGGTCCAAGAACTCGGCGATCGACCCGCGCCCGACGATCGCGACCTCACGCGGTTGATCGCGCGCCAGATCCCGGTTGACATCGATCCGGACGGGCGCCGCGACGCGGCTGGGGATGGGCTCCGCCAAGACCAAGAGCGCGAGGTCATCCGTGCAGACGCCTTTGCCCGGCGGCAGGAGCTGAGCCTGGACCTGCAGCCAGGTCGGGTTGCCCGCTCGCACCGAGGAGCTGACCGTAACCTGGATAGGCGAGCCGAACGGCTCGTCGCTGAAGGTTGAGTTGCAGAATGGGTCTCCGAAGTCGATCTGGCGCAGGCAGTGCTGCGCGGTCAGCACGAGGTTCGGCGCAATGAGCGTGCCCGAGCACGCCGCCCCCGCGCATGTTCCGGCACCTGGTTGCCCGGCAGGCACCAAGTCGCCAATGCAAATCCCCACGTCGAAGAGGTGCCCGGCGTCGGTGTCGGCACCGATCAGCGAGCTCGAGGTCTGGCCCTCAGTCTCACCCTGGGGCTCGACTGTGTCGGTTCTTCCCGTATCGACCGCGCACGCACTCGCCAGTCCTAAAATCAAAATTGCGACTTTCATACATTCCCTGTTGTTGTTGGTTTCCGGGTCTCGCTCGCTGAGCGACCCATCGGTCCCGCGTGGCATCGCGGAACCGGGGGGTGCTCAGCGCTAGATGATTGGCGGCTCGCTCTCGCCACATCCTTCACCGTTGGAACCCGGTGCTGGTGGGCCGTCGCATTGGTCCATGATCACCGTATTGGCCGGCCTGAGGCCGCCGCGGATCTCCGCCAGTCCTTTGGTGGCGAGAATGCGCAGTGTCTCGCTGCCCAGCCGCAACTTCGTCTTCTTCATCATGCTCTCCCGAGCAACCCGTCATCGGAGGGTGGCGGCCCGCTACCTCCACATCCCCCGCCGTTTGAATTTGTCTGGGGCGGGCCGTCGCACCCGTCCATAATCACAGTATTGGCCGGCCTGGCGCCCCCGATGACCTCCCTCAGTCCAACAGTAGCAAGCTGTCTCAGCGTCTCGCTGCCCAGCCGCAGCTTCGTCTTCGTCATCTTCTTCATCTCAGTCTCCTTGTTTGGTTGTTCGGGCCTCTGGGCGACCCATCGACGCCGCGATGCCACGCGGCGCCGGGGAGTGCTCAGTGGACGGGCGTGCCGATCGTCGTGATCATTGAGGGCAGATCGCTGGTGAGCCCGTCGTCCACATCTGGCGGAGGCGGGTCAGTGAAGGCCGGCTCGGTTCCACCGCTGGTGAGCGTGTCGTCCACATCTGGCGGAGGCGGTTCAACGAAGGTCGGCCCGATTGCACCGCTGGTGAGCGTGTCATCCCCAGGTGTCGGAGGTGGGTCAGCAAAGGCCACGCTACGCGCCCCTCTGGAGTCGAAGTCCGCCTGGAACTCGGGCGACCGGACCCAGAACAGCGGCGTGAAGTCGAGCGCGCGAAGCTGCGCTCCGAGCTCACCGCGAGCCTTGAACGTGTCGGTCGAGGCGTCGAACTTGAGCCAGTTCGGGGCATTGTTTACAATCCGCCATTCTTTGGCGGGCGAGCGTCCGCTCGGATAGATGGTGATAGAGGAGCCCGCGATGTGGCCGAAGTACCAGCAGCGCTCCCATTCTGCTGACTCGGGAGCACATCGGTTCTGGTTGCCAGCGCCGACCTCGATCGTGATCTGGCTCGAGTCGTCACGGATCGACGCACGGTTCGGGTAGCCCTCGCCATCTACATCTACACCATCGACCGCGACCGAGCCCCCAGCCGCATGGGCGCCGAAGCCGCGCTCGAAGGCAACCAGAAACGCTGTATCGGCGGCGCTAGTGCCGGACAGCGTGGTGGAGACTTCGAGGCCGGTCCAATCGTCGTCGTCCACCACACCGTCCCCGGTGATGTCCATGGGCTTGCCGGTGGCATCCGTTCGGAATCCGTAGATCGTCAGGTCGGCGACGGCATAGGCACCCGTGCGGACCACGCCCCCGAGCTCCCAGCGCGAGTCGGCGTATTGGGTCACGTCGATGAAGATGTAGGCGTTATGCTCCGGATCGAGCCCCCAGTACGGATTCGGCATGTCTGCCGGGTTTGCCGCGCGGAAGTGCAGTCCGCGGCTCGAGAGCCACGCGTTGGTGGCCACTAAGCTAGCCTTCCCCGCCGTCCAGATCCGCTTGCCCGGAATGGTCGTGATCGTGGTCGGCTGCGTGGTCAAGCGCGCCACCGCCGGCGCGGTGGCAGCGGCCGCTGGGACGGTGGTCTGCCTCGCCGCCGGGTAGAGAGGGTGGTCGGAGGTCTGTTCGACCGGGGGACCGTCTGCGACGGTGCAGGCGGCCAAGGAGAGGCCGGCGACAATCGCCAGACCCAGGATGGAATGTTCTCGTTGATTCATTCGGGTGTTTCTCGCTGATCTGTGGTCGTGTGAATTCGCGCCGCAATGCCACTTTGCAGATCGCCATCGCCACGCGCGTGCCGAGCCGAAGCGCCCAAGCACGGAGCGTGGCAAGGCGGCTGCAATATGCCGTCTAGTCTAATTGATGTCTAAGTGGCAGATTATTGTTTTAAATATGAATCTGTTCGTCGCCTGCCATTTTCATGCGGCGAGCGCGGTGCCTGAATTGTTGGCGCGGGCTGGAGGCGCCGCTCCCTTGGCAATCGTTGGCTTGGGCCTTGTCGTCGGAGGAAGCTGTCAGCTCAACGGCGCAATTGCACCCACCGGCAATCGATGGCTAACACACCCCCATGACCCATGAGCCGTCGCCTCTCTCGGATACGTCGGCCCGTGAGATGCTCCGGGCTCTGGTATCGGAGGCCATGCCATGCACCTGGCAACCGATGAAGTCGACAGCCGACAAATCACGGCCGAGGCAGCGCGCCCCGCGAAGGTCACAACGAATGAACTGAGCGGTCGTTGCAACGGCTCCACGGATGCCGCCAGAGCACGACAGATCGGCATCACGCAGGTCGCAGTCGAAGAAGGCGATATCGTCGAAGATCGCGTTCTGGAACGAGCTGTCACGAAAGGAGGAGTGGCGGATACAGGTGCGTTGCATGATCGCACGGTCGAATTTTGCAAATGTAAAGTCAGTGAACTCGACAAACGTATCGACGAAAGTGGAGTCACGTAGATCCGTGAGGAATTTCGAACGCGCGACGTGTAGTCCATAGAACAGCGCCTGCTGCAGATCCCTGCCGTGGCTGTCAACCTCGAACAGATGGGGACCACCCCGCGGAACCTTCGTCTCGCTGAGAGCAGCAGCCCAACGGCGAAGACGGTCTTGGTCCAAAGGGGCCGAGGTGATGGGATTGCGTTGCAAGAGCTGGCGCATGCCACGTGTCGAGACAAGGAGCATCTCAACGAGGGTATTCCGGCGCGCCGGGTCTGCTGTGGCCGCATTCTCAATCGCAAACCTTGCGTGATCGAGCATCTTGCGCAGTCGGGTTGCGGACGCGAGCGCTGTCGTCTCGTCGCGGACGCGCAGCGCGATCGCCAGCGCGGATTCGCACGTTCGCGCCTTGGCAAACAGATCGTCAAGAATCGTTGTGTTGTCCATTCCGCTCACATCCCTCGTTTGCTAATACGTCGTTGGGGCCGACGATACTACTTGATCGGCTCTGTTATTGGGAACCCATGCTACGTGATCCGATACCTCCGTTCGGCACAAGGACCGCCGCTCGTGCTATCGCAGCCCACGTGCTGAGCGGGGCGGGCATTGCTCCGTTCCTAGCATGGGGTCTGATGACGCAGCGTTTGGGCACGGCAACACAGAACACGAATTCGTGTCGAATTGGAAGCGACGTCCAATTTAATCGTAAATGCCTCTTCGAGTTGGACGGCTAGGACCTCGAGGCCCAGGGAGCGCGCGTCTGGACCGGCGTCTTTTCGGCACGTTGTGCTGACACAGGGATCGGGGCCGCGGCTGCGCGGGCATTACCGATCATTTCAAGGAGTCGATGATGTGGCGGCTGCCGACTACTCTCCGGATCGCGGCCGGACAGCCAGATGCCCCGAGATGCCCCATTCAACGCTCACAGCGCGGCCGACTTCGCGACTTTGCGATCGCCGCGGCTCAAGAGCCCGGGTGCCTGGAGCGCGCCGGCCTGGTGGTCCCGCGCGGCTGTTCCGCGAACGCGGTGACCTACCGGTGTCGGTCTACCGGCCGTTGTTGAGCAAGGGTTCGGTCCACCCATCGGACGTCGGGGCTGGCCGCGGCGGACGGCGCGCTGGCGCCGGCGAGGCAGTTCCGCGCCCGGCCTTTTGTCCGAGCGCGGTCGCTGGCACCGAAGGGGAGCTTGTCGAAGGGGAGCTTGCCATCGGCGCGGCCGGACGGCGCGCCGGCGCGGGCGTGGCACCAGCGGGCCCGGCCTTTTGTTCGAGCGCGGTCGCTGGTACTGGTGGGGGGCTCGTCGAGGCGGAGCTTGTCGAAGGCGAGATCGCCACCGGCGCGGCCGTGCCGGCATCGACTAGTACCGCGGCCTCGGGGCGCGCCGCGACCGGCGCCGCGGCGGGGACAGTGGTTCCCTGCACGTGAACGTCCGGCGTGGGCGGCTTCGGTGGGGTCCCCGGGCCATCCCCAGCGGAGCGCGTGTTGGCGGCCGGCTCGGGAGTGCCCGAGCTCGCTGTGATCACTGCGATCGCGGTGGCCGCGGTACCGATCGCCAGCAGGCTCCCGATCACGGTCCAGCGCCAGCGTCGTTCCGAGGATCCCCGGCCCGGCGGCATCGTCATCGTGGGACCAGGCGTCGCAGCAGGCGCGACAATGGTGACCTGCGCGGCGTTTTGATAAGAAGTGATACGTTGGTGCGCCAGATCGCGCGCGCGAACCGGTGCGCGGTCCGCGAACCGCTGTGACAATATTGTGGCGAGCTCCTCGCGTCCGTCCTTCGGATAGTCGCGGCATCCCCGGAGTGCATCTATCGCAGCGGCAGCCGTCTGTGGCCGCTGGCTAGGGTCGCGCTGCAGCAGCCAGGACACGACACGCGACAGGTCACGGGGAATCTCCGGCCGCTTTGTTTGCGGGTCGGGAATGGGTGCGTGCCACACCTGACTCATCATCGCGAGCGGCGTATCGCCCGAAAATAAGGGAACCAAGCACAACGCCTGGAAGAGGACGATTCCGACCGCGAATAGGTCGCTGCGGCCGTCCAGCTCAGCCCCCTGCGCCTGTTCAGGGCTCATGTAGGCGGGCTTGCCCTTGATGAGAATGCTCTTCGTTGCGCTGGTTGCCTTGCGCGCTTTGGCAATGCCGAAGTCGGAAACCTTTACCTCACCAGCCCACGACAGCAATACGTTGTGCGGCGAAATGTCGCGGTGGATGATGCCCCGTACGCTATCGCTGCCGATCGGCAGATCATGCGCATGGCCGAGCCCGCGCAGGATCTCTATCCCCAGATGGATCACGGTCGAGAACGGCAGCGGTCCGGTGTCCAACAGGGCATCTAGATCGGACCCGTTCACGAGCTCCATGACGAGGAACAGCCTCCCGTCGTCGTCTCGGCTGAAATCGAGCACCGACACAATATTGGGGTGCGTCAGACGTGAGGTGAGCATCGCCTCGTCCTTAAACGCCTTGGCGAAATCCTCGTCAGCGGAGAAGGCGGGGAGAACGCACTTGATGGCCACGGGGCGTGAGAACCCCTCGGCCCCGATCGTGCGTCCAAGAAACACCTCAGCCATGCCACCACCACCGAGCCGGCGATCGATGACGTATTTGCCGTTGGTGAGCCTCACGCCTTCAGGATACCTCCTCTTTCGAGTAAGATTTACCGCGTTGGCTGTAATTGTCCGAGGCGCAACGCGCCGCGACTCGGACAAGGCGACGCGATGAGGCGCGCATCGTAGGCGGCGGCACCTTTTCATGCGTGGTACGCCCCACACCTACCACACGCAGATCGTCGCCGCTGCCTCCTCTGGATGAGACGGCACGGCTGAAAGGCGCGAGGATCACGGCGTCACAGGTTCGGATACCAGCTGCAGGCGATGGAAACACCCGCCGAGAGCGTGTCGAGCGACGGCGCGCCCAGGCCGATCGAGTGACTGGCACCTGCGCTAAGCCCGACCGTCCAGCGGGCATCCAACCGACGCTCGAAGCCGATCCGTGTAGCCACGACGATATCGAACGACATACCGGCGCTCATGTCGTCCGGCGTGAGTCCGACCGCGGTGCCTTGGTCATCGCGCGCCATCGTCGCCGCCGTCTTCTGCCGCCCCCCGAAGCCGGCGCCGACGTAGAATGTCGGCACCCACGCCACACCGAGCCGGAGCGTCGCGCCGGCGCGCAGCTGGGCGTCGCGCGTGGTCCGCGCGATCTGTCCCGTATGGGGTCGACTCGAGATCATCACGGTGGCTGGATCGTAGGTGGCTTGCGCGAAGCCCGCGCCGCCGAGCTCGAGCCCGACGTCGAGCCAGTTGCGGAGCCCGTAGGACAAGCCGACGTCGAGGCCACCGCCGTACACCGATGCCACGACGGACGACCCCGCGCTGCCGCCAACGTCCTCGGCCACGCGGCCGAGCGTGCCGGTGGGCCGCACCACGAGGGTCGCCTCGTAGCGATCGGCCCACGCGTGATGGCTCCCCACCGACACGAGCGCGACGCCGAGCAGCGCGACGCACACGAAACACCACGACCGCGTGGAGGTCTGCGCATCACCGGAACACGATGCCTTGGTTGAGCCGAATCGGCTGGGAGCCTCCGGGGCCGGCGATGTCGAGCGTCAGGTTCTTGCCAAGCACCTGGTCCACCGAGCGCACCACGGCCACGCCCCGGCGGGTAGCGCCGGGGGGGACCACGCCGAGTAGGTTCGGGTCGCGAGCATCGGTGGGCGCGGTCACCCTCGCAAGCGCGGTGACGTCACGCTCCCCTGCGTGAACATGCACGCCGGCCACCCGATATGGATTTCCTGAGCGATTCTCGAGCTCGAAGATCACGTAGCCTTCGTCGCCAAGCAGCAATCCCCGTACGACGTGAACGATCACGTTGTCGGCATTACGCGCGTGAGACGAGAAGGTGCAGGTCTCGCTGCGCTTGAGCGCCCCCTCCGCCGTCTGGCCCTCGGCGCGATCGCGGATGTGATCGTCGAGCTCCTTGCGCTGTCGGGCGAGCTCCTGGCCCTGTCGGTCGAGGTCCGCCTTGAAAGGTGCCAGGGCGGTCTGCAACTGGAAATCGAAGAAGTCGTCCTCGGTGCCCGCCTTGAAGCGCACGAGCTTCAACGACGGCTTGTCAGCGGGTACGACCACAAGCGTGAGGTTGACCTTGAGGGAGCCAGAAACCGTGGACACCGCCAACGTCGTCGTCTTGGCGGTGGCACCGAGTGCGCGCACGGCGATGCCGTCCTCCTCCCACGCCTTGATCTGGAAATCCGGCGAGCTCGCGAGCGCCTTGTTGCTGACCTTGTCCGGGAACGACAAGATGCAGACCTCCCCGACGTGGAGCGCAATCTCGAAGGCCCCGCCTTGAGGCGGCACGAGGTACTCGGCCTCGGAATCACGCGACGATGAAGCGGTGGGTACGGGTACGGGCTGGGCAGCGGCAGGTGAGCCTAGCGCTGCGCAGGCCGCAAGGATGCTCGCCATGGCCCTATTGAAAAAGGTATGCATCTAATGACGACTCACAATTGTGCTAGCTTTGCTACAGAACAAGATGCATCACGAGCATTTCACTTGATAAATGGCTTCATTCGAACACGAGCTATATCGATCGAACTACGGAAGTGACTTAGATAGATCCAGCCCTCGCGCCAGCCGATCACATCGCCGCCGCCGTACTGAGAGTATTCAACGTCTCCTGTATTCAGATTAATTGTGACGGGCGCGCTGTAACGAGGCGAAATGCAACTTGTTTTGTCGCGAGAGGCCACGACATCACCGGTCACGACCGAATTCAGACTCGGAATGCATGTTGCGGACGCGGCAAGCTGCACCGTAGCTCCATGAATCTCGTATAGCTTTGCCGGGACTCCAGTGCCGTCCGCAAAAACAACACGATCTTGGTAAACACCAAGCCACATCTTTGACTCATCCGGATCGCCCTTGGGCTCACTAAAGATTACCTGTGCTTCGTGAGTTGAGAGCGAGATATGTGCAAGAGATATGTTGTAGTCGGCCGCATCTGAGGAATGCCCTAGCGCATACATGTCATCCCCTAGCAGAGCGAGCTGCTTCGGGGACATGGGCAGTACCGCGATCTCTTCTTCCGCACCACCGCTCAGGGGAGCCCGTGCTAGCGACCACGTAGATGTACCTGAGAAAGGTACAACCACGCCGTACGACCAGTATACGTGGGTCTGCGACACAGCGAACCCAGAGACTCCATGCGATGTCGCTCTAACGATCGTGGATGGCGTGACTGCGCCAGCGTCTAAACGCAGAGCCTGCACTCCTGGCATCTCGTCATCCCCGGTCTGCGTCTGGGTCAGGCCGAGTGACATGTACATGATATTGCCAACGACGGCGAGCACCTGAAGCTGGTCGCTCGGCCCGGCGTAGATCCGCTCACCGGTATGGCTGAGTTCGTCGAGTCTATATATTTCTGGAGCAAGCGACGAGTCGGGGCGGCAAACGACGGCTATCGCGTCGTCATCGAGAAGATGAGCGTCTGAAAAGGAACCGGTCGGGCACACGTTCCCAGCAACCACTTCGTAGTCTGGCTCCGGCGCGGGAGTAGAAGCGCTGTCGCCGCAACCCACGCCGACGGCCCCTGATATTGCCAGACCCGCAAGCCCGAGTCCTACCCAATTGAACTTAGTCACCGAATCTCCTTCAGATAGTAACGTGAGCCAGTGGTAGCGCTTTGCCGATCCCACCCCCTAGCCCTTGGGAGGTCGGCGCTCTTCAGAGAGCCCTAACTCAATTAGCAGCGTGACGATTGTTTGTGAAGTTCACCTTAGCTCGGTGGCTTCAGGCAAAGTACCGTAGCCTTCACGCTCACCGGAACGGTCTTGTTGTTCTTGAAGACACAGCCCCAACCGAAACCATTTGCCTTATCAAAACCGAACTGTTGCAGCGTGATGTCTTCGATACTTGTCGGCGGGTC
>Ga0157378_10006381_pt1 | contig 10311 bp, 11 predicted proteins | sample M65metaG_FD_115309 | JGI IMG/M metagenome (GOLD analysis project Ga0157378, IMG submission 115309) | Miscanthus rhizosphere microbial communities from Kellogg Biological Station, Michigan, USA - M6-5 metaG | ecosystem: Host-associated > Plants > Roots > Rhizosphere > Soil | place: USA: Michigan...
AGGTGGGGTCGGGCGCCAGCGCGCAGAGCAGCGAGGCGAGCGCGAAGACGCCGAGCCCGATCGCGAAGACGCGCCGCCGCCCGAGCCGGTCAGCGAGCGAGCCGGCGGTCAGGACCAGCGCTGCCAGCGAGAGCGCGTAGGCGTCGATCACCCACTGCAGGTCGGTGAAGCTGCCGCCGAGGTCCTTCTGGATCGCGGGCAGCGCCGTGTTGACCACGGTGATGTCGAGAAGAAGCATGAAGGTGGCGACGCAGACCGCTCCTAGCGTCCACCACTTGCGGTTGATATCGGTGCCCATTGAGGACCTCCAGACAGTCGAGTACAATTTGTAAGGCAACCTTGTAAGGTGACCTGACCAGGCGACCTTATCAGGCTTCCTGACGAAATGTCCGCCGATCCCAAACATCCCCTCTGGATCCCGCTCCCGGGCCTGCTCGACATCGCCTCGCAGGCGCTCTTTGACGAGTTCCGGACCGAGCTCGAGCGCTCGGAGTTCGGCGACATCCGGCCCACGCACGGCTGCGTCTTCCGCTTCGTCGGCGGCGAGGGACTGCGCCTCACCGACCTCGCCGAGCGGGCGAAGCTGACCAAGCAGTCGGTGGGGGAGATCGTTGACGACTTGGTCGAGCGCGGCTACGCCCAGCGCATCCCCGACCCCGACGACAAGCGGGCCAAGCTGATCTGCCTGACCGCGCGCGGCGAAGCCGCCCAGGCCCACGGCCGCAAGCTGTTCGCCAAGGTCGAGAAGCGCTGGGCGGAGCGCTATGGCGCTGAGCGGATCGCCGCCCTGCGGGAGATGCTGGAAGAGGTCGCCGCCAGCGAGGCGCCCTTCGCGGTCCCCGAGATCGCCCAGCCCGCCGCCGCCTGAGCGGCACAACCCCGCTTTAGCCGCGGCCTTCTACGGATGGCGATCCGGCGCCGGGACGCGAAGATGCGGTTGCGTTCGGAGAGGGCAGATCGGGCCTGGGAATGAAGGGAAGGCTGCGAGGGCCCGGCGGGCGGTGCGGTTCGGATGGGGATCGGCATCGCCCGCCGCCTCGCTCCTGACAATCGCTAGATTCCCTCCTCGGGCCGCTCCACCCCGGCCCACCTCGAAGTTCTCGGGGGGCGTAGCTCAGTTGGTTAGAGCGCCGGCCTGTCACGCCGGAGGTCGCGGGTTCGAGTCCCGTCGCTCCCGCTTCAGCGTGCATCCGCTGGCTTGTTCGCGGTTATACCTTGAGCGCTGCTGATGGCTCCACTCCCAGATTTCCACCGGCGCGGGCTGATCTGGTTCAGCCGCCACTCACAGGTAGACCTGCCCTGGGATGCCTTGGAGCTCGGGGACGGGCAGAGGCTTGCGACCGCCGCGAAGGGCATTTACAAGCCGGCGGGAAGCGACTACGCCTTAAGCGTCTCCCAGCGCATTGGATCCAGCTACGACGATGATCTCGTCAAGCTTGCTGAAGGTTGGTCGGGGCCGGCCAAATATCACCAAGAAGGCCCCACTACGGTTGACGCCCCATTCCCCAGGTACCCGAATGCAGGCCTCTTCCAGTGCATGAAGGACAAGGTGCCCGTCGGGGTGCTGGTCCAGGTCTCGAAGGTCCCGTCTATCTACACGGTGATCGGCTTGGCGCTGGTAACGGATTGGGAGGAAGGAAGCTTCCTGCTGATACCTGCCAAAGAGGATTCTCTCCCGGAGGCAAGCCAACCTGCGAAAGATTCATGGCAGCCTCCTGAACGAGATGAGCGTGAGAAAGTAAAGGCGAGTGTTGTTCGTCGACGAGGGCAGGCAGCTTTCCGGCGAAAGGTCATCGCTGCCTACAAAGGTCGCTGTGCGGTGACTGGTGCTGATGTGATCCCCGCGCTCGATGCAGCCCACATCTCGCCCTACAGCGGTTCTGCGTCAGACCACATCGAGAACGGCCTCCTCCTTCGCACGGATATTCACGCGCTCTTCGACCTCGGGCTGCTCGCGATCAATCCCTCAACGATGCGCTGCTTGTTGGACAGCTCCTTGACCGGTACCGACTACGCCGATCTAGAAGGTCGAAGGCTTCGTCTGCCTGCAGAGGAATCGCAATGGCCATCACCGCTCGCACTGGAAAGGCATCGTCGGTGGGCGGGACTCTGAAGACTTCGTCAAGCTAGTCCGGCTTTAGGTGCTCGACCTCGAAGCCGTACTCGCTCTCGAGGCGGGCGGCGACGAGGGAGCGGTGGCAGGCCTCGGGGTCACGCTCGACGCAGAGCAGCGCTGGACGCTTCGAGCCCATCCAGCTGACGATCGGGTCGAGGTCGACCTGGTCGAGGACCTCCTCGGTGTAGCGGCGCACGTACTCGGGCGCCAGCTTGGTCCGTGAGCGCTTGCCCTCGCCGCGCCGCTCGTCCTCGCGGTACTGCAGCTGGCGCATCTCGGTCGTCGGCGCCAGCTCGGGCAGGTGGCTGTAGGCGATACTCGCTTCCTCGAGCGCGGCTTCGAGGCGGCGGGCGTTGGCCCAGGCGTACTCGCTGCCCCGCACGCCGCGCCGCTGGCGGATGTCGAGGAGGAGCGTTATCCCGGCGCCGCGGAGGGCCGCGACGAAGCTCGGCCCGCCGAAGCCGTAGACGCCGATCGTGGCGAGGGTTCGGCTCAGTAGCGGGGCGGCTGGTCGCGGTAGGCCGGATCCCGGACTTCGCGCCGTTCTTCCACGGGCGGCGCTTCGCCGGGGGCGAGCGGCCGCGTGCGGCGGGACCAGACGATTTCCTGGAAGAGCCCGATCAGCAGACCGACCGCTCCGGCGATCATCAGGATGACGCCGATCGTGTCGATGCTGAGGCCCTTGACGTGGATGTTGGTCGCGAACTTGAGGATCGCTCCAACCGCGATTAGGAAGATGCCTGCTCCGATAGTCATGGAAGCGGGATACCCCGGGGTTGGATCAACAAACCGATCGGGTGGACGATCGTTTCCGATATTCGCCTCGCCATAGCGAGGAAAAGCTCGGAAACGATGCTGGTTCAGGCAGCGCCGAGCGTCGTCCAGAGGTGGCGCTCGGCGCTGAGCACGGCGGCCGCGCCCGCGTCGATCGCCCCCCACAGCTGCGGCTCGGGCTCCTCGTTCTCGCTCGCCGCTTTGAACGCCTCGGCCAGCTCGGTCCACCTCGCCGCCGCCTCCGCCGCCAGCGGCGCCTCCTCGCGGCCCGCCTCCTCGAGAAAGCGCGAGTACATCAGCCGGAAGCAGCCGCCGCCGGTGCCGCGGCGCTCGATCACCTGGTAGGCGAAGCGGGCGCACCACTGCCAGTCCTCGACCGCCTCCGGCCATGACCCCGCCTCCGCCGCCAGCCGCTCCAGCGCCGGCACGCCGGCGAACTCGCCGAAGGGCGGCTCCAGCATCTCGTGGACGGCGCGCTCGATCGCCCGCGGCACCGCCGCCTCCAGCCGCTCGCGGTCAATCGCCTCGGCGACGGTGAACATGTGGCCTTCGAGGGGATAGGCGGGGTGGCCGCTGTGGCGGGCCCGCGCCAGGTTCTCCAGCCGCGTCGACTGCAGTTCGTCGAAGCCGGTGTCGGAGAGCCGGGCGACCCCCTCGTCGTAGCCGGCCAGCACCACCGCGTGGCCCGGGAAGTGGGCCGAGCTGCCGTAGTGGTCGAGGTAATAGATGTCGGTGAGGAGCAGCGCGGGACGGCCGGCGTCGACGGTCTCCCGCGCCGCCTCCCAGGCCGCGTCGCCATCATCCTCGGCGAAGGTCCGCAGCTCCAGCGCCGCCCCGGTCAGCTCGCGGAAGCTCTCCTCCAGCCGCGCCGTGCGGCCGTTGAACCAGCGGCTCGGCGAGGAGTCGTCCATCGCCAGGTAGTAGAAGCCGGCGCCGGCGCCGAGCCCGAAGGCCATCTCCTCGCTGATCTCGACCCCGTGGAAGGCGAGCAGGTTGCGCAGCGCGGTCGAGCCGCAGTGGTTGCCGGGGGTGTGGACGAAGCCGGGGACGCTTGGCACAGAGCCATTCTGACCCGACACGAGCGGCCGGGTTCCGTCATCCTCCCGCGGCGATGCGGGACCTCGACCTGAAGCTCTTGCGCTGGATGCGCACCCACGGCCACTCGCCCGGCGTCGAGAGCGCCGCGGTCGCCCTCGGCAAGGTCGGCAACAACGGCCTGATCTGGCTCGTCCTCGGCCTCGTCCTGGTCGCGATCGACAGCTCCCGCTGGGAGCAGTGGCTCGTCTGCGCCCTGCTCGGCCCCCTCGCGATCGGCCTCAACTACGCGATCAAGCTGGCGGTGAAGCGCCCGCGCCCGGTCCTCGAGGGCCTGCCGCCGCTCGGCGGCGCCCCCAGCTCCCTCAGCTTCCCCTCCGCTCACGCCACCTCCTCCTTCGCGGTGGCGACGGCGATGGTCCGGGTCGACCCGGCGATGGCAGGCGCCTTCGCCGTCGCGATCCTGATCTCGCTCGGCCGCCCCTACCTCGGCATGCACTATCCCTCCGACGTCCTCGCCGGCGCCTTCCTCGGCGCCCTTCTCGGCCTGATCGTGCCGCTGCCCTCATGAGCGAGGAGACTTCATGAAGGTTGGGATCGTCGGGCTGCCGAACGCGGGCAAGTCGACCCTCTTCAACGCCCTGACCAAGGGCGGTGCCCAGACCGGCGACTACCCGTTCACGACGATCGAGCCGAACGTCGCCGTCGCCCAGGTCCCCGACGAGCGGCTGGAGCAGGTCGCCGCGACCGTCAAGAGCTCCGAGCTGGTGCCGGCGAAAATCGACTTCCACGACATCGCCGGCCTCGTCAAAGGCGCCTCCGAAGGCGAGGGGCTCGGCAACCAGTTCCTCGCCTCGATCCGCGAGACCGACGCGATCTGCCACGTCGTCCGCTGCCACACCGAGTCCGGGGTGCCGCACCCCGACGGCCGCGTCGACCCGCTCGCCGACATCGAGACGATCGAGACCGAGCTCGTCCTCGCCGACTACGAGCAGGTCGAGCGCCGGCTCGGCCGGGTGGGCAAGCAGGCGAAGTCCGGCGACGTCGAGGCGATCGCCGAGCACGGCTGGCTGACCGCCGTCCACGAGGCGCTCGCGGCCGGCCGCCCCGCGCGCACGATCCCGATCCCCGACGCGGCGCCCGACGCCGCCCGCAACCTCCAGGCGCTGACCACGAAGCCGATCCTCTACGTCGCCAACGTCGACGAGGGCGACGCCGAGGCGCCGGAAGCGGTCGTCTCCCACGCCAGCTCAGTCGGTGCCGGGGTGGTCGCGGTCAGCGCTCGGATCGAGGGCGAGCTGGCCGAGCTCGACCCCGCCGAAGCCGAGGAGATGCGTGAGTCCTACGGGGTCGAGGGCTCCGGCTTGGCGCGCCTCGTCCGCGCCGCCTACGACCTGCTGGAGCTGATCACCTTCTTCACCGCCGGCGAGGACAAGGAGGCGGTCGCCCGCCCCTTGCGCCGCGGCGCCACCGCCCTCGAAGCGGCAGGAACCATTCATACGGAGATCATGGAAGCGTTCGTCAAAGCCGAGGTGATCGGCTGGGAGCAGCTGGTCGCGGCCGGCGGCTACGCGGCGGCCCGTGACAAGGGGCAGCTGCGGATCGAGGGGCGCGACTACCTCGTCGCCGACGGCGACGTGATCACGATCAAGGTCTGAGCCGGCGACGGCTTCAAGGCTGAGACCTGACCGCCCCGCCGATCGGTGCTGCATCGGGGCGGTAGCTGTCAGGCCTCAGCCACCCTTGTGAATGGAGGTGGCGGGATAGGCATGGCCGCATCCGCTGAACTGCATACGCATCACCTCCTCTCCGTGCCGGAAGCGTCCTTCTCGGCTACAAGCTGGTTCCTATTACTTCGACCGGTCCCAGTAAAGGGCTCTAGCTAGCCATTTTCCTGCATCTTCCGAGCATTTATGCCCTATCGTGGCGCTGGCTTTGAATCGAACAATCGAAAGGGCTCGGGGATGACGGAGAGGGGAGACGAGGGGAAAGGACGCGGCCGCAAAACGCCCGCCGAAACCATCTGCACCGTGCTGCGGCACCCGCTGCGGGTGCGGATCCTCGAAGCCCTCAACGAAGGCCCGCGCAGCCCCAGCCAGTTCGTCGAGGAAGGGCTGATCCCGAGGGAACACTTCAACAGCTACCAGCAGGCGCTCTCGCTCGCCTCCTACCACTTCCGCGAGCTGGAGAAGGAAGGCTGCTTGGAGATCATCGAATCGATCCCGCGGCGCGGCGCCGTCGAGCACGTCTACCGCGGCCTCGCCCGCGTCTTCGTCAACGATCGCGAATTCGAAGAGATGCCGCGGCAGGACCGGCGCCAGCTTTCGCGGATCTCCCTGCAGGGGATGGTGGCGCGCGCGGACCGCGCGATCCGCGAGGACACCTTCGACGCCCGCGCCGACCGTCACCTGACTTGGATGCCGATGCAGCTCGACGAGCGCGGCTGGGGGGAAGTGATCGCCGCGCTCGCCGCCACCTTCGCTGACCTCGACAAGATCCGCCTCGACTCCCGCGACCGCCTCGCCGGCTCGGGCGAGGCGGTGATCCCGGCGACGGTGGCGATGCTCGGCTTCGAGTCGCCGCCCGCACCGCCGCTGCGCGGCTGACTGCCGCCTTTTGCGTCCATATGGGCGCATAAGGCGACACCGCTTAGGGTTCGCGCATGCAGGAACGGGCGCGGTTCCCCGAGGTCGCTACAAAGGCCGGCCACTATGAGAGCTTCTACCTCAAGGCCTGCCGGCCCGAGGGCGGCCAGGGGATCTGGATCCGCCACACGGTCCACAAGCGCCCCGGCGCCGAGCCGAACGCCTCGATCTGGTTCTGCCTCTTCGACCGCAAAGCGGAGGGGCCGCGGGCGACGAAGGTGACGGTGCCGGCGAACGAGCTCTCGGTCCCCGCCGGCTCCTGGATCCGCGTCGCCGACGCCGAGATCGGGCCGGGGCGCGCCGAGGGCTCGGTTGAGACCGAGGCGCTGACGGCGGCCTGGTCGTTCACCTTCACCGGCAACGCCGAGCCCTGCAAGTACCTGCCGGCCGACTGGCTCTACAGCGCGCCGCTGCCGAAGACGAAGTTCCTGGCGCCCTATCCCGACGCTCGCTTCGAAGGCCGGCTCGTGATCGACGACGAACCGTATGAGCTGAGCGGCTGGCCGGGGATGATCGGCCACAACTGGGGCAGCGAGCACGCCGAGCGCTGGGTCTGGCTCGAGGGCAGCGGCTTCGCCGACGCGCCCGGCGCCTACTTCGACGCCGGCGCCGCCCGCGTCCGCCTCGGCTCCCGGGTCAGCCCCTGGATCCCCTCCGGGATGCTCGTCCTCGACGGCGAGCGCCACCGCCTCGGCGGTCTCGGCGCGATCCGCTCGGCCCTGATCGACGAGCAACCCTCGTCCTGCGAGTTCCTCCTTCCCGGCAAGGACGTCGTCGTCCGCGGGCGCGTCTCCGCCCCCGAGAAGGACTTCGTCGGCTGGGTCTACGCCGATCCCGCTGGCCCCGAGCACCACACCGTCAACTGCTCGGCCGCCGACCTCGAGCTGACCGTCGAGCGCCCCGGCCTCCCGCCCCGCCATCTATCCCTGCCGGGCGGCGGTGCCTACGAGCTGGGGATGCGCGATGCCCCGGGTCATCAACAAGATCACGGCATCCCGATCCAGCCCTACCCCGACGGCTGACGAGGCGCCTTTGCGTACCAGGAGGACGGAAAAGCGCCCCGGCCCGGCGGGGGCGGCGAGGTACTGGTGGATCTGGGTCTTTGTCGCGCCGGTGGTGGCGTGGGCGATAGTGCGCGTCTTCGGCCTCGACCGCGGCTTCCCGCTGGTGCCGATGATGGCGTTCACGCCGTACATCGCCGTTGCGGCCTTCCTCGTCGCTGGTATCGCCTTGGCGCTGCGCAACTGGGCGGCAGCGGGAATGACCGCATTGGCCACCCTCTGCCTCGCCGCGGCGGTCCTGCCGCGGGCGATCGGCGCCGGGACCGTCGACCCCGCCGGCCGCGAGACCGTCAGCGTCCTCTCCTCGAACGTCTATGTCGGCCATGCCGACGCCAAGGCGCTGGTCGACCTCGTCGACCGCTACGACGTCGACCTGCTCAGTATCCAGGAGCTGACGCCGAAATTCGTCCGCCAGTTGCGCCGTGCGGGGCTCGAGCGGCGGCTTCCAAACGCGATCGAGGAAACCCGCCCCCGCTCCTCCGGCGCCGGCCTCTACTCGCGCCTGCCGATGCGCAAGCTGTCGGGCTCGCAGTTCTTCTTCCGGATGCCGCGCGCCGTCCTGACGCTGCCGGACGACCGCCGGCTCCGCGTCGTCGGAGTCCACCCATATCCGCCGGGGCGGGGCAACGACGATCTCTGGCGGGAAGGTCTCGAAAGCCTGCCGGCCGCGGGCGCCGGCTCACCATGGGTCCTGATCGGCGACTTCAACTCAACTCTCGATGTCTCGTTGCTGCGTGAAATCATCGACCGCGGTTATCACGACGCCGCCGACGTCGCCGGGAAGGGCCTCATCCCTACTTGGCCGAACAAGGGTCACACCCTGCCGCCCGTGATCACCATCGACCACGTCCTCGCCGACGCCCGCCTCGGGATCGTCAGCTACGACGTCGAGGACCTGCCGGGCTCCGACCACCGCTCGATCCACGCCGACCTAGCGCTGCCCTGAGACCACCTTTTCGAAGGTCATCCAGGTGTCGTAGCCGCCGAGCGCGACCGACAGCTCGGAGCCGGTGACGGTGGAGCTGCCGCCGGTGCCGACGAGGGTGGCGCTGACGATCCGCGGCGAGACGCCGGTCTTGGTGATCACGACCCGTTTCAGCTTCCCCTTCAGGTAGGCGCCGAGGCGGGAGCTGATTTCGGGGCCGGTGAAGTTGAGCGTCCACTTGTGCAGGGGGCAGTAGTAGTCGTAGGGGTCGGGGACGCCGACCAGGTAGGGGACGGGGGAGCCGAAGACGTTGACGGCGCTCTCGGTGTGGCCGCCCGAGCAGGCTGAGTAGAGGGTTTGGGCGATCTGCCCCCCGTAGGTGACGACCTGGCCGCGGGTGGCGGCGACGGCGTCATTGGTGCTGCCGTACTCGCTTTCCAGGCCCCCGTAGACCTGGCTGCGGGTGTCGGAGTAGAGGTCGAAGCCGTTGCCGCCGACATCGCCGGTGAGGGCGATCGAGCGCACCGCCACCGCCTGGGCTTTCAGCTCCTCGCTCGGCCAGGAGGGCGGCACCTCGTTCGGCATCACGCCTTTGACGTACTGCTCGAGCGCGAGCGCGTTGACGACGTTGAGGGAGCCGGCCTCGCTTTCGGTCGGCACCGTCTCCAGCGCCCCGCGGTAGGTGCCCTGGCCGGCGATCGCGATCTTGCCGGGCCCGGCCGCCCGCAGCCGGTGGCCGCAGTTGGCGAGGGTCTTGCCCCCGCTCGTGCGCAGCCGCACCGAGCCGCCGTTGCGGTGGGCCTCGTAGCTGCGGCGCGGGTCGAGCCGCTCGCCGCAGGCGCTGGTGGCGCCGCTGAAGCCGACGTCGCCGGGGGAGATGTCGAGGAGGACGCGGACGACGCGGCCCTTCGGCGCCGTCCCCAGGCTGGTCCCCGTGTAGTAGTGGCCGAGGATGAAGCGGTAGCCCTTGCCGTGCTTGGCGTAGCCGTAGGCGCCGTAGGCGCTCATCCCGACCCCGTGGCCGAAGCCGCGCCCGTGGACGACCCAGCTGACGCTGGCCTGGGCGGTTAGCGGGTAGACGAGGGACAGGAGCAGCCCCACGAGGATCGTTCTCGCCCTGATCCTGTTGATGATCTTGGACATCTCTAGGCCAACAGATTCAACAAACAGGAGTAGCGGCCTGCATCGCGAGGGTCGTACCCTGCATGCACACGCAATTTCGAGGAGGAAGCGATGGCGACGCAGACCGTAGAGGCAACCGACCACAAGCTCCTCGCCGCCGGTGAGTGGACCGAGACCGGCGAGTGGAGCGAGGTGAAGAGCCCCTACGACGGCAGCGTCGTCGGCCGGGTCGCGCAGGCCGACGAAGCGCTCGCCGAGCGGGGGATCGAGGCCGCGCACGAGGCCTTCGAAGGGACCGACTTCCCGCAGCACCGGCGGGCGGCGGTGCTGGAGCGGGCAGCCGAGCTGGTCGCCGAGCGCAAGGAAGACCTGGCGGCGACGATCTCCGCCGAGGCCGGCAAGCCGATCAAGACGGCGACGGTGGAGGCCGAACGCTGCGTCTCCACGCTCGAGTTCTCCGCGGTCGAGGCGCGCAAGCTGACCGGCGGCACGGTGCCGATGGACGCGGCCCCGGCCGGGGCCGGCAAGCTCGGGGTGATGCTGCGCGTCCCCTACGGGGTCGTTGGCGCGATCAGCCCCTTCAACTTCCCGCTCAACCTCGTCGCCCACAAGCTCGGGCCGGCGATCGCCGCC
>Ga0157378_10006382_pt1 | contig 10310 bp, 9 predicted proteins | sample M65metaG_FD_115309 | JGI IMG/M metagenome (GOLD analysis project Ga0157378, IMG submission 115309) | Miscanthus rhizosphere microbial communities from Kellogg Biological Station, Michigan, USA - M6-5 metaG | ecosystem: Host-associated > Plants > Roots > Rhizosphere > Soil | place: USA: Michigan...
AGGAGGTGATCGGCAGGGCCGCGTTGGCGACGGCGGCCGACGTGGACCGTGCTGTCCGCGCCGCACGTTCGGCATTCGACGACGGGCTGTGGCCGCGCATGCAGCCCGCGGACCGGATCGCCGCGATCAACCGGCTGGCCGAGCTGTACAAAGAGCGTCGCGGCGATATGGCGGCGCTCATCACCGCCGAGATCGGTGCGCCCATCTCGTTCGCCAAACGCGCGCAGGTCGGGATTCCGCAGATGATGTTCGCGGCATTCGCAGGCCTGGCGAGCGGCTACGACTGGCAGGAGTCACGTCCTGGCCTGTACGGCAACGACATTCGCATCAACAAGCAGCCGGTGGGAGTCGTCGCCGCAGTTGTGCCGTGGAATATGCCGCAGTTCTTGACGGTGTGCAAGATCGTCCCCGCGCTGCTCGCGGGCTGCTGCGTCGTGCTCAAGCCGGCGCCCGAGTCGATACTCGACGCCCAACTGCTCGCGGACATAGTGGCGCAGGCCGACCTGCCGCAGGGGGTCTTCAACGTGGTGCCCGGCGATGGTCCCACAATGGCGCGCGTCATGTTTGATGATCCGCGCGTAAAGCTGATCACCTTCACCGGTTCCACAGCCGTAGGACGCATTATCGCCACGGAATGCGCCAGGCGCGGCAAGCGCGTCGTTCTGGAAATGGGCGGCAAGAGTCCGGTCATCGTTCTGAAAGATGCGGACATCGACTACGCCGTGAATACCGCCTGCTTCGGCATCTTCATTCACCAGGGGCAGATTTGCATGGCCGGATCGCGCATCATTGTGGAAGCCCCGGTCTACGAGGACTTCCTGAAACAATTCGCCGCCAAGGCGCAGACCATGAAGGTGGGCGACCCTCGCGATCCGCACACGGTGATCGGTCCGCTGATCCGCAGCTCGCAATGCCCGATGATCGACGGCAAAGTGAAAGCCGCGGTAGCCGCGGGAGCGCGATTGCTGACCGGCGGCAAATACGAAGGAAATTTCTATCATCCGACGGTCCTGGCCGATGTGACTCCCGAAATGGCCGTCTTCCGTGACGAGCTTTTCGGCCCGGTCGCGGCCGTGTGCAAAGCAAAAGATGCCGACGACGCCTTGAAACTTGCCAATACTTCGTCCTACGGATTATCTTCCGCGGTCATGACCAATGATTTGCAGTTAGCCATGCGCTTCGCCATGGAACTTGAAGCGGGAATGGTACACATCAATGGCCCAACGATTCACGACGAAGCCACCGTACCCTTCGGCGGTGTCAAAGATTCTGGAAGCGGCCGCGAGGGCGGCCGCTGGTCCATCGACGAAATGACCGAAGTAAAGTGGGTGACCGTCCAGACAGGCCGTCACCCTTACCCGTTTTAAAAGATGTTGCCGATGCTCTTGTAGGGGACGCCCGAATTGCGGGCGGGCACTTTGCTACTTCAGCGACAGCCACGTAAATTTCGGAGGCATGCTATGGCTGTACTTGTCTCGCCGAAACCCGGGCCGCACGAAAAAAATGTTCGCCCCACCGCCCTGCTCACTGCGCTGCGGGTCGCGCTCCTGCCCAGCACGCGCATCGAAGCGCTCACCGGCGATCCCAACTTCATGACCTCGCTGGCCCGCGGCCTCTCCGTGATCCAATGCTTTTCCCACGCCACATCTTTTCTTACCGTGTCGCAGATCAGTCAGGCCACCGGCTTTTCACGAGCGTCCGTGCGCCGCTGTCTGTACACCTTGAGCAAGCTGGGCCTGGCCAATTCCGAAGACGGCACCCACTTCACGCTTCTTCCGCGAGTGCTCACTCTGGGCCATTCCTATATTTTCTCCATGCCATTGTCCAAAGTGGCGCAACCTGTCCTGGATCGCCTGAGCCAGTCCCTGCGTGAATCCTGTTCCATCGCCATGCTCGATGGCACCGACGTGATCCACGTCGCCCATGCCAACATTTCGCGAGTCCTTGCCGTGGACCTCTCCATGGGCAGCCGCCTGCCTGCAATTTACACGTCCATGGGCCGCGTGTTGCTGGCGCACCTTCCGGCGAAAACTTTGGACGCACATCTTGAGCACGCCGAATTCGTCCCTCACACCAAACATTCCATCACGGACATAAAAGGTCTGCGCCACGCTCTTCAACTCGTCCGGCACGATGGCTTTGCGTTGGTGGATCAGGAACTGGAAATGGGACTGTGCGCTCTGGCCGTTCCCCTTCGCAATTCGGGCGGCAGAGTAATCGCGGCATTGAATGTAGGAGCGCCCGTGCAGCGCGTCTCCGCGCACGACTTTGTAACTAAATTCGTTCCGCATCTCCAGATCGCGGCCCAGGAACTCTCGATGCTCTTGAAGTAAGTAGCACAGGCTTCAGCCTGCGGCCTTTAGTCATTGAAAGGTCGAACTACAAGAGCTTGACGCCAATGCCACTCGGAGGATCTGAATGAGCAGTAAAAAACCCGTAATCCTCTACGGCGCCAGCGGATTCTCCGGCCGCCTGGTAGCCGAATTCCTGCGCGAATACAACGTCCCCTTCATCGCCGCCGGCCGCGACCGCGCCAGAATTGAATCCGTAATGAATCACGTCCCCGGCATTGAGACCGCGGATTACGAGATCGCAGAAACATCGGGATCGACGGACGACCTCGCAAAACTTTTTTCCGGCGCCCAGGTAGTCTGCAACACGGTGGGCCCGTTCCTCTACCACGGCCCGCGCGTCATCGAAGCCTCTCTCAAAACAGGCTGCCACTACATGGACATCGGAGGCGAGCAGGCCTGGCATCGCGAAGTCGAAGCAAACTGGAGCGAAAAGTTTGCGCGCCAGGGACTCCTCGCCGCGCCTGGTATGGCCTACATGTCCGCGGCCAGCGACATCGCCGTGCATCTCTGCCTTGAGACCGGAGGGATCGACACGGTAGACATTCTCTCCATGTTCAACGGCATTCCCACATTCGGTTCCACGCAAACAATTTTCGCAGCCATCCCCACGGACGCCTTCTACCTGGAACAGAACAAATACAAACCGTGGCCCCGCGCCGTAGCCCACGAAGTCGCGGTGCCCGCGCTGATCCAAACGCAACTCGCCCTCCCCTGGGGCGGTTTCCCGCATCCGGTGTGGTACAAGCATCATGCGCAACTGGCCAACGTCCGCACGCTCGGCGGCTTGCTGAACCGCCAAATCATGGAAACCGTTTTCGCCACGGAAAAACACTTCGAGGAAAATATCCGCCCCTTGCCGAAACCGGAGCAGGAGAAAAAATTGGCGGAGATGGCCAACTCCGTTCAAGGCGGCACGTCCCCTCGCGAAAATACCAGGGAACATCGGACCATCGATGTGGTCTACGCGAGGGGCACGACAGCCTTCGCGCAGTGCATCATGTTCGGCACCTGCTGCTACCGCCAGACGGGCTTGATGCAAGCCCACGCAGCACACAGCCTGATCCATACGCCGCCGCGCAAAACGGGATACGCCTCCCCCTGCGCCGCATTCGGTCACCGCGAACTGCTGAAGGCCCTGGAAAGCTACGGCCTCTCAAGAGCCCGCGTGACATCGTGATTTTAAGTAGCACTGGCTTCACAGGCTGCGGAAAAAATGTCTTGTTCAGTCATTCTGAGCGAAGCGAAGAATCTCTCTTCGATTTAAGTATAAGAAAACAAAGAATAAGAGATTCTTCCGCAGCCTGTTCGGCCTGTGGTGTTGACTTTAGTCGCTCTGCAAAAAACACCCAGCCTGAAACCCGTGCTACACGGAGGATCGCCATCGTAACCACGCTAAGAGTCCCGAAAACTGGTGGAATCCCGACCACCAAAGTAATCGTGGTGAAATGGCTCAAGCGAAAGGGCCAAAAGGTCCGCCAAGGCGAGCCAATTGTGGAATTGCAGACCGACAAAGTAAATTACGAACTGGATTCGCCGGCAGATGGCGTCCTTCTGGAAATTACTGCGAAAGAAGATTCGGAAGTTCCGGTGGGAGATGTTCTTGGGCACATCGGCCAACCAGGAGAAGCAGTACCAAAGACCTGAATGAGGAGGCAAATCACGGATGCGCAAGAGAAAACAGGAAAAATTAAGCAAAGACCGCCTGATCTGGATGTACACGCAAATGCTGCGCATCCGCGAATTCGAAGAGCGCATCAAGCGCACATTCGTTGAGCACCCCGGCGTAATTCGCGGCCACACACATCTGGCCGACGGCGCCGAAGCCTCGATCGTCGGAGCCCTCGCGACCCGCGAAAAAAATGACCTGGCCATGCCCAGCTACCGTTGCCACGGATATCCCATCGTCCTCGGCACGTCCTTGAACAAAATGATGGCGGAAATCTACGGCCGCAAAGACGGCCTGTGTGGTGGCTTCGGCGGCTCGATGCACCTCTGCGACCCTGAACACAATTTTCCCGGTACGTCAGGAATCATCGGACAGGCGATCGCTCACGCCACCGGCGCAGCGCTGGCCGCCCAAGTAAAAAAGACTGGCCAGGTCATCTACTGCTTCTTCGGCGACGGCGCCAGCAAGCAAGGCGCATTCTACGAATCGCTGAACATGGCCGCCGTCTGGAAACTCCCAATCGTCTACATTCTCGAGAACAACCAATACCAGGTTTACACCCACGTCAGCCTTGAGGACGCCAATGCCGTAGCGGGCGATCCGCTATCGCAGAAGGCCGGAGCCTTCAGCATTCCCGGCGTCACGGTCGATGGCACGGACGTACTCAAAGTCTATGAAGTCGTCGGAAAAGCGGTGAAGCGCGCGCGCGCCGGCCAGGGCCCCAGTCTCATCGAATCAAAATTTTACCGCTTCAGCGCCCACGGCAATGCGATCACCGTACCTCCGGTGCCCACGCAATTTCCGGAACACGAAGCCATCGAAACGTACGGCAGAAAATCTGAGTACGCAGCGGCACGTGCCCGCGATCCAATCCTGCTCTTCCGAAAAAAACTAAAGAGCAAGAAAATCTTCTCCGAGCAGGCCGCCAAACAAATCGAGGAGTCCGTGCGCACCGAATTGGAAGCAACCGTCCAATTCGCACTCGCCAGTCCCTTCCCAAAACCGGAAGAAGCCACCAAACACGTCTACGCATAGAAATTTGCAAAGGGAGAGCCCATGCCCCGCGAAATGATGTACGCCGAAGCAATGGCCACGGCTATTACCGAAGAAATGACCCGCGACTCCGACGTCATTTTCTACGGCCAGAATCTAGGCATGACCGACCGCGATCCCCTGGTGCGAAAGTTTGGAAAAAACCGAGTGCGCATCACGCCCATCTCCGAAACCGCGGAAATGGGCATCGCGGTAGGCGCGGCCATGAGCGGCCTCCGCCCGGTAGTCGAATTGTGGATGAGCGAATTTATGCTGGTTGCCATGGGCCAACTGTTGAATGAAGCCCCGCGTCTGCGCTACATGTCCGGTGGACAAGTAAAAGTGCCGCTGGTCTTCAAAGCGGGCTACGGTTTTTCGGCGGGCTGGGCCGGCCAACATTCCAATTGCATTTACCACACCATGATGGGCATCCCCGGCCTGAAAGTCGCGCTGCCTTCCTCCCCCGCGGACGCCAAAGGGCTGATGACGTCCGCCATCCGCGACAACAACCCGGTGATGTATCTGCATCACTACATGCTCATGCTGGACAAAGGTCCCGTGCCCGAAGGCGAGCACGTAGTCCCGTTCGGAGTAGCGGAAATAAAACGCGCTGGAACCGACGTCACGATCGTCGCCACCGGCTGGATGGTCTCAAAGTCCCTGGCCGCCGCGCAAATACTGGCGAAAGAAGGCATCAGCTCAGAGGTCATCGATCCGCGAACCATCGCCCCGCTTGATATCGAAACGATTGTCCAGTCCGTAAAAAAAACCGGCCACTTGGTCCTGGTCGACCAGGCCCCGCGCCACGCCTCAGTCGCCGCAATCATCGCCGGAGAAGTCGCCGAACACGGCTTCCACTACCTGAAGGCCCCGGCAAAAATGGTGACAGCCATGGACACTTCCGTCCCTTACAGCGAGCCCCTGGAAAAATACATCCTGCCCAACGAGGAAAAAATAATCAAAGCCGTAAAATCAGTACTAGAAAAAGAGCAGGTGAAGTAGGACTTCAAGCTGTCATTCCGAGCAAATCGAGGAATGCTCCATAATGCGGCCGATTGGGGCTACAAAGCCCAGTGGCTATCTTCTCGGCTCATACCGCATCGCCACCGCCCCCGAGCCGAACTCCAGCCGGCTCACGAGCCTCAAGTCGACATGCTTCGACAGCCCCGCGAACAACGTCGGCCCATGGCCCGCTAGCCTGGGGTGCACCACGAACTCGTACTCATCGATCAATCCCAGCTCCGCCAACGCCAGCGGGAGCTTCACGCCCCCCGTGAAGAGTCCCTTACCAGACACCCTCTTGAGCTGCTGAACGGCCGTCCCTAGATCCCCGCGCATGAGCTCCGCGTTCCAATCGACCCGATCCAAGGTGCTCGACACGACGTACTTCTTTGCCGCGTCGATCGTCCGGGCGAAGGGTTGCGTCCAATCAGGCCTCGCTCCCGTCCACACCGACGACCGCCAGGCTGCCTCCATCATTTCGTAAGTAACCCGGCCAAAGAGGAGGGCATCGGCCTTGTCGAGGTTCTCGACCGCGTGACGATGCAAGTCTTCGTCCGGTGGTATCACACGATGATCGCAGCACCCGTCCAATGTGACGTTGATGGAATACCGAAGGGGTTGCATGACGCGAGAGTACCGCCGTAGCGGTAAACCAGCAAGGCTAGCCCGCTTCAGGGCTATGAACCATCTACGTAACGCATGACGGCGTTGCCCGCCCCTAAGACAGTCTCCCGGCAGATATCCTCGCCGAGGCGCGCCAGCAGCGGCGGAAGTGCTTCGATGTCGGCGAGCGAGGTGCGGAAGTTCACGACGCAGGCTCGCAGCCCGAATTTTCCATTGACAACGGCGTTGGACAGAAATGCTTGACCACTTTTCTCAACACGAGTCAGCAGCGCCTGGTTGATTTCATCGATGCGCTTCTCGACGGCGGGTGAACCAATATGCGGCTTCAGCTCCGACGGTACATATCTGAACGTCGTGATGCTTAAGTGCTGCGTGAAAGCCTCGAACTCAGAGCGACTGCGAATGAGCGCATCGAGATGCTGCGACAACCGCATGTCGTCAGCGATCATGCCTATCGCACCGGAGCGGCCAACCTGCCGAAGCGCAAGCCACACCTTGAGAGCGCGGAAACCCCGCGAATTCTGAGGCCCTTGATCGAAATAGTTGATGGCCGTTTCGTCAAAGTGATAGTAGGCCGGATGATACGAAACTGACATATTTCATTTCCTGAGATTTTTTAGATCTTGGTCGACCAGCGAATCGCTATTTCCGCTGCGTCGACGAAATTATTATGCGGCAGCCAACTTTGTGGATGATTCACCCGCCGCAGACTCCGTTCGATTTGTTGCTGCAGAATGAATCTTCGGGTCGAAGGCATCGAAGAACGCACGCCCGATAGCGAACAGCCCAGTGCGCGGGATCCAAAAATCGCCCAGTCTGGGCTGCTCCCGCAGCGGCTGAACCGCACCAGGGTTGCGCCCGTCGATGATGGCCTTGGCGCTGGGCACTGTCCAAGTCAACAAAGGGTTTGCGATGAATCTTTGGCCGTTCGGCGCCTGGCCTGTCAACCGCAGCTTACCCGCCGCCAAAGCAACGCCCGCGACAGGCGCCATTGCGGCCAGTACAGTTGAGTTCTTCCAAAGCGTGTCGGGCATCAAGCTTCCCATCAGGTTCATCGCATGAGTAGCGAGCGTGGAACTGAGATCCATCTGCCACTCAATCCGGCCCGGCACAACGATGCGCAGGCGTCGTGGACCGTTCCACTGGGTCTCGATCGGCAGCACAGTGATGTCTGCAAGCGCTTTGCCGAAGAAGCGCGCACAGCCTTGCCGAGGCGGAACATCTTGATAGAAATGCCAATCGCCGTCCGGATCGCGATGCCAGACAGCGGTGTAGGCCGGACCGAACGATGAAGCCAGGACGTGCCGGCTGCAGAGGATATCGCCTGAGGCGAACGGGCACGACTCAATGCCGTACACCGAAAGGATGTCGCCATCGCCCTTCGGCAATTGGGGGTTCTTTTCCAAGCGTTGAATTAGATCACGTGGCTCGTTCATTGGACCTCCTCCATAAAGGGCTGAAACTTCATTCAGGATCGAACTCCGATCACTTCCAGATATTCTGCGAAGACAGTGGTGGAACCCTGGCCCGCTCGATTCTGAGAAGACCACAATGCTTCAAGTTCCTGGCGAAGATTCTCACCACTGGCGGGATCGAGGGAAGCAAACGCCAAATTGGTCGGCCCATAGTAGAGACGGAAAAACTCGACTACCTCCGCGGGAGGAAACGGATAGCTGAATGTGTAATGGCGCCGGACCAGGGATAAGTCCGAGAGCCCTGCGCCCAGCCTTTCACGGACTGTAGCCTCGTCACCCCACAGCACCGGCGCGGGCATCCCGGAAGGCGCAATGAATTTCGAGACCGCCTTGAACATTTGGCCGATGAATCCCTGTGGGGTCCAATTGACCATGGCAATGGTTCCACCCGGGCTGCACACGCGCAGCAATTCCTGGGCTACAAGATCCGGCCGAGGCGCGAACATTGCTCCGACCAGGCTCGCTACGATGTCGAAACTTGCGTCCTCAAAAGGAAGGGCCTCGGCATCGGCTTCCTCGAAGCGAGCGGACAGATTTTCAGCCTGCGCCCGTTCCTGCGCGCGCTGCACCAGATTGCGGGCAATGTCCACGCCAGTAACCTTCAGGCCGTCCCGCGCGGCAATCAGAGCGAGTTGCCCCGAACCGCAGGCGACGTCCAGAAAATTGGCTCCCGGAGCGGCGTCCAGGCGCTCGTAGAAATCCCGCGCACCGTTTTCCATGTAACGGGAGAATCGATCGTAATCGCCCGCCATCCATGTTTTTTTGAGGCGGGATTTCAAATTCACAAATTCGGGTGAGATCGCAGTAGCTTGCATGGTTTGCTCTCCTTTTTCCGACTCACAGACGATCCGGAATAGGTCGCTGTGTTGTTTCGTCGAGGTCACTATGCGGCAAGATGCTGCGGGGATACTTATCCGAGCGTCTCAATCTCTTGCTCGGACGCGAGCAGGGGTGTTGTTTGGTGTTGTTTCATTGACCCGGCGTCCAGACTAGTTTGCCGAAACGCAACCGCCGCAGCCCGGAGCGAGCGTGGATGTCTATTCGGAAGTCCTGAAGACCGTCAAACTCGATGGAGCGTTTTTTACGGCGGCGAGTTCTCAGCACCCTGGTGTGTTCGGTCGTTAAATTCGTAGAACCGCCCGTGCCAAAACCGTGGCAGCGAAACGTCGCCGCTCTGCAGATGGCCGCGACCATAATGCTGAATGAGCTTACTGGCCATGACACACCAGAGAAACCAAAACCCCGACCCTCTAAAAGCGAGAGGGCCGGCCACCCAGAAAAGCCAAACCAGTCAATCAGCGTTGAGATACTGGAGTGGTATTATCCAATTGTAAGGACGCGTCAATAGAAAAAACACGAAAGGGTGTGCCACCCGCCTATCTCTTTTGATCGAGTTGATTCCGAAACACGCAAGTATGCTGCCCCCTTGTAACCAATGCGGAACTGTATATGACGGCGATCGGTGTCCAGCGTGTGGCGCTCGTATCGACCGCATTAAAAGGGCCTCCTACCTATATTTCGGAGGCTTGGCTGTGGGATTTTGTGGAATGCTTTTGGCTAGCGTCATATATCCACCGCTCTACGAACATTCGTTGGACCCTTATCTCTTAACCATCGTCGTAGCTATCCCAAGCGTCGTCATGATCGTGCTCGCCGTGTCGGATCAAATGGAACGTTTCGCAATTCTTGCTGGGTTAGTGTTTGTATTGGCTGGAGCTGTTCTTCCCTCGCGAGCAGCTTTCTACTTTTTAAACGGAGCCTTGGATAGGAGTCCTCCTGTCGAAATCCATACTCTTGTGTCCAATGGTTACATCAATAATGGGGAGGACGGTCGTTCCTACGTTCTCGTGGTCAACGTCCTGTGGAACGAAAGGCAAATTGAAGAACACCTCGGCGCGAGCCGTGATACATATTCCTTTGCGGAGACCGGCGATTCTCTGCGCTTAACAGTATATCCCGGTGCATTCAACGAGCCGTGGTACGGTCAGGCCGTCCTGTCGAATGGCCATCGTGAAATCAGATTCAAGCCCCGATAAGTCGTGCCGGCTCAACCGGTCGATGCAACACCATCTGCTATAAGTCATTTCTTTAAAGGTGGTGTTTATGACATTTAGGAGGCGGTTCAAGCTTTCTGAGCAGCAGCGGAATGACATGTGG
>Ga0157378_10006384_pt1 | contig 10306 bp, 8 predicted proteins | sample M65metaG_FD_115309 | JGI IMG/M metagenome (GOLD analysis project Ga0157378, IMG submission 115309) | Miscanthus rhizosphere microbial communities from Kellogg Biological Station, Michigan, USA - M6-5 metaG | ecosystem: Host-associated > Plants > Roots > Rhizosphere > Soil | place: USA: Michigan...
GCGCGGACGAAGTCGGCGAGGGCCGCCGCGAGATGGTCGAAGACGAGCCGGATGCGGCGTGTGGCGCGCGCATCGCGATGCATGACAAGCCACATGTCGATGCCGAGGTGGAACTGACGCTCGAGCACGCGCACCAGGTCGGGATCGCTCTCGGCGATCCTGACGTGACAACCGGCAATCCCGACCCCCGCGCGTAGCGCCGCCAATTGCGTCGGGCCGCTGTCGCAGCGGAAGCCGAAGTTCTCGCGGGTGATGCGCATCGTCTGACCGCGCGCGGTGCGGAATGCCGAAGGATCGGAATCGAAGCCGATCATGCGGTGACGCGCCAGGTCCTCCGGGGCATTCGGCAGTCCGAACCGGTCGACGTAGCGGCGATGCGCGTAGAGCCCAATGCGCAGCGCGCCCATCCGGCGCGCGACGAGCGCCTGCTGCGTGGGCCGCGTCATGCGCACCGCGACGTCGGCGTCGCGACGCAGCAGGTCCTCGTTGCGGTTCGACAGGGCGAGCTCGAGCGCGATGCCCGGATGTCGCCAGCCGAACGAGGCCAGCAGCGGTGGCAGCACTTCGTGCCCCATCACCTCGCTCGCCGTGACGCGCACCGTGCCGCCTTCGCTGCGCGCCTCGTCGGACGCAGCACGCAGCAGCGCGGCCGCGGCGGCCGCCATCGCTTCGGCGTGCGGGACGATCTCGCGTGCCGCGGCCGTTGCAACGAGGCCGCGTTGCGAGCGGGTGAACAGGCGGCGCCCGAGCTTCGCTTCGAGGGACTCGATCTGCCGCCCCACCGTCGGCTGCGCGATATCGAGCTGGCGCGCCGCCGCGGAGAAGCTGCCCTCGCGCACGACGGCGAGGAAGGTGCGGTACAACTCCCAGCCGGGCGGTTCGGGCGCCATGCATAAACGTATAGCAGATCGGCACGATTATGCAATTCCATTGACCTGCCGCCGGTCGCACACTGCGTACCGTCATCCACTCGCCGAAGGAAGAACCGATGGAGGCGAACGCCGCCACCCCCCTCACCGCCACCGCGCGCCACGTCGACGAGACCTCGAGACTGATCGACGTCGGTGGTCGCCGCCTCGCATTCGCGAGCCGGGGCGAGGGCGCGCCCGTCGTCGTGCTGGAGACCGGCCTGGGCGCCGAAAGCCGCGACTGGGCGGCGGTATCGCGCGGCGTGGCGCGGTTCACTCGCGTGATCCGCTACGACCGTGCGGGCCGGGGCGACAGCGACCCCGCCCCCGCGCCGCGCGACGCACGTGATCTCGTGGACGACCTGCATGCGTTGCTGGGGCGGGCCGAAATTCGGGGCCCCTGCGTGATGGTGGGGCATTCGCTCGGCGGGCTGATCGCGCGCTGCTACGCCGATCGCCACGGCCACAACGTCGCGGGACTGGTGCTCGTCGACGGCATGCACGAGGATCAGTTCGATGTCTTCGCCCCGCACTACCCGCCTGAAGCCCCCGGTGAGCCGGCGCCGGTGAGAGCGATGCGCAAGATGTGGACAGGCGGGTGGCGCGATCCGGCGTCGACCGTCGAGCGCCTCGACCTCGTCGCGTCGACCGCCTGGGCGCGGCGGATCACGGGCTTTGGTGATCTTCCGCTACACGTGCTCAGCGCCGGGACGTTTCTGACGCTGCCGATCGAGCCGCCCGGGGTGCGCGCCGACCTCCAGCGGCGCTGGGACGCGCTGCAGAGGAGCTTCCTGAGACTGTCGTCGAGCGCGACGCGCACGGTGATCGAAACAAGCGGTCACTTCATGCAGCGCGATGTGCCCGACGCGATCGTCGGCGCGATTCGAGACATGGTCACGATGTTGCGGGAGAAGCGCTCACCGTGAGCGGCGACCCGGTGGCGTACGCAAATGCGCCGTCGAGCTACGCCACGGGTGCGCTTCAGGTGGCGACGAGCTTGCGGTGCGCCTGCACGCTCATCAGCACGCCGAGGCCGATGAACAGCGACACCATCGCGGTGCCGCCGTAGGACACGAGCGGCAGCGGAACGCCGACGACGGGCAGAAGACCGCTGACCATGCCCATGTTGACGAATGCGTAGGTGAAGAACATCAGCGTGATCGCGCCGGCCAGCAAGCGCGAGAACAGCGTCGAGGCGTTCGCCGTGATCATCATGCCCCGCGCGATCAGCAGCAGGTACAGGATCAGTAGCAACGTGTTGCCGATCAGGCCGAACTCCTCGCCGAACACGGCGAAGATGAAGTCGGTGTGGCGCTCGGGCAGGAAGTCGAGGTGCGTCTGCGTGCCGTTGAGCCAGCCCTTGCCCACCACGCCGCCGGACCCGAGCGCGATCGACGCCTGCGACGAGTGGTAGCCCGCGCCGAGCGGGTCGCGCGCCGGATCGAGGAACGTGAGGATGCGCTCGCGCTGGTAGTCGTGCAGGTGCTGCCACACGAACGGGCCGGCGGCCGCGCCCACGGCGGCCAGTCCCACCATGATCTTCCACGACAGGCCGGCGAGGTACAGCACGTAGAAGCCGGATGCGGCGATCAGCAGCGACGTGCCGAGATCGGGCTGCCGCTTGATCAGGTACACGGGGACGACGATCAGCACCGCGGCGAGCACGAAGTCCTTCCAGCCGATGCGTCCCTCGAACTTCTGGAAATACCACGCGAGCATCATCGGCAGCGCGATCTTCATGAGTTCGGACGGCTGGAAGCGGGCGAAGCCGAAGTTGAGCCAGCGGCGCGAGCCGTTGACGACGACGCCGAACATCGCGACGCCGACCAGCATCAGCACGCCGACTACGTACAGGGGCACCGCCGCGCGCGCGAGCGTCTGCGGCGGGATGTTCGCGAACAGCCACATCAGCGCGATCGCGAAGCCGAAGCTCGCGAGCTGGCCCGTGATCCTGGGAATGCTCTGGTCCGACGCCGAGAACAGCGTCACGATGCCGACGCCGACGATGGCGATGGCGCACACGAACAGCATCGTGTCGATGCGGCGCGCCAGCGCTTCCCACACCCGGCTTGCGATCGCGAGCATCGTCTATCGGCGCCGGGCCGCCCCAAGCCGACGATCGCGCCCCGTCCGGGGGCAGCCAGCGAAGCGCGCGTGGAGGTCGTTCATCGTCAGTCGCTCTCGTCGTCGCCCGGACGCTCCTGCACGACCGGCGCGGCGCCCGCGGCCTTGTCGCCCAGCAGGTGGCGATCGATGACCCGCCGCGCGATCGGCGCCGCCGCCTGCGCACCGAAGCCGCCGTTCTCGACCAGCACGGCGAGCGCGATCGTCGGCTTGTCAGCCGGCGCGTACGCGATGAACCAGGCGTGGTCGCGCAGCCGCTCGTCGACCTTGTGCTCCGTATATTTCTCGCCCTTGAGCGAGAACACCTGCGCGGTGCCCGTCTTGCCGCCGCTCACGTAGCCGGCGTTGCGAAACGCCGCCGCGCTCGTGCCCTCCTTGTTGACGCCGACGAGGGCGTTCTTGATCACCGCGAGGAACTCCGGCCGCAGCTGCAGGTTCACGGCGGAGTCGCGCGCGATTTCGCGCACTTCGCTGGTCTTGACGTTCTGCACCGACTTGACGAGGTGGGGTGTGAACGCGACGCCGTCGTTGGCCACGGTGGCGATCGCGTGCGCGAGCTGGATGGGCGTGAAAGCGTTGTAGCCCTGGCCGATCCCCGCCGAGATCGAGTCGCCGAGATACCACTTGCGGTGCTCGTCGCGATAGTTCTTGCCGGCGAAGCGCTGGCGCTTCCACTCGCGCGACGGCAGCACGCCGGTGAGCTCGCCCTCGATGTCGATGCCCGTCTTGCGGCCGAAGCCCAGGTTGCCGAGGAAGCGCGCGGTGTCGTCGATGTCCGTCTCGTTCGCGAGCATGTAGTAGTACGTGTCGCACGAGACGACGATCGACTTGTACATGTCGACGCTGCCGTGCCCGCCCGGCTTGTCGTCGCGGAAGCGATGCGCCTGCCCGGGGATCTGGAAGAAGCCGGGGTCGAAGATCGTCTGCGTCGGCGTGCGCTTGCCCGAGTGCAGCGCCGAGAGCGCGAGGAACGGCTTGATCGTCGAGCCGGGCGGATAGGCGCCGCGCAGCGGCCGGTTAAGCAGTGGCTTGTCCGGCGACTCGTTCAGCTCCTGCCAGTTGGCGGGATCGATGCCGTCGACGAACAGGTTGGGATCGAAGCCGGGCTTGGAGACGAACGCGAGGACGTCGCCGTTGCGCGGGTCGATCGCGACGAGCCCGCCGCGGCGGTCGCCGAACGCGGCTTCCGCGGTCTTCTGCAGCTCGATGTCGATCGAGAGCGTGAGGTTGCTGCCGGAGACCGGCGGCGTGCGCGACAACGTGCGCACCGCGCGGCCGTTGGCGTCGACTTCGACCTCCTCCCAGCCGGTCGTGCCGTGCAGCTCGCGCTCGTACGACAGCTCGATCCCGACCTTGCCGATGTAGTCGCTGCCCTTGTAGTTGGCCGCCTCGTCCCAGTCGGCGATCCGCTCGACGTCCTTGTCGTTGATGCGGCCGATGTAGCCGACGAGATGCGACGCGAGCTCGCCGAACGGGTACTGGCGGAACAGCCGCGCCTTGATCTCCACGCCGGGGAAGCGAAAGCGCTGCACCGCGAAGCGCGCGACTTCCTCGTCGGTGAGCCGCGTGCGGATCGGCAGGCTCTCGAAGTTCTTCGACTCCTCGAGCAGCTTGCGAAAGCGCTTGCGGTCGCGCGGCGTGACCTCGACGACGTCCGCGAGCGCGTCGATCGTCGCGTCGAGGCTCTTCACCTTCGCCGGCATGATCTCGAGCGTGTAGCCGGAGAAGCTCTGCGCCATCACGACGCCGTTGCGGTCGGTGACGACCCCGCGGTTCGGCACGATCGGCACGATCGCGATGCGGTTGGTCTCGGCGAGCGTCTGGTAGTGGTCGTGCTGGACGACCTGCAGGTAGAAGAAGCGCGCGAACAGGCCGGCGAACGCGGCGAGCGCGAGAACGCCGGCGATCGCGAGGCGGCGCCGAAAGCGGAACCGGTCGCGCTCGGCGCCGCTGGCGCCGCCGCTGCCGAGCCCGCCGCTGCCGTAGCCGTTGCGCCGGGTGAAGAGGAGTCGCCGTGCCATCGCGTTGTCCCGCCTAGCGCTCGCCGCGCGAGCGCATCGGCCGCTGCGGCCACTGCAGGAGGATGGACAGCGGCGGCCACAGGAGCGCGCCGACGATCGGCGACATCAGGTACGTCCAGCGGGGCACCGGCGCGCCGCCGACGACGCGCACGAGCAGCACGAGCGCCGCGCAGATTGCGAGCAGCGCCGCCACCTGCACCGCCTGCTGCCATAGCGGAAAGCGCAGCACGCGGCGGCGGAAGTAGTCGGCGGCGAATGCGAGCACCGCGTACGCGAGCGCATGCTGGCCGAAGACCGTCGCCTCGGCGACGTCCATCACGAGCCCGACGACCCACGACGTGCCCACACCCACATAACGCGGCTCCTGGATGCACCAGTACAGCAGCACGATCGCCAGGAAGTCCGGTCGCATGAGCGAGACCGAAGGCGTGGACGGCACAACGTTCGCGACGAGGCCCAGGAACAGCGTGAGCGCGATGAAGCCCGGATGCACCGGGCGCAGGATCTCGTCGGACGACGCCGGCGTGAGTCCCGACACGCTGGGCATCATCCTCATCCGCGCCGCCCCTTGCGTCCGCCCTTCTTCGCGGCCTCCGCCTCCGCCGGCTCCTCGGGTCGCGGCGCCCGCGCCGCTTCACGGCCGAGCACGAGCATGTAGCGGCTGCGGTCGAATCCCGCCAGGGGGCGGCACGCGATGCGCGCGAACATCTGGCCCGTCTCGCGGTCGACGCTCACGACTTCCGCGACGGCGAGGCCCACCGGATACGTGCCGTCGATGCCCGACGTGACGAGGCGGTCGCCGACGCGCAGGTCGGCGGTGGGCGCGGTGAAGCGCAGCTCCGGCGCGCGGCCCGTGCCATTGCCGAACATCACGCTGCGCACGCCGCTGCGCTCGACCTTCACGGGCACGGCGTGATCGCGGTCGGTCACGAGCGTCACCTCGGCCATCGCCGGGAACACGCGCGTCACCTGTCCGACGACGCCGAGGTCGTCGACGACGGCGTCGCCCGGCTTCACGCCGCCGTCGCCGCCCTTGTTGACGAAGACCTTCTGACTGAACGGGTCGCGTCCCGTATACAGCACTTCGACGGCGATCGCGGCGCCCGCGTAGCGCTGCTGCACGTCGAGCAGCGCCTTGAGGCGCGCATTCTCCTCGCCGAGCTCCGCGAAGCCCTGCACGGCCGGCGCCTGCGCGACGAGCTCCTGCTGGAGCCTCGCGTTGTCGTCGGCGAGCTCGCGCTTCGACCCGAAGTAATCGGCGACGTACGAGAACGCCTCGCCGGGAAGCTGCACGGCGCGTTGCAGCGGATACAGCACGACCGCCACGACCTGCCGGATGCCTTCGAGGTAGCGGAAGCGCGTGTCCGCGAACATCAGCGCGAGCGCGAGCAACCCGAGAAACGCGAGCCGCGACGCGGGCGAAGGGCCGCGATTGAAGAAGTCGGGCGGATCGACGGGAATGTGGCGCATGTCAGCGATGCGCGGTCGCGCGCGCCAGGGGCGTCGCGCGGCACGCCCTCTCCTTCGCGTTGCGCAGGATGACTGGAAGGAGGCGTTGCATGCGCCTTCGCCGACGGTGTTCTAGTCGCTGGTGAAGATGGTCTGCAGCTTTTCCATGTTCTCGAGCGCCTTGCCGCAGCCGCGCACGACGCACGTCAGCGGATCGTCGGCGACGATCACCGGCAGACCGGTCTCCTCCATCAGCAGGCGGTCGACGTCGCGCAGCAGCGCACCGCCGCCCGTCAGCACCATCCCCCGTTCCGCGATGTCGGCGCCCAGCTCCGGCGGCGTGCGCTCGAGCGCACTTTTCACCGACGACACGATGCTGTTGAGCGGATCCGTCAGCGCTTCGAGGATCTCGTTCGACGACACCGTGAAGCTGCGCGGGATGCCTTCCGCGAGGTTGCGGCCCTTCACTTCCATTTCCTTCACTTCCGAGCCCGGAAACGCGGAGCCGATCGTCTTCTTGATGAGCTCCGCGGTGGTCTCGCCGATCAGCATGCCGTAGTTGCGGCGGATGTAGTTGACGATCGCCTCGTCGAACTTGTCGCCGCCCACGCGCACGCTGCCCGAGTACACCATGCCGCCCAGCGAGATGACGCCGACTTCCGTCGTACCGCCGCCGATGTCGACGACCATCGAGCCCGTCGCGTCGCCCACCGGAAGATCGGCGCCGATCGCCGCGGCCATCGGCTCCTCGATCAGGTACACCTTCGAGGCGCCCGCGCCGAGCGCCGATTCGCGGATCGCGCGGCGCTCGACCTGGGTGGAGCCGCAGGGCACGCAGATGATGATTCGCGGGCTCGGCGAGAAAAGGCGCGAATCGAGCACCTTCTTGATGAACTGCTTCAGCATCTGCTCGGTGACGGTGAAGTCGGCGATCACGCCGTCCTTCATCGGCCGGATCGCCGTGATGTTGCCGGGCGTTCGCCCGAGCATCTGCTTCGCCGCGAGGCCGACTTCCTGGATCACCTTCTTGCCGTTCGGACCGCCTTCCTGGCGAATCGCGACGACCGACGGCTCGTTCAGGACGATGCCCTTGCCACGAACGTAGATCAGCGTGTTCGCGGTACCGAGGTCGATCGCGAGGTCGCTGGAGAAATAACCCTTGAAAAACTCGAACATGTAGGCAAGTGCCTCGCGCGGTCGCCGCCGCGGCCGTTCTCCGCCGTTCGGAGTAGGCCCGGCCGCTATGAGGAATGCCGGTTATGATAACCTATTGTGCAATGCTTCCGCACTGATTTGATGCGGTTTTATGACGGCTTTCGGGCCCGGCGACCCCGTCCGGGCCTGTGCTTTTGCGGCGACCGCCCGCTGCCGCGCCTGCCGCCCTCCCGCCCATGCCGCTGACACAGGACGACGTTCTCCGCATCGCGCACCTCGCGCGCATCGACCTCGATCCGGCCGAGGTGGCGCCGCTCCACGCGAAGCTCGGCGCGATCTTCGGGATCCTCGATGCGCTCGCCGCGATCGACACCGACGGCGTGGCGCCGATGGCGCACGCGCAGGACGTCGCCCTGCCGCTGCGCGACGACGCGGTCACCGAGGGCGATCGCCGCGACCTGTACCAGCGCGTCGCGCCCGCGGTGCAGGACGGCCTCTACCTCGTCCCGCGCGTCGTCGAATGAGCCACGCGACGCTCGCCGCGCAGGCGCGGGCGCTGGCGGCCCGCGAGGTGTCGAGCGTCGAGCTGACGCGCGCAGCGCTGGCGCGCATCGAGCGGCTGCAGCCGACGCTCAACGCGTTCGTGACGGTGGATGCCGACGGCGCGCTCGCCGCCGCGGGCGAGGCCGACGCGGCGCGCGTCCGCGGCGACGCCGGCGCGCTGACCGGCGTGCCGATTGCGCACAAGGACGTGCTGATGACTGAGGGCCTGCGCACCACGTGCGGCTCGCCCATGCTCGCCGACTTCGTCGCGCCGTACGACGCGCACGTGGTCGCCGCGCTCAAGGCCGCCGGCACCGTGCTCGTCGGCAAGACGAACATGGACGAGTTCGCGATGGGCTCGTCGAACGAGTCGTCGCATTTCGGCCCCGTGAAGAATCCGTGGGACACGACGCGCGTGCCGGGGGGCAGCTCGGGCGGCTCGGCCGCGGCGGTGGCCGCGCGCCTGATCGCCGGCGCCACCGGCACTGACACCGGCGGCTCGATCCGCCAGCCCGCGTCGCTGTCGGGCGTCTGCGGCCTGAAGCCTACCTACGGCGTGTGCTCGCGCTACGGCCTCGTTGCGTTCGCGTCGAGCCTCGACACGCCGGGCGTGTTCGCCGCCACCGCCGAGGATTGCGCGCTCCTGCTGGGCGCGATGGCCGGGCACGACGCGCGCGACTCGACGTCGCTCGACCGCCCGCGCGAGGACTACACGCGCACGCTGCGCGAAGCGCGCGGCGCCAAGCCGCTCGCCGGCCTGCGCATCGGGCTGCCGCGCGAATACGCGGGCGACGGCATCGACGCCGAGGTCACCGCCTGCATCGCGGCTGCAGTCCGCGAGCTCGCGGCACTCGGCGCGCCCACGGTCGACGTCGCGCTGCCGGCGGTGAAGCATTCGGTCGCCGCGTATTACGTGATCGCGCCCGCGGAGGCCTCGTCGAACCTGTCGCGCTTCGATGGCGTGCGCTACGGCCATCGCGCGGCGCGCTACGCCGACCTCGACGACATGTACCGCCGCACGCGCGCCGAAGGCTTCGGCGCCGAGGTGAAGCGCCGCATCCTCGTCGGCACGTACGTGCTGTCGCACGGTTACTACGACGCGTACTACCTGAAGGCGCAGAAGGTGCGCCGGCTGATCGCCGACGATTTCCGCCGCGCGTACGAAGCGTGCGACGTGATCGCAGGGCCCACGGCCCCGACCGCGGCGTTCGCGCTCGGCGCCAAGAGCGACGACCCGGTTCAGATGTACCTGAACGACATCTTCACCATCGCCGCGAATCTGACGGGCGCGCCCGGCCTGTCGATTCCCTGCGGCTTCACGCGCGGCGGGCTGCCGGTGGGGCTGCAGCTGCAGGCGCCGTCCTTCGGCGAGGCCCGCCTCGTCGACGTCGCGCATCGCTTCCAGCAGGCGACCGACTGGCACCGGCGCACGCCGCCCGTGATCGCGTCATGAACGGACGCTGGGAGGTCGTGATCGGGCTCGAGACGCACGCGCAGCTCTCGACGGCGTCGAAGATTTTCTCCGGTGCCTCGACGGCATTCGGCGCGGCGCCGAACACGCAGGCCTCCGCCGTCGACATCGCGCTGCCCGGCGTGCTGCCGGTGCTGAACCGCGGCGCCGTCGAGCGCGCGATCCGCTTCGGCCTCGCCGTCGGCGGCACGATCAACCGCGTGAGCGTCTTCGCGCGCAAGAACTACTTCTATCCGGACCTGCCGAAGGGCTACCAGATCTCGCAATACGATCAACCGTTCTCGGCGAACGGCGAGCTCGAGATCATGACTGCCGAGCGCGACGAAGCCGGTCATCCGGTCGAGTGGCGTCCGAAAAAGATCAGGATCACGCGGCTGCATCTCGAGGAAGACGCGGGCAAGAACGTGCACGAAGGACTGCCGGAGGTCGATCGTTACTCGTACATCGACCTCAACCGCGCGGGTGTGCCGCTAGCCGAGATCGTTACTGAGCCTGATTTCCGTTCGTCGTGGGAAGCGTATGACTATGTCAATCACGTGCGGCGTTCGTTGCAATGGGTTGGTGCGTCTGAAGCCGACATGGAGAAGGGCAATTTGCGTTGTGAAGCGAACGTTTCGGTGCGGCGTGCCGGCGAC
>Ga0157378_10006385_pt1 | contig 10306 bp, 10 predicted proteins | sample M65metaG_FD_115309 | JGI IMG/M metagenome (GOLD analysis project Ga0157378, IMG submission 115309) | Miscanthus rhizosphere microbial communities from Kellogg Biological Station, Michigan, USA - M6-5 metaG | ecosystem: Host-associated > Plants > Roots > Rhizosphere > Soil | place: USA: Michigan...
GAGACGATACTCGGCGAGCCTCGAGATGCCATCTCCGCTTACGCCCCCAGGATCATCCAGATCAAAATCAATCCGGACAAGATCCGCGACGTCATTGGACCAGGCGGCAAAGTCATTCGATCATTGGTTGAAGAGACTGGTGCGAAGATAGATGTTTCTGACGATGGAACCATCTCGATAGCCACAGCGAGCGGAGAGGCCGCTGACGCTGCCGTCAACCGCATTCGGGGACTGACTGCCGAAGCTGAGATAGGTCAAACGTACTTAGGCACGGTTTCACGAATCGTCGACTTTGGCGCGTTTGTCGAAATATTCCCAGGCACGGACGGCCTATTGCACATTTCCGAGATTGCTGACCGTCGCGTCAAGGATGTGCGCGACGAGTTGAAAGAGGGTCAACAGATTCTGGTCAAGTGCATCGGACGCGAGGGCAATAAGATCAAGCTGTCTCGGAAGGCAGTCTTGCGCGACGAAAACCGTAAGGCGGAAGCCGCGAGCCCGAGTGAGAGCGAGGGCTAGACTCCGAAACTTCAGTTCGAATCTTGAAGGAGCCGAGTCATTGACTTGGCTCTTTCTTTTTAACCCTCTCAATTCCGAGCTTCAGATTGTCGTCTGGGATCTGGACGTTTTCCGCGCGACGAATAGCGGATTCCTGCCGGTTTCATAGGCAGTTTTGTCCCGGCCTTCAAATTGCTCTGCCATAATACGGACCCTCAATCTGACCCTGTGCATTGGGCTGCGCGTTCGGAGCAGCTTTTCCTACTAAACAGCGGCGTTCAGTTGATTGTTACGTGAGATCGGCATTTGGAGAACCGTGCCAATTGATCGTCTGTTCAGAGTAACGAACTATCGAAGTGGCTGAGTAAGTCGAGTATTTCAAAAAGAATGAAATCGATCACCCCCCAAATCATGTGTAAGAAAATGATCCGACGAGCCTGGTGCGCTTGCAGGAAAGTGACGGCTATCGGCGGTGTATTTGTCTTAATGTTTCAAACTGTGAACGCAGGTCCCATTCTTATGAACGACGTTGTCCAAAGGGTAAACAACCTTCAGGGGTTGGTTGATCTGCGGGTTCGCAGTCTTTCACAGCAGCAAGATACAAGGGTAAGTGGATCAAAAACGGGACAGGTTGATGGCAGCAGTCAAACGGGTATTACAACGGATTCCCTTCTGAGTTCGGTCAATGTTGACACTCCAAAAATCGGCGTGGACGCCGCTGAAGACGCCATTATAGAAGGTACCGTCTGTGACTGCGGAGAGATCATCTTGCCGGCTGCAGGCTTTCCCAAATGGCCATTGTTGTTCCTGGCGGCCATTCCTTTGATTTTTCTCAAAAATAACGATTGTCAAGACTGTAATCCTATTCCCACTCCCACCTGTCTGAACTGCAGTCCGGCGCCGACTTGTCTGAACTGCGATACGGTCCCCAGCCCCACGCCAACACCAACGATAGAGATAAGGAAAGTAGAAGAAGTGCCGGAGCCGGCATCGCTAATCTTATTTGGCACTGGTCTCCTGGCTTTTGCGGGTGGGTTGCGGCGACGGTATGCGAGAAAGAAGAGCGATGAGTCAACCGAAACGGGGGAGGACGAGAAATGAACTCCACACGTTTTGTCAGCCGAAGCTTTCAATTTGCGTTCGCTGCGCTTTTAGGATTCTCTCTCTTGACGATCTGTTCGCAATCGGCTATCGCAAAGTCCAAAACAGCAAAGTACGGCACAATCAAGATCCTTTCATATCCAGGAGGCTTGCCCATTACTGTCGATGGTAAGTCTTACGGAGTAACTACAACCGAATACCGCGCAATTGATTTTAATGCAGGCGTGCATAGCGTGGTTATTACAATGCCCAACGGACAAAAGTGGGCCCGTGAAATTGATTTGCCCGGGGGGCGCATCAAATGTATCGCTGTGAAGTACACGCCGATTCCGCCGCTGCCTAAATCGCCTTGTCCTTTCCCGGTTACGGTTTCAGCACCTTCCCAGGTTAATGAGGGTGAGATCATCACATATGCGGCCGATGCGGTATACAGTGGAACTTCTAGTTTGAAGTACACTTGGACCATCTCGCCAGCTAGTGCCCACATCCTTAGCGGTGCGGGTACGCCAACAATCACGGTTGACTCCACAGGACTCGCAGGCAAACGTATCACGGCCACCCTGGTAGTTGACGATGGATCTGGTGAACCGCTTTGCCAGCAGTCTGCACAAGCATTTACGAACATTCCGCTGTTAGAAAAGAGAAAAATCGTAGCCAAGGAGTTTGACGAGTGCGACGGTTGTTCATACGACGACCAGAAAGCTCGTTTGGATAACCTGGCAGTTGAACTGCAGAACGATCCGACAACTACGACGTATCTGTTTGGTTATGGTGGTCGCACAAGTCCAGTTGGATACGCCGATCGATTGCTGGCCAGAGCTCGCGATTACCTGGTGTCGCATCGTGGAATCGACGCATCAAGAATCATTCTCGTCAACGGTGGTTTCCGTGAGAACGATGCCGTTGAAGTTTGGATAGTTCCACAAGGGGCTGTCGTACCCCAGGCTTCACCAACGCTGCGCGTGAGTGATATTCGCCCAGCGCCGGAAACACGAAAACGACGAAGCAGTCACAAATCATAGGGTTTGAACAAGGGAAGATCCGAACGAGGGGGATCCGAACAAGGGGGGCGCAATTTAAGGAGACAAGACACGCTCTTGTCTCCTTTCTTTTTAAGCCTAGGCATTGACCATCTTCACTCACTGTGTAACAGTTGACTAACCCCACGACTTGCCCCTTTCAGTAATCTCAACATTCAGGAGAAAATTTATGGCTGAAGAAGGTGATGGTGGCGGAGGCGTAGGTGTTGTCGCGATTCTCGCGATCTTTGTGATCGTGATATTGATTGGCCTCTACGCATTTCGAGGCCGCATATTTGGAGGTGGGGGTACTCAGAAGATTGACATCAATGTTCAGACACCAAGTAAGTAGCAGGCCCTTTCAAACAAAAGAGAAGGAGAGAGTCGGTTGTTCTGACTCTCTTCTTTTCTTTTCTGAGACGGTCTTCTACTATTCGTCGCTAAACACTTTCAAAGGATAATTAACTACTAACGTGCCTGCACCAAATATCGACACCATAGTTTCACTTGCAAAGCGTCGTGGCTTTGTCTTTCCCTCTTCTGAAGTTTATGGCGGACTTGGCAGTGCGTGGGATTACGGTCCGCTTGGTGTCGAACTCTGCAATAACGTAAAGCAGTCGTGGTGGCGTTGGCTCGTTTATGAGCGAGATGACATCGAAGGTATTGATTCCTCGATCATTTTAAATCGAATGGTCTGGCAGTACTCGGGACACGAGGCTACTTTTCACGATCCGCTGGTCGATTGTCGCGAGTGCAAGAATCGATTTCGAGCTGACAAGCTGATTGAAGACTATAGTCGCTCAAACCAGGTGGATGGAAGTGGTGATGCAGGTAATCGCCTCTTCGCCGAACGTAAGATCGCGTGCCCGAATTGTGGTGAGAGAAGTTGGACTGATCCTCGTCCCTTCAACATGATGTTGCGAACAACCCTTGGCGCTGCAGCCGATGAAAATGATGCGACGGCTCTAGCGTACCTCCGACCCGAAACGGCGCAGGGAATTTTTATCAACTTTCTCAATGTGCAAACTACACTGCGCCGAAAGATCCCTTTTGGCATTGCGCAAGTTGGAAAGTCTTTTCGCAACGAAATAACACCTGGAAATTTTATCCTCCGCACGCGAGAGTTTGAGCAGATGGAGATGGAATATTTCGTCAAACCGGATGCTGAACATCTCAAACTCGTCGACGAATGGGTTGGCCTCTACATGGAGTGGTTTCTGACTCTCGGACTTAATCAAAGCAATTTGCGACTTCACGAAGTACCGCAAACTGAGTTAGCGCACTATTCGAGGCGGACTGTCGACATCATGTACCGATACTTCCCTGAGCGTGACGAAGAGGAACGACAGTGGGAGGAGCTTATGGGGATCGCGTATCGAACCGATTTCGATCTGCGTTCACACTCGAACAAGCCGACCGATGACGAGGGCAAGAGAATAAATCCGGATTCGACTGAGGACTTGTCGTACTTTGACGAGGCTACTAAGCAAAGATTCTATCCACACGTCATCGAACCCGCTGCCGGAGTGAATCGAACGGTTCTTGCGGTCTTGATGGACGCGTATTCGGAAAGGACCAACGACAAGGGCGAGACGAGGGTGATTCTTAAGCTTAGTCCGCAGCTTGCACCCATCAAAGCGGCGATTCTACCGCTTGCCAAGAACAAGCCGGAGATTGTTGGGATGGCCAAAGCAATTAAGCGCTCATTGCAGCCTGTTCTACGTGCGGTCTATGACGACACCGGAGGGATCGGCAAGCTCTACGCGCGACAAGATGAGATTGGGACGCCTTTTTGCATAACGGTTGATCATCAGTCACTCGAAGACGAGGCTGTTACCGTTCGTGATCGAGATACATGGGAACAGGAAAGAATAAATATTTCAGATCTGGCTGAACATCTCCAAAAGAGACTTAAGCCGTAGAGACAGTTTGAAGCATGTGGTTTTCCATACTGAGCAATCATGCCTGTCGTAAAAAAACGAAACGAACAAACGGAGACGCGTTTACTTTTGGAGTCTGTCGACCCGGTGGATCTCCCACCGGCCGAAATTGACGATAAAGCGATCCTTGTCCAGTTTGAAAAATTCAAACCATTCATACCTGAGCTGTTGGACGTCCTGCGTAGCGGTACCATCGCGGAACCTGTTCCAGTAATGCTCGACGGATCCACGTTTGCCGTTCACGGCCAGACAAAGACTTTTTGGGTGAAGCTTTGGCATGCTGCCGGAAGCGAAATGACCAAAATCGATCGCGCTCAAGTCATTAGTTGCCTGCCATCAACACGCGGCGTGCAGATCATCGTCGAATCGCTCGAAGAATAATCATCCACCACTTCCTGCTACGCGATTACTCGCTTGCGTCTTTCACTCAGAGAGACGAGCTTATCAACGAACAAACAAAGCGCCTGTCGTTTCGGTTGACTTTAGACAGCTGAACATTAGAGAGTGGCATACATGCTAGAGATCCCAGCTCATGTACTCCAAGTCGCTCGTGCAATCCGCAACGCAGGTGGACGTGCGTTATTGGTAGGCGGCTGCGTGCGAGATCCAATCATGGGCCAGACACCTAAGGATTGGGATTTGGAAGTTTATCAAACCGATGCAAACCAATTGCGGAAGATTCTAATGGAGTTTGGTTCGGTGAACGCGGTTGGAGAGGCTTTCACCGTTTACAAGTTGGGCCATGACCTTGACGTTTCGATTCCTCGTAGTGAGCGAAAGTCAGGAAAAGGTCATCGTGGCTTTCTTGTCGAGGGAGATCCGTCGATGACGATCGAAGATGCGACGCGTCGTCGGGACTTTACAATCAATGCAATTCTTCAGGATCCATTAACTGGTGAGGTAATCGATCTCTTCGAAGGAAGATTGGACATTGAACGACAACTATTGCGTGCGGTATCACTCGATAGCTTCGGCGAGGACAGTTTGCGGGTGCTGCGAGCTGCACAATTTGCATCGAGGTTTAATTTCGATATTGAGGCAAACACAGTAACTCTTTGTCAGTCGATCGATCTGTCAGATTTACCTGCCGAACGGATCTGGGGTGAGATTGAGAAATTACTGTTGCAGTCTGATAGACCATCCGTTGGCTTGAAGTGGTTGAGAGATTTAGGAGTTGTTGCCCAGCTATTTCCCGAAATCGCAAGCTTGATCGATGTGCAGCAGGATCCTGTGTGGCACCCGGAAGGTGATGTGTTTGTCCACACGCAGCTAGTTGTTGACCGGGCTCGGGAGCAGCTTGAAGGCTTGTCTGATGCGAGGAAGGTAACGGTGATGTTGGCGGCGCTTGCACATGATTTTGGCAAGCCCGCGACAACAGAGTTTATTGAAGACCACTGGCGGTCGCGAGGTCATGAGGAAGCAGGAGTCGAACCCACATCGTCTTTTTTGGATCGATTGAAGGTTCATACGATCGATGGTTACGACGTCAGAGGGCAGGTTATTGCGCTTGTGAGGGAACACCTCAAACCCGGGGAGTTCTATAAAAAACGTGAGGAGGTAGGTGAAGGTGCATTTCGGCGTTTGGCTCGACGTTGCGAGCCGGACTTGCTTTATCGAGTTGCCAGGGCAGATTCGTTAGGACGAAACGCACCCTGGGTCCCCCCAGAGCAATGGTACGACGCCAAAGCGCAGGAGTGGTTTATCCAGCGTGCTAAGGAGCTCGAAGTATTGAATGCTGCTCCAGAACCGATTCTTCTTGGTCGTCATATTGTAGAAATGGGACTTGAGCCTGGACCAAGGATCGGTGAGATCACGAAGGCCGTTTACGAGATGCAGTTGGACGGGCGTGTTCGCACCTTGAGTGATGCCCAGAGTGCAGCACGATTAATCCTGGAAGAAACGAGTGGCAAGGAAGAGCGATAGCCAAACTTCGGATTTGCGCTTCTCTGGTTCGGAAGGGAATTGTTGATACCTGCAAGAACGAGATCAGTCGAGTCTTATTTAATGGCGGGTTGTTGTTGTGTTACGCAATGGATTGTTCCCATGCCCCACACCAGCGGCTCACAATTGATGGGCACAACCCGTCGGGTTTGGAATAGGCCCTGAAGCGTTTCGACCGCCTTTGAATCGTTCTTGTGACCGAATACCGGCGCTAAGACCACTTTGTTAGCGATATAGAAATTCGCATAGCTCGCAGGCAGACGTTCGAGATTGCGCGTGTCCGTGTTCGACCCGCCAACAACTCCAGGCATAGGCAGGGACACGATTTGGAAATGATTGTTGTTGACATCCGTCATCTGTTGGAGACGCTCTAGATTCTCTTGAAGTAGTTCGTAATTAGCGTCTGCCGGATCTTCTTCAACGACACAAACAATCGTGTTGGGTGAGACGAATCGAGCAATGTCGTCAATATGTCCATCAGTATCGTCGCCGACGATTCCCTCACCCAGCCACAGGACCTTCTGCACACCGAGATAGTCGCTCAGGTATTGTTCAATCGTCTCTCGATCTAAGTGAGGGTTTCGGTTTTGATTGAGCAGGCACTGTTCTGTTGTGAGAACGCAACCGGCGCCGTTAACTTCAATCGAGCCACCTTCCATCACGATACCGGGCTCAAACCGGAGGGCATCAAGGCGGCTTGCTAGTATTTTGGGAATCTGATCGTCTCTCTTCAGCTCCTCGTATTTGTTACCCCAGGCATTAAAGATCCAATCGTTGAATGCTAATTGGCCGTCGCTGCCGGTAAGAAAGTTTGGGCCGTAGTCACGAATCCATGAGTCCACCGTTTCAACCTGATGAAATTGAATGTTCGACGCACTTGGAAATACTGCACGCCTACGAACGCTGTCTTCCGTCGATTCGTCGTCAACAAGTAGATTCACCCTTTCTTGGGATGTTAGTGCAGCGAGCATCTCGAGATAGATTTCCTGGACCTGTTCGACGCGATCGGGCCAGGTCTCCGGATCCTTCGGCCAGGTCAACCACGTTGCGGCATGAGGGGACCACTCGGCAGGCATGTGAAACCCGAGTTGCGCTGGTGTCTTCGGATCGAGAGTAGTCATTATTCAGGTTTGAGCTGGTTTTGGTCGAAGGTTTCTGAAAATCCCAACGAAACTAATGAGTACCCAGAAGACCTCCATGAGGAATGCCGAAAGATTGAAGTTAGCCAGGAGAGATATGACGATCAAAGCAGCTCCAAACGCATTGAGGGCTGAATAAACGAGTCCGCTGGTCAGCTTGTTGAGTTGCAGTAAGAGATACGCCACCATTAGTACCAGCACACCTACATTTCCGACAAAATCGAGCAGACTATAGTTCATTCCTGATCACCATATCTAAAACGTAAGCCGTCATAAGCATCTATGCGACGATCTCGGAGAAAGGGCCAGTTCTGCCTGGTCTCGTCGATCTTGTTGAGATCGCATTCGACTACAATTACTTCTTCTTTGTCAGCCGAGGCCTTGGCGATGATGCGACCAAAAGGATCAGCGACAAACGATTGCCCCCAGAAAGTAAGTTTGCCTTCATGGCCCACGCGATTAACCACAATAACGTAAATGCCGTTAGCGATTGCATGACCGCGCTGAATGGTTTCCCATGCAGAGTGTTGCGCCAGGTTCATCTCCTGTTCTTCCTCAGGGAGCCAGCCGATTGCAGTTGGATAGAATAGAAATTGCGCCCCACCAAGTGCGGTTAATCGAGCCGCTTCTGGAAACCACTGGTCCCAACAAACGAGAGTTCCAACCTTACCGTGTGCTGTGTCGTGGGATTGAAATCCAAGATCCCCTGGCGTGAAGTAAAACTTTTCGTAGTACAGCGGATCGTCGGGGATATGCATCTTGCGATACTTGCCGACGATCTTGCCGGAGGCATCGATAATCACAGCCGTGTTGTGATAAACGCCGGCGGCGCGTTTCTCGAATATTGAAGCAATCACTACGACCTTTTTTTGACGAGCAACTTTGGCGAGCGCTTCGGTAGAAGGGCCGGGAATGGTTTCCGCAAGTTTGAATAGCTCGATGTCTTCAACCTGACAGAAGTACTGCGATCTAAACAGTTCCTGCAGACACACAATCTGAGCTCCGCGCCTGGCTGCTTCATTGATGCCCGAGATCGCTTTCTTTAGATTCGTCTCTGGCTTCTGTTCACAACTCATCTGCACCAAACCAATGTTGGTCGTGCGACCTGTTTGCTTCTTGTTCGGCATGCGACGGAGTATAGCAAAGCAGTTTGTCGAAGCAGAAAAAGCAGAACCATGACAGTTCAGTGAGACGCTTTGGACATTGCGAGTAGGTCTTGAGTAAGATGAGCGGTCATTTTTACCACCTGATTGAAAGAGTAAGGAAATGATTGAGTTTGAACTGACTGATGACCATAAGGCACTGGTGCAAACTGTTCGCGAGTTCGCGCAAAAGGAAGTAGCTCCCTACATCAAGGAATGGGATGAGAAGCAGCACTTCGAACGCTCCGTGATGGACAAGATGGCGGCGTTGAATCTCCTCGGCGTTTGTATACCCGAAGAGTACGGCGGCGCCGGGTTTGATTACATTTCACTGGGGCTTGTTTGCGAAGAACTGGAAGCAGTCGATACGTTCCTGCGAGTAGTCATGTCGGTCCATACTGGACTCAACTCGCTGACCCTTTACACCTGGGGTAGTGAGGAACAAAAGCAAAGATACCTGGTTCCACAGGCAAAGGGCGAGAAGCTTGCTACCTATGGATTAACCGAACCGGGCGCGGGCTCTGATGTTGTTGGCGCGAGATCGACGGCCCGGCGTGATGGAGAGAATTGGATTCTTAACGGCGAGAAGATGTGGATTAGTTTGGCTGACGTGGCCGACCACTTTCTCTTCTTTTGTTGGACCGACGAAGAAAAGCGACGGAATAGAGATCACAGTGGCATGTCGTGTTTTATCGTTGAGCGGAGCATGAAGGGATTTTCCTCAGGCACAATTCATGGGAAGCTCGGCATTCGTGCTGGCAACACCGGCTACTTTTCACTCCAGGATGTGCGTGTGCCGCAAGCGAACATGGTTGGCGAGGAAGGCGAAGGTTTCAAGATTGCGATGTTTGCTTTGGAGCAAGGTCGCTACACAGTGGCTTCGGGCGCAACAGGGGTAATTCGAGCTTCGAGAGATGCATCGGTTGCGTATGCCAACACTCGTGAGACGTTTGGGACGAAGATCGCGAATCATCAGTTGGTCAAACAGAAAATCGCTGAGATGGAAGCTGACTACCAGATGAGTCACTTGCTTTGGGTGCATGCTGGATGGTTGAAGAACGAAGGAAAGCCAAATGCCAAAGCTACGAGTTTGGCGAAGTGGCAAGCGACAACGCGGAGTGAGAAAGCGGCTTCGATGGCGATCGAAGTGCATGGAGCGAATGGATATTCAAATGACTATCCAGTTGAGCGCTATTTGCGGAATTGCAAAGCGGCGATCATTTACGAAGGAACCCGCGACATCCATACGTTGATGCAGGCTGATTGGGCCCTTGGGTTGAAAAGAGAAAAGTCGGCGCGTAAGGCGTTACCGGCGTGGAAGAAGTAGCTTACGTACGCCTTTTTGCATCCAGGTAAGCGACAATTTGCTTCTGGACAAAGCGGCGCTTCGAGTGAAGCGCCGCTTTGACTTCCAGAGTTCAGTTGATTCGCTTCCTGGTTATGATCGTAATCAGAACGAGCAGTCCGGGGAATAACAATAGTCCCACTGTTACCCAGTTCAGCAGGTGAGGCCACTGACTCATCAC
>Ga0157378_10006386_pt1 | contig 10306 bp, 10 predicted proteins | sample M65metaG_FD_115309 | JGI IMG/M metagenome (GOLD analysis project Ga0157378, IMG submission 115309) | Miscanthus rhizosphere microbial communities from Kellogg Biological Station, Michigan, USA - M6-5 metaG | ecosystem: Host-associated > Plants > Roots > Rhizosphere > Soil | place: USA: Michigan...
ATTCGGATCAAAGCCAAACCCGCGGCGATGTGGGCGCGCGGAATCTCAATTGACGATCTGAGCAACGCGATTCGCAACGGCACCAGCTATACCGGCGCCGGGCAGCTCGACAGCAGCTCCGGCACCGCGATTCTGCGGACGTTAGGCCAGTTGGAAACAGCGGATCAATACGTCAATTTGATCGTGGGCGGAAACGGCAACGCCCCCGTCTATCTGCGCGATGTTGCCACGGTCAAGGACTCGGTCCAGGACGAACGCATAAACATGCGTTTTTGGGTGCGTGGTTACGAGATACCGTCAGCGACGGTAATCGTCGCCGTGAATCGCCGCGCGGGCGCGAACGCCGTCGAAGTTTCGAAGAGCATTCACCAGGTTCTGCCCATGATTGGGGCCGAATTGCCGGGCTCCATTCGCGTAACCCCTATCTACGATCGCAGTCTCAGCATCGTGCACTCTGTTGTCGATGTGCAGACGACCCTGCTGATTGCTTTCGTCCTGGTCGTTATCGTTATCTTCGCTTTCCTCGGCCGCGCCACCGACACCCTGATTCCCGTGGTCGCCTTGCCTTTGTCGCTGCTGATTACTTTCATGGCCATGCGGCTGCTCGGCTACAGCCTCGATAATCTGTCGCTGATGGCTTTGACCCTGGCAATCGGGTTTCTGGTCGATGATGCCATCGTCTTTCTGGAAAACACCGTCCGCCGCATGGAACGCGGTGAGCAACCGTTTGAAGCTTCCATCAACAGTGCCCGGGAAATCAGCTTCACGATCATGTCGATGACGATTTCGCTGGCCGCGGTCTTTATTCCGCTCGTCTTTATGACTGGGCTGGTCGGCCGGATCTTTCGCGAGTTCGCGATCACCATCGTCATCGCGATCTTCGCTTCGGGCCTGGTGTCGCTCACCCTGACGCCCTTGATGTGCGCGCGGCTTTTGAAACCCCGCGGCGAAGGAGCAAAGAAAAATTGGGTCGAGCGTGTGATCGGCGGAATCGAACACCGGGTGCTGCGTGTCTACGGCGGATCGCTCTGGTGGTTTCTGCGGCATCGCTGGGTCTCGGCGATTATTTGGGCGCTGTGTCTCGCGGGGACAATCGCGCTTTTCATGATTGTGCCGAAGGCTTTTCTGCCGCCGGGTGACAGCAGCGTAATCTTTGGCGCTTTCATCGCGCGCGAAGGTTCGTCGCCGGATCAGATGAAGGCGTTGCAGAACCGCGTCGATCAGGCTCTGCACGAGGACCCGAATGTGATCACCGACTTCACGCTGACCGGGGCCACCGGATTTCTCTCCGCTAATCAGGGGATCACGTTCACTTTTATCCGACCGCCCGAAGAGCGACCGCCGATTCAGCAAGTGGCCGGCGCGATGATGGGCAAGCTCAATCAGATTCCCGGCGTCTTCACTTTTCTGCAGCCGTTTCCGGTCTTGCAAATCAGCACCGGCGTCACCGCTCAACAGCAGGGCCAATACGCCTATGCCGTGTCCGGCGTGAACGGTCCTCAGGTTTACGAAGTCGGCGAGAAGTTGATGACGAAGCTGATGCAATACCCTGGCTTCCTTTCGGTCTCGTCGGATCATTTCGCGCACACGCCTAACCTCGACCTGGAATTGCGCCGCGACCAGGCGAAAACTTATGGCGTTTCCGAAGCACGCATCCTGGCGTTGCTGCGCAACGCTTACTCGCAAAATTACGTGTACCTCGTGAAGAAGCCGCAGGATCAATATCAGGTGATTCTCGAGATGGAAGACGAGGCGCGCGCGCATCCCGAAGATGTGGCGAAGCTCTACATTCGATCGGACGACGGGCAGCGGCTGGTGCCGCTCGGCGAACTAGTCACCTGGAAACAGACGCTGGGGTCGCAATCGGTGAATCACTTGAACCAATTCACCAGCATGACGCTCTTCTTCAATCTGAAGCCGGGCGTCGCGCTCGGCGACGCGACCAACTACATTGAAAAATCGGCTGCGGAAATCGTGCCCTCGACGCTGCGTGGCGAACTCCAGGGCGAAGCGCAGACCTTCAGCAACACCGTTACCAGCATGACCATCCTGATGGGCCTGGCGGTGTTTGTGATGTACGTCATTCTCGCGATTCTCTACGAGAGTTATGTGCATCCTTTGACGGTGCTTTCCACTCTGCCGACGGCTCTGGTCGGCGGGTTGTTAACGCTGTTTGTGTTTGGCGCGGAAGCGTCGCTTTACGCTTTCGTCGGCATGTTCATGTTGATGGGCATCGTCAAGAAGAACGGCATCATGATCGTGGATTTTGCGCGCGCGCGCGTCGATGCCGGCGAAGCTGCCGACAAGGCGATTCACGATGCGAGCATGGATCGTTTTCGTCCCATCCTGATGACAACGTTGGCGGCCGTGTTTGGCGCGCTGCCAATCGCGCTCGGTTACGGTGCTGACGGATCTTCCCGCCGTCCGCTGGGTTTGGTCGTGGTTGGCGGCCTGGTCATCTCACAATTCATCACGTTATTTATTACCCCGGTGATTTATCTCTACCTTGAGCAATTCCAGGAGAAGGTTTTGGATCGCAGCAAGTTCTTTGGCTCGCGCCATCATGAAGCGCGGCCCATGACCCCGCCCGCCGACGAGGCTGTGCCGCATGGGAGTGAATAGCGAAGCGAGGTAAAAAAGACGTTACAGTACCGCGAACGAAGTGAGCGGGATCGGGGTTCACCTCTAAATGGAAGCTTTCGTCCCGGCGCTGGAAATGCATAGTTGCGCTGGGCAGGTGCTAAACTTCCATCAACTCTTCAGGGTAGCTCGTTTTCAAACGCTGAGGTTGTTTTGATTACTAACTTATGTTCGCGCATAGACCAGGATTAGGCGCAGTATTCTTTTTCGCGATCGTTCTGCACCTTAACCATGTGGCGCAGAGCAGTGGACCTCAGGCGGGCAGCCAACAGACAACCCCAGCGTTAATTTCGCTCACACCGTGCGAAGTACCTGGTCCTAACCCCTCAACTAAAGACAAAGCACGGTGTGGAACTTTTGAAGTTTTCGAAGACCGCGATCTCAAAAGCGGTCGCAAGATTGCTCTTAAGATAGTGGTTTATCCCGCCACAGGTTCGAACAAAGCGGCCGACCCCCTCTTCTACATTCCCGGCGGTCCGGGATCTTCCGCCACCGAAGATGCGCCTTACGTGGCGCAGCAGTCGGCGAAAATTCGTGAGCACCGCGATCTGGTATTTGTGGACCAACGCGGCACCGGCGGCTCGAATCCTCTGAACTGCTCGTTTTTTAATCCAAAAGACCTGCAAAGCTATCTCGGCGATTATTTTCCACTTCCGGACGTGCGCAAGTGTCGTGAGGAATTGGAACCACAAGCCAATCTAAAGCTCTACACGACTCCGATTGCGATGGATGATTTGGAAGACGTAAGACGGGCACTAGGCTATGGGAAGATCAATATCACCGGCGGTTCGTACGGGACCCGTGCCGCTCAGGTTTTTCTGAAGCTGCATCCGAACAGCGTCCGCGCCGTTATCCTGCACGGCGTCTCGCCGACGAACCAGTTCATGCCGCGCGACTTTCCTCAACATACCGAGCGGGCGCTCAACGGTGTCATGGCTGAGTGCGCCGCGGACAAGACATGTCACGAGGCGTTTCCGAATCTGGAAGTCGAGAAGAAGAACGTGCTCGACAGACTCTTACGTGGTCCGGTTGAAGTCGAGATCAAACGCGCAGACTCTAATGAAAATGTTCGCATTACTCTATCGCGCGATCTGGCCGCCGAAGCGATTCGTTACCTGCTTTATCAACCGGCAGCGGCGAGTCGCATCCCACTTTTCATTCATCTGGCTGCGCAGGGAAACTTCGTGCCGCTGGCAAAAGCCGCAATTAACTATCGGGCAAATCTGGTAGCCACCGGCAGCAATGGCATGTATCTGTCAGTGACTTGTGCGGAAGACTTGCCGTTCATTAAACGGGGCGAGGGCGAGCGTAACGGCGCGAATACCTTTTTAGGCGATTATCGTTTGCGTCAACAGCGCGCGGCCTGTGCGCTTTGGCCGCGTGCGAACGTTCCGGGCAATTACAGCGAAGCTACCAATTCGAGTGTGCCCACTTTGATTCTGACCGGTCAGTGGGACCCGGTTACTCCACCGATTTACGGCGACACCGCGGCGAAGCATCTTTCACATAGTCTGCATATCGTCGTGCCTCATGGCGGCCACGGCTTCGGCGGCCTGACCGGACTTGATTGCATCGACAATCTGATGTCGAGCTTCCTTGAGAAAGGGAGCACGACCGGATTGGATACGTCGTGTGTCAACTCGATCAGTCGAGCAGGTTTTCAGTTGAAGATGAGTTGAGTGGTATCACCGCAGCGTACGCTTCGAACTCAACGCTAACGCAAAGGCGTGTGAAGTACGGATCGCTCAGGCCGCTCGCGGCCTACTAATCGCCGTTTCTTTTCTCGATTGGATTGCGTATATTCGCGCGGATGAACGTCCAGTTTGAATGGGATCCTGAAAAGGCAGAAGCAAACCTTCGTAAGCACGGAGTAGCCTTTACGGAGGCGGCGACAGTTTTCTTTGATCCCCTCTCACTGACGGTTCCCGATCCGCTGCATTCCGAGGCTGAGGATCGCTTTGTGGTTACGGGCTTATCGCAAAGCCAACGACATTTGGTGGTTGTGCATGCCGATCGAGGTGATAGAATACGCATCATAAGCGCTCGATTGGCGACCGCGGCCGAGAGGAAACGATATGAGTCAGGAATCGAATAACAGCGAGACCGAGATGCTGGAGGAATATGATTTCAGCGGCGGTGTTCGCGGCAAGTACGTCGATCGTTTTCCGAAAGGCAGCAACGTAGTAGTTGTACTCGAACCTGACGTTGCCGAGATCTTCAAAGACTCCGAGTCGGTCAATCGGGCCTTACGCGATCTCGCCGCAATCATCCAGCGCCAGTCCGAAAAGGCTCACCCGTAATGATTAAAGAACACGACATCGTAGTGCTTACTGAAGACGTGCCGGAAGAAGGGCTCACCGCCGGAGACGTGGGGACGGTCGTGCACATCCACAACAACGGCGAAGGCTACGAGGTCGAGTTCATGACTCTCACAGGTCAAACGATCGCCGTAGCTTCATTGTTGGCACAGCAAGTTCGTCCCGTGAGCCGCCAAGACGTCTCTCACGTTCGAGAACTACAGCCCGCCTAGACCAGCTCAAATCTTCCGCGAAATCACGACTGTGTAGAGTGAAGTTGCTCTTCACGGCTACGCCGTGTTCACCGAATCCCAACCAATCCCTGCACACTCTGGATCAATTTCTCTGAGTCGTACCCAACGCCATCTTTAAAAACTATCTCGATGTTTTCGATGTCGCTGATCTTTAAAGCTGGATTGCCTTTAACAATCATCAGGTCGGCTTGCTTGCCTACGGCGATCGAACCGATGCGCGCATCTTCGCCCAAAAACTTCGCGCCGTTGAAGGTTGCGATCTTGATTGCTTCTACCGGAGTGAAACCGGCTTCGACCAGCAACTCCACTTCGCGCAGATCACCGAAGCCGGCCACAATTCCACCGTTGCCGGTGGGATCGAGGCCGGCGATTAGCAAACCGCCCGCGGCGACAAACGCGCGCTCGAAGTCCATCGATTTCCGGACTAATAAAGCAGACGGGGAATCGGCGGCGATGCGCGAACGGTTCGTCAAATAGCGCACGCGCGCGTCGTTATTCATCACGCTGAGCACGCGCGGGTTCAGCACCGCACTCGGTGCGCCAATCGTTGTTGGTCCAGCCGTAGCCGCAGCCAAAGGCGCGCCCGCTTCAAACACCGGCAACGTCGAAGTGATCGCTACCTTCTTCGCAACCAAAACACGGATTGTTTCTTTCGCGGGCTCGCTGTTGAGGTCGAGATTGCGCAGGCTGGCGCCGACTGCCGCGCCGGGACATTTGTCTGGTTGCTTGCTGGTAACAAATTCCGAATCGGCGAGCAGGCCGTGCTCGAGATTATCGATCCCAATCTCGGCCGCCTCGCGATAACCGATTGAACAAAGATGGCCGGTGACTTTCAAGCCGCGCTTGTGCGCCTCTTCCACGGCCGCGCGCAGCTCGTCACGCGTGATATTCATGTACGCCTTAAAGGAAGTCGCGCCCTGATCCGCCCAGTAAATAACCAGCTTGCGGGCGTCGTCCGCGCCGGTGAGTTGATGCATCACCGGAGTAAACGCTCCGGCGCCTTCGAGATACGGCGCGGTGATGTGCATCTTCGGACCAATCATGCGGCCGCCGTCGATCAGTTTCTTGATTTCCAAATCGAGGTGCGGCTGCACACTGCCGGTGGTGCGAATCGTGGTCACGCCGAGCGCGAGATATAGCCGGGGAAAACTGAAACCCATGTTCGAATACATCGGCGGGTTGCCGCCCATGGGAAAGAACATGTGGTCATGCATGCCGACCAGGCCGGGAAGAACCGAGTAGCCTTTGAGATCCAGAATCTGAGTTTCTTCCGGAATCTTTGTGGTTGCGGTCGGCCCGATTCTTCTTATTTGACCGCCCGCGATCAGAATCAATTGGTCTTCCAGCGGTGCGGCTCCTGTCCCGTCGATCACGCGGACATGAGTTAACGCAATGGCTGGCTGGCGGGAGGTGGCTTGGATCCGAATGAATTGTTGCAGATCAGTTTGCGGCGCCTGAGCCAGGGAACTGATTGAGATGGTGACGAAAAGAATGAAGGCGGTGATGATTTTCATGGTCGATTTATATGCAGTCAGAACCCCGACGAGTCAGGGTAGCGGGTGGTTGATCTATGTTCGCACATATTCAGGATTAACCACCCGCTAGCGCAGGTGGTTTTGACTACGTTACTTCAGCGATCTCTCGAAACGCCCAAGTCGCGCAGCAGTCCATCATGGATGTCGTAAATCCATCCGTGAACGGTGACCGATTGTCCGCGGGCCCAGGCGTCGCGAACGACAGTCGTTTGACTCACGCTCGCAACCTGCTCAATTACGTTAAGCTCACACAGCCGCGCCGCGCGCTCAGCTTCTGATGCAATCGCATCGATTTCTGCCCGGTGCTTGGCGTGCACATCCTGCACATGACGGAGCCAGTTGTCGATTAACCCCAGACGCTTGTCCTGCAGCGCCGCCATTACGCCACCACAGCCGTAGTGGCCGCAGACGATGATGTGTGCGACCTGCAGCGCCTCAACCGCAAACTGAATGGCGCTGAGACAATTCAAATCCGTGTGAACGACGACATTGGCGACGTTCCGATGGACAAACATCTCGCCCGGCGGCAGCAGCACAATCTGATTTGCGGGTACCCGGCTGTCGGAACATCCGATCCATAGGTAATGAGGTGATTGCTGCTCAGCCAGACGGCTAAAGAACTCCGGGTCTTCGCGCGTTACGCTGGCAGCCCAGGCGCGATTGTTTTCGAGCAGTTGGTTTAGTGAATCCATTGGACTCTTTCGGAAAGTAATTTGAACTCAAAAGCACTCGGGCCAAGTTACTCGCTCGCTACCCCGACTTGTCGCGCTTCGGTAACGAATCGCGTATCGGCCAAAGACTCATGATCAATGCGCTCACGCCGATCGTCAATCCGACTCCTTTGATCGCCGCCACCCATCCCGGAGAGATTGGTGCCGGATCGATCAATCCCAAGCGGTTTCGTTGCAACTGTCCGAAGAAGCTGAGATAAGCCATGCCGCACATGAAAGCCCACGCCGCGGCCAGATAGCGTTGGCCATAGCGGGCGTCGCGCGTGACGCGCCATGCGCCAAAAAGCAGGAAGGCCCCGAGGATGTAATCGTCGAAAAACGCGGCAGGATCTTCACGCCAGGTGCTCCAACGGCGAATCGTTTCCAGGAGCGGCGTGAGCACACCGAGCACGATGGCCAGATAACGGCTGATTGAGATGGGCATCTCTTCAGTGGGTAGATCTGGGGCCGCTCGTAACGGACTTCTTTCCCGCGGCTATTAGCGTTGTCAGTTTATGCAGATCCAGGGTTTCAGCCAAAGATATGACGGTCCCGTCCGTTTTTATCACGGACCGAATTACGCTGACTTTGCGCGGCGTCGCGTACTTGCTATGCACCCAAACGTTACGATGAGTTATGTCTCGAATATCACGCCACGAACAAACTTGAACGCGATCATTTTGCTGATAAACAAAGCCTTCCTGAAAAATCTGCAAGCGCGCGCTTCTGGTTGGGTACCACTTGCGAAACTCACTAATCATGAAACCGATGAGCAACGCCAGGATCAGACCGACAACGCTAAGACACCCGATCGGAGTCATCAAACTCCCGTTTCTGCCGTGAGTCAGATCGTCGATTAGCACCGCGACCCCGAGTCCAATCATTAATAACGGCCCGAGTGCAATGAGCGCGATGAGCCAAATTCGCCAGGTTGAAGGGCGGTGCGTAGAAATCAATTCGCCGAGATTCGGGTCAGGGACGGGCATCTCTATTCGCCGCGCGCGTGTAGCTTTGCTATCAGCGCGGCCTTAACGTCCGGCCATTCGTCATCGATGATGCTGAAGAATACTGAATCGCGGACGCGCCCGTTCGGCAGGATCAGGTGTTTGCGGAGGATGCCTTCCTGTTTGGCGCCCAGCCTTAAGATCGCGGCGCGCGATTGTTCATTGAGTACATCGGTGATCAGCTCGACGCGGACGCAGCCCCAGCTTTCAAATGCATGGGTCAGCAATAGCAGCTTGGCTTCAGTATTGATTGGTGTCCGCTGTGCGCTCTTCGCCAACCAGGTGTAGCCAATGGCAGCTTTGCGATCGAACTGTGAAATTTCATAGAAGCGTGTCGAGCCGGCCACTTGCCCGGATGCTTTGTTGATGATCGCGAAAGGCAACTCACTTCCCTGAGCTTGTCCGGCCAGCACCGTCTCGATGTAGCTGCGCATCCCTTCGCGGCCGGGAATGATGGTGACGGTTGTGTTCCAGAGCTCGCCATCCGACGCGGCGGCAATCAAGCCGGCTTCGTGCGCCAGACTCAACGGTTCCAGACGCACGTGTTCGCCTTCGAGTGTGATGGGCTGAATGTCCAAGCTTGCTTTCGGGTTGCGGTGGATAGAATAACCGCTACGGAACTCGGAGCGATAGCGACGGGATCGGGCTTGGCTCTTAACTTGTTTCGAGTGCGCAGGCATAAAGCCTGGGGTGGGGCGCAGCGGAACCCCAGGTAGGCTGAAGCTATATGTTCCGCCCGCTCCGCAGGTCTGTCCGGAAAAGAATCTTCTCTGTGCCTCTGTGAAAACCTCCGTGTCTCTGTGGTGAAATCACCGCAGAAAACATTCACCACAGAGGCACAGAGATCGCACCGAGACACGGAGATCGTTTTTTCCGGGCAGACTCCACCGCGGGCTTAACATTCAACTTTGGGGTTTCTACTTGGGGTTCCGCTTCGCTCCACCCCAGGGCTCTATGCCGTCGCGTGCTCCGCACGCTCGAACCCGCTTGCCCTCGCTGCCAGCTAGTTAAGGCTCCCTATCCTTTCAGCTTGAGGTAATGCTCGCGCTGCTTTTGATCCAAATGTTCGATTGCGTATCTCAGCATTGTGCGCGGCATGGTAGCGGCATGCTGGTCGAGAAAAGCCAACCAACGCACGCGGTCTTTTTTGCCGGCTTCACGGACCCAACCGCCCGCGGCTTTGTGGATTAGATCGTGTTTGTCCTGCACCAATAGCTCGGCGATTTTGAAAGTGTCATCCACCTCGCCCTGTCTGATGAAATAAAAAGTGCTGACAATTGCGGTGCGGCGTTCCCAGACATTTTTCGACCGCGCCAGTTGATACAAGATCTTGCGCGGCTTGTCGGCGAGATAACCGCCAACGACGTGCGGCGCGCTGCGATCGACCAGGTCCCAGTTGTTAATTCGATCGTGACGGCGCAGGTAAAGATCGAACAGGTCCTTGCGTCGGATGGCCTCAGTCTTTTTGTTCCGCGCCTGAAAATCCATGATGCTGACCGCGCCTACGCGCGCTTCGTGCACGGGACTTTCCAGCAGCTTTTCAATTTCGCTGAGCGGCATTGTCGAGTATTTCTTTGCCAATGCGAAAACATCGCCCATGCGGACGCCGATGAATTTGTCGCCGGCGGCATAATCGCCTTCTCCTGATTTGAAGTAGCGTTGGATCTTTTTCAACTCTGCAGCAGAGCTGAGGGCCTGGAGTTCTTTTTGAAATTTCGCGGCGGTGAGTTGTTCAGTCATCGCGGTGTCTCTGGACTGAAAGAAAATTATCGTAACTGCCGTTGGCGCAGCGTCCCGCCGATAAGTGAACACGGAATGGCGATGATTACCAGCGCAATCGGATACCACTTCGGACCGAACTCGGGA
>Ga0157378_10006388_pt1 | contig 10305 bp, 8 predicted proteins | sample M65metaG_FD_115309 | JGI IMG/M metagenome (GOLD analysis project Ga0157378, IMG submission 115309) | Miscanthus rhizosphere microbial communities from Kellogg Biological Station, Michigan, USA - M6-5 metaG | ecosystem: Host-associated > Plants > Roots > Rhizosphere > Soil | place: USA: Michigan...
ACTGGGTCGCGCCGCCCGCCGGGCGTGCCTCGTTGATCGCGGCGCCGACCGAATGGGCCACTCGCGACCGCAGGCCGTCGGCACCGATCACGTACCGGGCGCCGATATCGATCCCAGCGCCGCCGCGGTCGTGCCCGTGTATGCCCGCCACCCGGCCGCGGCGGTCCCGCGGCACGCCGGTCACGGTGACGCCGTAGCGCACGTCGGCGCCGGCCTGCTCGGCGGCGGCCGCGAGGATCGTGTCCAGCACGTACCGCCGGGGCGAGACGACAAGGCCGACCCCGGCCTTGTGCTTGATCGTGCGGCTCACCGACTCGCCAAGGGCATGGAACGTGACCTGCCTGATGGCCGGGGTGCCGCTGTCCAGGACCGGATCGAGCAGCCCCCAGCGCTGGATCTGGACCACGCCGCTACGTGCGATCGAATGCGTCGAGATGGTGTCGCTCGGGAAGGACGCCTGGTCCACGACCACCACGTCGTGCCCGAGGCGAGCGAGGAGCATGGCGGTAGCCGATCCGGCGACTCGCCCGCCCGCGACGACGACATCGTAGCGGCTCCGCTTTGAAGTCATGATTGCTCCCGTTAGCTCGTTCGGATCTGAATTCAGCTCGGTAGCAGCGCGGTCGCGATCCACAGGACCGGCATGCCGACGAGGATCGCGGCCTGGGATGAGCCGGTGCGCAGGACGGCGATGACGGCTGCGACGACCGCGGCCAGCGGCGCAGCGGCGCCGGTGTCACCGACGCCGCTGCAGGCGGCTGCGATACCGGCCGCGGCCAGCGCGGCGAATGCCGCTGGGACGACGAGTCCCGAGGCTCGCTCAAGGTATGGCGGCATCGTGATCCGGTCGGTAAGGATGATCATGCTGAGCCGGAAGAGGTAGCTGCCCAGTCCTACGGCCACGATGACGATCAAGGTGTTCATCGCCGCACCTCCACGGTTCGCTGCAGTGGATGGGGTGATTGGGTCGGCTTATCTGGGTGTCCAGTGAGACCGGCGGTCACGCCGACAGCGATAGCCAGGGCTATGCCAAGCTGCAGCGGCGCCGAAAGGGCCAGCAGCGCTACGGCGGCCGCGGCGAAGATCGCCCGGCGCTGCGCCGGGTGGGCGAGCTTGGGGATCGTCTGACCGACGAGGTAGAGAGGCATCACGAACTCCAGGTGAAGCCATGCCGGCAGGCCCGCGCCTACCGTTGCGCCGACGCCGATGGCAGCGAGCCAGCACACCCAGAGCAGAACCGCGCCGCCGAAATAGTGAGCGTGCGCCCGGCGTCGGCTGAGCCGTCGGTATCCGTTGAGCCCGACCGCACACGACGGGTCGACAATCAGATAGGCAGCCACTAGCCGCCACCACCACGGCGTGTCCCGCCAGTAGCGGGCCATGGTCGCGGAGTAGAAGATGAGCCGGATGTTGATTATCAATGCCGAGGCCACCACGACCATGGGAGCGGCTCCTGCGTCAAGCATCCCAATCGTCGCCGCCTGTGAGCTGCCGGCGTAGATCAGCGGTCCGGTCAGCCATCCGGCCAATGCGGGGATATCTGCCTGTGCGGCACTGACCCCGATCACCAGCCCGAACGGGATCAACCCGGCCAGCCATGGCACCATCGCCCGGGCGCCCGCGGCCACATCGCGGCGGTCGGCACGAAGGCTGATCACGGCTTCTCCACTGTGCGCTCGGCCCGCCAATCGGCGGGGACTTGATCGGACTCGTGCTCCAATGTGCCTGCCTGGGCAGCCCTCAAGCTTGGAGGAAAAATGGAGAACACCTGGAGACGAGGTGTGGCCGTCCCCGGTGCGACACTGGTGACAGGTGCGGGGAGGGAGCTTTCTTGATCTTCGTCTTCGGCGACTGCGAGCTTGATCTTGACCGGTTCGAACTACGCCGGGGCGGGCAGCCCCGGCCGGTTGAGCCGCAGGTGTTCGACCTCCTCGCCGTACTGATCAGAGAACGGCACCGGGTCGTGCCGAAAGAAGAACTGCTCGACATCGTCTGGGGCAATCGCTTCGTGAGCGAGTCGGCGCTCACCAGCCGGGTCAAGGCGGCGCGTCAGGCGATCGGCGACGACGGACGAAACCAGCGCCTCATCCGCACCGCCCATGGACGCGGCTATCAATTCGTCGCATCGGCGGACGAAGCGGCGCAGCCCGATCCAGTCACCAGTGTCCCGCCGACCCCGCCGGAGCAGGAGATCCGATTCTGCATAGCTGGTGACGGCATCCGGCTCGCCTATGCGACCAGCGGCGCGGGGCCGCCGCTGGTGAAGGCCGCGAACTGGCTCAGCCACCTCGCCTACGACTGGGAAAGCCCGGTATGGCGGCATTGGCTGGGCGAACTGTCGCGCCGATTCCGCCTCGTCCGGTACGACGAACGAGGCTGCGGGCTGTCGGATTGGGACGTCGGACGGTTCTCGCTCGACGACTGGGTGGACGACCTGGAGACGGTGGTCGATGCCGCCGGGCTGGACCGGTTCCCGCTGCTGGGCATCTCACAGGGCGGACCGGTCGCCATCGCTTATGCGGTGCGCCACCCCGAACGCGTCACCCACCTGGTGCTACTCGGGTCATTCGCGCAAGGCCGACGCAAGAGCGCGCGCACACCCGATGAACTCGCGCTCGCCGAGGCTCGCGTCGAGATTGTCCGCTTGGGCTGGTGGCGTCCGGATCCGACTTATCGGCAGATCTTCGTATCCCGCTTCCTGCCCGAAGCCACCCAGGAGCAATGGCGAAGTTTCGACGAGCTTCAGCAGCGGTCGACGTCCCCGGACAACGCATGGCGATTCGTCAACGCGTTCGCCAACATCGACGTCACGAACCTCGCACCTAAGCTCACCGTGCCCACGCTGATCATGTGCTCACGCCGGGAACCCGACAATCGCTTCGAGCAGTCAAGGTTGCTGGCTGCGCTAATCCCGAAAAGTCGTCTGGTTCCACTCGACAGCAGCAACCACCTACTGCCTGAGCGCGATCCCGCTTGGCGGCACTTCCTAACCGAGATCGACCGGTTCTTGCCCAGCCCCCAATGAGCCGACCCAGTCTCACCGAGGTAGAGGCGCTGATGGCTGGCGCAGGCGCCCGTGTCCAACGATGACGCATCGAGTGGTGAGTTTACAGTCCACGAACTCGTTCTCCGGGTCAAGAGATCCCGGAGGGTCCCCTCCGGGGCCCAGTGGAAACCGGCGTACCACCACTTGCACGCAAACGACAATGACGGCAACCGCGCGGGCGAATACCTAAATCACCGCGAGCCGACTGACCGTCCTTGATTGAGGACCGTCGGGCGAGAACGCGCCGACGCACCGGGCCTCGCCAGCGCGAAATAAATAGCATCTCCGACATGCCCGCGGCGCCTTCACCAGCGCTCATCATCGAGCCGACGTAAACCTTTGGCTCCCCGTTCACACCCGGTGACTCATTTCTGATTTCGAAAATCATACTACAACCTGGCGGGTGCAACTGGGTTCGAACCAGTGACCCCTCGCCTGTAGGGTACATTCTTGCCGTCGCGGTAAGTCGCCAGCCGTCGCCTGATGTGGCATCCACCTGCGACAATCGTGGCTGGTAGTAGCCTGATGACCCCTCGCGTCTGCGGGCGTTGGCTCTTAGTTTGGCTATTGGGTTCCATGAACAGACTGGCCCTGGGTACCCGCGGCGACCGAGGCCAGCAGCGCCCCAATCCCAGCGCCAGCGTCGCGACCCGCCCCCTTCACCACGCCTTCCTTTGCCACCACGGCCCCTCAGCCGCCGAAGTCCCCGCCGCCGAAGTCGCCACCCCCGAAGTCGCCACCGCCGAAGTCCCCGCCGCCGTGATCCCCGCCGCCGTAATCCCCGCCGGGGGCAAAGAAGGCGTGGGGTGCAAATGCCTGGCCGAGCAGGAGCCCGGTGAACAGGCCGGGACCGAAGCCGAAGCCGCCCCAGTACGCGGGGGCGAAGCCGGCGTTGACATAGCTGACCGGAGCGCCGTTGACCTCCACGTTGCGCATCTCGGGCTCGATACCCCGGTCGACCTTGTGCGCGCAGGCGGAGCAGGCCGGTACGGTGCGGCCGGACCCGCCGCTGGGAGGCGTCCAGTAGACATCGCGCACCGACATGCCGTGCCGCGGGTCGAAGAAACACGACGCCCGCCGGTCGGGTCGCGGCTGGTCGGCCGCGCGGGCGTCGGCGCACGCCAAGTGGTACTGCCCCTCGGCGATGGCCCGGCTGACCGCGCCCATGTCCTTGACCCGCGTGGCGGCATCGAGGGCTGAAGTGCCCCGTTCGTAAGCGGCCAGGGCCGCGCTCTGCTCCTCCGCGGCGTCCCGGTTGTCCTGGTTTGAGATCGAGACGTCGGCTTGGCGGTCGGTGAGCCTCTCGCTGAGCGCTAGCAGGTCGTCCTGGGCGGCCACCTTGGCCTCCCTGAGCTCGCGCTCCCGGCGTTTGCGGACCGGGCGCCAGATCACGAAGAAGCCTAGCGAGGCGACCAGGGCAACGACTCCGAGGGTGATTAGGAGGTCTCGCAGCGTATGCGAGGCTGGGTCGGCAGCGGCTCCAGCGGATCCAGGCTCAGCCTGCTGCTTCACATCAGTGACGAAAGCCGTCAGCGCGGCGAAGACATCCTGATCCGCCTGATGCTGCTGAACCACCCGGGTCGCGATGCCGGCCGCGCCATGAGGAGGGAGCATTCCGGAGTTATGGGCGCCGAAATGCCGCAGCCGGGTGTCCAGGAAGCCGACGGTGAACCGCTCGCGCCCGCTCAGCGCGCTAATGATCTCGTTCATTGAGCTGTTGTAGCCCGAGGAACCGGACGGGGCGACCACCAGGTAGATGGGGTCGCCGCCGATCTGCCGCTCCAGCTTGGCCTGCTGACCTTGAGAGATCAAGGAGCGGCCGTCGCCGGAGACACAGACCTCCTGCTTGGCCGCGCAATCCGTGAGCGTGCTGGCGCTGGCCTGGGCAGGGACCAGCAAGAGCACCGCGACCAGACCCACCACCAGGCCCAGCAGCCTTTTCATCCCGTGGACCTCCCACCGAATTAAGTTCTGAACCGACCCGACCTCGCCGGGTGCCGGCTGCCAGGGCCAGGCAAGCCGCCAACTGTGCAACCGGCGTGTCGGCCCTGTGATGGCCGTATGGAGGGTTGTGCGGGGGGGTGCGCGCGGGTTTGCCAGGGAAGAGGTTAGTGATATCGCCGGCCGCTGCCCCCGTGGCATACGGGCTTCGCGGAGGGGTGATCCGGTGGCACAACCGAGCCGCTTACGCGATCGTGCTAATGACCGACCGGTACCTGCCGTTCCGCCTGGCACTGTCACCTCGTGCCCGCCAGCGAGGATAGATAGCGGGCCATCCGAGCCCTGGACCCCGGCCAGCCGACGCGCTGAGCTGGGTCCATGCGCTGGCAGGCCAGCCGGGGAGTGTTCACTCCCCTCGATTCGGCCCGGCCGGGTAGTGCCTGGTGGAAGGCGTCGACGAGGTGCTCCTGCGTGATGCGTGGGAGGCTCGCCTTCTCCTCGACACGGCGCCCGCTCGCCGAGCCGTCCCGCTGTGACTTCATACCAGTCTTCACGATCGCGTCCGCGGCGCCCGATCCCGCCCGTATGAGCCCCTGGCCAACACTCCTGGCCCGCAGTCCGCCTGGCCTGCCATGCCACCGGGGAACACATGCGCGATTGAGGACCAACCCACCCGGGTAGGTGCGACGAAAGGAGGGTGTGAGGCGCCCACCCGACCAGGGGTGCGACCGGCGCGGACCCGCCGTCCACGCGGCGTACGGCGTACGCCGCGACGGCGAGTTCTATCTCTGCCGCACTGCGCCAACCGGTTCTGGGCCTGGCTCGCCGGCGAGGACGTACTAGCGCCGCAACCGGCTGAAGGGACAGACATGATCGGTAACCTTTTCGACAGCCCGTGGAAGATACTGCTCGTCGCGGTCGTGCTGATCGTGTTGTTCGGGTCCAAGAAGCTGCCCCATGCGGCGCGTTCACTCGGCCAGTCCATGCGCATCTTGAAGCGGGAAGTGCGAAGCCTGCACGATGACGAGAACGAATCGCCCGCTCAGGACGGCACGTCCGCGCTCCAGTTCCCGCAGGCGCAGCGCACCGCGGCCCCGTCCCAGAGTGCCCAGGGTGCGACCGCCCCCGCGGACCAGCAGAGCCAGATTGACGCGCTGCAGCAGCAGATTCGCGACCTCCAGCGGTCCGCGGCCACGGACACTCCGGTCGGTCCCGGTTCGGCGGCCGAGCCCCAGGGACCCAGCAGCCCGGCTAAGTTAGGTTTTCTGCTGGATTCGGTCATGGCGAAACTTCCCGGTGCACCCAGGACGCGCGCATCGTGGGCGAGCGGTACGTACGCTCCCAGCGGCGAGCGAACCTCGAGAAGTGGATGCCGCTGTTCGATCATCTGCGCGAGCTGCGCAACCGGGTCGTGAAGATGGCTTGACGCTGGCCGCGGGGATGCAAATCGCCAGCATCCGGCAGCGGTGATGGCGTCGGCTCCCCTTTTGGCTCCCCCGGATTTTGGTTAGCCTCGCTAATGGATGGGGTCAGCATCGGATTCCGCTCCCGGCAGAGAAACTGAAGTCATCGGGCCACGACTAGCTTCAGCGCGGGGTAGAGGTAGCGGTCTGCTGCGTGATCCCAGGCGATGACGTCTGAGGTAACGATGGCCGGGTCGAGCCGACCCTTCCCGATAAGTTCGGCCACCTCGGGGAGCACGGCAGCGGAGTTGACCCGCCCGATGTGGAATTGGATGCCCCAGGTATACAACTTCCCCAGTGCCAGCCCGATTTCGCGGGGCGCAGCGTAGTAAGACACGCTGTGCAGCACTCCGTCAGGCTCGGTTGAGGCGATCGCGTGTTGCAGGACGACGGGCTGCTGGCCACAGTCGACCACGATTGGCCAGCGTCCGCGGCGACGGTCGAAGCTGGTCAGCACGCCGATCGCGCCCACCGACTCGGCAACGGCCAGGATCGAGGTGTCGTCGGACTCGAAGGTAACCGTGCCAGCACCCACAGCCAGGGCGGCCTGCGCGGCGTAGATGGCGATGCTCGGCGCCCCGTGACAGACCACGAGCACATCAGCACCGGGCCGTGCCGCCAGATGCGGCGCCACCGCCCGGTAACCGTCGCAGACATTGTCAGCGACGCTCGCCAGCCTAATCGCATCAAGGCCGGCCGGAACGCCGACGAGCATGGCATCGGCGTACGGCACGTGCACCAGATCCGACAGCATCCCACCGTACTCGACGCCTGAGAGCGGCTGCATTCCGTAGTCAGACAACACCGGGTACTGGGCGCAGTTGGCTGTCCGGCCGTCGGCGCAGGCCTGACACCGACCGCAGCACAGCTGGAACGATGAAAACACGAGCTGTCCGACGGTAACGCTCGAAACGCCCGGCCCCACCGCTATGACCTCGGCGACCGCTTCATGACCGACCGCGAACCCGTCCGGCGCGGTCGGTCCGGCACTGATCAGCATCGGGTCGATCTCGCAGCGTGCCACGGCCAGCGGCCGGATGAGCGCATCATCGCGACCGCCGCTGAGCTCGGGTACCGCGACGTCCCGCCACTCCAGCCGACCAGGAGCCGTGCATGTCAGCTGCCGCATGCTGACTCACCTCCGGAAGCTGGCCGCAGCCCGTCGAGCAGCGCGGTGACCGCGAGGTCCCACCGTCGGTCCCTGGACTCTTGTGACGTGCCGAGCCAGCCTGCGGTCTCTTGCACGGCCAACCCCTGCGCCATGGCCACGATCACGTGTGCGATGTCGACTTCATCTCCCTCGAGAACGCCCGCGTGCACGCACCTGCGTACCACGGCTACGATGAACAACCGCACCTCGTCCCCGGCCCGCCGCTCCGCAGGCCCGGGATCGAAGTCCGCGAACGGCCGGGAAAACATCAAATCGGTGAGAGCGGGATGCTCTCGGGCAAACATCCGAAGCGACTCGATGACCGAGATCAACTCGCCTCGGGGATCCTGCGACGGCCTGACCTCGTGCAGGTACTGCCCCAGCAGCCGGAAGCTCTCGAAGAACACCTCCCTGACCAACCCGGCCTTGTCGCCGAACAGTTCGTATACGGCCGGAGTCGAGGTGCCCGCGTGCTGCGCCAGCCTGCGGGTGGTGAACTCCGCGACACCGTCGCTGGCCAGCATGTCCATGGCAGCCTGCAGCACGCGCTCCCGCATCTCCGGAGTCCGCTGCTTCGCTCGCGGCATCGCGGCAGCCTACCGGAACGCCGTCACGCGGCATAGGAAGCGGCCTCTAGCTGAATGGCCTCGTGAATGGCCGTAAGCGCCTGCTTCCTGACCCGCAGCTTGGTCGCCGCGTGTGCCATCATGTCCATCTGCGCGATGCCGGTTAGCGCCGTGGCTAGTTCCTGGTCGAACTCGGCGGCTTCCACAACCCGGTCGAGAAAGCCCGCTTCGACCGCGCCCGCTGGCGGGAAGACCTCGGCAAGGACAGTCGCCCGGCTGAAATGGGCAGGCGTGAGCCGCTGACGACAGATTTCGATGGCTGCCCTGGGCAAGGTGATGCCAATCGCGACCTCGTTGGCGGTGATCTTGTAGCGGCCCGCGACCCCGATTCGGTAGTCACCGGACAGCACGAGGAAGACGCCCATCGCGACCGCGTGTCCCGTACAGGCGATCACCACCGGCATCGGGAACGACAACATCCGCTCGGCCAGTTCGAATCCGGCTCTGAGCATGGTCCGGGCGTTAGATCCGCCCGCGCGCAATACCTGCAGGTCGAAGCCGGCAGAGAACACCCCCGCCCGCCCGGCCAGCGCAACAATCGCCGCGTCCGCCTCTGCCCTGCCCAGCGCCTCGTTGAGCTCGGCCAGCATTTCCTGCGACAGCACGTTCACCTTGCCGTCGTCCATCGTGATCCGAGCGACCGAGCCGTCGAAATCGTACCGAACCAGGCTTCCCATCGACGTCCTCCTGTCCCGTCCCGCTTCGGGCTCCCGTTGTATCATAACAACGTTACGAAACATCGACACGATTCACAAGCTCGCCGGTTCTTGTTATGCGACTGCTCCCTGAGTTCGAGCTCATCGAGTCGCTCCCTGACGTCTTGGCGGTGTCCCTGTAGAGCTCCCCGGTCCGGTCGGACCGGCCGCTCGGCCCGGCCGCCAGCCAGTCATCCAGCGCATCGCCGACCGTACAGGTCACGCTGGACCGGCGCCGCTGTCCAGGTCGCGGCGCAGGTCCCGGAACTTGGCCTTTATTTCCGTCTTCGTCCCGGCCGGTCACCTTGCGGCGGACGCGCTTCCTTGCCTGCTGGTACGGCGACGTCACCTACCTTGCGATCTGGGAGGGCTAGGCGGCCAGCGCACGACCAAGATGACGGCGAAGCTCACCTAGACCAGCGTCGCGATCGTCACCCCGGCGGGTGACAAGGCATCCCGCTGGCGCGTGCTCGCGACCATCAGCGCGCAGGCGTACAGCGCGGCGGAGGCCGCGACCCACGCCACCACGCGGTGCGTGACCACGGCCCGGCGGCACCAGTCACGCGCGGGACCGTCGCGGACACCGCGAACGCCACCCGCGGCGCGAACGCCCATGGCCAGGTCGCGAAGCCCCACACAGGGACTGTAAACAGCCCGCAGGCCGGACGGCAACCGGGCTACTGCCAGCGCAGTAGGCCCCGTGCCGCCCGGCTCCGGCGGCACCTGCGAACGCGGTAGCCAGCCGGAGGCCCTACCACGATCGAAGTGCACAAAAGACACCACGCCAGGCGGACGACGGGCGGCCCTCGATCCCGAACGATGGATGACGTCACGTCAGTCAATACGGGGAGATTCATGCCTGCCATCGCTAGGTGGTGTTTTCGCCACCGGTTCGCGGCCATCGCGATCTGGGTGCTCGTGCTGGTCGGTCTCGGCACGCTTTCCCAGGCCGTCAAGAGCGACTACAACAACTCCTTCTCGCTGCCCGGCACGGGTTCCACCACGGCCCAGCAGCTGCTAGCCAAGGCCATCCCGGCCCAGGCCGGCGACTCCGACACGATCGTCTGGCAGGTCAGCCATGGCACGGTGCGCGATATGACGGTCACCACACGGATGAGCCGTGCTTTGAAGCAGATCGCGACGATGCCCGAGATCGCCGCCGTGGTCAGCCCGTACGGACCGCACGGGGCCGCGCAGATCAGCCGGGACGGCCGCACCGCATACGCCACCGTCGACTTCGCCAAGCAGGCCAACAACCTGGCTAAGGCGGATATCACCCGGGTCATCGACGCCGCCAAAGCGGCCCGTGCGCCCGGGCTGAACGTCCAGCTCGGCGGCCAGGCCATCGAGCAGACCGAGCAGACGTCGCTGGGCGTCAGCTCGA
>Ga0157378_10006389_pt1 | contig 10304 bp, 10 predicted proteins | sample M65metaG_FD_115309 | JGI IMG/M metagenome (GOLD analysis project Ga0157378, IMG submission 115309) | Miscanthus rhizosphere microbial communities from Kellogg Biological Station, Michigan, USA - M6-5 metaG | ecosystem: Host-associated > Plants > Roots > Rhizosphere > Soil | place: USA: Michigan...
AGGGCGGCCTCACCTTCCGGCTCCTGTGGACCGGCGGTGCGCACTCGCCCGAGGACCTCATGATGTACGTCGTCGAGGACCGCCTGCTGTTCTGCGGCGATCTCGTGTTCGCGGGCCGCGTGCCGTTCGTCGGCAACGCCGACAGCAAGGGATGGCTGAAGGCGATGGACCGGATGCTGAGCCTCGATCCGGCCGTCGTCGTGCCCGGACACGGCGGCGTGTCGCGCGACGTGCGCCGCGACCTCACGACCACGCGCGACTACCTAACGTATCTCCGCGCGACGATGGGTCGCGCGGCGAAGGAGCTGGAGCCGTTCGACGAGGCGTACGCGAAAGTCGACTGGTCCGCGTATTCAAGGCTGCCCGCGTTCGACGCGGCGAACCGCACCAACGCTTACGGAACGTACTTGCGCATGGAACAGGAAGAGCTTTCGGCGGGGTCGCCGTGACGACGGCGACGACGAGCGATCCGGTGCTCGCCGTCGCGGTGCGCGCGGCGCGCCGCGCCGCGAGCGTCATCATCGACGCGTCGCGCGACCTGCGCCGCCTGCCGACGTTCTCGAAGGAGCACGGCGAGATCGTCGCCGGGGCCGGCAGCGAGGCCGAGGGCGCGATCGCCGCGACGATCGGTGCAGCGTTCCCGGAGCACGCGGTGCTCTCCGAGGCGTCGGGCGAGCTGCGCAAGGGCGCGGCGGACGCCGAGTTCCGCTGGGTCGTCGATCCGATCGCCGGCAGCGTCAACTTCGTCCACGGCTTCCCGTACTATGCGGTGTCGATCGCGCTCACGCGCAACGACGACGTGACGCACGCGGTGATCCTCGATCCGGTGCACGACGAGCTGTTCTCCGCGGCCAAGGGCAAGGGTGCGCAGCGCAACGGCGCGCCGATGCACGCGTCGGCGTGCACGCGGCTCGCCGACGCGCTCGTCGGGACCGTGTTCCCCGCGCGCAAGAGCCCGCGGTTGCCGGCCTACCTGCCGGTGTTCTCGTCGCTCGTCGCGCAGTGCGCGGGCGTGCGCCGCGCCGGCGCCTGCGCGCTCGATCTCGCGCATCTCGCGGCCGGGCGGCTCGACGGCTTCTGGGTGATGAGCCAGAAAGCGTGGGACGTTGCCGCCGGCAGTCTGATCGTCACCGAAGCCGGCGGGCGCGTCGGCGATTTCGCCGGCGGCACCGAGTACCTGCGCACGAACGAAGTGATCGCCGCGTCGCCGGGACTCTTCAATCCGCTGCGCGAGGCGATCGTGGCGGCGTATCCGGCGACGTGACGACGCGCATCGCGTCGTCGCGGCGCGGCAGCCACATCACGGCGCACAAAGTCGCGAACGCCGTCGCGGCCATCGCGAACAGCAGCATGCGGAATCCCGCGGCCTTCACCACGGGGCCAAGCAGCCACACGGCGAGCGAGCTCACGCCGAACGCCACGGTGAGCCGCATGCCGGAGACGCGCGAGCGCTGGTGGTCGTCGACGTAGCGGACGATCATCGCGTCGGTGAACGGGATCGCGCCGAACACGACGACCATGAACGCGATCATCAGCGCGTAGAGCGCCCACCCCTGCGCGACGGCCGCGAGCGCGAACAGCGGCACCTGCATGGCGACGATGCCCGCGTAGAGCCGCTTCAGCGGCACGCGGTCGATCAAGAGCCCCACGGCGATCTGCGCGAACGAGCCGACGACGTAGACGAGCGCCAGCAGCACGCCGAGCGCCGCGGGATCGTCGACGATGCCGGCGAGCCGCTCGCGCAGGAGCTCGCCGTTGCCGTTCGTGGTGAAGTTGAACAGCAGGCTCGCGGTGACCGACGCGATCGTCATCACCGCGAACACGCGGACGAACGACGCCGACGGCGGCACGCGCGGGCCGGTCGCGCGCCGCGCGGGCGCCAGGGCCTCGGGCGGCGCAATGCGCGCGAACGCGACGCCGCACGCGATCGAGATCAGCGCGGGCACGGCGAACGCCGCGCGCCATCCCGCGTACTTGACGAGGAGCCCGGTGACGACGGCCGAGAGCGCAACGCCCAGGTTGCCGGCGAGCCCGTTGACGCCGATCGTGAGCCCGGGGCGCGGCGAGTCGCGGACGAGCATCGGGATGCCGACCGGATGATAGATCGACGCGAACGCGCCGAGCAGCGTCAGCGCGGCGGCGAGCTGCCACGCGTTGCGCGTCGACGCGGCGACGAGCGCCGCCGCGCCCATGCCGAAGAAAAACACCACCATCATCCGGCGCCGGCCCCAGAGGTCGCCCAGCCGGCCCGACGGCAGCGATCCCAGCCCGAACAGCGCGAAGGCGCCGACGCCGTACGGCATCAGGTCCTCCCAGCGCGCAAGGCCGAAGTCAGCGGCGATCGTCGTCACGGCGGTGGCGAAGATCAGCAGGAACATGTGGTCGATCGCGTGCGCGACGTTGAGCAGGAGCGCGGTCGGACGCGTGGCGTGAAGCTTCATCGGAACACCCTCATCCGGCCAGGTCCGCAAGCTGTTGCGCGAGCGCGGCAGGCACGTCGACGCCATGCGTCGCGGCGCGCGCCGCCAGATCGGCGCGGCGTGCGCCCGGCAACCGCACGCCGTCGTCCCTGGTCATCTCCGCGATCAGCGTCTCGACGCGCTCGTCGTACACGGCGCGCCCGGCGAGCGCGCCCGGGTCCACGACCAGGAACGCCTGGCCGATGCGCGGACGGTTTCCGGCGTCGACGAAAAAGGAGTCGGCCTCGAAGCCGAAGGCCGCGCCGGTCAGCGCGCACGCGAGCAGCTCCACGACGAGCGCGAGCATCGCGCCCTTCGTGCCGCCCATGGGCAGCATCGAGCCGGTGAGCGCGGCCTTCGCGTCCGTGGTGGGCTGGCCGGCGGCGTCGAGCGCCCAGCCCAGCGGAATCGGCCGGCCCTCCTTCGCGGCGATCATCACCTTGCCGCGCGCGACCTCGGACAGCGACAGGTCGATCGTCAGCGGCGCGCCGCGCGCGCGCGGAAACGTCGCGGCGATCGGATTGGTGCCGAAGACGGGATGGCGGCCACCCGCCGCGGGCATCGCCGCCGGCGAGTTGCCGAGCGCCAGCCCGACCCGGTGCGCGGCGGCTACCGGCGCGAGGTGATAGGCGGCGACGCCGAAGTGATGGCTGTTCGTCACGCCCGCGAACGCCACGCCGTGCGTCGCGGCGCGACCGATCGCCTCGCGCACCGCCAGCGCGCAGGCGGGAAACGCGAGTCCCTGCGCGGCGTCGACCAGCACGGCACCGCCCCGCCCGGCGACAATCGCCGGCACCGCGGCGCCGTCGGCGCGGCCGTTGCGCAAGTGGGTGGCGTACTGCGGCACGCGCGACAGGCCGTGCGACGACAGCCCCTGCGCCTCGGCGTCGACCAGCGCGGCGGCCGTCGCCTCCGCCATCGCCGGCGACGCGCCGGCGCGCTCGAGCGCGCGCCTGGCCAGCGCAGTGAGGGCGTCGAGCGGGAACGTGGGCATGCCTACTTCGCCGCGAGCGCCGCCGCGACCTGCTCGGCGATCATCGTCGACACGCGTGTATTGGACTCGCGCGTCACGCCCGCGATGTGGGGCGTGAGGATCAGGTTCGGGCAGTGGGCGAGCGGCGACCCCGCGGGCAGCGGCTCCTTCTCGAACACGTCGAGCGCGGCGCCGCCGAGTCGGCCTTCGCGTAGCGCCGCGGCGACCGCGAACTCGTCGACCACGCCGCCGCGCGCCGTGTTGATCAGCACCGCGTCGTGCTTCATCGTGCGGATGCGCTCGGCGTCGATCAGGCCCCGCGTCGCCGCCGTGAGCGGCACGTGCAGCGAGACGACGTCGGACTCCGCGACCAGCTCGGCGAACGGACGACGCAGCGTCGCTTCCGCCGCCCACAGCGGGGCCTCGGCCGCGAGGTTGGGATCGAAGCCGACGGTGCGCATGCCGAGCGCGCGCGCGAGGCGGCCCGCGAGGCGGCCGATCCCGCCGAAGCCGACGAGCCCGAGCGTCTTGCCCGCGAGCTCGCGGCCATTGGACAGCGGCGCCCGCGGCCAGCGTCCCCGCGCGACATCCGCCGTGGATGCGTAGGCCCCGCGGAGCAGCAGCATCGCAGTCCCGATCACGTACTCGGCGACGGCGAGCGCGTTCGCGCCCGTCGCCGGGATGACGCGGACGCCGCGGCGCTCGCATTCGGCCACGTCGATGTTGTCGAGGCCGACGCCGAGGCGCCCGACGACGCGCACGCTCCGCGCGTTGTCGAGGAGCGCCGCGTTCACCTGCGTGCGGTTGCGCACGATCAGCGCGTCGGCGCCGGCGAGCGACGCCTTGAGCTTGATCGGATGGTCGACCAGGTCCTTGTCGTACAGCACCTCGAACGTCGCCGCGAGCGCGGCGACGGCGGGCGGATCCATGAACTCGGCGATGACGATCTTCATGAGGGCAAAGGGCTCAGGCGCGGCATCAGCTCTGCATGCCCCACTTGCGGACGGTGCGCTTCTCGACGAAGCGAAAGATCAGGTTCTCGACGACGAGGCCGATGACGATGACGGTGAACAGCCCGGCGAACACGTTCGGGATGTCGAGCTGGTTCTTGTTCTCGTAGATGTACCACCCGAGCCCGCCCGACCCGGACGAGACGCCGAAGACGAGCTCGGCTGCGATCAGCGTGCGCCAGGCGAACGCCCAGCCGATCTTGAGACCGGTCAGGATGCTGGGAAACGCCGCCGGGATCAGGATTGACGCAACGTAGCGGAGCCCGGTCAGGCCGTAGTTGCGGCCGACCATCCGCAGCGTCGGCGACACCGACAGGAAGCCCGCGTGCGTGTTGAGCGCGACTGCCCACAGCACCGAGTGGATGATCACGAACACGATGCTGCCGTAGCCCAGGCCGAACCAGATGAGCGCGAGCGGCAGCAGCGCGATCGCCGGCAGCGGGTTGAACATGGACGTCAGGAGCTCGAGCAGGTCCGTGCCGACGCGCGTCAGGATCGCCAGCACCGTCAGCACGCCGGCGCACACGATGCCGAGCGTGTATCCGATCAGGAGCACGCGTAGCGACGTCGCGGCCTTGCGCAGCAGCTCACCGCTCGCGAAGCCGCCGGCGAACGCGTCGAGCGTCGCCGAGAACGTCGGCAGCAGCAGCGGATTGTTGAGCCAGCGCGCGTACGCCTCCCAGACGAGGGCCAGCGCGACCAGCAGCGCGAGCTTGCGCAGCGCGGCGATGTTGGCCACGCGCTCCCACGCGGACAACGGCTTCTCCACGACGCCGAGCGCCGCGGCGGCCACCGGCTCGCGCACCACCTCGGGACGCGGCGCCAGCGCGACGCGGGCGTCGGCGCTCATGCGGCGGCCGCCTGGTCGGATGGCTCGGCGAACAGCATCGCGTGAATGCGCCGCTCGAGCGTGGCGAGCGTCGCGGCGTCGGTGCCCGGCGGCAGGCTGTTGAGCTCGGCGCGCACCTGTCCCGGATGCGGGGTCAGGAGCAGGATGCGGCTGCCGATCTTGATCGCCTCGGCGATCGAGTGCGTGACGAACACGACGGTGAAGTTGGTGTCGGCCCACAGCGTGAGCAGCTCGTCCTGCATCCGACGACGCGTGAGCGCGTCGAGCGCGGCGAACGGCTCGTCCATCAGCAGCACGTCGGGCTCCATCGCCATGGCGCGCGCGATCGCGACGCGCTGCTTCATGCCGCCGGACAGCATGTGCGGATAGCTGCCGGAGAAATCGCGCAGGCCGACTTTCTCGATACTGGCGTGCGCCCGCGCCTCGGCGTCGCGCGCCGGCAGGCGGCGGCTCGCGATCAGCGGAAAAGTGACGTTCTCGAACACGGTGCGCCACGGCAGCAGCTGGTCGAACTCCTGGAACACCATCATCCGGTCCGGACCCGGCTTGTGCACGGCCGCGCCCTTCAGGCGGATCTCGCCCTCGATCGGATTGAGGTAGCCGCCGATCGCCTTCAGCAGCGTCGATTTTCCGCACCCCGACGGTCCGAGCAGCACGAAGCGGTCGCCGGTGAAGACCTGGAAGTCGACGCGGTACGTCGCCGTCACTAGGCGGTCCGGCGTCTTGTACTGGAGCGTGACGCCGCGGACGTCGAGCAGCGGCGCGCCTACGTCTGCCACGGCAGGCGGTCCAGGTCGACGTTGCCGCCGCTCACGATGACGCCGACGCGTCGGCCTGCGAGGTCGAGCGAGCGCTCGAGCAGGCACGCGAGCGGCACGGCGGCCGACGGCTCGACGATGATCTTCATCCGCTCCCAGGTCATCCGCATCGCGCGCATGATGGCGTCCTCGCTGCAGGTCCCGAACGCCGTGACGTGCGCGCGGATCGCGCGGAGGGTGCGCTCGGAGAGCGTGGTGCGCAGGCCGTCGGCGATCGTCGTCGTCGACGGCAGCGGCTCGACGCGTCCCGAGCGGAAGCTCGCCGCGGCGTCGCCGGCGTTGGCGGGCTCCGCGCCGAACGCCTGCACGCCCTCGCGGAGCGACACCGCGGCGATCGCCGTGCCCGACAGGAGGCCGCCGCCGCCGCAAGGGGCGACGATCGCGTCGATCCGCGGCGCCTGCTCGAGCAGCTCGAGCGCGGCGGTGCCCTGCCCGGCGATCACGCGGGCATCGTCGAACGGATGGATCAGCGTCGCGCCGGTCTCCGCCTGGATCTCGCCGCACGTGGCCTCGCGGGCGGCGACGTTGGGCGCGCAGAAGCGGATCGTCGCGCCGAACCGGCGCACGTTCTCCTGCTTCACCTTAGGCGCGTTCTCCGGCATGACGACGTACGCCGCAATGCCGCGCCGCCGCGCCGCGTACGCGAGCGCCGCGCCGTGGTTCCCGGACGAGTGCGTGACGACGCCGCGCCGCGCCTCGTGGTCGGTCAGGCAGAACACCGCATTGCAGGCGCCGCGCGCCTTGAACGCGCCGACGCGCTGGAAGTTCTCGCACTTGAAGTACAACTGCGCGCCGGCCTCGGCATCGAGGGCGGCGCAGGTCAGCACCGGCGTACGGTGGACGTGCGGCGCGATGCGCGCGTGCGCCGCGAGCATCGCGGCCAGGTCGGGCAAGGCGGGCACCGCGGAGGCGCCGTTGGAGTCCGGCATCGCGAGGCGCGTCAGCTTCCGGACAACCCGTGCACGTTCGGGAAGAACATGTCCTTCCACGAGTCCGGCTTCGTCTTGATGGAACCGGTCTTCGCCATGAACTCGGCGAACCGCTGGATCGTCTGCGGCGTGGTGGTGAACACGATCGCTGGATCGTTCAGCATCTTCGCGATGTTGTCCACGCTGTCCTTGTCCTTCGACAGGCGCACGTACGTCTGCGCCGCCGCGCGCTTGTCCCGGTTGATCTGCGCGTTCGCCTCGTCCAGCGCCTTGACGAAGGCCTCGTAGAGCTTCGGGTTCTCGCTGCGGAACTTGGCGGTCGTCCAGACGAGGTTGAACGTCGAGGGACCGCCGAGCACTTCGTAGCTGTTCACGACGACGTGATTCTCCGGCTTCGCGAGCTCCTGGTACTGGAACGGCGGCGAGCCGAAATGGGCGTTGACCTCGGACTGGCCGGACATCAGCGCCTGCATCGCGTCGGGATGGGACAGCGACACCGTGAACGCATCGAGGCGATTCTGCTGGCCCGGGCCGAACGCCTGCTCCGCCGCCATCTGCAGGATCGCCGCCTGCACCGACACCTTCACTGCAGGCAGGCCGATGCGGTCCTTGTCGGTGAAGTCGCGCACGGTCTTGACGGCGGGGTTGCGCGACACGAGGTGCAGCGGCATCGAGTTGAGCGCGGCGATGCCGCGCACGTCGAGGTTGCCGCGCGTGCGCGACCACAGCGTCACGAGCGGTGCAACGCCACCCGAGGCGATGTGCAGCGTACCGGACAGCAGCGCGTCGTTCATCACGTTGCCGCCGGCGAACCGGGCCCACGTGACCTTCACGTCGACGCCCGCCTCCCTGGCGTACTTCTCGATGAGCTTCTGGTCTTCCATGACCATCAGCGAGAGGTAGCCGATGCCGTACTGCTGCGCGATCGCGAGCTCGGAGAGCTCGGCGCGCGTCGGCGTCGAGGCCGTGGCGAGCGCGATTGCAAGCGCCGCGACGACGCGGATCAACCGGGTCGGCATGCCGATCCTCCTGCCACGCAATGGAAACGGCCGATTATAGGGCCTGCCGCGCACGTCGCGCGCGAAGCCGGCCGCGAGCGCGGGCGGCGTCAGGCGCTCTCGTACAGGCGCGTCATCACGAACTCGCGATGCCCGAGCGCCTCGGCGGCGGTCAGGCGGCCATTCGCCGTGCGGAACATCATGTCGAGAAGCTTGTCGCCGGCCTCGCTCATCGTGATCTCGCGCTGGAGCAGCCCCGACGTGTCGACGTCGACGTGCTCGCTCATCGTGCGCACCGTGCGCGGGTTCGCGCAGATCTTGATCACCGGCAGGATCGGGTTGCCGATGACGTTGCCCTGCCCCGTCGGGAAGAAATGGACGACGTACCCCGACGCCGCGCACAGCGTCACCATTTCCGCCGCGGCGGACGAGCTGTCCATGAACCAGAGGCCGGGGTGCGTCGGCATCTCGGCCTTGTCGAGCACGCCGTCGACGATGCACTTGCGGCCGATCTTCTGGATGTTGCCGAGCGCCTTCTCCTCGATCGTCGTCAGGCCGCCCGCGATGTTGCCCTTCGTCGGCTGCGACTCGGAGAGGTCGGTGGTCTTGTGACGGTTGATCATCGCCTGGTAGCGGTCGAACATCCGCATGAAGTCGGCGCGAACCTGGTCGTTGCGGCAGCGCGCCGCGACGATCGTCTCGCCGCCCGTGATTTCGGAGGTCTCGCCGAACACCAGCGTGCAGCCGGCGCCGTAGAGCTTGTCGAACGCGTCGCCCACCGTGGGATTCGCGCCGCAGCCCGACGTCGTGTCGGACTCGCCGCACTTCGTCGACACCCACAACTCGTTGAGTGCGCATTGGACGCGGTGCTTCTCGCTCGCCCACTGCAGGAATTCGCGGGCGGCCTTGGACGCCCGCATGATCGTGTCGTGGTCGCCGTGCAGCTCGATGCCGAAGTGCTGCACCGGCTTGCCCGTCGCCGCGATGCCATCGGCGACCTTCTTCGACCATCCGTCCTCGATGCCGATGACCACGACCGCCGCGACGTTGGGGTTGCTGCCCGCGCCGATCAGCGTGCGGAAGTGGAGATCCAGGTCGGCGCCGAACTGCAGCCGGCCGTACGGATGCGGAATCGCGAGCGTGCCCTTGATGTTGTTCGCGACCGCTTCCGCGGCGGCGTTCGACAGATCGTCCACCGGCAGCACGATCACGTGGTTGCGCACGCCGACGCGCCCGTTCTCGCGGCGGTATCCCCAGAACGATTCCTGCAGCATGGCTACCACCGTTTCGTCTTGATGTTGTGGACGTGCGCGTGCTCGCCCTTCCTGATCGGCGCCACGACCTTGCCGATGTCGACGCCGTACTTGATCACCGTGTCGCCCACGGCCATGTCCTTCAGCGCGATCTTGTGGCCGATCGGGATGTCCTGCTTCGCCTCGAGGGCGATGGTCCGGTCCTCGTCGAGGATCAGCCCGGTCAGCGTCGTCCCGGCCGTCAGGCCTTCGATGACGACGACGGCGACCGAGTCGTTGGGGTCGTGCAGCACGCAATGGATCATCGGGGCTCCGAAGGGCAGGCGCGGGGGTTCGCCGGGGCCGGCGCCGCGCGAATGCGCCGCCCGCGAGTCGAAGGCGGGCGAAGCGCGAAGTCGATGCGCGGAATCGTAGCGGCGCTCGCCGGCCAAGTCAACTAGATCATCTATATCATTTGCATCACTTCTGCAGCGCCGCTACACTGGGCCGCGCCACGTTTGGCGCTGGCCCACGCCCCGGATGAACGACACCACGACGCCCGCCGTTCCATTGTCGACGCCGCTCTACAAGGAAGTGAAGCGCCAGATGATGGACGGCCTCACGCGCGGCGACTGGAAGCCCGGCGAGGCGATCCCCTCGGAGCGACGGCTGTCCGAGCGCTACGGCATCAGCATCGGCACGGTCCGCAAGGCGATCGACGAGCTGTGCGCCGAGAACATCCTGATCCGCCAGCAGGGACGCGGCACGTACGTCGCGAGCCACAACCGCGACCGGATGCTGTTCTACTTCTTCCACGTCGTGCCGGAGGCCGGGCCCAAGGCGTACCCCGACGTGCGCCTGCTCTCGTTCGGCCGCGGGAAGGCCGACAAGGCGGAGGCCGAGCGGCTGGGCATCGCCGGCGGCGACGGCGTGCTGCGGATCCGCAACCTGCTGGCGCTCGCCGGCGAGCCGATCATCATCGACGACATCACGGTGCCGGTCGCGCGCTTTCCCGGCCTGGCCGAGAAGCAGTTC
>Ga0157378_10006393_pt1 | contig 10302 bp, 5 predicted proteins | sample M65metaG_FD_115309 | JGI IMG/M metagenome (GOLD analysis project Ga0157378, IMG submission 115309) | Miscanthus rhizosphere microbial communities from Kellogg Biological Station, Michigan, USA - M6-5 metaG | ecosystem: Host-associated > Plants > Roots > Rhizosphere > Soil | place: USA: Michigan...
CGTGGACAACGTGATGTACGACAGCCCGTCGCTCGGCTACGTCGTGGCGACGCATCAGAGCGATATCGACTACGGGCCTACGGTATTCACGTACTACTACGCGTTGTGCGATCGCGATCCGCGTGTCGCGCGCGAGCGGCTGCTCTCCGCGAATCGCGATCAGTGGGCGGAGGTCGTGCTCAGCGATCTGTCGCGCGCCCATGCAGACATCCGCCGGCTTACCGAGCGGCTCGACGTGATGCGATGGGGCCATGCGATGATCCGCCCGCATCCCGGCTTCATCACGAGTGCAGCGCGCCGTCAGGCAGTAAATCCATTTCGCAATATTCATTTCGCAAATTGCGATCTGAGCGGCATCGCACTCTTCGAAGAATCTCTCTGGCACGGCGTTCGTGCGGCAGAAGAAGTGCTCGCGATGTAAACTTTCGCGTAGGACAACCTCGGGTTGTCCATGCGTCCCGACAAACTGAGAGCCGGACAAGCTGAAGAGCTTGTCCTACACTTGAGAGAGATGCCGATGTGCCGTCGCCTGTGGGTCGCGGTCCTGCTCGTCCTCGGGGCGTCCGCCTCGCCAGCAGTCACTCTCGATCCATCTCGCGCGATCACGCAGTATTCGCATCGCGCCTGGCGCATCAGCGATGGCCTTCCTAACAGCGTCGTGCGCGGAATCGTTCATTCGAACGATGGCTACATCTGGGTCGCGACGTACGGTGGCCTCGCGCGTTTCGATGGCAGTGGCTTCACGAAGCTCACGCGCGTCGAGCTGCCCGAGATGCGTCGCAACAGCGCGATGTGCATCTACGGCGCGGACGATGGTTCGATCTGGGCAGGGATGAATGGCAGCGGCCTCATTCACATCCAGGATGGCAAAGCGACGGCCTACACCACCGCGAATGGGCTCCCGAACGACATCGTGATGGCCATCGAGCCCGCGCCTGACGGGTCGCTCTGGATCGGCACCCTGGGTGGCGTCTGCCGGTTCGATCATGGCCGCATCATTCCTGCTGCTTTTTCGCTTCCTTCACACTCGATCCTTTCGGTCTTTCTGCAGAAGGACGGCACGCTCTGGGTTGGAACGAATGGAGCGGGCCTCGCAGCGGTGAAGGGTGATCGCGTCGAGTTGTTCGATTCGAGCGTGATCGGCAGCTCGACCGTCTATCGCGTCGTCGACGCAGGCAATGGCTCGCTCTACGCCGGAACGGGTGCGGGACTCGTATCGATTCGCGGCGAGGCGGGACATCGTCAGATCCAACCAGTACCTGCGATTCCAGTCGATGAGGTGACGGCGCTCTATCAACAGGACGACGTCACGTGGGCCGGCACGTACAGCAACGGTCTCTATCGCCTGCGTGACGGCCACGTCGATCGCTATTCGCATCGCGATGGACTGCTGAACAACTCGGTCCGCTCCATCGCCATGGATCGCGAAGGATCGCTGTGGGTTGGCACGAACGGCGGAGTCGAACAGTTCACGACCGGTATCTTCGCGACGATCGGCGTCTCGGAAGGAATTGGTGACGCTTACGTTCGCAGTCTGCTCGAGGATCACGCAGGTGTCGTCTGGATCGGAACCGCGAATGGTCTCAGCCGCATCGATCACGGGCACATCTCCACGATGACCTCGGCGGATGGACTGATGAACAACTACATCTTCAGTCTCGCGGAAGGACCGCCGGGCATTCTCTGGATCGGCACGCCGACAGGGCTCGATCGTTACGACGGCAAGACCTTCACGCACTACTCGAGTCGCGAACAGCTTGGAAGCAATGCGGCGCGCACGCTGCTCGTCGCCCGCGATGGAACGCTGTGGATCGGTACCGATCATGGCCTCACGACGTTCGATGGAAAGACGTTCAGCCATCCGCGCGTGAATGCGACGTGGGGTGAGGCCTACGTGCAGCCGATGGTGCAGGCGAACGACGGAACGATCTGGATCGGCAGCGACGGACAGGGACTCGTCAGCTACCGCGACGGAACTTTCCGTACCTATGGTCCTGCTGATGGCCTCAACGAGAAGCATATCTTCGCGCTGTCCGTGGATGCCGACGGCACGCTGTGGATCGGTACGGATGGCAGCGGACTCCTCCGCTATCGCAATGGGAAATTCACCTCGTATTTCTCCGCAATTCCGTTCGACAAAGTCATCCAGCTGCTCGACGACGGGATGGGCCGCCTCTGGCTCGGGACGGATCGTGGAATCCTGGTAATGGCTCGCGCAGAGCTCGATGCGTTTGCCGATGGATCGAGGACGTCGGTGCACCCGCTCGTCTTCGGCAGCGGAGACGGCCTGCGCAGCCCGCAGTGCAACGGCAGCGCGCAGCCGCTTGCGATCAAGTCATCCGATGGCCGCCTCTGGTTTGCGACCGTCGACGGTGTGGCGACGATCGACTCACGAACCCCGCTGCCGGTGCCGGCTCCGCCGCTGCGCGTGGTGATCGACGCTGTGACGATCGATGGCGTGCGCACTAATGCGCCGCACACGATCTCCGTGCCGCCCGGCGCGAAACAGGTCGAGATCCATTACGCCGCGCTGACATACATTTCCCCGGAACAGGTGGAGTACAGCTACAAACTCGAAGGATTCGATGATGCGACGGTTGCCGCGGGCTCGCGTCGCATCGCGTATTACACGCGACTGCCGCCCGGCCACTACACGTTCCGCGTAACAGCAGAGGAGAGGGGAGCTCCGCGTCCGGAGACGGCGCAGGTTGCGGTCGAGATGCAGCCGAGGTTCTGGCAGCATCGCTGGTTTCCTCCGCTCGTGATTCTTGTCATCGTTGGGATCCTCGGCGCGGTGCACTTGTGGCGCATCACCAACGTACGCCGCCGCGAAGAGGAGCTCGTCGCCATCGTCGCCGAGCGCACGCGCGCGATTCTTGCCGAGAAAGAAAATACGGAGCGTGCGCTCGCCGAAGCGGAAGAAGCGCGTGCTGAGGCGGAGCGTCACGAAAAAGTCGCCGAGCAGGCACTCGGTGCCGCCGAAGCGGCGAATCGCGCGAAGAGCGTTTTTCTTGCGAAGATGTCGCATGAGTTACGCACTCCGCTCAACGCGATCATCGGCTTCTCAGAGGTGCTGGAGTCGAGCGTTCAGACGCTCACAGAACGGCAGAAACTCTTTCTGCGGAACATCAACTCGTCGGGCGAGCATCTCCTCAATCTGATCAACGACATCCTCGATCTCGCGAAGATCGAGGCGGGCAAGATGCAGCTCGATGTGCAGAACGTACCTGTGACGGAGACTCTGCAGAGCGTCGAGCGGATCATGCGCGGGATCGCGTTGCCGCGGCACATCCGTCTGACGCTGGATGTCGCGCCCGATGTCGGCATGATCGAAGCCGATGCTGTGAAGTTCAAGCAGATCGTCTACAACCTTCTCTCGAACGCCGTGAAGTTCTCGGCGGAGGGCGGCGATGTGAAGATGACCGCGCGCAGGCTCTCCGCTCCGGAGTCACCATTGCGCGTGGAGTCGCTGCAGGTTTCCGTCGCCGATCGTGGCATGGGAATCGCGCCCGAGAATCAGGATGTGATCTTCGACGAGTTCCAGCAGGTCGAGCGCGTTCGCCACGTCGCCGCCGGCACCGGCCTCGGTCTCGCTCTCGTGAAGAGCTTCGTCCAACTGCATCACGGGCAGATCAAGCTTCAGAGCGCGCTTGGCGAGGGCAGCACTTTCACGTTCACGCTGCCGTATCGGGTGAATGACGCGCCCGCGCAGACGATGAGCGTTGAAGGCGTGGCGTAAATAGACTCGTCATCCTGAGCGAAGCGAAGGACCCCCTGATTCCTGGCAGGGGGTCCTTCGGCGTCTTCGCGCCTCAGGATGACAGAGGAGTGCGGACGTCGATTCTTCGTGACTATTTCGATGGAGCTGGTGGCGGCGGAGGCGGCGGCATCACGCTGTTGCCGAGGCCGAGCTCGGGGAAGTCCGTCACGGCTGCCCAGCCTGCTGCGCCTGGTCGCCACACCTGTGTGTTCGGTGCGACCTGTCCGTTCTGCACCATCGTGCGCAACGCGTCATCTGTGTACGGACCGTATGTCTTGCCGTCGATCGCGAGCGACCAGCGCGGCGAATTCGATGACGGCGGTGCGGGCATCCCACCCGGAGGAGGCGGCGGAGGAGGCGCAGCTCCCTGGTTGCCCTGATTGAACGCGCCTGTCATCGCATTGCCGATCGCCATCCCTGCGCCGAGTCCGGCGCCAACGCCGCCGAAGCCACCCGGATTCGCAGCTGCGAGCTTGATCGAGTCCGCGGCCTGCAGTTGTGTGTACTGGCCCATGCGATCGCCGAGCACTCCCAGTTTCGTCCTTTGATCGATTGCCGCTTCCACTTCTTCGGGCAGCGAAATGTTCTCGATGAAGAAGCGCGAGAGATCGAGTCCGAATGACTTGAAATCGGGGCTCATCTTCTCGATGGCAACGGACGCGAGCTCGTCGTACTTCGATGCGAGATCGAGTGCCGCGATCTTCGACTCCGCGATCGCGTCCGTCAGACGCGACACGATCGTCGAGCGAAGCTGGCCGAGGATGTCGTTGGTGGCGGTGAGGCCACGGGTGCCGACGATGGTGGCGAAGAACTCTTTCGGATCGCCGATCTTGATCGCGTACTTGCCGAAGCCGCGGATGCGGATCATGCCGAAGTCGGCATCGCGCATCATCACGGGATTCGGCGTGCCCCACGGGAGATCGGTGTACAGCCGCGTATTGAAGAAGTAGACCTCCGCTTTGAAGGGAGACTGGAAGCCGTACTTCCAGCCGCGAAGCGTGGTCAGGATCGGGATGTTCTGCGTCTGCAGCTCATAGCGGCCGGGACCGAAGAGATCGGCGGCCTTTCCTTCATTGATGAAGAGCGCCGCCTGGTTTTCGCGGACGACGAGCTGCGCGCCCATCTTGATTTCCTGGTTGTAGACGGGGAAGCGCCAGACCATCGTGTCGTCGGTCTGATCGAGCCATTCGATGATCTCGATGAACTGCGATTTCGCTTCGCTTTTCAGGTTGTCGAAGAAGCCCACGTTTTTTCCCTCCGGTATTGCGCGAGTCTACACCTGTCGATGGCCGGGGCCGACAGCCGGTAACCGATAGCCGGTGACCGATAGCCGGTGACCGACAACCGACAGCCGACGGGAACGACAGCCGACAACCGGAAAAACTCGCTGGCCACCGGCACCCGGCTGTCGGTAACCGGCTGTCGGTCTCCGGCACCCGGCTGTCGGCTCGCGCCTCTGCTAGGATGCGCCCGCCATGAAGAAATACGTGTCGATCGTTCTATTTGTTGCGTCCTCCGCCTTCGCCGGGGAGGGAATGTGGATGCCCCAGCAGATTCCTCAGATCGCTGCCGATGTACAGAAGATGGGCGCGAAGTTCGATCCGAACCGCCTAGCCGATCTGACCGGTGACCCGATGGGCGCGGTTGTCTCCCTCGGAGGGTGCACGGCTTCGTTCGTCTCACCTGATGGACTCATCGCGACCAATCACCACTGCTCCTTCGGCGCGATCCAGTACAACTCGACGCCGAAGCGGGATCTGATCACGAACGGCTTCCTGGCGAAGACGCGTGACGAAGAACTGTCGGCGGGACCCGGACAGCACGTCTACGTCACGACGAAGATCGAAGATGTGACGGCGCGTGTGACCGGCGACACGAAGCTGGCGAAGATGACGGACGCTGCGCGCGCGAAGTCGATCGAGCGGAAGCAGAACGAGCTCGTCGCCGAGTGCGAGAAGCCCGGCGGCCTTCGTTGCCGCGTCGCATCGTTCTTCGAAGGCTCGCAGTATCTGCGCATCACGCAGCTCGACCTCAGCGACGTGCGGCTGGTCTACGCGCCAGCGAATGGCGTCGGAGACTTTGGCGGCGACATCGACAACTTCGAGTGGCCGCGCCATGCCGGCGATTTCTCATTTCTTCGCGCGTACGTGAACGGCCAGCCGTATCACCCCGCGCACTGGCTGAAGGTTTCGGCAGAGGGAATGAACGACGGCGACTTCGTACTCGTCGCCGGTTATCCGGGACGCACGTTCCGCTACAAAACCGCCGATGAAGTGAAGAACTATCAGGAATTCGTCTACCCGACGTCGATCCGCTACTTCACGCAGCTGATCAACATCCTCGATGCACAGGGGAAGGGAAACCGCGACATCCAGATCAGGAATGCGTCGCGCGTGAAGGGCCTCAACAACTCGCTGAAGAACTATCAGAGCACGAACGAAGGGTTCGTGAAGGATCACATCTGGCAGGCGCGCATCGATCGGGAGAAGGCGATGGTTGCCGCCGACCCGGGCACCGCGGCAATCCTCACGCAGATTGCGCAGACCAACGACACGGTTCGGAAGACGCAGGCCCGCGACATGACAATCTCGTGGATCGCTGGTATTCAAGGATCGTCGGGCTTCTCGTATCGGGTGTCGCCGATGGTTAGCTCGGCCATGCAGGCCGTTCGCCTCGCTGAAGAGAAGCCGAAGAAGGATCTCGATCGCGATACCGGTTATCACGACCGCGATCTGTCGCGAATCAAAGAAAATGCGGAACGGTGGCAACGCGTCATGGAGCCCGGCAGCGACCGTGCCGGCCTGCGCTACTTCCTCGGCGAACTGCAGAAAACGGGCGGAGCGGATGACTCGGTCGTGAAGTACATCGAGTCGAAGGGCGGCGTCGACAAGTTCCTCGACTGGCTCTACGCGAATACCAGGGTCGGCGATAAAGACGAGCGCTTGAAGATGCTCGGCGAGACATCGAAGCAGCTGATGGCGCGCGACGACTCGATGCTGCAGTTTGCATCCGTGCTGCTGCCGGCAGTCGAAGAGATCGATGCCCGCGAGGATGCGGTTACAGGCGCGATGGCTCGCATCCGTCCGGCCTATTTCGAGTCTCTGCGAAAAGTTGCCGGCGGCAATCTCTACCCCGATGCGAACGGCACGTTGCGCATCACGTTCGGAAATCTCCAGGGCTACAAGCCGAAAGATGCCACATGGCTCACCTCGCAGACGACGGTGAAGGGCCTGCTCGAAAAGGAGACGGGGCAGGATCCTTTCGCCTCGCCGAATAACCTGCTGGCGGCGGCGCGTGATCCGAAGAAGACCGCGGCGTACACCGACCCGGAGTTGCATGCAGTTCCGATCGACTTCCTCTCGACGTGCGACACAACCGGCGGCAACTCGGGCTCGCCGACGCTGAACGCAAAGGGCGAGCTCTGCGGCCTGCTTTTCGATGGCAACTACGAATCGATCGATGCCGACTTCCTCTTCAATCCCCCAATGACGCGCTCGATCCACGTCGACACGGTCTACATGTTGTGGGTGCTGGAGGTCGATGGTGGACAGAATCTGGTGCGGGAGATGGGATTGACCCCGAAGTTGTAGGGCGCTGGGATGCTGGGATACTAGGGCGCTTGGTGGCTGGGAAAGGCGGGGGACGCCGTTGTTCTCAAAACACCCAGCTTCCTAGAGCCCCAGAACCCTAGAGCCCCAGCCTCGTGTTATACTTTTTGCCCCCGAAAACGGCGTACGCCACGCCGCACTTCAAAGGAGCATCCCCAATGTCAGGCCACAATAAATGGAGCACCATCAAGCATAAGAAGGGTGCGGCCGATGCCAAGCGCGGCAAGATCTTTACGCGCATTCTCAAGGAAATGACCGTTGCCGCACGCCTCGGCGGCGGTGACATCAACGGCAACCCCCGCCTTCGTGCGGCCGTCGCGGAAGCGAAGGCCAACAACATGCCGAAGGACAACATCGAGCGCGCGATCAAGCGTGGCACCGGTGAGCTCGAAGGCGCCACGTACGAAGAAGTAACGTACGAGGGTTATGGTCCGGGCGGCGTCGCGCTCATCGTCGAGGCGATGACCGACAACGGGAACCGCACCACGCCTGAGATCCGCCACATCTTCGAAAAGAACGGCGGCAACCTCGGCACGCCGGGCTCGGTGCGCTTTCAGTTCGAGCGCAAGGGTCTGTTCGCGATCGAGAAGAGCGCCGTCAACGAAGACAAGCTGATGGAGATCGCGCTCGAAGCCGGTGCCGACGATCTGCAGACCGAAGATCCGGAGACGTTCGAGGTGTACGCGTCGCCGGAGAATTTCGAGAACGTTCGACAGGCTCTCGAGAAGAACAACATTCCGACGATCGAAGCGAAGCTCGGCCAGATTCCGTCGAACTACGTGAAGCTCGATGAGAGCAAGTCGAAGGCGATGATGCGTCTCATGGAGATGCTCGACGATCAGGACGACGTACAGGCCGTCTGGACCAACTTCGACGTCCCCGAAGAACTGATGTAGGACAACCTCTCAGGTTGTCACAGACCCGGTAGGACAAGCTGAGAGCTTGTCTTACACTTCACGGCGATGAGAACGACTCTCCTCGCCGTTTTCTTTTTTCTCTCCACCGCTCTCTTCGCTCAAACACCGGCCAACCTCGTCAGCGAAGGCATTCCGAACTTTCCCGAGCAACTGACGCGCAAGGTCGAGCCATATCTCGAGGGGCGTCCGGCGGGACTCATGTCCTGGCATCCGCAGCTCGAACAGATGCTGATCGGAACGCGTTTCGCTGAGACGGCGCAGATGCATCTCGTGAAGTTTCCGGGGGGTGCACGAACGCAGCTCACGTTCCTGAAGGAGCGCGTTGGGAGCGGCGAGTTTCTGCCGAATGATCCAAACATCGTTCTCTTCAGCAGCGACATCGGCGGAAGCGAGAACTATCAGTTCTATCGCCTCGATCGCACGACGGGCGAGATCACTCTGCTGACCGATGGGAAATCGCGGAACGTGCCTCGCGTGCTGTCGAATGACGGCAAGCTTCTCTCGTTCGGCGCGAATCGCCGCAACGGCAACGACATCGATCTCTGGATCATGGATCCGTCGAAGCCGGACAGTGCGCACCTGCTGATGCAGTTCGAAGGTGGCGGTTGGAGTCCGAGCGACCTCTCACCGGATGACAAGCAGTTGCTGCTCGAGCATGCGATCTCCGCAAATGAAGGGGAGGTATGGCTGCTCGATATCGCAAGCGGCGCGAAGAGGTTGATCTCGCTGAAGAAGGCCGCGAACGGTGGTAGCCGTTTCTCTCGCGATGGGAAGAGCGTTTATTACGTCACCGATGACGACGGCGAATTCGAGCAGCTCGTGAAGCAGCCGCTCGACGGCGGACCCCGCCGCGCGATCACGTCGGGCTCATGGGGTGTCGAGCAATACGCCCTTTCCTTCGACGGAGCGATGCTCGCCTACTCGAAGAACGAGAATGGCAGCTCGGTGCTGCACGTGATCGATCCGGTGAGCGGAAAAAGCGTCGTGACGCCGAAGCTTCCAGCGGGAGTCCTCTCTCACCTCGAATGGCATCGCAACAACCGCCTGCTCGGATTCGGCTTCATGTCAGCTCGGTCCATCTCGGATTGTTACTCCCTCGACGTGAAATCGGGAGAGTTGAAGCGCTGGACGGAGAGTGAGACAGGCGGCGTCGATGCCTCGCACTTCGTCGAGCCGGAGCTCATCACGGTGAAGAGCTTCGACGGCACGCAGGTCTCCGCCTTTGTCTATCGCCCGGATCCTGCGAAGTTTCCCGGGAAGCGGCCCGTGATTCTCAACATTCACGGCGGGCCCGAAGGGCAGTCACGCGCGGTCTATCTCGGCCGCAACAACTACTGGATCAATGAGCTCGGGATCGCAATCGTCTACCCGAATGTCCGCGGCTCGACAGGCTATGGCAAAACCTTTCTCGCGATGGACAACGGTTTCAAGCGAGAAGACTCAGTGCGCGATATCGGCGCGATTCTCGATTGGATCGCGAAGGATCCTGCGCTCGACGCCTCGCGCGTTGGCGTGTATGGCGGCAGCTACGGCGGCTACATGTCGCTCGCGACGATGACGCATTACAACGATCGGATGCGTGCGGGCATCGACGTCGTCGGCGTCTCCAATTTCCTCTCGTTCCTGCAGAACACCTCGGGTTATCGCCGCGACCTGCGCCGCGTCGAGTATGGCGACGAGCGCGATCCGAAAATGCACGAGTTCCTCGAGAACGCTTCGCCGCAGAAGAGTGCTTCGAAGATTACGAAGCCGATGTTCATCGTCGCCGGCTACAACGACCCGCGCGTGCCATGGACGGAAGGGGAGCAGATGGTCAGGACGATCCGCGCAAACGGCGGTCCGGTCTGGTGGCTCATGGCAAAAGACGAAGGCCACGGCTTCGCAAAGAAAGGCAATGCCGACTATCAGTTTCTGGCGATGACCGAGTTCTGGCAGGAGTATCTGTTGAAATAGCCGCGGTCAACGCTGCGCGACCAGGGTATCGACCAGCGCGTACTCGTCGGTCAGCCGCGGACCA
>Ga0157378_10006395_pt1 | contig 10300 bp, 11 predicted proteins | sample M65metaG_FD_115309 | JGI IMG/M metagenome (GOLD analysis project Ga0157378, IMG submission 115309) | Miscanthus rhizosphere microbial communities from Kellogg Biological Station, Michigan, USA - M6-5 metaG | ecosystem: Host-associated > Plants > Roots > Rhizosphere > Soil | place: USA: Michigan...
ACCCTCCCTCACGGAAGTAAAACACTGAAAACTTGTGGCTCTCCGGATTGCCTCGCGATACTACGTGGTCGAAGCCGTGAGGCAATCCCGCCATCTGCATGTGGATGTCGTACTGATCCGTCCAGAACCTCGGGACGGCCGCGTACTCCGCAGCACGGCCGACAATGGCTTTGGCCACGCAGGCAGCCTGATCCACCGCGTTCTGTACCGATTCCAATCGAACGCTGCTTTCGGCAAACGCGGTCGGGTATTCCGCGCAGTCGCCGATCGCGTAAATCCGTTCGTCCGCGGTCCTGAGGTTCGCATCCACGGTAATGCCGTTCGCCACCGGCAGGCCGGCGTCCTGCGCGAGCTCCAGATTCGGAACGACTCCGATCCCGGCGATCACCAGATCCGCCTTGGGCCGCACGCTTTCGAAAGTCGAATTAAGCAAAATTTCGACGCCTTGAGCCGTATGCTGTGCCTGGAAATACTGCGACACAACGGGAGCGACTACACGAGCCATCAATCGCGGGTTAGCCTCAACGACAGTAACCTGCTTGCCCAGCGTTCGCGCGGCTGCGGCGATTTCCAGGCCAATAAATCCGCCGCCGATAATGGCGACGTCGTTCGCGTCGCGCAGTCTTTGCCGGAGTTCGGCTGCTTCGGCTAGCGTCCGCAGATAGAAGACGTCTGGCAGCGGAAGCTGCCGATTGCGAGCTCCCGTGGCGAGCACCAATGTTTCGTACTCGATCTGCTCTCCTGAATCGAGGGTGACTCGCCGAGCGTCGCGATCAATTGCCGTCGCGCGGGCTGTTACCAGCGTAATGCGGTGCGTCTCAAAGAACGCCGCGGGACGTAGTTCGGTATGGCGCTGGTCTTGCTTACCCAGCAAGTAACCTTTGGAGAGCGGAGGCCGCTGATAGGGAACGCCTGGCTCATCGCCGATCAGCGTGATGCGTTCCTGGTAACCTTCGGCGCGGAGGGAAGCTGCGGTTTGAAATCCGCCCTGTCCTCCGCCAATGATGACGACGGCCACGCTATTGCTGCGTGGGTGGCGTGTGAACCACCAGGCCATCGAACTCCAGTGTGACATGGAGCTGGCAGCTCAGGCGGCTATTGGATTTCCGGGGCGACGCCGTGGAGCCCAGCATTGCGTCTTCGTCTTCGGCAATCGGCTTCAGCAGCGGGAGGAATTTCTCCTCCACGTACACGTGGCAGGTGGCGCACTGGCAGTTGCCGCCGCATTCAGCGACGATTCCATCCACGTCGTTCTGCACGGCGCCTTCCATGACAGTGTCGCCGACGGGGACGTCGATGGTGCGCGAGGTCCCGGAGTCTGAAATATAGGTGATTTTGGGCATGTTGAGCGGAACTCACATTATCGCCCAACATGCCCACGCGCTGTGGTCTTACTGCAAGACGAAGTTCACGGTGACGGTGGAGTTCACGGCCACTGGTTGCCCGTTTAGCATGACCGGCTGGTAGACCCACTGTCTAACTGCATCGAGGGCAGCTTGCGTAAGCAGTGGAGGGCCGGAGACGATTGCCGCGTTCTGCACTTTCCCGTCGGTTCCTATCATGATGCTCAGCTCAACGGCACCTTGTACTCCTGCGGTCTTGGCATTCGCGGGATATACAGGGGGTACCCTCTGGACGATCCGCGGTTCCATCACTTTTCCGCCGATCGCGACGGCCCCAGGAGTCGGTGCGAGTCGAGCATCGGGTGTGGCTTCTGAGGGCCTCACGCCAATTGGCGCGATCATGAGACTCACGTTGTTGTGCTGCGAGTTGTAGATTCCTTCGACGCGCATACCTATGTTGAGATGCTCGTCGATCTGTTGTAGTTCACTGCGGATCCGATTCAAGTCAGGTAACGTCACGGTGTCGCCCGCTCGAAGCGTCAAGCGATTCTGCACGCGCTGCTGCAACTCTGGGCTGAGGCCCGCAAATTCGATTCGCTGCACTACGTCCGTTTCTGGTGGAGGCGGTGGAGGGGGTGGAGGAGGCGGCGGAGGAGGAGCTAGAGTGCCTCGACCTCCACGCCCACCGACTACAGTTACGCTAGTCGTCGGCGGTGGCGGTGGCGACGGAGCCGTGGCCGCCGAAGCCGATCTTTCCCCGAAGTGAATCGTCGCGCGCACCAGCGAGGGCGGGGCAGTGTCCGCAACATAGTGCCACTCGAGCACACTCGCTAACGCCGCCTTGCGAAGCTCGTCCGGACCACTCAGCACACGCGCGTCGGACACTTCACCCTTCGAATTGAGCGTCACCTCAAGGAGAACATCTCCGCCTGTGGTGATCCCGCGTGGATACTGGACCGGCGGACGATGCGCGAGAGCCGCCCCGGGAGTTACCGTAATGCCAGGGTCGTCGGGCACCACCTGCGCGGCGCTCTGCAAGGGAAAGAACCAGACCGCGACGAATACGCCGGCTATGGCGAGAGACGTAGCGGCCGTAACATGGGCAGCAAGACGGGAGGCGGACATGGAGGTCTCCTTCAAAAGCGCGGCCACTCGCACCGCGAGCTGGCGCTTTTTCAAGAACATACTTGATAGCAGGGGAGCCGGCGCCACATCCGGCGGCAGGTTCTGCGCGGCCACCGATACCAGTGCATTCAGATAGCTCGCTCGATTGCGCGTGGCATCGACCACTTCGCGATCAACCACCTGCTCACGGGCAAGCTGGATCTGTGCGAGCGCAAACCACACGGCCGGGTGGAACCACAACAGGCTTCGGACGAATTCCTCGGCCATGACGAACAGCCAGTCGCGGCGATGGACATGGAATAGTTCATGGCTGGCGATCGCTTCCTGCACTTCCGCTGGCAGGTCCCGCACGCTCACCGGGAGCAGGATGCAAGGCCGAATCCAACCGAAAGTGACGGGACCGCGAACCTGATCCGATACGTACCACCGCGCGATGCCGCCAAACGCCACGGGTGCTTGCTCCAGAGACCGCGCATTTTTGCGAATGCGGCGAAGGCGCAATAGTCCTGCACCGATCCACAGTAATCGGAATGCAGCACCGGCGGCGATCAGGCCCAAGACAGGTTCGATGCGCCATCCGGACGAGTCAGCAACGGGAAGCGCAGGCAGGCTTTGGATCGTGGATGTGACAGGCGCAGAGAACGTCAGCGCAACCGCCGCGGGCTGCTTCCATGGCGCGAGAATGGGCAGGAGCAGAGCGGCCGCCAGGATCCCTTGCCAGAAATACAATCGCGCACGGGGATAACGCAGGGCGAGAGATGCCACCGCGCCGGCCGTTACCAGGATGACGACCTGGACGCTCCAGGCCAAAAGATTATCCAGCAGCAGAGGCGTATTCATGCGCGTTTCTTCTCCGCAGGAATGCTGCGCCGGATCTCATCCAGCTCTTCCTTGGATAACTGGTCGTCTTCGACCAGATGCAGCAGCAAGGGCTCGGCCGCGCCGTTGAACACGCGATTCACGAATTCGCGGACCATGGCACGAATCACCTGCTTTTCCGGACGGCTGGGAGTGTAAACGAACGCCCGGTCGCCCTGGCGCTTCTTGAGGTACCCCTTTTGTTCCAGGATGTTCATCATGGTCATCACGGTGGTGTAGGCTACCTTCCGATGCTTGAGCAGGTCTTCATAAACCTGCCGCACCGTGGGCGTGCCCAGCTTCCAGACCACCTTCATGATTTCCAGTTCCTGCCCGGTAAGGGTGGATTTGGCCTTCTTCATACTAAAACATTAGTACGAAGTGGTTAGCGTGTCAAGCGGAAAGTAATCGTAGCCACTCGCGGGTCCGGGAGCCTACATTCCCGTCCTGCGGGAACAGGTCGCCGATCACCGCCACGGAATCGGCGCCGGCGTCGATCGCCTGCAGAGCATTGGCGCGGGTGATCCCGCCGATCGCCACCAAAGGACGCGTAGAGAGCGGCCGCAGCCTGCGGAAATCGTCCAGCCCTACCGTCGGATCGGGATTCTCCTTGGTGACGGTGCCGAATAGAGGGCCCAGCGCGAGATAATCTGCCGGCTCTTCGTTAGCCGCGCGTAACTGCGCTTCGTTGTGGGTCGAAAACCCGACCATCGTATCGGGTCCCACCACGCGGCGCGCGACGGATGGCAGCAGATCCTCCTGGCCCAGGTGCAGGGCGGCGCTGAAAAGCTTGGCGAGATCCCCGCGATCGTTTACGACTAGCATTGCGCCGGCCGCGCGAGTGATTTCCGCGATCTGCTCCAGCCATCCGAATGCTTCTCGCGAGAGAAATTCCTTGTGGCGGAATTGGAGGATCTGCGCGCCTGCGTCGAGGATTTGCCGCGCGGCATGCACTGGCTCGACACCCCTCCGCATCGCGATGTTGGTATCGAGAATCGGGTAGAACGCCGGAAGCTTCATTGCGCGGCCGCGAGAACTTCCGTGGGCGACGGTTTCCCGCGCTTCGCGTAGCGAATCTTGCCATCCGGACCGATCAGATAGACCGTGCGCATCGGCCCCAGCCAGCCGCTCGATTTGTACGACTTCGCGATCTTCTGGTGTTCGTCGATCAGCAGGGAAAAGGGAAACTGGTGCTTATCGCGAAACTTCTGGTGCGCCCGGCTGCGAGCCGGATTCACTCCGAACACCACGGCGTTCTTGGCCGTTACGGCCGCCCAATGATCGCGGAATTCGCACAGCTGTTTGGTGCAGACGCTGGTATCGTCGGCCGGATAGAACACCAGGATCACGTTCTTGCCGCGCAGAGCGGATAGCGTGACCCGGTTGCCGTCCTGATCGGGAACCGAGAAATCCGGCGCGATGGTTCCCACCGCCAGGGGCGACGAGAAGAGCATTCTATTCCTTTGCCGCAGCCTTTTCCGGCGCGTCCAGCTTCAGTATTTTACGAAAGCGATCGATCTCGCGCGGGGTGAGAACCCGGTAGCGGCCCGGAGGCAGATCCAGTTCCAGAAATCCGATCTTCACCCGCCGCAGCTTCTCCACCAGGCGGCCGAAATGTTTGAACATGATGCGGATCTGATTCTGGCGGCCTTCCGCGATCCGCACTTCGTACCACGGATTCGCGCCGTGTTTGATGCGCTTTAACTGCGCGGGCGCGGTTCTTTTCCCGTGCAGCGAAACGCCTTCCTGGAACTGCTTCTCCTGTTCGATGGTCAGCTGGCCGTTCACCTTGACAACATAGGTCTTCAGGACGTGGCTCGTCGGCGCCGTGACGCGATGCGCGAATTCGCCGTCGTTGGTCAACAGCAGCAGGCCTTCGCTGTTGTAGTCCAGCCGGCCCACGGGAAACACCCGATCCTTCACGCCGCGCAGCAGGTGCATCACTGTCGGACGCCCTTCCGGATCCGACATAGTCGTCACGCAGCCCTTGGGTTTGTTAAGCGCGATGTACGTGTGCCGCGTGGGCGCGCGCAGTATCTTGTTGTTGACCTTGATGTGATCGTGTTCAAGATCGGCTTTCGAGCCGAGCTCGGTGATCACGGTGCCGTTCACAGTGACGTGCCCGGCCTGGATCAGCTCTTCGGCTTTTCTGCGGCTGGCGATGCCTGCCTGCGAGAGGATCTTTTGTAATCGCTCCTCAGGCATTATCGACCGGGGGATTCTCTGCGACGCTCTCGGACTCAGTCTCGGTCTGCGATTCTTCCACCAGTTCCATGCGTCCCAGTTCCTCGAATTCCTTCAGCGTCGGCAATTCCTTCAAATCTTTCAATCCGAACTGGACCAGGAATTCCTTGGTGGTTTTGTAGGTGAGCGGCCGGCCCACCACATCTTTGCGACCCGCTTCCGCGATCAGCTTGCGATCCAGCAAGGTCTTGAGCACTCCCGCGCCTTGCACCCCGCGGATGTCCATGATCTCGGGCGTCGTCACCGGCTGCTTGTAGGCGATCACCGCCAAAGTTTCCAGCGCCGGAAGAGACAGCTTCAAAGGCGGCGTAAGTTTCTTAACGAACGCGCGGACGGCTTCATGATGCTCGGCCTTGGTGGCCATCTTATATCCGCCGGCGATCTCGCGTATACTCAGACCCCGCTCGGGCTTGGCGTACTCTGCCACCAGTTGATCCAGCGCGTGCTTAACCTTATCGATAGGCTGGCCGATCGCGGCGGCAATCTGCTGGGCGGTTAGAGGCTCGTCGGTGATGTAGACGATGGCTTCCAGAATCGCCTGCAGCTGTTCCTCTTCGTTACCCGAACTCCGGTCTTCCGTCAATTGGGGGTCCAGTTGGACCGCATCCATTTCTTGCATCAGTTATATCCTTGCTCGATGGCTGTCAGGGTTTCTCCGCCCGCAAACGCCGCCTCGAATCCCTTCAGCCGCTTCAGTCCGATTTCTGAGAACGCATCTTTCTGGGTAAGGCCCACGGCCTGCAATTTCACCAGTTCCAGCAGCGCCAGAAACAGGCAGATCATGGCGCGCCGGCTACCCTGGCGTTCAAACAATTCGCGTGCGGAAATCGGCCCGCTTTCCCGTTCGAACACGCTCTTTAGATAGCGAATCATATCAGGAACGGAAACTTCCTCATTCCCGATCTCATACACTGGACGATTCTTGGCCCGATCCAGAACCGTCTGGAACGTCTTCACCAGGTCGAATAAAGTGACTGCCAGACCGGGATCGTCATCCTCGGCGCGAAACTGCGCGATCTGCGGATTGGACCACACGGCTTCTTCCACCACGCGCTTCTGTTGCAGCATTTCCGCGGCGGACTTGAAGCGTTCGTGCTCCAACAGGCGATCCACCAGCTCCTGGCGCGGATCTTCTTCGGGCAGCAGCTTGTCCAGCTCGGGGTCGCGCGGCAATAGCATCCGCGACTTGATGTGGATGAGTGTCGCCGCCATGTAGACGAATTCGGCGCTTAGCTCGATATCCATCTCCGCGGCCTTCTGCATGTACTCCAGATACTGCTGGGTAATTCGCGCGATGGGGATGTCGTAGATATTGATTTCCTGCTTCCGGATCAGGTCCAGAAGCAGGTCCAGCGGACCGTCGTATTGTTCCAGGTGAAAATTGAGCGGGGACGACACTGCACTTCAGGATATCGCAGTAGCTCCGGCCTTCAGGCCGGACGAATCATCGGCGCTTGCCGGCTTTGTCTTTGGCCGGAGTTCCCGCGCCCGCGAAGAACAGCGTCACATCCACGGTATGCGAATCTTCGTGGATGTTGGTCTCGGCCCGGGTCTTACCCAGATTGTCGAAGATTCCCTCATCGCGCACACGATTCAGAAACGCCTCGGGATAGCCGTCCTGGTAGGGCTGTCCCGGCTCGATCTTCCACATCTTGCGGACGGCCGGCTCGCCGATCAGATCCAACCCCTGGATGTCGAGCTTGCCCAACGCGAACTGCGGACCGCGATCGATATTGATAACCAGATTCACGGTATGATCCTGATCGCGAATCTCGCGGACCACGCGCGTATCGGCATGCAGAAAGCCTTGGGCACGCTGGCGCTGCCTGATCTTGTTGAGACCCTGCTCAATGTGGTCGAAATTCGCCATTTCGCCCTTGCGCCAGTCGGCCGACTTTTCCAGTGTGGCGATTTCGGCCGCCGGCACGCCCGCCAGCGCTACCGTGCCCAGGTTGTAGACCGGACCTTCATTGATCGCGATGGTCACCACCACACCGTCGTTGGTTTCGGCTTTCTTGGCGGTGATCTCGGGGAACGATATCTTGATCCGGCCCACCTCTTCGTACAGCGGGCGAAGGGCGGAATCGAGCACGCGCCGCAGCAGAGGCTCGCTATACGGAATGCCGACCGCCGCGGGCGACAGCTTGCCCAGCAGTAGGGGCGTCAAGAGCGCCTGGTTGCCCGTGAACTTCACTTCCGCGATCCGCGCGCGATCTCCAGCCGGGCGGAATACAATCTCCAGCGTCCCGGAATCGGTGTTCACTTCGCCCTTGGTTTCCACCTTACCGTCGAAAAACTTGCTGATGGCGGATGTGTAGCGATTCAGGACCTGCGGCGTCGCCGGAATGCGATCCGCCAGCAGCGGCTCCTGCTTGCGGAGCGCTGCCCGCAAAGCCTCGTCCGAACCAGGCAGCGCTTCGAAGCGGTAGGGATACAGTGTACCGATTTCCACCACTTGGAACGTCGCTTCATACCCGTTCGCGTTGGCGGGCTTGAAGGTGAAGCCGACGCTGTCGAACGCTCCGGATTCGAGCAACCGGTCCCGCGCCGCGTCGAAATCGGCCTTGTTGACGGGAACCCCCATCCTGAGTCCCGAGGCGCTCAGGATCCGCTCCGCCGGGATATGCTGATTCCCCTCGACATGAAATGCTTCCAGCGGATACTTTTCCGGGCCTTGGGCGTAAACCAACCCGGCGAGAAACAGTAGCAGACAGGCGCGCATACCTGTCCCCATGATGCCACGCCGCGGCCTGGCCGTTACTTCCTAAGTTCGATGACGGCGCCGCGTCCGCCGCGCCCGCCGCCGGCGGTGTTTACCGTGTAGTCGGAAGGAACTTCGAACAAGTTCGGGGGCGGGCTGGAGCGATTGATGTTCTTCAACTGGAAGTTGGTTTCGCCGCTGCGGGGATCGCTGTGCTTGGTCATCACAGTCATTTGCAGGTCGGGCGAGTACCAGCGCTCGTCCACGATGTTGATGGGGCGTTCATTGCCGATATCGCCGGCCGGAATCGTCGTGGTCGTGCGGGTTCCCTGGGCCTGGACGCCTTCGATGAACATGTTTCCGAGCTGTTCCGTCTTCGCATCGCCTGTACCACCGATCATACCGACGGCCAGGCGGCCACCGGCAGCGATCGTGAACTCCTGCGTGCCTGGGCCGCCGCGGCCACCTCGTCCGTTAATGGAGACGGTGACAGGTTCCCCCACACGTGCGATCGCGATGCCCGCGGGTCCCTCTGTTCGCGCCGCCAGGGTGGTCCCGTCCGATGTAACGACCGAGGTTGCCACGCACGTGTTCTCTCCGTCCGCGCGCAGTCCATTGACGGTGACCGTGTCACCCGTCTTGATAGAACTTCTCGTCCAGCCCAGCTTCGTGAGCGTGTTGGGCGACGCGGTCGCGCACCTCCAATTCACGTTTCCCACATTCAGCGTGATCCAGGCGGTCGGATTGACCCACTCCATTTGTGAAACTGCACCTCTGAGCTTGAGAGACTCGCTGTTTGAATACGCGAAAACGTTGCCTGCAACGCTGGGGCTCACAATAGACCGGAACGCCGCTAACGGACCCTTTTCCGCCGACCGGGATTCCGGATGCAACGTAAAGCGCGCGCCGGCTACCGGATCGGTAATGAAGACGGCTCCCATCGCCGAGGTTTCTTCGCGGCGCTCGCGCCCTTCGGCGTCGCGATACTGCATAGCCGTGGTGCGCTGTACGATGCGATTGCCGTCCGCCAGCATCTGGATGGTTTCGTTCACGGCTTCCGCCGAATAGGGCGCGCCTTTCACCGGCGGTCCGGAAATCAGCTGGCCGGAAACAAATTCAAATGTCTGAGAATTAAAGATGACGTTCTTCTTGGTCTCGTCCAACTGAACTTGCAGCTTTTTCTGGGCCCGCAGGACGTCATCACTCGGAGCCACAGCCTGGGCCAGAGCGGCGGCGGCAAGTCCAGTTGCCAGCAAAACTCTAAGCATCGTTTTCATTTCAACGTCTCCTATTGCTCGTAACTCACGAATCGAATGGCTCGCGCCAGACCTTCGTTTCCTACTAATACGTCGGCATAGACCCGGTCTGCGAGTCGATTTTCATTTACGGGTAGCCCTACTCTGCGCATGGTGGACGCAGGTACTGTTACGCGCAGCAGCTCGCCGCGCTCGAAGGGCGGCGCCACATCCAGTAACGGAAAAAACTCGGTCACCACTTCCCGGGGTTGTGGATTACTCTTGGGCGCCATCCGGCGAACCTGGCGAGCAGGTACGGAGGCGGGAGGGATCTTCACTAGTTCAGGATCTGCCACCGCAAGCTGCGGCGGTCGGGTCGCGACTTCCTTCGCCCTGGGCGGCGCCGAATGCTGCTTGTCGCGCATTCCCACGAAAATCACGACAATCAGCGCGGCCGCCAGCGCCAGAGACCAGGACAGGCCGTTGCGCCACTTGCGCGCGGCGTGTCTCCGCCTGAAAGCCTTCCGTACCCGATCTTCCACGCGCAGCGGTGCTTCCAGTTCGGCGTCTTCCTCCGCCAAAGCCCGCAACGCAGCAACTATAGACTCTTCTGATTGCATTCGATCCTCCTTCCGGTGCAGACTGCCCCCCGCAGTTTCCGCACCAGCATGGCCCGGCCCCGGCTCAGTCTGGAACGCACCGTTCCGACGGGACAATCCAGGGCTGCCGCGGCATCTTCATAACTCGAATCCTGCAAGTCACATAAGACAACAGCTTCACGAAATACCGGAGGT
>Ga0157378_10006398_pt1 | contig 10298 bp, 8 predicted proteins | sample M65metaG_FD_115309 | JGI IMG/M metagenome (GOLD analysis project Ga0157378, IMG submission 115309) | Miscanthus rhizosphere microbial communities from Kellogg Biological Station, Michigan, USA - M6-5 metaG | ecosystem: Host-associated > Plants > Roots > Rhizosphere > Soil | place: USA: Michigan...
CCCCCCGAGACCCTTTAGGCGTCTCCGCATGGCGGAGCATGGCACACCGGATCTTAGTTCGAGTGGGGCCCCCGTTCATTCAGGTGTTGGTTCAAAAATCGGTTACCGCCATCACCAACCTGGCAGGCCGGCCTTCAAGATCGATGCTACGGAAACTCAGGCCGATTCGCAAGGGCAACGGGAGAGGGATCCAACCCGCTGGTCGGGATCACGCTCGCATCCCCACTCGACAAAAAGTTTCAGGAAGGAACGCCACGGCTATGGGCGCAAGGAAGATGCACGTTGCTCCTTGGTGTGCGCAGCCCCAGTATCCGATCCCTCAGAGAGCGTGCGCTCTCCTCGGGATCGACAGGCCAGTGATACTGCGGGGCGGCTACTTACCCGGTTGCGGACGGCTGGCGGGGGGCACGATTCCGTTCATGCGCAGGTAAACCACCATCTGTCCATAGTGGTCGAAGGGATGGGCGGTCGAGAAGGTTCCGAAACTCAACCGCGCGCCTTTCATCCCGAAAGGGCTGTCGATCTGATCGAGTGCGTTCTGGGTTGTGATCGAAGCCAGGGCCTTGTCGAGGTAGTCGAAGGAATCGTTTAAGAATTTTAAGATGTCAGCTTTCGACTTGATCGAATCAGGCCCGTTCTCGCCGCGAAGATCAAGGGGAGGTTTCTGTCCAAGGATGGTCGAACCAAACATGTAGTTAGCCGTGGCCACATGCTTTACCTGCTGCGAAAACGTGCGAACCCCTTTGAATTCACCATCGTTGGGAGCAAAGGAATACTTTTCTTCGGGCATGGCTTCGGCGGCAGGAATGAAGTCCGATTTGGCGATATTCAGATCGGCTTGGAGCGCTTCCCCGAGCGTTTTGGCCGGAGGCGGAGCGGTCTGGGCGGCTGCGGTTGCGAGCGTTCCGAGTACAACAAGTGTCGCGAACGACAAGTTAGGTCTGCGCATATTCTCTTTTTCTCCTGACATGTGCTAAAGCTGATAATGCCGATTTTGTATGAATCAGTCCCGCACCACGGCTGGGGCAAGGTCGAGTTCGCTCGAACGTAATGGATATTTACGAACCGTCACCAGTCCCACGATTAACGCTAGAGAGGAAACAAGCATTGTAGTCGCCAGGCCGTATTTTGTCGCCAGAGCTCCCCAAGCGGCCGAACCGAGCGCCATGCCACCTTGCAGGATGAGCAAGTACATGGAGAGCGCGCGAGCCCGCATCCAGGGTGGAGACATGGTTTGGGCAGCGACATTGAGGCAAGCAAGGATCGCGATCCATGCGGCGCCACTAAGAAACAGAATCAGCACGAGCCAGAGGAAAGCCTGCGCCCGCCCCGCCGCGAGGGTCATCAGGGCGAATACAACAATGGCAGCGACCACGACGCGGTCTACGGAATAAAAACTTTTCAGGCGATACAGTAACCCAGCTCCCGCGAGTGCGCCCAAGCCGAAGGATCCAAGAAGCAGTCCATATCCTGTGGCCCCCCGTTCGAGGTTGCGGGCGATCAGCGGAAGCAGTGCCAGTAAAGCGCTGGCGGCAACGCTGAAGGCGCCGGTGCGGACGAGCACACAATGAACGGTTGGCATTGCCCAAACATAACGAAAGCCAGCACGCATGGAATCGATCACCCGGTCGGTGCGCGGTGTATCGGGTTCTGCGCGCTTCCAGCGATAAAGAAAAAAAATCACGCCGAAGAAGCTGGCGGCGTTCATCAGAAAGGCGACGCCGGGTTTGGTGGAGGCAATTACCACACCTCCCAGCGCGGGGCCAATGGCGCGGGCCACATTGAATCCAACTGAGTTCAGTGCCACTGCCGGCGCATGATTTTCTGCACAAACGATTTCTGGCGTGATGGCCTGCCACGCCGGGTCGTTCATCACCGAGCCGAGGCCGAGGATGAAGGTGAAAACCAGCAGCGTCCAGGGCGTCACATAACCAAGCAAGGTGAAGATGCCGAGAAGTCCGGCCGAGACCACCATCCAGGCCTGTGTCATCAGCAAGAGACGACGGCGGTCGACCATGTCGGCGAGAGCGCCAGCCGGGAGGATCACGAAAAAAACCGGGAGTGTGGTTGCGGCCTGAACCAAGCCAACCATCAGGGGTGCCTCCGGCTTCGACATGGTCAGTTGGGTCATCAGCCAGCCAGCACCCACATTCTGCATCCATGTCCCGATGTAGGAGATCACGGCCGCGAACCAGAGGGAACGAAACAATGGTTCGCGCAGAGGTGCCAAAGCGGATCCCCGAACTTTAGGGCGAGAACTTGGCAGCGAGGTTGGTAGGGTCTCAGCCATCAGCTTGCGGGAACCTCGCTCGGAGCGGCGACGGATTTTTCAAAAGGCCACTGCCGGTTGTGATGAGCGCGAAGAAGATAGAGTAAGAGGCCGGTGATCAGAATGACCAGGGTAAACACGACCTCGCGCAGAAAGTTCTTCCGCATGATCAGAATCAGAAGAAAGCCTCCAATGGCAAGAAGCGCTGGAACCGGATACAGCCACATGCGGAATGGTCGGGGCATTTCGGGGCGGCGAATGCGAAGCACAATCAGGCCTACTGCCTGGACGATGAACTGCAGCAGAATACGGATCACGACCAGGGCCGAGATTACGTCCGCGAGAGAGAAAAAGCAAAACACTATGGCGGCGCCGCCGAGCGCAAGTAGCGATATGTGAGGAAATTGATAAGTCCGATGCACCCGGGCGAACGCTTTGAAGTAGTTCCCATCGAGGGCAGCGGCGTAGGGCACGCGCGAGTAGCCAAGCATCAACGAGAAGACCGATGCAAAGGCAGCCCACATAACAAGTACCGCGACCAAGTTCGCCGCCCAAGGCCCATAGATCCGCTCCATGAAGGTGGAGACCACGTAGAGCTTGTTGTTAGAGTCATGCAAGCCCACCATCTCGCGCCAGTCCACCACGCCCAGAATGCTGATGTTCATCAGAAGGTATAGACAGGCTACTAGCGCAATGGATAGCAGCAGGGCGCGGGGAATGTTTTTTCCCGGATCCTTGATCTCGTCGCCGAGAAAGCAGACGTTGTAATAGCCCCAGTAATCGTAGGTTGAGACCAGCATTGCTAAACCCAACCCGAAGAAAAAATTGCGCGAAAAGGCAAACGCGCCCGGCGGGAAACTGAAAGCGCGGGCGGGATCAAAGTGCGTCATGCCGGCAAAGATGATCCATCCGATCGTGCCCATCACGCCAAGCCAAAGGAAGCGGGAAATCCATCCGATGTGAGTGATGCGGCGAAACAACAAGAGTACGGCCACGAGCACGACGCCAATGGCAAGCAACGTAGTCCAAGCAACGATCCAGCGAAGGTGAAACGTTCCAAGCAGCGGGATTTGTAGGTTCCAGTTGTGGGCGGAATATTGCTGGTCGAGGCCGGGAAGAATATAAGCCGCATAGCCTGCGAATCCGATGGCACCGGACGCGATGGACAGAGGCGCGCTGAAGGAAAGTTGCCAGATAAACAGGAACGACACCAGTTTCCCCAGCCGCTCGGGACCGTAGATCTCGCGCAAGTAGCGATAGGATCCGCCAGAGCCGGGCATGGCAGCGCCCAGTTCTGCCCAGACCAGGCCGTCTGAAACCGCGAGAATGGCCCCGATGATCCACCCGAGCATAGCCTGCGGGCCCCCCATGGCACTCACGACCAGAGGGATGGTGATGAACGGGCCAACACCGATCATGTCGATCATGTTCAGCGTGGTCGCCGATAGAAGGCTGACGCCGCGGATCAGTTTGGGAGAGCCGGCCTGGGGAGAACTGGACATTGGTTTATCTGCACATCATGGTTGCGCTTCCTGAACCGCAACCAGCGACTCAGCGAAATGCAGGTTCCGAATGGCTGAAGCATCGGAACGTCATCCAAAAGGTAGGAACGATCGACCACACGCCAATTCCAAGGTGATGCGCAGGCAAGTCATCGCTCTTTCCTCATTCCTTTCTTATCGTTCACTGCTGAGGCTCGTGCCCCGCACTCACCAGATTCACGAACAGCCGAACTGCACCTGGGACCCCGGCCGGCAGTTGGCGATAAAACGAATATCCGCTGTAGATGAAGGTGCCCTTGCCGTACTTGGCGATCAGCAAGCCACCTTCTTGGTCAGGCTCGTTCGGATCGTGGCAGGAGATCAGCGGATGGAAATGATCGTCCCAGGAACTCATGAAGTACAGGCCACGCTCCTGCACCCAGCCGTCGAAATCTTTTTGCGTAATTTGATTCGGGTAATGAAACACAGGATGATCGGGCCGCAAGATTTTGACCGGGGCTTGCTCGACAGAAACGCGCGAGCGTCCGAGTTCGACTGGATAGGGAGTGAAGTGGCTGCTGTTAAAGGCGGAGGTGTCGTTATTGTGCTCGAGCACCAAGGTTCCGCCATTTTCGACAAACTTTAACAGCTTGGCATTTTGGGCGACGACATCTCTTTGCGTGTCGTAGGCGCGTACTCCGAGGACAATGCTGCCGAATTGGGAAAGATCCTCCTCTGCGAGCTTCTCTGCCGGCACCACCGTGATATTCATTCCGACTTGTGCAAGGACGACCGGTGTGTCTTCCCCCGCGCCCTGAATATAGGCGACCTTGAGGTCCTTCGGAACGTTCACGTCCACGATACTGACGTGCTGGATAGCAGGACGGTAGAAGTAAAAGGAGCCGATATCGTCACGGGTGACGAGCTCGTAGCCTTCGGAGTAACTGTTGCCTCCCGCCTCAAGCACTGCCTGCAGGTCGGAGCGCCCCTCAACCGACTTCGAGGGAACCACGCGGAAAGAAAACGCCTGCTTGTCGCCGCGATTCAACAGTTCGACCGGCTGTTCGGGGGGCTCGGCCTGCCAGCCGGACGGTACTTCCAGGCGCAGCTTTCCCGGAGCTCGAGCAGCGAGATTCGAGGCGATGCTGAGTTTAGCGGTAGTGGTCTTTCCATCAGAACTAGGAACGACCTGTTCACTTGGTTCAAGGGCTAGCGAGTATGCCGGCGTAACTCCCAATTGAAGCTTGCGGGTCACGCCATGATCGTCGACATAGGGAGCGATGATGGGCGAGGAAATTCTGCCCGTGTCCGCTTCGCCGCCGCGCCGCTTGAGGAAATCCGGAGCAGGGGAGTGTATGCCCCGATGTCCGGCCAACTGATAAACGATTTGAACCTCCAACGGCGGGGGCGGCAACGGCAAGGTCACGTATCGCATATCGACCTGATTGGCTCCATCGGTGAGAGGATTCTGGCGTCGCCAATAGGGACGAGTCAGTTCGGCATTTGCCGGAACCTTGACCAGAAAATTGGCGAAGTAGTCTTCGCCGGGGCCGATCGTGACCTGGTCGGCCTCTGATTTCAAGATCCAATCGGAATGATCCAACCCTGCGCTCTGAATCGTGAGCCAATACTTCGACGGATTGTGGAGCTTTGCCACGATCTGAAATTTTTGCCCTGGCGATACGCTGACAAAGGACTCCTTCTCGCGAGGGGGAGGGCCACCTGGGGCTTGGGGCGAAACCGCGCCGGATTCGAGCGTGACTCCCAGGGCAAGATTGAGGGCATGGGCGCTTTGTCCGCCCAGGTAGGACACGTATTCGAGGGCTGCATTTTTTGAGGGCAAGCTGAGTTCTGAATCTTTGAGGCGATAGGCGAGCGTATCCAAATCCGCGAGCAGTGCGGAGAGATCGCTGATGGAATCGCCCAGGTGGTTAGAGGCCATGCTCAGTGCCTGGCGAAACCAGGGAACGGTGTTCTGCTGGTCTCCCAAACGAGCTGCGAGGCCCGGCAGGCTGGTGTCGATCCCGTCGAAGAAGTCTTTTTCATGGCCCTTAGCGTCGGTGGTCTTCGCCAGAACGGAGTCTATTAGCTTGTAGAACGCATAGTGAGGGCCGGGGCTGACGTTAAAATCGAAGTGTCCCTGCGTGTGCTGGCGGCCAAGGCCATTCGCAGCCATCTGCAGATAGGACATGCCGAGCAGGGGGTCCTGTTCACCAGTGTCGAATCGCACGCTCCAGTTTTCATCGGGACAGGTGTCGGCGCGCCAAGGGCAGACGTTGCCGATGTAGAGTTTCTTTGGCTGCCAAGGCTGTAGACCCTCTTGGATCTGCTCCGGGAATCGTTTCGGGTCAGCGGCCGCCCGGAAGGCTTCTTTCGTCAGCACTGCCGATGCTTGATGATGGGCGTGCCCATCGCGATCGGTGCCGGAGAAACGAGCTACCAGAACGTCGGGCCGAAAGGTGCGGATCACCCGCACCATGTCGCCGAGCGGAACGTCTTTTCCTCCCCAGTTCTGAAAGGTTTCTTCCGGAGTCTTGGAAAATCCGAAGTCGGCGACACGGGAAAAACGTTGCTCGGTTCCGTAGTAGCGAGCCGAGGCGAGAAGTTCGAGCGTGCGAATTACTCCTAGCTTGTCGAAGAGGCCGGTGCCGATTTCGTTCTGTCCGCCTTCGCCGCGGGTAAGCGTCATGAGAACAGTGCGCACGCCGTGGCCGCGCGCCTGCAGGGTGAGAACGCCTCCGTCTTCATCGTCGGGATGAGCGGTGACCATCATCAGGCGGCCGCTGTTGCGCAAGCGCCGCAGGGTCTGTTTCAGGCCGGCGCTGCCCGAGTCCTGAGGCAGCGGTTCAAGATAGGGCGGCAGATGAGCCGCAGCTTGTGGGGCTTCCCCGACCGCCAGACCGCAAAATAGTAGAAAAACAACTAGGAAGTAGAGTTTGGTTCGCTTAGCCCAGACGTCCGCTTCGGAAGTTTGCATATGTTGTATGAGACGGCTGTTTCGCGTTCGAGGAATCAAAATTTGTAATTCATGAGCCTCGCCCCAGGGGCACTCGTCGTTCGACCTTGCGCTTCGCGGCTCGCGCAGTGCGATCGAGATCGCTTGGCCTCACCTCTGTGGTTCAATTGTGAACCGCCCTTCGAATCGGAGATGGCTCGCCTCCCAATAAAGTTCCGTCTTCAACTGCATGCACGACGGTCTTTACCCATTGATTGGGGTCCCGCTTCCCCGGCAAACGCACTTTCAAGTAATTGTCCGTCAGGGCCTCGGTCCAGTGGCCGCTCCCGTCTTCGAAGGTGGTGTTCAGCGTGATTGCCTCAAGTTCGCGGCCGATGAAGCGGCGCATGAAGGCGAGCTTGCTCTTGGCCCCGAGTTCGCGAAGAACGCGATTGCGCTCGCGAGAGATATGCACCGGGACCTGGTTGGGCATGCTCGCGGCGGGGGTGCCTGGGCGCGAGGAGAAAGTAAAGACGTGCAGATAGGTGAATGGCAGATTTTCGATCAGGGCGCGAGTCTGTTCGAATTCGGCGTCGGTTTCACCCGGGAACCCGACCATTACGTCCGCGCCGATTGCCGCATCTGGCATGGCGGCGCGAATCTTCTCGACCTTCTCGCGGTAATGCCAGGGGCGGTATTTCCGGTGCATGCGGCGAAGAACTGGGTCGCTGCCGGACTGCATGGGAAGGTGCGCGTGTTTGGCGAGGCGGGCTGATTCGGCCACCAGACGAATGAGGGCATCGGTCCAGTCCATTGGCTCGACCGAGGAGATGCGGAGCTTCTCAACCAGGGTAAGGGTAAGGATGAGACGGATCAGATCTTCAAACCGGGAACCAGGGGTCGCCAATCTCGGGTCGGATAGGTCCCGCCCCCAGCGGCCAAGATTGATGCCGGAGAGAACGACTTCGCGATAGCCGGCGGAGACGAGTCCATTCACTTCCCGAATAACGTCGTCGATTGGCAAAGAGCGGCTCTGCCCACGAAGCGAGGGAATGATGCAGAACGAACAGCGGTTGTTGCAGCCGTCCTGAATTTTCAGGTTGGGACGGGTGCGCTCGTTGGCTGAATCAAAGACGGGCGCGGCGAGCAGTTCCGTATGGGCAAAGATATCGGAGACGAAGATTTCCGTGTGCGCTCCACGGGACTCCTCGATCGCAGCGTAACCACTGCTTGCCGGGTTCTTCAAATCCGAAGCGGGAATGAACTTCTGATTTGGCGGGATGTCAGTCTCTGACTTTCGGCAGAGCGTGATCTGTGCCAGAGTGTGCTTGTGAGAATTGCCGATCACGTGCGAAACGCCAGGAAGGGCCGCCACCTCACCCGGGGCACGCTGGGCATAGCAGCCCGTGATAACGATTTTGCAGTCGGGATTGCTACGCCGGATGCGCCGTATGGCCGCACGGGCGTCCTGTTCGGCGGCAGCAGTTACTGCGCAGGTATTAAGGATTACGTAATCAGCCCGAGCCGGGGCGGAGGCGCGGTTCAGCCCGGAATCCCGGAATTGCTGCTCGATGGCCGCCCCGTCGGCCTGGGTCGCGCGGCAACCGAAATTTTCTACGTAAAAGCTGGACACGCTCATATACTAGCGTATATACAACTTTCGTTGCGGGAGACGCCGCAACGTGAGGCGCGTGTTTTTTTGAGGTTTCGATGAAACGCAGGATCCTGCTGGTAGATGATGACGCTGCGGTGCTGCTGACGTTGAAGGCGGTGCTGGAACTGAATCAATTTGACGTGCAGACTGCAGGATCGGCGGCAGAAGCGATCAAGAAGCTCGCGAGTGGAATTTATGAAATGGTGATCACGGACTCGCGCATGGAGACCGATGACGCCGGATTCCACGTGATTCGCGCCGCCAAGCAACAGACCTATCATCCGGCGACTGCGCTACTCACCGCTTATCCTCCGCGAAACGTGGATTGGCAGAGTAACGGAGTGCAATCGCTTTTGGTGAAGCCCATCGGGACGCAAGATTTGCTGCGTCAGATCGAAGCGCTACTCATCCGCCAGCAGGATGAGAAGACTTTCATCGAGCGCGGCCATGGGACTTCGCCCGATGCTTCAGCCAGCGAGAAAGAACGCAGAGCCAGCTGAGCCTCGCCCCCTCTCGGATAAATCGGACCCCTTCGACCGATGGACACACCTATACCGGGTTCACGAAGTACGAGAGAAGACACATCAAGATTTACGCCGAAGCTGCCTGCCGCTTGTCGCGAAAGCATTCACGACATAGGATCGGGCGATTCTGCGTTGGTCGGAACGGGACCGTCGTCTGTTTGCCGCACTGTGAGCAAACCGCGGGAGTCTCGACGCGAGTGTGTCCCTGGCGCTGAGGTGCGCCGATGTTCGCAAGGCGTCTCGCTTTACAGGGCTTGCAGCGTTTGGGTTCGTTACGGAACTGCTTGTCATGAAAGAAAAGCTGTTCGCCCGCGGTGAAGACGAAATCTCCGCCGCAATCGATGCACTTCAAAGTCCTATCCTGGAATTGCATGCGAGCTCCTTGCTCCGGTGCTGCGCGCGAAGACACGAATACGCAAGCACGTTTTCTCGCCCCCTGATTGGACTGCTACCCTGGGTTCGGCCCGACCGCACGGGGAAGTGTGCGGAGATGCTTGGACGATGAGGCGCGGCGCTCAGCTAAAGGTAAGGCTTGGGCCACAACCTCTGGCTGTGGCCCATTTCGATTATTCCTGTTCTTTCCGTGCTTTCTTGCGGCTGCGCTTGCGCGCTAGTGCTTCCTTTACCCGCTTTTTTTCGCCAGGCTTCAGGTAAAAGGAGTGACGCTTTACTTCCTTGATGATGTCCTCTTGTTGCACCTTCCGCTTGAAGCGACGCAGGGCATTTTCCAGTGATTCGCCTTCCTGCAGTCTGACTTCAGCCAACGAAACTGCACCCCCAAACCGGTCCTGCGTGGACTTGTTAGTTATTGCAAGAAGGCTGGTTAAAGTCAAGCACTATATCGAATTTCTAAGCCGCTTTCGGCCTACTTAGGCCGCTTGCAGGACGCTCGATCGAGAAGGGATTGCACCTTTCTTGGTGCATGAAGTTACTTTCACAAACTGGATCGGGAACCGGGTGCCAAAGGCTGAGTAAGTCCGCCTGTGCTCTTGACCTTTCGAAGAAACGCCCGCTCAATGAAATTTGGTAGGATCGGAATTCAGCTACTGTCAGCTTTCGCCCAACAACCAAAGAGACAACCATGATCCGTCCTTACAAAGGAATTTCGCCAACCATCCCGGCCTCGTGCTATGTGGATGAATCCGCACAGGTTATCGGCGATGTGGTGCTTGGGGAGCATGCCAGCGTGTGGATGAATGCGGTGGTGCGGGGCGATGTGCACGAGATACGCATCGGAGCGAATTCCAACATTCAGGACTGCAGCGTTCTGCACGGCATGAAACAGCAGTACGGAGTATATGTGGGCGAATCTGTGACGGTGGGACACAACGTCACCCTTCATGGATGCCGAATCGAAGACAACTGCTTAATCGGAATGGGTGCAATCATTCTGAACGGAGCGGTGATTGGGACCGGTTCGATCATCGCTGCCGGG
>Ga0157378_10006401_pt1 | contig 10297 bp, 13 predicted proteins | sample M65metaG_FD_115309 | JGI IMG/M metagenome (GOLD analysis project Ga0157378, IMG submission 115309) | Miscanthus rhizosphere microbial communities from Kellogg Biological Station, Michigan, USA - M6-5 metaG | ecosystem: Host-associated > Plants > Roots > Rhizosphere > Soil | place: USA: Michigan...
GAGTATGGCGCCATCATTGGTGATCTCGATTATGGAAGGGTGTACGGTCTCGACTATTGGCAATACTTAGACGTCGATGGCTGGGGAGATGTGGAACGCGAGCAATTCATCCGCAATGGCTGTCTCGTGCTGATCCTCGCAATGTGTTGGGACGAGATCGACGGAAGCGGGACCTATATTGCTCCAAGGATTCCAGAGTGCCGTGACGCGATCCGATCGATCGCGCCAGAAGATCCTGTCGGATCACGACTGCGGGAGATCGTCCTCCGCGCGCTCGATGGTGCCGAGGTGGGCAAAGAGCCCGAAGGATTGCTGAAGGACTCGGGGTGGGTTTACAAGGCCGTCGTCAACGAGTACTTTCGGACCCGGATTCACCACCACGAGACGAAGCCGTAATTCACTGATTGCCGGCGCGCCCCTGGTGAGGTACGGCGCGGCTGAGCGCCAATGCCTAAGGTGCCCGACGATATGCCAAACGCAGATGACGACGCGATCGAGATTGCGACCTTTCCATACCTTCACGTCGCGGAGTTCGCCGCCTCCGTCCTCGAGGGCTCCGATATCGAGTGCTTTATCGGGGATCAGTTCCTGGGCGGCATCCGCCCCGAGCTGACGTTCACATCAGGCGGTATCAAACTCTTCGTCCGTGCCGCGGACGTCGACCGCGCACTCGAGGTTCTCGCTGAGCTCGAATCGGCTGCCGGGGAGTTACCGGACCACTGGGATGATGATGCAGGAGATGGGGAAGAGTAGGGTGTCGTGCGCCAGCCGCAGACTGGTTGAATTTCCCGCCTGCACGGCCGCTCTTGAAAGCGCTGGAATTGAGTCGTTGTTGACCGCATCCAGGCAAGGTCCGGACTCCACGTCCGACATCGCGGCTAACGCACCGCTGCACCCCGGGACTCCGTCCGTTGCCGCGGTGTTGTTAGTATCACCTTCTGCTATTCTGCCGCCTGACGGGCCGCGCGGCTGAGCAACCGAAAGTTGGGCACCCGTACCTGAGAATGACGACAGAGGCGATCGACTGCTCGAGCGCTGAGCATGAGCTCGAGCGCAACCTAGGTGGAGATAGCCGGGAACGCGCGTTCGCGCTCGAGATTCTCCTGAGGTCATTACTCCGGGGAATTGAGTACTCGTCGCACTCGACCGATGGCGTGCTCCTGCTGCACGAACGCAAGTCGCGCCACGACTACTTCGCCGTTGCCACAGTGTGCATGCTCCCGGACGAGATCGAGCCGGCATCGTTTTCCATCCGCTTCTCCGAGCAGGGCCAGGTCGTGACAGGACGCGTCAACTTTGGTCTGATGACGGAGCATTTGCCGAGAAGAGTGAACAGCCGTAGCAAACTTCAAGACTATCTCCAGGCCTTCCCCGATGAGGTTGTGAGATCGGTTCGGTGGCAATTCATGTTCGAACGGCATCTCGAAGGATGGCTACGTAGACCCGACCGTGAGACGCGCGCCGCCGGTGAGCATGGGTAAGTACTAGATGCCGATGGTGACTGCTGGTGAATGCCGAGTCCTGCTCGGCCAACTCGTCGAGAACGGTCGCGTAAATCGTGAGCTCCAGGAGAGGCTGGAGCGCACGCAAGGCGCAATTGACGGAGTCCTGCTGGAAGTTCTCCTCGACTGCCCTTATGCGCTTCTTCGTGAAGCGGTGGTGACTGTTCTGGGGGAGCGGCGCAACTGGAAGGTCGTTCCGCATCTCATCAGTGCACTCTGTGATCAGGATGAGCACGTGCGGTACGAGCTGCTGATCGCGATCGAGAAGTGTGCTGGCATAGGGATCGGTACGCTCTCCGAAACTCTGTTCCTTGACCGGTCAAAGCCGAGGCAGGTCCGGTCTCGTGTAGCGGCGTGGTGGGAGATCGTGAAGCGCTGAGTGTCTCGCCAGGCTAACCCGTCGCTGCGCGCCGCCCCTGCTACGATTACTTCAGGTTGGCGGCATGAGACAGATCATTGAGCATCCAGAGGATGACCTCGTCGTCATCGATGGCATTCGGATCGTAGGCTCTCTGGAAGATGGCCCGTGTGAGTGTGGCTCCCGAATCGTCTACTTCGATCGGTATGACGCACTGTTCTGTCCAGAGTGCAACACGTGGCTGCAAGCAAGATGCAGCGACCCGCGATGTGGCTATTGCGTTAGGCGGCCCGCGCAGCCCCTTCCCACGTAGCGCGCGCGATGCCGATCCGCTTCAGTGTATCGACGTACGACGGCGTGATGCGCCGGCGGTGTGTCTGATGAGTGTGAACGATGCGCTTTGCGTGTCGGCCCGGAAGCTCCCGGTGATCGTCGCGTCGGACACTCCCAGGATGCTACTGAAGCTTGAGTCGATCGGCGCCATAGTGATCGTCGAGCCGGAAACGGTTCCCGAGATTGGGATTGAGATGCTTCCATGATCGATCCACATGCACTTGCCCTTGTCTGGTCCGTCGCTGAACATGTGGTCATGCCAGTCATGCTGGACCGTCATTGACCCTGCGAAGTTAGAGCCGTTATGCGCAATGGCGAGGATCAGTGGGGTGCTGGTAGTGAACGAGGCAGGTGATCCGCCAGTACACGATTTTGGCGAGCCTGGACCCCAGGAGAACGTGTCAATCATGTTGCCCGACCACCAACCCGTGACATCACCCTGAAGATTCGAGCTCTGTCTCACCAGCGTGAAGGACCCGTGTTCAATAGCATGGTCGCCTTCCGGGAACGCGCCGGTCACCGTCGATCCCGATACCAACCAGGGCGGGAAAGGGGCAGGACAGACGCTGTCGACTTGCTCTGTAAAACAAGCGTCGATATTCATCGTAGATCCGGAGATCGTGCCGGAAATGATGCGTCTGACCGGACCATTGTCGATCCACGAACAGGGCCCATTTCCGCCCTCTTGATGGTCACTCCAATTGTGTGGGAAAAGCATCGAGCCGGAGAACGTCGCACCGTTCTGTGCGATGGTCATAGCACCTGGACCACTGACCGTGAATTCGGCGGGTGTCCCATTGGAGCATGGAGCAGGGGAGGCCGCGCTCCATCTAACCGTTTCCGTGATCGTACCGGACCACCAGCCGGTAACGTCGCCCTGAGCCTTGACCGTGGATAGGAGCAAACAGAGGCTTAGAAACACGAATCGGATCACAGAGACCTCGTGTACTTCAAACCCACCCTACCACGCATTCTGTCCAGTCCCTTCTCCCCTCGTGAGAGGGGAGAAGGTGCGCGAAGCGCGGATGAGGGGTCTTCAACCGCGCAGCATGGCACGCCCCCCTCATCCGCCTCCGGCACTTTCTCCCCCGCTTCGCGAGGGAGAAGGCACTACGCTGCGCGATTCTGCAAGGCTGCCGTACAATTTCTGTCCGGTGTGGCAAAACCGGAAATGAAGATTTCAATCCTTATCCTTCGCCTATGCTCCTTCCTTTAATAACCGTCGCAGCGCTGGCCTTCCAAGTCTCCGAGTCGATTGAAGTCCGTGTCGTCAACGTCGACGTCGTCGTCACCGATCGCGACGGCAAGCCGGTTACCGGCCTGACCAAAGACGACTTCGAGATCCTCGAGGAGAAGACGCCGCAGGTCATCACCAACTTCTACGAGGTACGCGGCGGGGTACCGGCGGAGCCTGGCGCAGAGAAAAGCGCGATTGCGCTGCGGCCGCGCAGCTTCATCTTCTTCATCGACAACCGCACCATGCACCCTGTGCTGCGCAAGGATGTCACGGCCCAGATGGCGAAGTTCGTCGACACGGCCATCGGTCCCAACGATCAGGTTTCGGTCGTCACCTGGGACGGCACATTCAGAATCCTCACACCGCTCACAAGCGATAAGACAGTGATGCACAAGGCCATCGACATCGTGGCCGGCACCGGCACGCCGATGTCGGTCAAGAGCGACTTCCAGCGCGTGCAGGAGGAGTGCAACCGCTCGCTCAAGATGCCTGGCGTACCAGTCAAGCTGGCGTATGACCAGTGCATCGGCAGCGCACGCATCGAAGCGCAGCGGATGACGGCGTACTCGCGCCTGATGCTCAACGCCGTTGAACTGGCTATGTCGACGGTGGCGGGCGTTGAGGGTAAGAAGGTGCTCGTTTTCGCCGGCACCGACCTGCCCGCGCGGCCAGGGCAGGATCTGTTTCAGTGGGCGAACGGCCGCTTCCAGCCATACATGCGTGGATTCGATGCACCCATCGAGCAGGCGCCGATGGAGTACCGCGATCAGCAGCGCGCCGTGCTGGAGAGCATCACCAGAACCGCGAACGCGAATGGCGTGACGCTCTATCCGATCTCCGCTCTCATGCCCGTCGACCTGAACGTGATGCAGAGTGCCACTGCGATCGAGGATTCGGGCGGAGGCTCGCTCCGCTCCGACAACACAGACGCCGCACACGACATGCTCGCGCGCATGACCGGTGGCACGTCCGCGCCGCTCTCGCGCATGTCCGCTCTGCTCGACACCCTCCGCCACGATCTCGACTCCTATTACTCCCTCGGCTACCACCCGAGCGTCGACAAACGCGGCGATCGCCCGATTTCCGTCCGCGCCAGGAACCGCGCCTACACCGTCCGCGCGCGCCAGAGTTACGCATACAAGACCTTCGATGATCAGATGCGCGATCGCGCGATCGCGAACATCTACACCCCGGCACGCGAGAGCGACTGGAAGATCCAGCTACATACCGGCAAGCCGAAGCTGGTGAAGAAGGGGCAGTACAGTGTTCCGATCGAGATCGTCGCGCCGCCGAACGTGACGCTCCTTCCGCGCGACGGCAAGCTCGCTGGCGGATTCGTTGTCTACCTCGCCGTCGGCAACGCGCAAGGCGCACTGTCGACGACATTCCGCCAGCCGAACGGCGTCGAGATCACGCCCGCCGAGGAGGCGGGCTTTCGGCGCACACCGCTGACGTTCGGCGCAGACCTGAGTCTTCGCGAAGGCGAGAACCTCATCTCCGTTGCACTGGTCGACCAGGCGAGTGGATCGATGGGTTTCGCACGAGCGACCGTAATCGCCTCAGGTGAATAGTGTAGGACAACCTCTCAGGTTGTCATTGTGCCTGCGCATAAGATCCGTGTACACATGGATAACGTACTGATCATCCATAAGGGAATCGGCGTGCTGGTATCCGCCGTCATCTTCACTGTGGTGATGATCGTTTCGGTCGCGATGGCAACGCAGAACCTCGTGAACCGAGTCGCTGTCATTCCATCGTCGTTCTGGTTGCTGGTTCTCGCGACCGTGTTCATCATCAACATGCGCGAGGCTGGCTTCCGCAGTCTTGTTCTTTCGATGCTGGATGCATTCTCGCGAAGACAGGTCCTTCGCGTGAGCATTGGTTCCGAGGGGCGGACTGAATTGGGAATTGGGTTCAGGCTGCTGGGTCGTGATCTCTATCCGCTCATCATTCCGGTGCAGTCGCTGGTTAGCCTGTACTGGAGTGCGGGGCAGGCAAGTGATATGGCCGGACGCGACTGCGACGACTGGAGCGTCGTGCTCTGGTATCTGCATGGAAATGCGGAGGAGCGCGCGAAACAGGAACGGATCGGCCTTCGGCGGCCGGGGCAGCATCCGGTGATCATCGGACCGAGCCGGCCGAGATCCGTGACGGAAGCACTTGGGCAGCAGGTCGTGCAATTTCTCAGCGAGAACGGCGTCTCCGTCTCCTGCGAAGGCGCGCATGCTCCGCGCGCGGCGTCACAAGCCGTGAGCTGAAGAGCGTGTGTCTGTCTTTGCACTTGCGCCACACAATACGGTCACGTCATTGTGGCGTCGCGGCAGGGAGCGAGGTCGTTGAGATGTTTTCTGCCAGCGCGCGCGGGTGGTTCACGGCGGCGAGGGGAGTGGATGATTGGACCGCAGACTCGCGTAAGATCGGTGCCGGTGTCAAAGAAACTACTCAACCCGACATTCGAGACAGCGCGAGAGCTCGCAAACGAGCTCGCTGCCGATCAGGGAATGCGCAGGCTCCTGCCGCCGGATTGCACGAACTTTTTGAGCGAGTACCACATGGAAGCCGAAGGCTGCTGGTACTTTTTCCCCCGAGAGGATGTCGAAATTCCGCCCGAGCGGTGGACCCTGCGCGGCTTAGGGATCGCAATATTCAAATCAGGCGACTGTCGCCTCGCGTACGACTTCCGGCCAAACGAGCAGAAGATGCAAGAGTACCTGGAGATCATGTCGCTGTTTGCATTGAACCGCGTCGAAGAAGCTCGAGCGGCACATGATGTGTTTCACGCCAAGTGGGGTGAAGCGACAGACTGACGGAAACGATGCTGGGAACCGAGGTCGGCGATGCGATCGTCTTCGAGGCTCCAGCCCGTATTAGTGCTTAGCTAGAGACAGCCGAAGCATCCTCCACGAAGAAGATGTCTGTGGGCCGACTTTTGGTATACCTTTCCGCGCGGATGATCGAGTAGTTCCTTTCGAGTAAAGTCGTGCGCAGCTGCACCATCCGACGTGCAAAGCAGGCGTGCGCCCGTAACACGAGCCAGAGCGACCAAATGCTGGTCGTTTGAACCACATAGTCCGCTGTCGGTTATGCGCTGAGTCTCGGCGTCAACACGCTCGTCGCGCACAATACGGGCCCTTCCTCTACGGTCAAGCTCCACTACGAATCGCACGATTTCACGATACTTCTTGTACTCTCTGAGCAACTGCCCGCCAATGACCAAGACTTGCTCACCCGCGGACAGGGAGTCTCTGACCGGCGCAAAATCTGGATCAGCCATGTTCACGGCCCGGTGTGCGACGCAGGAGTCGATGATCAGGCACACTACTGAGAGCCTCGGGACAGTAAGCGAAGCTCCTCTTCCATGAAAAAATCACGATACGACAGGGGAGCATCGACTAGATTCCCCTCTGAGTCCAAGTGAATCGGATGAACCTGGGTGCCCGCTTCCGAGCGTTCGAAATACAGGATCAAAACTTTCGTCGGAGAGACGCGACCGGATGCAACCTCTTGGCGTATTCGATCGATCAAGAAATCGCTGTGTGTTTCAACAACGATTCTGCTTTGAACTGCGATCCCGCACAAGAAAGTTCCTAGAGCGGCCTGCGCCTTGGGGTGCAAATGGACTTCAGGTTGCTGGAGAAGAAGCGTCCCGTGGGCAGCGAGCACACTCTCCGCAACAACTGGGAGGACTTGGCTTACGCCATAGCCGACGTCGGCTATGTTTACTCGCTGAGCGCCAACAGTGACAAGAATCTCAAAGGGTGCCGTAGGGGATGGTGACAGCTTCCGTACCTCAACGTGTGAGAACAACCCTGATTCCTGCCCAAAAGTATCAAGAGCTTGTGACAGCTCCGTTCGCCTTTCACGTTGGCGTGAACCACGCCTTAGGATTCTCGCTAGCCTGATCGGAATATGGTCACCCTCCGGGCGGAAGGGTGTGTCGAGTTGTTCGTAAACCCGGCTTGGTTTCGATCGTATGGGTGCCAGAGGCACTGCTTGCAATCGAGGGTTTACCATGTCAGCCCAAAGGTTGACTACATCCGGGATGTGCTTGCTCGCCTCTTCTGACGGAGGCGTATCGCCACCAACTAACTTGGCGTTTTGAACAAGGTAGTAGATGCTTGGAAGGCGACTTTCCATTTCTTGGCCAGGCACACTGCCGCCGAACTGAAGAGTCACGGGCGCGGCGTCACTTGAAACGATCTGCGCGCGACCAACCATGAAGTCTTGGTGTCGTTGTAAACGCAGCGTGCCTCGGGGCGAAGATGCTTCGAATTCAGCCATCTCGACCTGACCGGACCGTCCGCGGTACGTTGCTACCGAAACCAAAAGTCCGTCGCGCACTTGGCGACGGAACCCGATAGCAAATGTCTCCTCAGCACGTCTATGTTCCGGTCGACGAGACGCAATGGTCTCGTAGCTGCCAAGGTTGAAGGGTGGCTCATTAAACGCAGGTCTTTCGGGATAGCGTTCCGGAGATGCGAGGGCTGCAATGGTCGCCAGGAACGTCGACTTTCCAGTGCTGTTCTCCCCGACCAAAAGCGTTATCTGCCGCAACGGAATCTCGTGGCGTCCGAAAAAAGAGCGAACATTCTCAACAATTATCTCCACAGCGCTCATCAGTATATCGTCGCCACGCCCCTGAGATGGAACGCTCTCTCCGCCATGCGGCAAAGGGTGAGCTTGCCCCGGTTTCGTGGACGCGTTGGTTGTTGGGCGACGACGTTCACGCGGGTTGGCGCGGGTGCGATGTTACAAGTGGCGTCGTCGGCAGCGACTGCTCGCCGGCAAGGAAGGGTTTGCGTACCTTTTTCGGATCTTTAGGCTCGCCCTCTAACTCGGGGTTGCAGCCGAGGTGGCCCACTGCTTTCCTGCCGTCCAAGTTGTGCCATCATAGCGTCGCGGGCCACGCGGCTGAACCCTGGTCCGTTAGGCGCTTAGATCCGATGAGTTACGACTTGAACAGCCCCCTGTTTACGAACGGCGATCTGCGCGAGATGCTGCACATGCACTTCGGGCGGATTCAAGAATATGTCGACAAGATACCGGAGCGTCAGTTTCGCGCTTCTACTGATGAGCAGCTTATCGAACATGTCCTCGATAAGTTCGCCGTGAATCCCATCGAGCTGGACGAGCCAGCAAAGACGATGGATGAGCCGATCCAAACGAAATTGGACGTTAGCGGGCGCGCGAACTACATCTCAGTAGACGGGCGTCCTGTAATGGTCGATGCGGTCCAAGTAAACGTTTACATCCCCTACACCGGAGATGATCGGCTTTGGACTATCCGGCCCCACTCGCTGTGGGCGATAGGCTCACGGGGCAACATCGAACGTGTTCCGGAAGGCGGCGCAGGGCATCTTCAGCTGGTGATCACCGAAGTATCACGCGAAGCTGGCGAGGTTCCGAGAACGCTCGAAGCAATGCTTCATCCGATCCGGCAGACACTTCGCGAGCAGCGGGCTCATATTGAGACCGCGCAACGTGACGTCCGGGCGAGCATCGAAGCGGCCGTTCAACATCGCCGTGACATACTTGGAAGACATCAGGACTTGACGCGCTCTCTTGCGATTCCGATACGTCCGCGGCCGGGGAGTCCTGACGTAGCGCATCTCCCGCTTCGGCGGAGGATCCTTCGGCCGCTTCCGGATCCCCGCAACCTACGACCGCCCGAGCCGGGCGTTTCGCCCGAAGACTACGAGTACATCCTGAACGTCGTCCGGCAGGCGGGCTGCACTTTCGAAGCTGCGCCGTCAACGTTTGCACTCCATGGCGAGGAAAGCCTGCGTGACATTCTGCTGGCATTCCTGAACACGCACCTCCAGGGTAAGGCCACCGGTGAAACGTTTCGCAAACATGGCAAGACTGACATTAGAGTTGAAGATCAAAGCCGAGCCGCGTTCGTGGCTGAATGCAAGGTTTGGCGTGGTCAAGCCGAGATTGATGCAGCACTCGATCAGTTGCACGGCTATCTCACTTGGCGAGATGCGAAGAGCGCGCTGATCGTATTCAACAAAGACGTCGCTTCGTTCTCTAGCCTGCAAACCAAGCTGCCGGATGCAGTGCGAGCCCACGCAACGTTCAGACGAGAGATCGCGTCGCAGAAGTTGGGAGAGTGGCGGTTCGTCATATCCGCGGCGGAAGATCCCGACCGAGAGATGCTGCTTCATGTATTCCTATTCAATCTCTTTGTCGGATCGGCCGGCGCCTAACTAGCTCGACGCTGAATCGGACTTCGATCCACCGTCTGATAGGCTTACTTGCACATCTCCCGCGTGGGCCGAAGCCGGTCGGCTGGGGACGTTAGATGCAGGCAGCTTGCATGGACCACAAGCACCAATGGGCCCTTTCCTTGTCTGGCAAACCATAGACACTCGCTATCCTTGCAGGCATCTTTGCCGGAGAACCTGCTCGCGTGACCCTTGAGCACGGGTGGGGTGATGCGTTCAGCTCACTTCAACGATGTCGATGATCCAACCCAGGTTCGTATCATCGCGGAGCGCTTGCTTGGACAGGCCGTGTCGATTCTCAACGTCTTTACGCAATCTCACGATCATCTACGGCTAGGAGGTGTTTTCTGTAGAAGAGAGGACAATACCGAACACGGGCTAGCCAGCATGCTCACATTCAAAGTCCGCGCATATGGGCAGGACGAATTCGATAGGAGTGATGCAGACGCTTCACGCCTGAACAAGTTTCCAGAGTGGCCCAGCATCTATGCTGCTGTCGAGTCGATCGCCCTGGATCTTCATGAGCACGGTGAATCCCGGTCGGAGTGCGACGGTGTCGTGATTAAAGGATGGGCAACGTCAGCCGAAATAAAGCTACTCAAACGAACGGCAAACATGTTTCGGCACGCGACGCAATGGA
>Ga0157378_10006402_pt1 | contig 10295 bp, 11 predicted proteins | sample M65metaG_FD_115309 | JGI IMG/M metagenome (GOLD analysis project Ga0157378, IMG submission 115309) | Miscanthus rhizosphere microbial communities from Kellogg Biological Station, Michigan, USA - M6-5 metaG | ecosystem: Host-associated > Plants > Roots > Rhizosphere > Soil | place: USA: Michigan...
CGGACCCCGGCAGTTCCTCGGCCCGCAGGGCTTTCAGTTCGTCGATCTGCGGACCCGCGTGCTCGTCCTCCACGGCGACGGCAACCGCAACTGGCGCATCGTCGCCACGGACGGCCGGCCGCTCGCCCAGCCGGCGGACGTCGTCTCGAGCTACTACGGCACGTCGGTCGGCCGCTGGAACGGCGACACGCTCGTCGTCGATTCGGTCGGCTACAACGAGAAGTTCTGGTTTCACGCCGCCGGGCTTCCGCATACGGAAGCGCTGCACCTGACGGAGCGTTTCACCCGGACGGATCTGAGTACACTGAAATACGAAGTCACCGTGGACGATCCACGGACGTACTCGAAGCCGTGGACGATGACCTACTCGATGCGGTGGATGGCCAACCAGGAGCTTCAGGAGTTTTTCTGCGAGGAGAAGACGTCATGATGAGGCGAACTCTGACTGTTCTCGCGGTGGTGCTCGCGAGCGTGCCCGCGCTGGCGCATCACTCATTCGACGCCGAGTACGATTCGAACAAGGTGGCGAACATCGCGGGATTCGTCACGAAGGTCGACTGGCAGAACCCGCATGCGTTCGTCTACATCGACGCGGCCGAGTCCTCGGGCGCCGTCAAGAGCTTCCGCGTCGAGATGGGCCCGCCCTACGCGCTCGTGCGCGGCGGGTGGAAGAAAGACACGGTGAAGATCGGCGACAAGGTGACGGTCGAAGGCGCGGCGCTCGCCAAGGACGGCAGCAACGCCGCCGGCTCGATGCCGACGACGATGATGGTGCTGTCGAGCGGCCAGAAACTCGTGATGCGATGAAACCGAGCACGGTAACCGCAGCGCACGCTGCGAGCGCAGCGGTTCTCGTGGCTGTTTTTCTGGCCGCGACGGCGGTGGCGCAGGCACCCGAGCCGACGCCGCGATGGCCCGACGGCCACGTCGATCTCGGGTCGTCGGTCGGACCGCGGGGCTATTGGGAAGTGCGGCCGGGGCTCGGCGGAATGCCGCGCGCGGCCGACATCCCCGCGCAGCCGTGGGCGCGCGCGCTCGCGCAGTTCAGAAACTCGAAGAACGATCTGTATCCGCCGCTCGTGCGCTGCAAGCCCGCCGGCGGCAACGGCTTCTTCACGGCGCCGGGCTTCGAGATTGTGGACGTCCCGCCCGAGCAGAAGGTCTACATCCTCGACATCGCCGGTCCGCACTCGTGGCGCGTGATCTACATGGACGGCCGTCCGCATCCCGCGAACCTGCGGCCGACGTATCTCGGCCACTCGATCGGCAAGTGGGAGGGCGACACGCTCGTCGTGGACACCGTGGGCTTCAACGAAAAGCAGTGGGTGGTCGGCGCGTTTCCGACCACGGACCAGCTGCACATGGTCGAGCGCATCTCGCGGCCCTCCCTCAAGACGCTCAGCTACGAGATGACCATCGACGATCCGGCGGTCTACACGCGGCCGTGGACGGGAAAGTGGACGATCACCGAAGCCACGCTGTCCAAGTGGATTGCCGGCGGCGAGATGTTCGAGTACATCTGCCAGGACTCGCGGTAATCAGGACGTAATCACCACAAACCACGACGCGATGATCGGGCCGAGCGGGCCCCGGCCACGTCCGCGTCCCGGCTCGGGCGCCGGCGCGTTCGCCGGAGGCGGCGGCGCGGGACCCCGTTCAGGCTGGAACAAGTACACGTTGTGCGTCTTCGCATCGACGCAGATGGTCTTGGCGCCGGCCACCGTCTGCGGCGCGCCGACGACGGTGTACTTGTCGGCGGAGTCCTGATGGGCGACGGTGACCGTGCCCTCGGCGCCGTTCGGGATGTAGATCAACTTCCGGCCCGGATCCCATCCGAGCGCGTCGACGCGGGTGCCGTTGCCGATCGTCGCGACGACCTTCCCGGTTTTCGCGTCCAGCACGACGGACGTGCGGTTGCATCCGGAGAAAATCCGGTTCGTCGACTTGTCGTACGCGATGCCGGTCGGCCCCTCGCACGGACCGAGCGGCCACGACGCGGTTGCCTTCCACGTCTTCACGTCGATCACCTGAATCGTGTTCTTGCTCTCGTTGTTCACGAAGATGTGGCCTTTGCCGTCGGCGGCCGCGCCTTCCGGCGCGGTGTCCTCGAGTTCGACGGTCGCGACGATGTCGCCCGTCTTCGGGTCGAGGGCAGTCAGCGTCCCAATCGGGCGGCTGTGGTTCGTCAGGATGATCTTGTCGTCGGCTTCGTCGTACATGATGCCGTCGAGACCGCCCTGCTTGACCTCAATCTGTTTGAGCACCGCCAGCGTCTTGAGGTCGAACATCGTGACCATCGAATTCCCGCCGTTGGTCGTGAAGCCGTGGCCGTGCTTCGTGGCGAGGCCGGCGCCGTGCACGCCGGGCGTGTCCGGGATGTCACCGAGCACTTTCCCTGTCGCGCCCTCGACGACCATCATGTGCGTGCCGCGCGAGACGAACACGCGGCCCGTGGCGGACTCAACGGCGACGTAGTCGGTGCCGCCGTCCCCTTTGATGTCGTACTTGTGGACGTTGAAGGTCTGCGACTGCGCGTGAGCCGGCACGGACCAGCTCGCGGTGAGCAATACAGCACATGCCACGAACAAACGTCCGGCCATAATCCACCTCACTGAAGAAGAGACGCCGATCCTACACCCGGCAGTGATCTTGCTTCTTTTCTTAGGGGAGGCACCCATGAAACACCTCATCATTACACCGCTGTTTGCGCTCGTCGTCGGCGCGGGAGTGTACGTCCAGGCTCAACAGCCGCCGCGACCGTCGCAGCGATACGACGACAGAGTTCCAACCTTTAACAACCCGACGCAGCAAACGGGCTACGAGCACGGCTATCGCGACGGCGCCGACCGCGGACGCCAGGATCGCGACCGGGGCGTCGGGCGCGGACTGGCGCCCAACGACTACCAGAACGCCGCCCGGTATTCGTACAACCCCTCATACGGCAACCGCCGCGACTACATGAGCAGCTATCGCGACGGCTTCACCACGGGGTACGACGACGGGTACAACTACTACGAGCGCAACGGACGGTACGGCCAGATCTTCGGCCGGCAGAATGGCGCGCGCACGAACGAGCAGCCCTTCGATTCCGGCTATCGCCAGGGCATCCTCGCCGGACAGCAGGACATGCGCGGCAACACGCGATCGGACTACCGCCGTTCGCAGTCGTACCGCGGCGGCAATGCCAACTTCCAGGACGGCTTCGAGCGCGGCTATCAGGACGGCTACGGTCGCAATCGATATTCGACGGACGGCGGCGGCTACTTCCCGAACAACGGCAACAGCGGACCGGCCGACACGCGCGACAGCCTCGGCCAGAGCAGGACGATCACCGTGCCGTCGACCCAGCAGTGGACGCCGACGGGAATCCGCGTGAACCAGGGAGATCGCCTGCAGTTCCAGTCGAGCGGTGAAATCAACCTGCGCCCGGCCGGCAACAACGATCGCGCCAATGTCGCCGGCTCGATCACCGGACGGACGGCGCCGAACTCGCCGCTGCCCATGGCGCTCGCGGGCGCGCTGATCGGCCGGATCGACAACGGGCAACCGTGGGGTCTCGGCAACCAGACGACGATCGTCGCGCCGGCGAGCGGACTGCTCTATCTCGGCGTCAACGACGATCTGCTGACGGACAACTCGGGATCGTTTACGGTCAGGATTTCCTGGTAACGAGCTCGTCTACAAGCCGCTGGATCTGCACGATGGACAGCGGCTTGTAGCGAATCGTCGCTTCGAGCGTCGCGATTTCCTTCAGCGTGTCCTTGTCGAGATTCTGCATGCCGGTGACGATCGCCACCGGCATGTGCGGATGATCTTTTCTCAGCCGGTACAGCATGCCCATGCCGTTGATATACGGCATCTTCAGATCGACGAGCACGGCGTCGACGTGTTCGGTGGCGATGATTTCCATCCCGCCTTCGACGGAGTCCGCGGTGAGCACACGATAGCCGCTGACCTCCAGGCCGCGTGAGTACAGCCGGAGCACTTCGGGCTGATCGTCGACGAAGAGGACGGTCTTGTTGTCCGGCTTATTTTCCATCGAGTCCAAACACGTAAACGGCGCCGCCCGTCGGCACCGGTGGATACTCGCCCGGGAAGAGGCGGTTGAGCGACGCCTGCGCGCCCTGCACGTCTCCGCCCCAGCCGGTTTCAACAGCGATGTATTGCTTCCCGTCCACGACGAACGTCGTCGGCGGCGCGAGCACGCCCGAGTTGAGCGGTTCGGATTCCCAGAGCAGCTGTCCCGTCGACGCGTTGAAGGCGTGAATCTTCCGGTCTGATGTGCCGCCGCTGATCACCAATCCGCCTCCCGTGGTCAGAATCGCTCCCCAGTTGGGCGACTTGCTGAAGTTATGCGTCCATACGCGCTGACCCGTGTCGACGTTCCACGCCTGGACCTCGCCGAAGTGATCCGCCCCCGGCGCCGCCGACGAGCCGAAGCCCGAGACGCCGCCGAAGTTGCGCCCGGCTTCGTACGTGACGGGCACGCCGATCGTCTGGCCGCACAGGTTGTTCGTCGCCGGAATGTAGAGCATCCGCGTCAGGGGACTGAAGGCCGCGGGCGGCCAGTTCTTTCCGCCGTGCGCATCTGGACAATACGACGCACTCTTGCCGGTCGTGGGCTTCCGCTCGAGGTCCACCTCCGGGCGTCCGGTCTTCGGGTCGAGGCTCTTGAAGACGTTCTGGTAGACGTACGGCTTGCCTTCGACAAATCTGATCGGACCGGCGCTTCTCTCGAGGAACCAGAGATAGCCGTTGCGCGCGACGTTCACGAGCCCGCTGATCGTCCGGCCGTTGCGCCGGTAGTCGATGAGCAGCGGCGGCGAGACCTCGTCCCAGTCCCACGCGTCGTTCTGGTGGTACTGGAAGTGGCCCTTGATTGCGCCGGTCGCCACGTCGATCGCAATCACCGACGTGACATAGAGATTGTCGCCGGGACGCTGATCGCCCATCCACGGTCCGCCGTTGCCCGTCCCCCAGTACGCGAGGTTGGTCACGGGATCGTAGTTGCCGGTGACCCAGATCGGCGCGCCGCCGTGCTTCCACTGCTCGCCCTTCGGCCACGTCTCGCTGCCGGGCTCGCCCGGCGCCGGAATCGTGAACGTGCGCCACAACTCCTTGCCGGTGTCGGGATCGAGCGCCGCGACGAATCCGCGGACGCCGTACTCGCCGCCGGACGTCCCGACCATCAGCTTGCCGTTCGCGACGAGCGGCGCGAGCGAGATGTAGTAGCCGGACTTGTTGTCGGCGACGGTCGTGGCCCAGACTTCCTTGCCGGTCTTCGCGTCGATCGCGACGACGATCGCGTCTCCTGCGGCGAAGTACACGTTGTTCCCGTAGAGCGCGACGCCGCGGCTCGTGTCGTGCGGGACGTTGGCGCCCGGGATGCGCGGCCGCCTGTACTTCCACAGCACCTTGCCGGTCGCCGCCTCGAGCGCAATCACCTGGTTGTTCGGCGTCGTGACGAACATCGCGCCGCCGTGGACGATGGGCGCGGCCTCGTGGACACGCTGCTCGCCGGTGTCGACCATCCAGACCGGTTTCAGACGGGTGACGCTGCGGACGTTGATCAACTGGAGCGGGCTGAAGCCCCAGCCGTTGTACGTGCGGCGGATCGACAGCCAGTTGCCCGGCTCCGGGCTCAGCAGGCGCTTCGCCGTGACCGGCTTGTAGTTCGTCAGGACCGCCGGCGGCTCCTGTCCCGATGGGATCGCGACGAAAAGAGAAACCACGAAGACGAGAAGCGCGGCACGAAGGACACGAAGCGTCTTCATACATTCACTCTCGGCGGGCACAAGTTCCTGTCTTCGCCTTTTCGCCCGCACGCCCGTGAGTCGAGCGTGTACGCAAACACGACGATATCGTCTCGCTGCGCGCTGTCGTAGAACGTCCACTTCTTCACGTTCTCGACAGCGCTGGGGCTGAGCAGTCTCGGACCTGACATTGCAGACGCCTCAGCGACGCGTCCTTGTTCATCGAGCGAAACTTTGACAACGACTGCACCCTGAACGCGAGCTGACACTGCGATGCTCGGATAGTAAGGTCGCTCGAAATGGGCCACTTTCAGGTACTCGGCGCCTCGCTCGCGCCCCTGGGCATGCACCCAGACTCCTGCGGCCACGAACGCGATGACGGACGAAGCCGCGGAGGCGCAGAGGACGCAGAGGATCTTCTTCATAGGGTTCATTTCGCCGACGTCGGCTGCCACGTCGCGCCGCCGTCAACGCTTCTGAATACGCCACGGCCGCCGGTGCCGGCAAACAGTACGCTGGGATCTCCGGGAAGGGCGACCACGCTGGTCACGCTGACTTGGGGAGGAAGCCCGGTGTCCGACCGCATCCACGTCGCGCCGCCGTCCCGGCTCCGCCACAGGTGATACGAGCGACCAGCCTGATCCCACACACCCGCATAGAGAATAGCGGGCTCGGCGGGAATCAGCGTGACGAAGTCGATCGGCCGCTTTCCGGCCGCGCTGAGCTGTACCGGCTTCCACGATCGGCCGCCGTCAGCGGTTCGATAGAGATCGCCCTCAGAACTCTCGACGTACAGTCCCCCCGCGAAGACGTACGCCGTGTCCGGCTGGTTGGGGTCGAACAACGGCTGGAACTGAAGGCCGTGGGGCTCGAGCGTGAACCACGGCGACCACGTCTGGCCTCCGTCCTTGGTCTCCTGTACCCCTTGGAACCACCGGCTGACATAGAAGGTCGTTCGATCGCGCGCGTAGACCGTCGACATGCCCCCGCGGCCGGGCAGGGGAAGCGGCGACCACGTCCGGCCTCCGTCGACGCTCATCAATCTTTCGGCGCCACACCCGGAAAACATCGGTCCCGCATCGGATGGAAGCACACACGAGTCCTGCGGCGGCATCGGCGTCTTGATCGCCGTCCACTCGTCGCGGGATCCGCGATTCACGACGACGCCGTCCCAACCGTCCATCCTGACCGAGCCGGCGCCGACGACAAACGCTCTCGACCATCGCAAGTCGGCCGCCACACGGCCCGCCAGCGAGTCCGACCAACTCTCTCCGCGATCGCGGCTCACGTAGACCTGCCTGAAGCCAAAGACCGCAAACAACAGCGGCGGGCTCGTCGGCTTCACCGCCACAGTGACCCAGGTTCTTCCCAGTCCGGAGTTCATCGGCGTCCAGTGCTCACCGGTGTCCGTCGTCACGAAGACGCCTGCGTCGGTGCCGGCGTAGACCGCGCCGGATTTCGGCTCGACCCCGAACGCGAAGACAGACGGCAGGTGCGTTCCGATGGGCATCCAGTGCTCGCCCGCGTCCGCGCTACGGAACATCGCGCCGGCGAACGCATACGCGGTCCGCGAATCCGCCGTCACCGCAATCTCCTGAACGTCTTGAGGGAACTCGCCATCGACCTGTTTCCAGACTCTGCCGGCCGTCGTCGTCTTGAACATCGACTTGTTCCTGAGGCCTGCGAACAACACGGCGGGATTCGACGAATCAATCGCGAGTGAGTCGACGCCGACGTCCTCCGGCAAACCCTGATTGATCGGCTGCCATGTGCGACCGGCGTCGATGCTCTTGCTGACACCTGATTCCGTGCCCTTGTACCGGATCGAGGGATGGTTCGGATCCACTGCGAACGCCTTTCGCGGGAGTTCACCCTTGCCGGCGGGGATCCATCGCCGGCCACGATCACGTGAGCGATAGAGGCGTCCGTCGAAGCCTCTGGCGAGCACCAGGTTTCGGTTCAGGGGGTCTAAGGCGATCTCCACGGAGTCCGGAAGCCCGTCATTCGAGAGACGCCAACTCGATCCGCCGTCCACGCTTCTGTGGACACCCCCGCGAATGAGGCTGATGAGCACCGTCGCGGGAGTCCCGGGTACGACGACGAGGTTGTGCACGTCGCCGCCGGCGGGCCCGCCGGCGACATCCTGAGCGCACAAGGCGGCGCTTCCGAAGATCGACGCCGCCGAGGCGCAGAGGATGCAGAGGATCTTCTTCATCGTCTCTCGTTTACGTTTTCTGCTCCCTGCTCTTCTGCGCGTAGTGCGGACTGTATGTCATCCCGTACGCCGTCGTCATACGGTGCGCGGCCTTCTGTTTCGCGAAGTGGACCTGCGATTCGCGGATCGTGTTCACTTCGTCGCCGGTGCAATCACGCAGCGTGACTTCTTCGCGCGGGACGAACATCACCTGCCCGATCGGCATCGAGTGCGATCCGGAGATGCCCTCGCCCGGCTGCAGGACGTAGCGGAACTCCGTTTCGTGCGCGTACCAGTCGGTCTCAACACGTACGACCAGCATCGGCGCCACGGGACGCTCGATCATGTTGAAGATGGGCGTGTAGATCGTGTCCCAGCCGGCCGGCGTCTGGAAGTTGGTCGCCGCGCGGAGCGCGAGCGCGCCCGGCGGCGTGCCGAGATCCTCCGGCACGACGAGCTGACGCAGCATCAGCAGCGCCTGCTCGCGGTCGATCGGCACGTCCTTGTGATGAAACTGGACCTCTTCACGCAGCACGCCAATGCTCCCGACGGGCATCGCAATCGTGACCGTGAACATCGCCTGCGGGCTGCCGTTCGGCGGCGCGAGGTAATAGACGAACTGATACCGGCCGTCGCCTTCGTAGCCGATGTAGTACGACTCGTAGGGTTCGAGGGGCGGGAAGACGAGAAATCCGGCGGCGCTGCCGGCCTCGAGCACCGGGCACTGCCGCGCGTGCTGCGGCAGCAGCGGCCGCTGCGCCTCCTGACGCGGCTTCTGCCCGATACCCGGCCTCGCCGAGTTGGGGAACAGCCGGACTTCCATACTGGAACGGTATTGTAGTGGAAGGTCCGGCCGTTCTTGCGCACTACTGCGGCCAGGTCGCGTTCGGATCCATGTTGACCATCTGCTGCACCTGCGCCGTCGGAATCTGCGGACGGATGTAGGGCCGGCCGACGCTCTTGTGGCAGGCGTAGCAGCTCTCGAGCATGATGCGGTAGTCCTTCTCGAAGGTCGGGCCGTCCTTCTTCTCGATCGCGTCCTTCACCATCGCGAGGCTGCTCGTGTCGATGCCGTCGAAGATCCCCACGAGATCGACGTCCTTCTGCTCGGCGTTGTTGCGGATCGTCGGGTTCTTCCGCACCAGCTGCTGGATGTGGCCGCGCGACTCGTTGAAGTAGTACTGCGCGAGCGGCCAGTTGCGCCGCTTGCCGGCGAACCACAGGTTGGTCCAGTGCCACTGGACGTCCATCATGATCGTGGAGTTGGTCGGGATCAGCTGACGCAGGGTCGCAATCTCCTGCGGCACTTCCTCCATGGTCGGCAGACGCGGACCGCGCGCCCGGCCGCCGCCCTCACGCTGCTGCGCGGAAATCGCCGGGATGCTGACGCCAATCGCGATACCGGTCACCAGCAGCAGCGCCCCGATGACCACGTGCAAAACGTTCTTCGACATGTACGCTCCTATTCCGTTAGTCGATGGCAAAGCAGTAGAAACGTCCGGAGCCTCCGGTCGTCTTCAGCGCGTCCTGGCTGCAGCCGCGCGTGGCGTGCGACGAGTTCCACGATCGCTCGGCCGGATCGCCCCGACTCATGCGGTCGTGATGGCCGACCTGCGCGCGGCCGCGGCCGCTCGACGTCCAGTTCGCGCACGTCAGATCGCCGGTGCCGGGATACGCCGTGCCGTCGCGACGCGATCCCGTCAGGATGTCGTGGTCTTCGAGCGGCACCGAATCCCCGCGTTCGGTGACGGCGTTCTCGACGTCGATCTTGTGTTTTCCGGCGTGCACGTCGGCGACGTTGACCGCGATGCGATCGCCGAGCGCGTTGTACCACGGGCCCTTGCCGATGCGATCGCGCGCGTTGACGGCCGACTGCTCGCCAACCCGCATCGTGCTCAGGTAGGCGTGCCAGACGTGATCGCCCGATCCTTCTTTCTTCGCCAGCGCCTGACAGTGCGCGTCGGCGCCGTCGAGGCCGCCGAGATCCGCGCCGCGGCCGGGGCCGCGGCTGGTGATGAAGAACGTGGTGACGGATTTCCTGCCGCCCATCTGCAGCGACGCGGGCGGTTTCTGCGCGGCGAGGGTGACGCCGGCAGCGGCGGCGACCGAGAGCACAAGCGCTCTTCGCATCGGCACGAATCATACGCGGATTTGAGTTAGGCTAGGCACGACTGAGGAGGTCTTTATGCTCCGTTATCGAATCGCGCTCGCCGCCGTCACGGTCACGATCTGCGCCGGCATCAGCGGGCACGCCCTCTCCGCCACGGGCCGCGCCATCGGCGATCTCAACCCCAAGGCGATCACGATCACGCTGCCGGCCGACATCAAGTGGACGAAGACCGCGGCGA
>Ga0157378_10006405_pt1 | contig 10292 bp, 8 predicted proteins | sample M65metaG_FD_115309 | JGI IMG/M metagenome (GOLD analysis project Ga0157378, IMG submission 115309) | Miscanthus rhizosphere microbial communities from Kellogg Biological Station, Michigan, USA - M6-5 metaG | ecosystem: Host-associated > Plants > Roots > Rhizosphere > Soil | place: USA: Michigan...
AACTGCTGGCGCATGCGGTCGCGCTGCGCGCCGGTGTATTTGTAGGAGATTTTATGGACCGATGGCGTCCCGGAGTCGTCGGGAAACAAATAAAGTTGCGGCCGCATCGCGACCGCTTCGTCCGCCCAGGAGATGGTATCGCCTTTTAACCAAGTGGCCGCGTCGGCTCTGCTGGCGCGATCCAGAAAGCGCGCGTACTGGACGTAGTCAAAACGTTCGTAGTCCACCATCTCGTCATCCCAAGTCGAATGCAGGTTGGTCTTCCAGCGGTCCATCCATTCCACTTCGACTTTGTTGCCGCCCAGATCGGTTCCACCAACGTGCAGAGGCTGATGCAAATCTCCCATGAGATGCACCAGAAAGCGTAGCGCCGTGTCGGGTGTAATAGGTTCGGTTTCCTGCGGATTGCACGCGCCCTTGCCGGTCCCGTCGCTCTTGTCCGTGAGAGCCTTCACCGAGTAGAGATCAGTTCGTTTTCCGGTACGAAGAAAAGCACTAAAGGCATCGATCGCTACCACCACGTCGCCGCAAGGATCCTTCTGCGCGTCGCGGTAGCTGGCAACGCCGTTCGGAACCGTCGCGTAATGAAGCGGCTTGTACTTATCGAAACGTGGATCCGAGCGCAGTTCGTCGGGCCAGTTCGCGACGTCGGCGAGGGTCCGGCCGCCAAGAATCTGATTTACTTTAACTCGCGCAGCGGGCGTCAAGTGGCGCTGCGCAATCTCTGCGACGACGCGATGGCCGGTTGGGCCCCAGGCATGTGCGGACGGTGCGAGATTAAGGAGCAGCAATGCAGCAATCACGACGAGAGAAATATTTCGACTAAGCTGTTCGGTCATGTGATTTCTTCCAGTAAATCCGGTCAGGAGAAGTGTTTTGATACCAACGGGGCGAGTGGACTCGCCGCCGGAACGACAGGGCGTGTGTCCTTATACACCCGCGATATCAGACATTCAATAGATGGCCGGTAACCTCGAAGTAGAACAAGTGGTTGGCGATCGGGTTCAGGTCTCTGAACTCAAAAAGGCTGGGGGCTCGGTTTCCTTTGACCCTGGGGCGTTCACCTCATGTATAGTTTCCCCAATGATAAACGCACTCGCATCTCATCTAACTGCAGAGGAACTTCAGAGCGGTTTGGAGCACATCCGCCTTTCACCAAAACATGAAGGCGTGGTGGACCTGATCGTGCGCAGGCAGGCCGTTAACGAAAGAGAAGTGCTCGAACAAGCCGAACTCGATCCCGTCGAGGGCCTGGTCGGTGATACCTGGAACCGTCGCCGCAGCAAGAGCACACCCGATGGCTCGCCCAATATCGAAATGCAGATTACAGTTATTAATGCGCGCGTCGCGGCGCTGGTTGCGCGAGAGAAAAGCCGCTGGCAACTGGCCGGCGATCAACTCTATGTCGACATGGATCTGAGTGCGGAGAATCTTCCACCCGGTACGCGCCTGGCGCTGGGCTCAGCGGTAATTGAAGTCACCGCGCCACCCCACCTGGGCTGTCAAAAGTTTGTCGCCCGCTTTGGCCTGGAAGCGATGAAATTTGTCAATTCGCCCCTGGGCAAGGAACTTCGTCTGCGCGGCTTACATGCCCGAGTAATTCAAGCCGGCCGGATCCGCACGGGTGAACTGGCCCGAAAGGCTTGAGCCAACAACTGGAATTTGTTTTCCACAGATTACGCAGATTACACAGATTGGTGAAACGGCTGACGAGTCAACTATCGTTTTTCGAAAACCCTAACCGAGGGAAACGTGTACGCGCTTGCCGCAGCACCGTCTATGCCTCCGCGGCGGAGCCGCTCATTAAAGCCAAACCATTATGGTAAGCCAGAGGCTTACCGCACTGTGCTGCACCGGAGCTGCTGAAGGGGTCCTCTTCATTTCCTCAGCCCTTCAAGTCGAATGTCACCTTGACTCTCGTCTCCCATCGCAATATCGTTCCGCCGCCGCAGTTGAAAAGATTCTGAGTTCGCTTCTTCAAAAACTTAATCCCGTAGGAGGTACGGATGATGACAAAGCTTCTTCGTTCCAGCTCGCTGGTAGTCGTGTTGCTTCTGATTTCGCTTTGCGTGCTTTCCCTTTGCGAGGGCGCATTGGCTCAGGCCAGAAGAGCTGCTGCCGACAAAGGAACGCTCAACAAAGAAACCTTCATGGACATGGAGAGCGTCAGCAATCCGGCTATATCTCCTGACGGGAAACAAATCGTTTTCACTCGCTCCTGGGTTGATAAAGTCAAAGATGAGCGTGTCAGTAATCTCTGGATTGTCGACGTCGACGGCTCGCGGACGCGAGAGCTGACCAGCGGGACCTGGCGCGATAGTGGACCGGTTTGGTCGCCTGACGGCAAGCGCATCGCCTTTCTCTCGGACCGTGACGGCACTAATCAATTGCATGTCCTCTGGGTCGACACCCGCGAGGCCGCTCAACTTACTCACCTCGAGCAGGCGCCCGGTGGAATCAATTGGTCACCGGACAGCAAATTGATCGCCTTCACTGCATTTGAAGCCGACAACGATCCCATCCTCGCAGTGAAGCTGCCCGAGAAACCGAAAAATGCGCAGTGGGCAAAGCCGCCCGTGCTCGTCAACCGGCTGGCGTGGGCCGCGGATGGCAGAGGACCTCTGCCGCAGGGCTTCACCCAGTTGTACACCATCGACGCAGTGCTGGGAGGCACGCCGCGCCAAATCACTTCGGGCAAATACAATCACAATGGACCCGAATGGTCGGCCGATGGAAAGACGATTTATGTATCTTCGATTCGAAAGCCGGATGCTGAATACCTGCGCGGTGACAGCGAGATCTATGCCATCGATTTGAAGACTCTCGAGGTCAAAGCTCTGACCACTCGCAGTGGCCCCGACGGGAATCCGCAAGTCTCGCCCGATGGCCGCTGGATCGCCTACACCGGTTATGACGAGCAGAAGTTTACCAATCACGTGGCCAGTCTCTATCTGATGGACAACGCGGGCGGGAGCAAAAAGCTTTGGGCCGGTAAGCTGCCAAGTTCTCCGCAGGGTGTGCGCTGGGCCGCGGACGGGTCGGGCGTTTATTACGAGATGGAAGAGAAGGGTTCGTCGCACATCTATTTCATTTCGACTGGCGGACAGACGCGGCAGATAACCCAGGGCACCCAAATGCTCGATGCTTTCTCGCTGGCGAACAATGGACAGGTTGCCGCAGTTCGTTCGAGCTTCAAAGAGCCCGGCACGCTGGTGACCTTCAATCTGAAAGACGCAATGAACGTAAAGAGTCTCGTGGATGTTAACGCGGACGTTCTGGCCGGCGTAAGGATGGGCGATGCCGAAGAGCTTTGGGTCAACTCGAAGGACGGGCTGAAGGTCCAGGGATGGCTGATCAAGCCGGTCGATTTCGATCCGGCGAAGAAGTATCCGATGGTTCTGTGGATTCACGGCGGACCCTGGTCGATGTACTCGGTGGCCTTCAATTGGTCGTTTCAAAATTTCGCAGCGAATGGCTATGGAGTTTTGTACATGAATCCGCGCGGCTCGACCGGCTACGGCCAGGATTTCGTTAACGGGATTCAGTATTCATATCCGGGCAAGGACTACGACGACCTGATGGCCGGCGTTGACGCGGCGGTGGGGAAGGGGTGGATTGACGACAAGAACCTGTTTGTGTGCGGCGGCAGCGGCGGCGGCGTGCTGACCGCATGGATCGTGGGTCACACCGATCGGTTCGCGGCCGCGGTTTCGATGAGGCCCGTAATCAATTGGCACTCGTTTGTCGGAACGACGGACGGTCCAGCGTGGTACTACCAGTTCGACAAATATCCCTGGGAAGACCCGATGCAGTACGCGGTGCGCTCGCCTCTGAATTACGTGGCCAACGTGAAGACCCCGACGATGGTCATGACCGGCGAAGCAGACCTACGCACACCCATCCGACAGAGCGAAGAGTTCTACCGGGCCTTGAAGATGCTGAAGAAGGAAACGCTGCTGGTGCGGATGCCGGACGAGTATCACGGCTGGCGCCGCCCTTCGCACCAGTTGCTCCAGCAGCTCTACCTCATGGCCTGGTTCGATAAGTACAGCAATAAGGGTGGTTCGATGGAGACGAACACTTCACAGAAGTAGTAGTTTCCTGGAGCAAGACCGGGGTCAGGCGTTTGAGTGAGAATCGCAAAACGCAGGCCTGCCCCCGATTTGCCGATTTAGTTTCTGCCTTTATCGACTACAAGCTTTTTCATCATACATCCCTCCACCAAGCTAGGGAACTTCGTGGGAAAGTAATTGGGGGGAGCCTCTTCGACCCATTTTTTCAAATCCCCGTTCCTCTGAGCATCAACCACAACTGCAGCAATCTCGAAAGTGCCATATTCGTTAGCGGGACCAAATTTGACCAGCACTTTCCATTTGGTATCTTCAATTTCAGCCGGCCCTCCGCCCTGAGGCCACCAGCCGGTCAACCCTTCCTTACGGGCTAAGACCCAGAGAAAACTGCCAACGGGAATCTGGGCTGTCCCTTTTACTAACGCATCACTCTGTACTTTCTCATCTGGTTTTGGTGAGACTATTACAATGCTGCATTCCCGCATCTCGCTCTTTTGCGCTTTCGACACCGAAGTGGGTAAAGCTAAGAGACCACTAAACAACATTGTCCAGACTGTCGCCAATCTTAGGGATGAAAAAATAGACTTTTTCATGGACATGCCTCCCTTTGAGAAATTCTTTTCATTGTATTGGGACGTTCCGAAAAGCATCCGCGAATGAGCTCGCCGCCTCATCAAATTTGTTCCGGGCATAATCTAAGTTTGCCTGCTCTATCAGGCTGGAACTCACTTTTCCTCTGTAACTGTCGGGAAGAATCCTAAATGCGTTCATGAATTCACGGCAAGCTTGTCCATTATGTCCTAGTTTGTGGATTGACCTTGCATAGTTCACAAGCTGAATAAACTCTGTTTCGTCCTTAGATGTTGGCGGAGGTGCACTTGGGGTGACTTTAGATGTCGACGTCTGAGTGGATGGGGATCTTATGTTTGGCGTACGTATTGGGCTAGTGATGGGAGTCGGAGTCGGAGTCTGATCGGGTTTGGGTTTTAGTGGTTCTGGAACTTCCCAAATAGCAAAAATGCTCACGCCTGTAGCTAGCAAGGCGATGATGATAATCGCGAAAGCAGCCAGTCGGAATCTTGCGGCGCGCTCTTGAACCTGCTTGATAGCCAAATTGTATTTTTGCTGTCGACTAAGACCGGCGGTATCGATACTAAAAAACTCTAGAGTGCGTTCTACCAGCTCACGACGCTCATTTTCTGGAGCTAAACGAATAGTTCGCTCGCGCGCAAGAATCCTAGTTCGATATACCCAGGCAACTACCGCGGTTATGAACGCTAACAGCGTGATCCCGTTGCTGACATATTTTATAGCTTCCCAAACGTTCATGGTTCATTTACGCACGAGATCCATAATAATTTCTCAAACAAACGGACTGTGGGTTATTAGAGTGGGCGAACCTACCTGTTATTCGACGGCTGAGAGCGTAACATATTTCATTTGACCCGACGATTATGCGGCTAGAACAAAACAATTTGTCAGGCTTGCGATTCTCAAGCGCTCGATCCGACTAGCCACAGTTGTCAGAGAATCGCAAAATCATAAGCCTGACACCGGGGTATCCGGCATCGATGTCTTGCGGGCCTACAGAAACTTTACCTTCGCCAATTTATCACCTAACTTATCGCCGAGCGTTTTCGCGTCGTCGCCCGCGGCCATGATGAACAGCATGTAGCTCTTATGGACGAGCTTCGCGAACGTCGTGGCTACGATCGTGTCCTGGTGCAAGCAGTTCACCACGCGACCACGAATCTTCGCTAACCCTGATGTTCCTGTTGGTACGCAGCGACCGCTTCCACGGCGCCGTCGTGCATTCTCTCCGGACGAACGTAGAGCCAGTGCTTGTCGAACTCCTCGTCGGTCATGTCTGCGGTTACGGCTCGCTCCTTGTTCTTCAGCCATTGTTCCGCCCACTCGCGCAGGTCCGGGTCTCGGTTTAGCGCCATGCGCGCTGCGTGCATGGTAAGAGGTGTGCTCATAGTTTCATGCCACTCTCGAAATAGTGTTCTTTCCCGCTTAACGGATCCTGAAATGAAAGCGATTTCGCCAGCAGCTTTAAGGGGCTGGAAAAATCATCCCCGTCTGAAACAATCATCGTCGGGTAGAGTCTGTCGTTGATGATTGGAATTCCTAAAGCTGCGAGGTGCAGGCGCAGCTGGTGCTTCTTGCCGGTAACGGGAACCAACTTATAGAGAGTATTCCGTCCCACATCGCTTATCGGGCTGATGTGAGTCTCGGAGTTGGCGGCGCCCGGAACTTCCTTCATGCGAAAGAATGGTTCGCCCGGCACAATACGACTCTGCCGAGTGACGGGGAACTTCGCGGCATCCTGCGTCGGCGCGAGGGCCTCGTACACCCTGGCGACCTTCCGATTCCGGAAGAGTGATGTGTAAAGTCCCCTTGTTTCCGGGTTGATGGAAAACAAAACTACTCCGGCAGTTTCCCGATCGAGACGGTGGACAGGCACCAGGCCTTCCAGGTTGTAGTGTCTCCGGAGTCTGACCAGGAGCGTTTGCTCGAGAAACCTGCCCGCGGGAATCACGGGCAGAAAATGCGGCTTGTCTGCAACCAGGATGTGTTCATCCTGATAGAGCACGCGCTCGACGTACGGAATGGCCTCTTCATCTTTCAGTTCGCGGTAGTAAAAAATGCAGGCGCCGACTCGATAGCCGGTCTGTGGATCGACGCGCCGGCCGGTTTCATCCAGCACCTGACCCTTGCTCATCCGCGTAGTCCACTCTTCAACTTCGACCTGCGGGAAGTGTTCTTTGAAAAAGTCCAGGACAGTCTTCCACGCCCCGGGCGGAAGCCATTGGCGGCTCGGACCAATTCCTGCAACAGTGGGAAGGGGCGCCTTCATAGCGTTCCAGGTGCAATAATATACTTCGCTAATCAAGACAAGTTCGCAATCACTTATCTCCCTTCTCCCTTTGGGAGAAGGGCTGGGGATGAGGGCTTAGCGAATCCCTTAGTTTGAATCTGTTTGCGAGAGAAGAATTCGCTCTGCGAATTCTTCTCTCGCTGTATTAATCCTGGATTGACCAGTCGCTAAGCCCTCACCCAACCCTTCTCCCAAAGGGGGAGGGCCGCAGTTTGTTTGATTCGTCAAATATGTTATTGCCGTTCCAGGTTGCGTGCCAAAAAAGCAACACTCAATGTAACACTCGCGATGGGCTTACTGGGAGTGAGTTATGATGAAGTCCTGTGATCAAAATACCTGATTCAGATGAAGAGCTGTTGCGAGAGTGCGAGGTAGAGACGTTTCGATCAAGTGGCCCCGGTGGGCAGCACGTTAACAAAACGGAGAGTGCCGTTCGTCTCCGGCATCGACGTTCGAACATCGTGGTTACCTCTCAGCAGGAACGCAGCCAACATCGCAACAAAGCGATCTGCCTGCGTAAGCTTCGCGAGAAGATCGAGCGATTGAATTACCGTCCGGCGAAACGCGTGCCCACTCGCATCTCGCGCAGCGCAAAGAATCGCACACTTGAAGAGAAGTCACGTCGCTCACGGATCAAGCAGTTACGCACCAAGCCATCGCCGGATGAATAAGCGGCGCGGTGAAATTGCGATGAAAGCGGACTGCTGATCAAAACTCCCTAATAATTATCTTGCTTCTCTTCTTAGAAACCTGTCGTCATAGGGCCATCGTCCTTGATGCGATTTTTCACTCACTATGAAGCATCTGTTCACCAACAACTCGACTCTTTCTTCGGGAGATAAGTCTTCACCGGAGCCGGGAAAGATATGGGGGCCTTCAATCGGATGGAACGGATCTGTTGAGCCATCCACATTGTAATAAAGGCAGGATTCATCGACGTAGTCACGTCTAAAACTAGTGCGCCACTGTGAATTGCTGCCCCATCCGTGAGAGAGATCATCGACTGGACGATTCTTGCGCCAGAAGGTGAAATACAGCGTAGACCTTTCTGCAATCTCTTTCTTGATATAGTCTCTGCCGCCGCGCACCCTCACTCCGGCGCGGCAAATTAGTAAGCTTCCCAGCATGAAGCCGGACCATAAAACTGCATCGAGTGAAATAGTTTCCGCCGGGTCAGTTGATTGCACGACTTCGACTATTTCATGAAAGAAGGGGTGAAAGGTTTTGCGTTCAATAGGGCTCATTCCCAGGGAGACGAGATACGAATTCCGGTCCTCCGGCGCAAGATTCGGCCCCGGCCATGAACTACCATCATCGTCACCTTTCTGAAAGGGAAGTAGCAAAACATCGCTGACACGAGAGAGCGCGTACAACTCCCAAAGCTGCTCGATCATATTTTCTTTGTGAAGGTGTCGCGACTGAATGTCACCGCAAGCTTTCAGGAAGTCCAATTTCTTATGAGCCTCATCACGCCCAGGCAGGAGAATATCCTGGTAGGGTATTTCACCCTCGTAATCGAGCAGCTGATCATACAATGATCGGAAATAAAGGTGAGGCATTAGTCCACACAGTCCCTGGCAGCGAACGGGTATGCTTACAACGATTACTCGGAAGCAAGACCATCACGCCGTCGGGTTAAATGATTTGATAATCATCAGTGGCGGTCGAAAAGCGAATGTCGCCTTGCCGTAACTGTCGAAAGCTCTTCCGATGAGCGAAAACGTTTCCTGATTTTCGGGAATCGGCATGAGCTGGCCCTCGCAAAGCCCCCAGCCAATCGGCGCGAAGTTTCCGAAAAACATGCGAATCTCGGCGATGTTGCGTTCGGCCGCTGTTGAACCCTCTTCCGGTGCCAGCGCGATTGTGTCCGGACGCAAAGGGTACTCTCCTTCCAAAGCAATACAGAAATTGACTACCAGGTAGTTGATTCTCCCATTTGGGTCAAAGCTCTCTACCGAGCGGTCGTCTTCCTGACCAGCGCTGTTTCCGCGCGCAGACGGGTCGTGCGGTGCAATCGATCCACCCAGGTTCGGCAGCGCGAACGTTGGCGAATAATATGGATCCGGATCGTCTTCGTCGTATGAATTGTCGCCGCCATATGTCGTGCCTAACAAAGAAAAGATGCGCGTGTTTTGACTAGGGTCGATGCCGCCGAGAGGCAGGAGCTGCCCGTCACAAGGAGCCCACCCATTGGGTGTAAAATTGAAGGCAAAGATCCGTCCTTCGGCGAGAAAAGGCGCAGCCTCGGAAGGGCTGTGGTTGGGCTCAGAAGAAGGGAAAGCTCCGGATAGCGAAATCATATAGTTCATTACCGAGTGTCCGCTTCCGACGCCACAACCCCACAAATGAGAGTAATCGAATTCCGTTTCAGTGAATCCTACAGAGCCTGTCTCACCAATAGACCGTCCGCCCCCCTGATGCATAGGGACGCAATTCTGCAGATCTGGAAGCGCGAAGGTGCTTTCCCCGTCGCCACCATAAGTAATGCCAATGAGCGAAAAAAGCGGCTGGTACGAACTGATAAGTAACAGCTGTCCATTACAAATCGCCCATCCCTGCGGCACAAAGTCCCCGCTGAATATCCTTATCTCACCGATATAGCGTTGTCTCTCACCGATATGTTGTTGTCCTTCACGTTTGTCACCGACCAGGTACACAACCGGTACGTCACCCAAAACATTTAGGGACCGCATTGCGCTGGCGGGTACATAACCCCGATCGCCAGCGCCTAGGGTGTACACCTCCTGATAATCGACCTCAAGTCTTAGCTCTCCGCTCAGAATCCAGTACGACTGATCTTGGTAGGAAGAGTGCGGGCTAAGATATTCTGCCGGCGCGAGAATGCTCTCAGAAACACTATAACCCTCGGTTTTTAAGTGCGTTCTCAGTTCTTGTGCGTCGGGCGGGCTGGTTTCACTCCATCGTTCGACATGAATAGGCATGCTTTCCCCCAGATTCCAATACTTCTCGTGATTCGTTTTCTTGCTGAATAGTTACTGGTCGACCGCCTTCAGCCTCATGCTTACTTGGCTGAGTAAAAATCGACCCACAACAGCACTGAACGACGGAGATGACTTCGAGACGTAACGGCGATACTGCCTGCGTGTAGTCCGCCCTTACTCAGCAAATAGGCCTTCTCTTGTTGAATAAACCTTAGAACCTTCCGGCGCGCGTCACGGGGCAGGGAATTGACAACCAAGTGCGCCCTCGCCCCAGGCGTTTGGCTGACGGCCTTAATAAAACCATCGAGGCGCGCGGACTGATCTTCATACCCCGAGCCTCCGTACGCGCAGTCGTCAATATCCTTGCGGGTTACCTTTGGTCGAAACAACGGATCGCAG